>Ga0209158_1000710_pt1 | contig 23627 bp, 24 predicted proteins | sample GraSoiAngelo_140_FD_185897 | JGI IMG/M metagenome (GOLD analysis project Ga0209158, IMG submission 185897) | Grasslands soil microbial communities from the Angelo Coastal Reserve, California, USA - 14_0929_12_30cm (SPAdes) (version 2) | ecosystem: Environmental > Terrestrial > Soil > Grasslands ...
GCACGAGGTCCGGCTTCACCCCCTGACACAGAGACGTAAGGGTGTACGACCCAGGGAGGCTGTCCGACATTGCCGCGATCCCCCCGTGGTACGTATCACACGGGGCCGGCGCCGTGGCCTTGTCCCCGCCACAGGCGGCCGCCGCGAGCGCAACGCAGCACGACCAGAGCTTCAAGGCACCTTCCGCTTCGGGGCCCCTAAAGCTACGCCCAGGAGTCCCGGGACGACAAGAACCGCACGGACCCGACGGTTCCCCGTGACGGTTCTCCGTGACGCCTCTTCGCGACTTCGTTTCGCGACGCCTCTCGTCTTCTAGGGCGTCTAGCCCCGCAGCGCGCTGTGTTTCCGGCTGTAGCCGAAGTAGATCCCGAATCCGATCACCAGCCACACCGCCAGTCGGATCCACGTATCGAGGGGCAGCGTGAGCATGAGGCCCAAACAGGAGAAAATGCCCAGGAGCGGTACCAGCGGCACGAGGGGCGTCCGGAACGGTCGCTCCAGATCGGGACGCGTGTGCCGCAATATCCACACCCCGGCGCACACCAGCGCGAACGCGAGCAGCGTGCCGATGTTGACCCACGTGCCGAGCAGCTGCAACGGCAAGAGCCCCGTCGCGAAGCATACCGCGATGCCCGTGTAGATCGTGGACAGGTACGGGGTGCGGAAGCGGGGATGGACTTTCCCAGCCCAGGGCCCGAGCAGGCCGTCGCGAGACATCGAGTAGAACACGCGGGACTGCCCCAGCAGCATCACGAGGATCACGGACCCGATGCCGAGCACTGCGCCCACATCGATCGAGACCCGAATCCACCACGGCGCGCCGATCCGCTCCATCGCGTACGCCATCGGCGCCGGGAGGTTGAGCTCGCCGTAGGGAACCATCCCCACCAGCACGGCCGACACTACGACGTACAGCAGGGTGCAAATCGCGAGCGAGCCGAGGATGCCGATGGGCATGTCACGCTGGGGGTTCTTCGATTCCTGCGCCGCGGTCGAGACCGTGTCGAACCCGATGTAGGAGAAGAACACGAGGCCCGCGCCGCGCAGCACGCCGGACCAACCGTAGCTGCCCCACTCCCCCGTGTTGGGGGGGATGAAGGGCGTCCAGTTGGCCGGCCTGACGTGCGACAGGCCGACGAACACGACCAGCAGGACGATCGCGACCTTGAGAATCACGATGGCGCTGTTGACCCGCGCCGACTCGCTGATGCCGATCACCAGCACGGCGGACATCACCGCGACGATGAGGACGGCCGGGAGGTTGATGATCGCGCCGGTCAGGTTCAGCCCCGGATGAGCGCATCCCACGGCATGGGCGGTCACTTGCGCGGCCGTGCACAGCTGCGTGGGAGGGGCCGTGAGGCTCGCGGGAATCCGGACACCGAACAGGCCCAGCAGGGACACGAAGTGGCCCGACCAGCCGACGCCCACGGTGGCGGCGCCGGCGGCGTATTCCAGCACCAGGTCCCAGCCGATGATCCAGGCCGCGAGCTCGCCCATGGTGGCGTAGGCGTACGTATAGGCGCTGCCCGCGACCGGCACCGCGCTCGCCATCTCGGCGTAACACAGGCCCGCAAACGCGCACGCGATCCCGACAAGCACCATCGAGAGGGGCACGGCGGGGCCGGCGTAGAGCGCGGCCACCTGCCCCGTGATCACGAAGATGCCCGCACCGATGACGGCGCCGATGCCGAGCGTGACGAGATTGAGGGGCCCGAGCGCCCGCACGAGCGCGTGCTCGCCGGTCGCCTCCGCCTCGGCGCGCAGGGTGGCGATCGGCTTGGTGGCGAACAGGGTCATCCCCGAGTTTGGGCGCTCGCCGTCATGCCGGACAGTGACGTGGGACGGGTGGGACTGTGGCGGGGACGAGTGGGACTAGGGGTTCGAGGGTCGCGCCCGAAGGGCCACAGCGAGACTGCCCAGTCCATTTCGCTCCAGCAGCCCCAGCCAGCGCGGATCGGCGCCAACCGGCCGGAATCCGGGAGCGAGCACGGTGCCGAGCATCCATACCGCCGCGTTCCGCTGGGCAAATCCTTGTTCCAGGAGCGCCAAGGCCCGCGGCTCTTCCCCGAGAGCCCAGAGGATGAGGGCCGCGTAGGTAGGTCCCGCGTCTCGTCCCTCGAGCTCCGCGACCAACCGCTGGGCGGCGTCCGCGCGACCGGCCTGAGCGTAGGCGGTCCCCAACATGCTCACCAGGAGAAAGCTCCGGGCCGAGTACGCCACTGCTTGCTCCAGCGCGCTGAGCCCCGCATCGAACTCCCCGCGTTGGACGCGAACCCAACCGAGTGACCAGCAGGAGGCTGGAAACGTGGGCTCGAGCTCGACGGCGCGTTCCGCCGCCTCGAGGGCGTCGTCGGACGAACCGGCGAAGGAGAGGGCCAGAGCCGTCAGCGCGTTCACCAGGGGGGAGAGGGGGTCGAGCCGTTGCCCGTGCCGGACGAGCACAAGCGCTTCTTCCCGGCGCCCCAGGGACAGCATAAGAATGGCGAGCCAGATGTGCGGCAGCGCCCACCGCGGATTGAGCTCGATCGCCCGCTGGAACTCCCGTTCGGTGCGCTCCAAGTCCCAACCAAAGGTCCATTCGTAGAAGCCCACCGAGTAGTGCGCCTCGGCGAGGCGGTCGTCGAGGGCGAGCGCCCGCTCCGCCGCGTCACGGGTGCGCTCCTGGACGGTCGTCGACGGCATGTACCCATACACACCGAGGATGCAGTACGTGTCGGCGAGACCGGCGTACGGCGCGGCGAAGCCGGGATCCGCGGCGATGGCGCGCTCGAAGCAGTCGATCGCCTTCTGCAGACCCTCGCCGCGCCGCGCCCAGAAGTAGCGTCCCTTGAGGTACAGATCGTACGCCTCCAGGTCGTCGGTACCAGGCCGAACGAGCGGCGCGTCGGGCCTGGCCAGCGTGACACGGAGCCGCGCCACGATCGCCCGAGCAATTTCGTCCTGCACGGCGAAGATGTCGTCCATCCCGCGATCGTACCGCTCCGACCAGAGCTGATAGCCGTCCGCGGCGTTCGTGAGCTGGGCGGTGACGCGCAGCCGATCGCCGGCCCGCCGGACGCTCCCCTCGAGCAGCGTGCGCACGCCGAGGCGGTCGCCGATCGTCCGGAGGTCCCCCCGCTTGCCCTTGAACGCGAACGACGACGTCCGGGCCGCCACGTGGAGATCCCCGAGCTGGGCGAGCGCGTTGATGACCTCTTCCGTCATGCCGTCACTGAAGTACTCGTTCTCCGGATCGGGACTGAGATTCGTGAAGGGCAGCACGGCGATGGACTGCGGCGGCGCGGTGCGCGCCGGCGGCATGGCCGGCGCCGACACCAGGGCCGCGGCGAACTCGGCGGCGGTGGCAAATCGGTCGGCCGGCACCCGCGCCAGCGCCCTGGTGATCGCCCGCTCGACCGGCTCCGGGACATCCCGCAGCGTGCGGATGTGCGGCACCGGCTCGCTGAACCGCTTCGCGATAATCGCTTGCGCCGTGGCGCCGGTGTAAGGCGGCTCGCCCGCCAGCATCTCGTACAGCACGCAGCCCAGGCTGTACACGTCGCTCCGGCCGTCGACCTGAGCATCGCCTGCCGCTTGCTCCGGACTCATGTAGCTCGGGGTGCCAACGGTGAGCCCCGACTGCGTGAGCGGCCTTGTCCCGGCCCCGATCAGAGCGCGCGCGATTCCGAAGTCGGCCACCACCGCGAGGCCGTCCTGAAACAGGATATTCTCGGGCTTGATGTCCCGATGGACAACCTGGTGTCGGTGGGCATAGTCCAGTGCTCCCGCCACCTCTTGGCCGATCCGCAGCGTGTCGTCGAGGGGCAGTTGCGACTCCCGATCGAGCCGCGCCCGTAGCGACTCGCCCTCGACGTGCGGCATGACGTAATACAGCAGACCGTCCGCGTCTCCCGAGTCGAGCAACGCCAGAATGTGCGGATGGGCCAGTGGCGCGGCCAGCGCGATCTCCCGCAGAAACCTCTCGGGGCCGAGTGCCGCGGCCAGCTCGGGCCGCAAGACCTTGAGGGCTACCGAGCGGTCGTGACGCAGGTCGTGGGCGAGGAATACGTGCGCCATGCCACCACGGCCGAGCTCGCGCTCGATCGTGTAGCGCCCGGCGAGGGCGGCGGAGAGACGGGCAAGCAAGTCGGCCACGGCAGCCTCGCAGTATCCCATCATAGGGAAGCCGTCCGAGGCTCGCCAGCCTTGAGCGCGCCAGGGTCGGCGCGGGACTCAGGTGACGGGCGCGCTCAGCAGGTTGGCGCGGTAGCGACGTGAGAGGACGACGCGCGCGCCGCTTTCGAGAATAACGACCGCGTCGCCGTGAAACCACGGCTGCACTTCGCGCACGCGGTCGAGGTTGACGAGCGCCGATCGGCTGACGCGGCGGAACTGCTCCGGGTCGAGCCGTGCCTCGAGCGCACTGAGCGTGGAGCGGAGCACGTGAGTGGTATCGCCCACGTGGAGGCGGACATAGTTCTTCGCAGCCTCCATCCAGTCGACGTCACTCGCCCGTACGAACAAACTGCGGCCGTCGTTCTCGACCAACAGTCGTTCGGCCGTGGGGCGCGCGACAGGCCGCCGTTCCAGCCCTGCCAGCGCGGCGCGGCGAGCCTCTAAGTCGCGGTGGTAGTCGCGCGCATGCACGACCGCCAAGATCGTCCAGTAGATGAGCACGTTCCAGTGGTAGAACAGCGTGAAGTTGTCCACCAGCTTCTGCGTGAACAGGAACGGCTCGCCCGCCGCCGCGTGCAGCAGATCCTGCACACCCACCGCGGCCACGAGCTGCAGCAGCGCCAGGTCGAGGCTCGCGCCGAGGTGGATAAAGAAGTGGCGGCCGAAGTTGGCGCGGTCCACTCGGAATCGGCGCCCCAGCCACGCGACGACGAGCGAGAGGAGGCCCCACAGGTACCAGGCGGGGAGCGTGGTCGCGAGCGCCTGCCACCACGCGTACGGATGCAGCGCGAGTCGTTGATCTGCGAAGAAGAGCTGCACGCCCGATACGAGCCCGGGCAGCGTCCAGAAACCCAGCCACTTCACGTCTCTATTCCTTGGCCGCGAGTTTCGAGTGGCTGACGCTGTACGCGAAGTAGATCACGATTCCCACCACGAACCAGATGATGAGCCGCTCCCACGTGCGCCACGGCAGCGACGCCATCAGGTAGAGCGCCGAGAACGCGCCCGCCGGCGCCACGAACCACACCCACGGCGTCGTGAACGCCCGGGGCAGGTTCGGCTCACGCAAGCGCAGCACCAACACCCCGATCGACACGATCACGAACGCGAGGAGCGTGCCGATCGAGACCAGGCTCCCCGCTTCGCGCACGGTGAGGAGCGCCGACACGAACGCCACCCCGATGCCGGTGATGATCGAGGTGAGGTAGGGAGTCTGAAACTTCGGATGGATCTTGTTGACGAACTGTGGCAGGAGACCGTCGCGCGACATGCTCCAGAACACGCGCGATTGCCCGAGCAGCATCACCAGGATCACCGACGAGAGCCCGAAGATCGCACCGAGCTTGATGAGCGACGACATCCAGCCCATGCCCGCCCGGTCGGCGGCCACGGCGATCGGATCGGGCACGTTCAACAACTTATAGGGCACCACCCCCGTCGCGATCCCGGACACGAGGATGTAGAGCGCCGTGCAGATCAGGAGCGACCCGATGATGCCGATGGGCATATCCTTCTGGGGGTTTTTCGCTTCCTGCGCGGCGGTGCTCACGGCGTCGAACCCGATGTAGGCGAAGAACACGATCGCCCCGCCGGTCATGACACCGCTCCAACCGTAGATCCCGGGCCCTTCTTGAGGCGGAATGAACGGATGCCAGTTGGCCGGGTTGATGGCGTGCGCCGCACCCACGATGAACAGCAACACCACGGCCACCTTCACGAACACGATGACGTTGTTGACGTTGGCGGACTCCTTGATGCCGATGACGAGCAGCGTCGTGACGATCGCGATGATGATGACGGCCGGGAGGTTGAAGACCGCGGTCACCGTCGACCCATCAGCCAGAGTGACGACCGTGCCGCGCGCCGCCGAGAGGGCGGGCGGGACGACGATCCCGAAGTCCTTGAGAAGGGAGACGATGTACCCCGACCACCCGATCGCTACCGTGACGGCGCCCAGCGCGTACTCGAGCACGAGATCCCAGCCGATGATCCAGGCGAACACCTCGCCCAGGGTGGCATAGCCGTAGGTGTACGCGCTGCCGGCCATCGGCACGAGCGATGCGAACTCGGAATAGCACAGCGCCGCGAAGACCGACGCGACACCGGCGATCACGAACGAGAGGACGACGGCGGGTCCCGCGTTCACCGCCGCCACCGTTCCCGTCAGGACGAAGATCCCGGTGCCGATGATCGCGCCGATGCCGAGCATCGTCAGGTTGAGCGCGCCGAGCGCCCGCTTCAGGCTGTGATCGGTGAGTGCCTCGGTCTGCAGATCGGTGACGCTCTTGCGTCGCAGCAGATTCATGCGGTCCTCGGCTGGGTTGGCGCAACGATCGAAGAACCGGCGGGACGGCGGCTAGAGTAGGCCCGCCTGCCGGGCCTGTCAAGCCATCAGAGGCTGTAGTTGGGCGCTTCGCGCGTGATCACGACGTCGTGGGGATGCGACTCGCGCAGCCCCGCGGTTGTGACCTGGATGAACTCGGTCTCGGTGCGGAGCGCCTCGATGTCGCACACGCCGCAGTACCCCATGCCGCTGCGCAGGCCGCCGGCCATCTGGAAGATCACGTCGGACACGGGCCCCTTGTACGGCACCCGCCCCTCGATCCCTTCGGGCACGAGCTTCGAGGGCGAGACCTCCCCCTCTTGGAAGTAGCGATCGGCGGAGCCCTCTTCCATGGCGCCGAGACTCCCCATGCCGCGGATCACCTTGAAGCGCCGGCCCTCGAGCAGGAACGATTCGCCTGGACTCTCCTCCGTGCCGGCGAGCATCGAGCCCATCATCACGCTCTCGGCACCCGCGGCGAGCGCCTTCACCACGTCGCCCGAGTACTTGATCCCGCCGTCGGCGATCACGGGCACGTCGCCCGCGCCCCGCACACCGTCGAGGATCGCGGTGATCTGGGGGACGCCGACGCCCGTCACGACCCGGGTCGTGCAGATCGAGCCGGGACCCACGCCGACCTTCACCGCGTCCACGCCGCGCTCGACCAGGGCCCGCGCCCCCGCCTCGGTCGCGACGTTGCCGCCGACGAGCTGCGCCTCGGGGAACGTCTCGCGCAGGCATTCGATCGTCTTGAGCACGCCTTCCGAATGACCGTGCGCCGAGTCCACGACGATGACGTCACACCCCGCGTCGACGAGGGCGCGGGCCCGCGTCAACGCGTCGGGCGCCCCCCCCACCGCGGCGGCGACGCACAGGCGACCGTGCTGATCCTTGTTGGCGTCGGGGAACTGGCGCCGCTTGAAGATGTCCTTGATGGTGATGAGCCCCTTCAGTACGCCGCGCTCGTCCACCACGGGCAGCTTCTCGATGCGGTGCTTGGCGAGCGTCTTCTCGGCATCGTCGAGCGTGGTCCCCACAGGCGCGGTGACCAGACGGTCCTTGGTCATGGCGTCGCGGATCGGGCGGTCGAGCTGGCGCTCGAACTGCAGGTCGCGGTTGGTAATGATGCCCACCAGGCGGCCCGCGTCGTCCACGATGGGCACGCCGGAGATGTGGAACCGCTCCATCAGGTGCACCGCCTCGCGCAGCGGGCGGTCGGGGCCGAGGGTGATGGGGTGGAGGATCATCCCCGACTCGCTGCGCTTCACCCGGTCCACCTCGGCGGCCTGACGGTCCACCGGCATGTTCTTGTGGATTACGCCGATGCCGCCCTCGCGCGCCATCGCGATCGCCATCTCCGACTCGGTGACGGTGTCCATCGCGGCGGCGACGAGCGGAATGTGGAGCGAGAGACGGCGGGTGAAGCGGGAGCGGGTGTCGACGTTGCGCGGATGCACGCTCGAGTGCCGCGGCACGAGCAGCACGTCGTCGAACGTGAGGGCGACAGTCGGACGCAAGGTTCCCATGGCGAAAGTTACTGGCCGGGTGGCGTTTCCTCAACCTTCTCTTTGTCGGCGGACTTTTTCGACGCCTCCTCGACGGCCGCCTTGCCGGCCGCGGCGACCTTCTCGAGCAGCCGCCCCGCCTTCCCCACCGCGTCCATCGTGCCCCTGATGATGTTCACGGGTACGCGACCGGCGCGCAACGTGTCCTCCAGCGTCTCCGCCGCCCGCTGGAATGCCGGCGCGCCGGCCTGCCGCTCCGCGTACTTCGACTCGAGGAACTCGACGTAGTCGAGCACCTGGTAGGCCTTCTCGTCGGAAAGGGAGTCGAGCTTCCGCAGCAAGCGATCGCGCAGGATGTCGTTCATGGCAGGGTCTCGAGACTGATGAGGTCGAGCACCGGGTTGCCGAGGAACCGGGTGCGGCCGGTGCGCACGCGCGCCGTGACTTGAATGGTGGCCAGCGGCGAGAGGCTTTCGAGCTGGGCGCGCTTGGCCTCGGGCACGATCACGTACACGAACCCGTGCTCCGGCAGCGGCCCGCGCGCGAGGAAGTACCGCGAACCGTTCGGGATCTCGGGACGCAGCTCGTCCGCCTGCTGCTCGGCGATGTACTGGAGCGTCCAACGCAGCACCTGCCCCGCGTAGCGCTGCGGGTCGGTGCGGAGCTCGGCGGCCGTGATCCCCATCAGGACGCCGGGCGGCGCGATCTCCAGGTCCGCGCTCTTCACCCACCCCTCGAGCTCGACGCGCGTCCAGTCCCCCGAGCGCCCCAGCACGCGCAGCGGCGCCGATGGCGCCAACGTGCCCGCCGGCGCGCCCTCGGGCGCGCGGTACAGGACCGTGCGCCGCGCGGACTCCACACGGGACGGATCGACGGGGGCGGAGGGACTCGCGCTCGTGTCGGGTGCGTTAACCCCGGGGCGTTGCCCCGGGATTTCTGGACCCCCGGGCCGCCGGCCCGGGGTCAACCCACCCGTGTCAGAGTCCGCGACCGCCGCCCGCGTGCTTGCCACCTGCGCCACCGCCTCGACGGCGGACTTCTCCACCCAGCCGGCGCGCAGCACGTGCACCCAGTTCCCGGACGTCCCCTCGGCCACCTTGCTGAGCAGGAACCCCTGCGGCAGCTTGCCGATCAGGGCGCCCGCCGGTGCCGACCGCAGGTTCTCCTCGGGAGCCCGGCTCACGGCGAGGTCGTACCCGGCGCGCGGCGTCGGCCCGACCGAGGTCGCGAAGATCCAGCCCTCGAGCGTCACGCCCTGCCACGTGTCCTGTGATTCGCCACTCACAACGATCGCGCCACGCGCCAGGCGCGCGAGACGCTTGCCCCCCGGCTCCTGATAAAACCAGGCCCCGTCGGTGGTGACGCGGTAACGCGCTTGGGCGGCGAGTGACAGGCTGGGCACGAGCCAGAACACAACTGGAAGGGCGCGCAGGGCCCGGCTAGATTGCATCCCCTCCAATATGGCAAAGAGGCGTGGGCCGCGCACCCCGGTCGTCCTGATCGTGCTCGACGGCTGGGGCTTTCGTCCCGGCCGCGAGGGCAACGCCGTCGAGCTCGGCGAGACACCGATGTGGCATCGCCTCTGGAACCAGGCCCCGCGCACACTCCTCAACGCGTCCGGACTCGCCGTGGGACTTCCCGAGGGCCAGATCGGCAACAGCGAGGTGGGTCACTTGAACCTCGGCGCCGGTCGCGTCGTCCCGCAGGACATCGTACGCATCTCGCAGGCCATTCAGTCCGGCGACTTCTTCCGCCTGCCTCCGCTCGTCGAGCTGTGCGCCCGGGTCAAACAGCGGGGCGGCACGCTGCACCTGCTCGGGCTGATCGGTACCGGCGGCGTGCACGCCCTGGACCAGCACCTCCTCGCGGCCGTGACGCTCGGCCGGCGCCACGACCTGCCCGTGGCGATCCACGCTTGGCTCGACGGCCGCGATACGGGGCCGCAGTCGGGGCTGGCGTTCATGCAGGAGCTGCTCGAAGGGATCGGGGGTCAGGGGCCGGGGATCGGAGGTGGCGGGAGCCGACCCCCGACCCCCGACCCCCGGACCCCAGTCGTCTCCACCGTCGTAGGCCGCTACTACGCCATGGACCGCGACAACCGGTGGGAGCGCACCAAGATCGCGTACGATGCGATGGTGCACGGCGGAGGAGCGCCCGCTCCCGATGCCGTGAGCGCGATCCGGGCCGCCTACCAGGCCGGAGAGACGGATGAGTTCGTCAAGCCGCGCGTGATCACGGGCACGCCGCGCATCCGCTCGGGCGACGGCGTGTTCTGCTTCAACTTCCGCGCCGACCGCATGCGCCAGATGGTGCGGGCGCTGGCGGTGGACGGCTTCGACGGTTTCGACACCGGCGTGCGGCCCAGGGTGGACCTCGTCACGATGACGCAGTACGACGAGACCTTCCCGTTCCCGATGGTCTTCGGGCCGATCGTGCTGTCGGAGATCGTGGCGCAGGTGTTGTCGGAGCGCGGCAAGACTATGTTTCGCACCGCGGAGACCGAGAAGTACGCGCACGTCACGTACTTCTTCAACGGCGGCCTCGAGACGCCGTACCCGGGAGAGGAGCGGCTGCTCGTTCCTTCCCAGAAGGTGGCGACCTACGACCTGATGCCCGAAATGAGCGCGCCGGGCGTGACGGACGTGCTGTGCCGGGCGATCGAGGCGGGGCAGCACGACTTCATTCTCTGCAACTACGCGAACGGAGACATGGTGGGCCACTCCGGGGTACTACGCGCGGCTGTCGCCGCCGTGGAGACGGTGGATCGCTGCCTCGAGCGTGTCGTCCAGAGCGCCGAGCGGCGCGGGGCCACGCTGCTCGTGACCGCCGACCACGGCAACTGCGAGCTGATGATCGACCCCACCACGGGCGGCCCGCACACGGCGCACACGACGAATCCCGTGCCCTTCCTTATCGTGGGCGACGACGTGAGGGGGCCGCTGCGGCACGGGGGTGCCCTGTGCGATGTCGGCCCCACGCTGCTCCACATGCTCGACATCGAACCGCCGCCGGAGATGACGGGGCGGGATCTGAGGGAGACGGACTAGATGAAAGGCCGTTGCATGACGCCACGACGCCACGTTGCCTGTTCGACGCGCACACTGGTCCGAGCCATCGCGCTCGTGTGGCTTGGCGTCGTGGCGTCGTGGAACGGTGCCGCCGCCCAGGTGGGCTACGAGCCCGGTCACTCGCCCTACCACGACATCCCGCGCGGCGCGGTGTGGGCCCTGGGTTTCGGGCGCCTGGGGGGGAGCCGGGGGAGCGTGGGAGTAGGTCCGTCGGACGGCCTCACCGGGGGGTTGCGTTACGAAGTGCAGTTCGGCGCGGTGGGCGCGTCGCTCGGCGTGGCGTACGCCCGCACGTCGCGCTTCGTCGAGGACTACACCAAAGACTCGACGTCGCGCAAGACCGGCCCGTTCAACGACCCCGTCGTGCTCGCCGACGTCGGGCTCCAGCTCGTGCTCACGGGGCGGAAGAGCTGGCATCGCTTCGCCCCGTTCGTGGGTGGTGCGCTCGGCGTCGCGATCGCGAGCCCGCTGGCGCAGGACACGAGCTACCGCTTCGGGACGAAGATCACGCTCGCCCCCAACGCCGGGGTGCGCTGGTATCCGGCGCGGCGCTTCTCCGTGCGCGGCGACTTCCGCCTGGTGCTCTGGAAGCTTCACTACCCGCTGTCCTACGAGGTGCCGAACAACATCGACCATAGCAGCGTGCTCCCTGCCGGGGCGCCCCTCGACCAGTGGACGGCGCACCCGTGGGCCACGATCGGCGTGGGATGGATTTTCTAGCGGAGGGATTCCGCCGCGCGCTCGCGCTGCTGTTTTCGGGTGACGCCGAGGTGTACGGCATCGCCCTGCTCACGCTCAAGATCGGAGTCATCTCGACGGTGCTGGCGTGCGGACTCGGCATCCCGCTGGGATTCGTGCTCGCGACGCGCGGTTTTTGGGGCCGGCGCGCGGCCCTCACCGTCGTGAACACCGCCCTCGCCTTCCCCACGGTCGTGCTGGGCCTGTTGCTGTACGGCCTGCTCTCCCGCCGCGGCCCATTAGGCGCGGTGGGATGGCTCTACACCTGGCAGGCGATCGCGCTGGGCGACGTGCTGCTCGCCCTTCCGATCGCCGCCGCGCTGGCCGCCGCCGCGGTCCAGGGGGTGGATCCCCGCATCCGCCGCACCGCCGAGACGCTCGGCGCCGGACGCTGGCGCACCGCCTGGAGCGTGGCGCGAGAGGCGCGCTTCGCGCTCGCCGCCGTGATCACGACGGCGTTCGGCCACGTGGTCGCCGAGATCGGCTCCGCCATGACCGTGGGTGGGAATATCCGGGGCCAGACCCGTACCCTCACCACGGCGGTCGCGCTGTACACCAGTCAGGGCGACTTCGGCCTGGCGCTCGCACTCGGCCTCATCCTGCTGCTGCTCGCCCTGCTCGTGAACGTCGCCTTGCAGGCGCTCCAGGGCCGCGGTCATGCTTGAGCTGAGGGACGTGCGACACGAGTACGACGGCCGCGTCGTGCTCCACCTCGAGCGGTTCGCCGTCCCGCCCGGTGCCGCGATCGCGGTGGTCGGTCCGAACGGCTCGGGCAAGAGCACGCTGCTGCGGCTGCTCGCCCTGCTCGAGCGTCCCACCCAAGGCCGGGTGCTGCTCGACGAAGCGGTCGTGACCTCGAGAGGCGCCGCGCGCCGCCGCGTGACGCTCGTCGAGCAGCGACCGATCCTGTTCCGTGCGACGGTCCGCGAAAATCTCGAGTTCGGGCTACAGGTGAGAGGGATCCGACGCACAGAAGTGAACAGACGAATACAGGACGTCGCCGCACGGTTCGGCATCACGCCGCTGCTGGGCCGCCGGCGGCACGAGCTCTCGGACGGCGAGGTGCAGCGCGTGGCGGTGGCGCGGGCGCTTGCCGTCGAGCCGGACGTGCTGCTGCTGGACGAGCCCGCGAGCTCGGCCGACCGGGCCGCGGCTCTCACGTTGTACCGCGCGCTCTCCGAGGAGCGCGTCCGGCGCCCGATGGCCGTATGCCTCGCGTCGCATCAGCTGGAAGACGCGTACCGCTGGGCGGACGACGTGCGCGCCCTGGCCGACGGCCGGCTCTCGCCCGTGACGCCTGAGAACCTATTCCGGGTGGAGCTGATGCCCGCCGAGAGCGGCGACCTGAAACACGCCTGCGTGGGGACGGTCGAAATCGCCGCGATGACCGACCGAACCGGTCCCGCGATTCTCGCGGTGCCGCCGACCGACATCTTCGTGAGCCGCGAGCCGCTCGCGTCCTCGGCGCGCAACACATTTCAGGGACGGGTGACCGGGCTGGCCCGCCGAGGCCCAGGGGCCGTGCACGTCACGGCCGATGTGGGCGTGGAGCTCATCGCGGTCGTCACGGAGGAGGCGGTGCGCGATCTGGCGCTCGCGCCGGGCAGTCCCGTGGTGTTCTCGTTTAAGGCAAGCGCGGTGCGCGTGTTCTGACGATGCCGATCAGCTATCTTACGCGTATCGTTGAGTTTACGGCGACGCATCTGATCCGGAGAACGGATTGGCCCGACGAGCGTAACACCCGCGAGTTCGGGCGCGCGGCGCACGAGCACGGCCACCGCTACCAGTGCCGCGTCACCGTGAAGGGGCCGCTCGTGCCGCAAGCGGGAGGCGTGATGCAGCTCCAGACGCTCGATCGGCTGCTCGCGGAGGAGGTCACCACGCGGCTCGAGGGCAAGAGCATCAACGCGGCGCTGCCGGAATTCGCAGATGGCGGGCGGCTCCCCACCGGCGAGGCGCTGGCCGTGTACGTGTGGGAGCGGATCGCGCCCCGCCTGCCGGCAGGCGTCACGCTGCACGCGGTGCGGGTGCAAGAGAGGCCGCATATCTACTCGGAGTATTTCGGTGAAGCCTGAACCCGGCTCCCGCCGCGGGCGCATGCTCGCCGAGTCGGCCGTCGTCGAGGAGACGCCCGTGTGGCTGGAGGTGAACGGCGAGCCCGCGGTCACCTGGATGTGCACGCCCGATCAGCTGGAGGAGCTCGCGACCGGGTGGCTGCACGGCGAGGGGTACATCGAAACACTGGACGACCTCGTGAAGCTCCGTCCCTGCGCGACCGACCTGGGCTTCTGGGCGGAAGTGAAGCAGGAGCGTGTGACGCAGGTGAAGGGGGAGAACCGCAAGCGCGTGCTGGCGTCCGGGTGCGGCGCGGTCTCGACCTTCCTGGCCGACCCGCACGCCGTGAAGCATGCCCCAGCGCGCGGCGAGCCCCCCGTGCCCGAGCGCATGCGCGCGCTGTTCAAGGACCTGTTCGCCAGTGGCGAGCGCTACAACGAGACCGGCGGCATCCACGCGGCCGCGCTCACGGACGGCGAGCGCCTGCTGTTCCACGCCGAGGACATCGGGCGTCACAACGCGGTGGACAAGGTGGTCGGGGCCGCCGTGATCGCGCGCGAGCGCCCCGGCGGGCGGGGCCTGCTCGTCACCGGCCGGATTTCCGCCGAGCTCGCGTACAAGGCCGCGCGCGCCGGAGTCGCCTACGTGGCGACGCCGAGCGTGCCGTCGACGCTGGCCCTCACCATCGCCCGACGCGCCGGCGTCGTGCTGGTCGGGCGCGCGGTGAGCGGCACCCCCCACGTCCACCGGCCCGAGGCATGACGTCCGAGGCGCTGCGCGTGCTGTTGCGCGAGGCCCGGACCATCGCCGTCGTGGGGCTGTCGCCCAAGCCGAGCCGTCCGAGCCACGCGGTCGCCCGCTACCTGCAGGGGTCGGGGTATCATATCGTACCGGTGAACCCGGGCCACGCCGCGATCCTGGGCGAAAAGAGCTATCCCACCCTCAGCGCCGCCGCGACCGAGCACGCGATCGACGTGGTGGACGTATTCCGGCGCAGCGAGTTCGTCGGGCCGATCGTGGATGAAGCACTCCGTGTGCGACCACGTCTCATCTGGCTGCAGGTCGGCGTCGTGGACGAGACCGCGCCGGAGCGGGCCGCGACGGCGGGCATCCCGCTCGTGATGGACCGCTGCTTGATGGTGGACCACCAGGCGCTCGGAGTCTGAGCGCGTGCGCGGCGCCGTCCTCGCCGGCGGCGCCGCCCGCCGCTACGGCGGGCGTCCCAAGGGCCTGGTCGAGCTGGGCGGCCGGCGCATCCTCGACCGCGTGGTGGACGCCGTGGCCACCGTGACGGGCGCGCCGCCGCTGCTCGTCGCCAACGCTCCGGAGGGTCCCGGGTGGCGGCCCGACCTTCGCACCGTGCGCGACGTGCGACCCGACTGCGGCAGCTTGGGCGGCATCTACACCGCGGTCGCATCGGGCCCGGGTCCGGTCCTGTGCGTCGCGTGGGACATGCCCTTCGTCACGCCCGACTTGTTGCGCGCGCTGGTCGAGGGCTCCGCGGGGTCTGACGCCTTCCTTCCCGAAAGCGACGGTCGCCGCGGCGTGGAGCCGCTGTGCGCCGTGTACGGGCCGGCATGCGGCCCGGCGATCGAGCGGCAGCTCGCGCGCGACGACCTCCGCGCCATCGGCTTCCACGCCGACGTGAAGGTCGGTACACTACCGCTCGAGCGGGTACGCGCATACGGTGACCCGGACATGCTCTTCTTCAACGTGAACACCCCGGCGGACCTGGAGCGGGCGGAGGCCGTGTGGCAGCAACGCGGATGATGTCGGTCATCGGACGCAAGAACGCCGGCAAGACGACCCTGCTGGTGGCGCTCGCGGCGGAGCTCTCGCGCCGCCGCTTCCGCGTGATGACGATCAAGCACGGCACCCATCCGGCCGACACCGACCAGCGGGGCAAGGACTCTTGGCGCCACTGGCACGAGGGCCACGCCGAGCGCGTGCTCATGGAGGGCCCCGGCCAGCGCGTGCTGTGGGAGAGGACCGAAGCGGAATCGGACCCGGTCGCCCTGGCTCGTCGTTACCTCGAGGGCGCCGACATCGTCTTGGTGGAGGGCTACAAGCGGGCGGCGCTGCCCAAGATCGAGGTGTACCGTCTGGAGGCCGGGGCCGAGCCGCTGTTCGATCCCGCCGTCCCCGCCGCGGGCGACTGGGTGGCGATGGTGACGGACAATCCGGCCTACCGCGCCGACTTCCCCGTGTTCCGCTTCTCGGATACCGCGTGGCTCGTCACCTTGGCCAACCTCGCGTGGGACCAGGCCAAGATCCTCGTGCCCTGACGTGACGAACATGCTGACGCCGACCGAAGCCGCCCGCCTGATTCTCGAGCACGTGCCGCCCCTGTCTGTGGTGCGCCGCCCGCTGCGCGAGGCCCTCGACCTGGTGCTCGCCGAGGACGTGGCGAGCCCGATCGACCTCCCTCCCTGGGGCAACTCCGCCATGGACGGCTACGCCGCCCGCGCCGTCGACGTCGCTGCGGCGAGCCCCGAGCGCAAGGTCGTGCTCGCGGTGATCGAGAGCGTCGCCGCCGGCCAGTTCCCCGAGCGGCCGATCGGGCCGGGCCAGGCCACTCGGATCTTCACGGGCGCTCCGCTCCCGGCCGGTGCCGACACGGTGGTGCGCCAGGAAGACACCGAGGGCGCCGGCCCGGACCGCGTCACGGTCGTCGCGGGGCGCGATGCGGGCAAGAACGTACGCCACCGGGGAGAGGATATCCGCAAGGGCGAGATCGCGCTTTTCGCCGGCACTCCGCTCGGGCCGGCGCAGCTCGGCGTGCTCGCCTCCATCGCGCACGGCGTGCCGCTCGTCCACCGCGCGCCCCGCGTCGCGTTCATGGGATCGGGGGATGAGATCGTTGACCTGGACCGCGCGGACGAGATCCTCGCGGGGCGCAAGATCGCTACGTCCAATTCCTACACGCTGCACGCGCTGATCCGCCAAGCGGGTGGGATTCCGGTGGACCTGGGACTGGCCCGCGACACCAAAGACAGCCTGCGCGAGCACCTCCGGGGAGCGCGCGACGCCGATCTACTCGTGACCACCGCCGGCGTGAGCGTGGGGGAGCACGACTTCGTGCGGGAGGTGCTGGCCGAGCTGGGCTGCGACATGAAGCTGTGGCGCATCCGCATGCGTCCGGGCGCACCGCTCGGGTTCGGACTGCTGGGCGGCACGCCGTGGATCGGGCTGCCGGGAAACCCGGTGAGCACGATGGTGACCTTCGAGCTGTTCGTGCGCCCGGCGATCCGGCGACTGCTTGGCCACCGGCTCCCGTTCCGGCGCACGGTGCCGGTGTGCGTGGGAGAGCCCGTCACACTCGGCCCCAGACTGCGGCACTTCCTGCGAGCGGTGGTCCGGCCCGAGGGCGGCACCCTCGTCGCGCGCTTGACGGGCCCGCAGGGTTCCGGCATCCTGACGTCCATGGCCCGCGCCAACGCCCTCCTGATCGTGCCCGAGGACCGGGCCGAGGTGTCCGCCGGCGAGGCGCTCACCGCCCTGCTGCTCGACGATCCGCACCACGTCGCCGAGGCCCCCTTCTAGGTGGCGCCCCGCGCTCAACTGCGCCGCGTCCTGCGGCTGATCGCCTGGGCGGCCCTCGCCGCCGGCGTGTTCGTGCTCAACGTGCGCACGTCGGCGGACCTGCGTCTCGGGATCCTGTACGTCATCCCGGTGGTACTGGCGGCGTGGCACGACGGCCTGGGTTGGGGCATTTCGTTCGCGCTCGCGACGACGTTGCTCCGCTTCGGCGTCGGGATCGACCAGATGCCGCTGGAGACGCCGCTTCAGGTCCGGATCCTGAACGAGGTCGCCTACCTCGCGGTGGTGGGCGTGGCGATCGCCGGTCTGTCGCAATTGCGGCGCACCCAATCGCAGCTCCAACTGCTCGCGACGCACGACCCGCTCACGACGGTCCTGAACGCGCGCGCCTTCGCCTCCCAGGTGGCGCAGGAGCTGGGCCGGAACCGCCGCTATGGCCGGCCTCTGGCCCTGGTGTACCTCGACCTGGACGACTTCAAGAAGGTCAACGATGCGCACGGCCACGCCACGGGCGACGCGGTCCTGCGGCTCGTCGCCGACGCGATGCGCAGCGCCGTGCGCCAGGCCGATGTCGTGGGCCGGCTGGGCGGCGACGAGTTCGGCGTGTTGATGCCGGAGACCGACGGCACCGTGGCACACGCGGTCGCCAACCGCCTCGCCGGCGGCATCCGTACCGTGTTCCGCGGGACGCCCTCGGTCACGGCCAGCATCGGCGTCGTCGCCGTCTCGGGCACCGAGGCGGGCAGCGACGAGCTGCTGCGCAAGGCGGACCAGGCGATGTACGAAGCCAAGCGGGCCGGCAAGGACCGCGTGGTCCAGGTGACGATGTGAGCGCATGCTGAAGACGCTCCAGGACCTGTTCCTGGTGTTCACGTCGGTCCTGTTCATCGTCGATCCGCTGACGGCCGTCCCCACCTTTCTCGTGATGACGCAGCGAGACCCGCTGGAGGTGCGGCGACTCATGGCCCGGCGGGGCGCCTGGACCTGCGCCGTGACCCTCACGGCCTTTGCCCTGGGCGGCAGCCTGATTTTCCGTCTCTTCGGCATCACGATCGCCGCGTTCAAGATCGCGGGAGGCGTGGTGATCGGCCTCAACGCACTCGACATGGTGCAGGCCCGCCGCAGTCAGCAGCGGGAGACGCCGGTGGAGAAGGCCGAGGGGATCGAGAAGGAAGACGTGGGGATCATGCCGCTCGGCATCCCCATGCTGGCGGGGCCGGGGGCGATCTCGACGGCGATGGTGCTGAGCGGGGCGGCGAAGACGCCGCTGACCACGGCGGCGGTGTACGCGGCCATCGCGCTGACGGCGTTCCTCTCCTACCTCACGCTCGCCGCCGCGTCGCGCATCGAGCAGCGACTCGGCCAGACGGGGATGCGCATCCTCACCCGGCTGATGGGCCTGGTGCTGTGCGCCATCGCCGTGCAGTTCATCATCGACGGCATCAAGATGGCGGGACTCTAGCCGGGACGGTCGCGGGGGGGCGGCATCGGCATGTCGAACCCGGGCGGCACGCGGTAGGCCCGCCGCAGCCGAGTCGGCTCGAAGCCTTCGATCGGCTGCGGCATGATCACCTCGGACCAGAACGTGTCGCGCCCCGCGGCCTTGGCGCCGTGCAGCAACCGGTCCGCCGCGCCGATCGCCGCCTCCAGACTCTCCGCCGGCTGCAGACACGTCACCACGCCGCCGCTGACCGTGAGCGGTAAGCCGGTCGCCTCCGACAGCTCTTGCAGCGTCTGCTGCAGCTTCTTGACCGCGGCGCCAGCGGCCTCCGTGCCGGCCTCCGCGAGCAGCAGAGCGAACTGGTCGCCGCCCAGCCGGGCTACGACGTCGCTGGCGCGCACGGAGTGGCGCGCCGCGGCGGCGACGAGACGCAGCATCTCGTCGCCCACCTGGTGGGGGAAGAGGCGGCCGACTTCGCGGAAATCGTCGAGGTCGAAGTAGGCGATCGTGAATGGGTGCTGGTAGCGCCGCGCCCGCTCGAACTCCCGGCCGGCGAGCTCGTAGAAGGCCCGCCGATTCTCCAGCCGGGTCAGCTCGTCCCTGCGCCCCCGCGCGCGCTCACGACGCAGGGTGCGCGACCGGAAATAGAGGTCGCACCCGGTCGCGAGGATGGCGACGACAACAGCGATGTGCCAGATCATGCCGGAGCCGCGCGGCGCCGCGGCGGCCGCGCAACGAGGGCTACCCGTCGAGGAGGTGGAAGCCTTCGGGAGGGGTGATGCGGCGCTCCGCGGCAGCGCGTCGTTGACCGCCGGAGCGGCGATCGGCGCCCGTGCGACGCTCGAACGGCACCTCCGCCGTCTCACGCCGCCGGTCGCGCGTCATCCGGCGACCCAGGTCGCGGCGCCGGTCCCAGCCGCGCCGCCGGGGCCGTTCCCCTCGCGGGGGTGCGTTGCGCGTAGTCTCGTTGGCCATGTGACCCACTCGCCTTGCATATCGGGTGCCATGTCCTGTGCGCGGTCGGCCGACGATGTGGTGAGTATCATATTGGCGGGACGCGAGATGCAACCTGACCAGATGCTTGGGCCAGATAGGGGGCTCGGGAATTGTGGCTTGGGGGCTCACCCTGCTGCGGCGACGCACGATCGCCCAGCAGACCGCGGGGCACTACATCCGCTTGTACTTGGGCCCGCTCCCGCCTTCGCGCGGCGTCCAGCGAGGGCCCACCACATCGGTCGCCTTGCAGTCGACGCAATTGGGCGGGTTCACGCGCAGTCTCCCCTGCACCACCTCATACACGCCCGCCGGGCACAGGTGGGTGTAGAACTCCGCCAGCGCGGTGGGGACGTCCGAGCCAACGACGAGATGCGTGGGGATCGTGTCGCGGGTCGCGTTCCCCGATTTGAACACCGCGTCGACCTTGGAGAAGGTGAGACGGCCGTCGGGGGTGGGTAGCCCCGGCCGTGAGGCCGGGGTAAGCCGGCGTTCGACGTCCGCGTCCCGCGGAACGGCGATTTTCCCCCCGGGGAACCGCCCCCCCGTGAGCGACATCAGGGCCGCCTTCGCGCCGCCTGCGAAGAAGCCGTCTTTGAACGCGAGCCGCATGTTCCGCGTGCGGTACAGATCCTTCATGATGAACGAGTCATTCACCAGGCGGTCGTATTCCGCGAGCCGTGCGGCGGAGGTGTCCCCGGCGGTGAGCGCTCCGAAGATGACGCGGGCGGCGAAGATCCCCGACTGGATCGCGTAATGAATCCCCTTGAGCGACGGCACGTCCACCAGGCCGGCCGAGTCGCCCAGGATCGCCACACCCTCGCCCGAGCGCCGCGCCGGGACCGAGTAGTAGCCGCCCTCGGGGATGGTCTTCGCGCCCCACTCGACCATCTCGCCCCCCTCGAGCAGGCGCCGGCACAGCGGATGCAGCTTCATCTGCTGCAGCAGGGCATGGACATCGAGGGTGGCATCGCGGTAATCGAGGCCGACCACGAGACCGAGCGCGAGGAGCCGGGGCTCGAGCGGGTACATGAAGCTGCCGCCGAACGCATCCTGGGGCAGCGGCCATCCCAGCGTGTGGACGATCGAGTCGAGCGGCTCTTTGGTCTCCCAGATCTCTTTCACGCCCAGCGCGAAGATCTGAGGGTTCTCCGCGGCAACGTGCTGCCACTCTAGATACGCCTGGGCCAGCATCCCGCGCGTTCCTTCGGCCAGCACGGTCACCTTGGCGACGAGGTCGTTCGGCGCCTGGTGGGTCGCGAGGGGCCGGCCCTCGCGATCCAGGCCGGTGGCGGCGGTGCGCACGCCCGCGACGCGCGCGCCCTGCGTCAGGAGGCTCGCGGCCGGGAACCCGGTGAACAGGTTGACGCCGAGCGCCTCGGCCCTCTCCCCCAACCAGCGCACGATCTCGCACAGCGAGGCGATGTAGTTGCCGGCATTGTGCATCGTCGGAGGAGTGGGAATCCGCGGTGCGCGGTGCGCGGTGAGCAGGTGCACGGCCTCGCCGGTCACGGGCCGGCGGAACGGGAAGTCGGCGTCCTTCAGGTCGGGGAACAGCTCCCGAAACGGCCGCGGATTCACGACGGCACCCGAGAGCGAATGCTCGCCTAGCGCCTCAGCTTTCTCGAGCACGCCGATGTTCAGCTCGGTGTGCTCCCCGGCGCGCCGGGCGAGCTGGGCCAGCGCGATCGCACAGGCGAGTCCGGCCGGCCCCGCGCCCACGATCACGACGTCCAGCTCCATGCGGTCACCGGCGCCCTCGACGCCAACCGGGAGCAGGAGCCTGTCGAGCGGCAGGGGAGGTTGATACTTCGCGGGAATCACCTTTCCCGTTTCCCCTTTCCCGTTTCCCGCCTCATCCATGGAGCTTCTTGATCTCTTCCGTGAGTTTCGGCACCACCTCGAACAGATCCCCGACGATCCCGTAGTCCGCCACTTTGAAGATCGGCGCGTCCTTGTCCTTGTTGATCGCGACGATGACCTTGGACGTGCGCATCCCCGCGAGGTGCTGAATCGCGCCGGAAATCCCCACCGCTACGTACAGGGTCGGGCTCACCGTCTTGCCGGTCTGGCCCACCTGATCGGCGTGGGGGCGCCACCCCGCATCCACCACGGCCCGGGACGCACCCACGGCCGCCCGGCCGCCGAACGCCGCGGCCAACTGCTCGAGCACCGTGAAGTTGGCCGGCTCCTTGAGTCCCCGGCCGCCGGACACGATGATCGGCGCCTCGGCCACGTCGAGGGTGCCCGCGGGCGCCGCCTTGATCTGCGTGACGACCACGCGACCCGCGGAGCCACCCACCGGCACGCTTTCCTGTGCGCCGGCCTTCGGTCGGTGCACCGGAGTGAACACATTAGGCCGCAGCGACAGCACGGCGGGGCTCCCGACGACCCTCACCTTGAGGAGCGCCTTGCCGGCATACACCGGGCGAATCGCGATCACCGCGCCGCCTGCGACGCTCACGTCGGTGATGTCCTGGACGAGCGGCCGCCCGAGCCGGGCGGCGACGCGAGGCGCGAGGTCCTTTCCCGTGGCGCTCGCCGCGAACACGACGGCCCCAAAGTTGGCCGCGTTCACACGGTCGACGATCGCCCGGGCGTATCCCTCCGGCGCGTACATGCCGAACCCCGGATGCGTCAGCGTGATCACCTTGTCCGCGCCAAACGCGCCCAGCTGGTCCGCGCCCCGCACGGTACCGGCCGCGAGGACCAGGGCCTCCACGCCGGCGCTCGCAGCCAGCGCGTCCGCCAGGCGCCGGGCGCCGGTCACCACCTCGTGGGAAACTTTGCGGATGGCGCCGTCCCGCTGCTCGAGCACGGCGAGGACGTTGCTCACAGGACCTTCGCCTCCTCGCGCAGCAGCCGCACCAGCTCGGCAACCGCCGCGGAGCCCTCGCCCACGATCTTGCCCGCCTGTCGCTCGGGGGGCAGGGTGAGCGCGATGATCTCCAGCGCTCCCGGGCCGGGCGCGGTGAGTTTGACCTCGAGCGGCTTCTTTTTCGCCGCCATGATCCCTTTGAGCGCGGGATAGCGCGGCTCGTTCAAGCCCTTGTCGGTGGTGAGCACGGCCGGCAGCGGGAACTCCACGACCTCGACGCCGCCTTCGATCTCGCGCTCCGCCGTCCCCCTGCCGCCGGCGATCTCGAGGTGAGCGACGGTCGTGACGCAGGGCAGGTCGAGCAGCTCGGCCACCATCGGACCGACCTGATGGTTGTAATCGTCGATCGCCATCTTCCCGAACAGGATCAGGTCGAAGCCGGCGTCCTTGAGCTCCGCCGCGAGGCCCTTCGCCGTTTCCAGGCCGTCGGGGGGGAGTCCCTGGGACTGGAGCAGCACGCCGCGATCGGCTCCCATCGCGAGGGCGGTGCGGATGGTCTCTTGCGCGGCGACCGATCCGAGCGCCACGACGACCACTTCGCCGGTGCCGGCCTTCTCCTTCAGTCGCAGCGCCTCTTCGACGGCGAACTCGTCGTACGGATTGAGGATGAACTTGACGCCCGCCTCGTCGATCGACTTGCCATCGGAGGCGATCTTCACGCGCGTTTCAGAGTCTGGCACGCGCTTGATACACACGGCTATTTTCATAAGAGGCGACGCTACGACGCCACGTTCTACGTTGCAAGTGGTGAAACATAATTCGGCGCAGGAAAGCAAACCTACGGAATCTCATCCGGCAACCTTCGTATAACGTAGCGTCGTGGCGTCGTGCAACGTTTAGAAGTCCGTACTTAGGCTCAGCAGCACGTGGCGCGGCACACCCGGCGTCAGGAACCGCTGGACCGGGTCGCCCGCAACGGTGGGGTTCG
>Ga0209158_1000711_pt1 | contig 23612 bp, 25 predicted proteins | sample GraSoiAngelo_140_FD_185897 | JGI IMG/M metagenome (GOLD analysis project Ga0209158, IMG submission 185897) | Grasslands soil microbial communities from the Angelo Coastal Reserve, California, USA - 14_0929_12_30cm (SPAdes) (version 2) | ecosystem: Environmental > Terrestrial > Soil > Grasslands ...
TCGTGCAGGTTTCATAGGAATTGCCCGACTTGTCTGTCCGTGACCGCTCAGTTCCGAGCCAGTCCGAGTGAATGAAGTAAGTCGTGTTGTTGCCGTAGGTGGCGACGTGGCGTCCCCCCGCAAAAACTTCGCCGCGATTCCAGCTTCCGCTGGAGTTCATCTCGCTTTGGGCGTGACCGGAAAGATCGTAGACGTAGTCAACGGAAGAAACTCCAGTCGTCTTGCGAATACGTTGTCCGTTCGCGTCATAGACGTAGGAAGCCGCTGAACCGCCGTCCACCTGGAATAGATGCCCTTCGGCATCATACCCATAGCTGTGCGAGCCATCGGCTGTGACATTGCCTGCCGCGTCATACGTCACGCCGCTACCTGGCACAATCCGATTGTTGGCATCGAAGCCAAGCGAAGATGGATGCGGTCCATTCTGGTGCCAGCGATTCCCAAAGCGGTCGTAGTCGTATGTATAGGCCTGACCTGTAGCATTTGCCGTCAGTAGCCGGTTGAAATCGTCATACGTGTGTGCCCAGTTTCCGTTAACACTGTCATTGCCGGTCGCGATGTCACCGTCGGGGGCAAAAGTAAGGCTGAAGGAATAACGCGTGGTGCCTCCGGAAGTGGCTGAGACCGACTGGAGCCAGCCGCGGGAAGCGTACCCCAGAGCGTCGCTCATGCCGTTGCCCAGTGAATCCGATGTTAGCCCGAATGACCCGTAATGCGCATTCTGCAGTAGCGTTCCAGGGTGATTCGCATCGACAAGACTGCTGGTAAGCGAGAGCAGACGATTCGCTCGATTATAGGCTTCTGTGAATGTTACTCCCGCCCCATTTGTTGCCGAAGTCTGATTTCCGATCAGGTCATAAGCGTAAGAAACTGCAAACACGGACGTACCGCAGTTTTGCGGCGTGCACTGGGAATTGATTTTGATCCGACCCAGCTGGTCATAGCTGTACACTTCGCCGGTCGCATTGGGCGCGGCAGTACTCTGGGAAGAGAGTCTCCCAATCGTATTCGCCAAGGTGACACTGTTCGCTGCGGACTCGTCGAAATTGTACGTTGCCGTGGGCGTACCGTCGGAATAGTTCTTTTGCGTGAGACGGTTCAAAGCGTCATAGCGCATGCACGTGCGAATACTCCGGGCGTCCATCTTCGATATGAGAAGTCCCGTGAAGGAGTTGGGGGTCGTGCAAGCACTATCCGAATCATACTTGTAAGAGGTCGTGCCGGACTCTGGATTAGAGCCACTAGTCAACCGAGACAGACTGTCATATTGGAACGTACGCGAATTCAGACCACCCTGGACGACGGTCTTGAGATTTCCGAGTGTGTCGTACGAGTATGAAGTTAAAAACCCCGTCGCAGAAACATCCTGCCCACATGCTGCCGGGGCAGGCGTTAATCCCACCGGAAGTGTGAGGGAAGAAATTTCGCAAAGGGAGATCAATCGGCCCAAGCCATCTACTTGCGAAACACGCTGGAGGTTCCGTGTTCCATTGCCTTCATCTGTCACCTTGGTGGCTGCTCCCGTGTAGGTGGTTGTGATTACGGAATTGTCCGAATGGGTGATGGCGGTTACCCGGCCAAGGGTATCATAGGAGTAGGTATCGCCGGGCTTGGTGCATTGAGAGTCTGACAGGCCATTTCCCTGATAGGGATAGGTCACGAAGTGCTTCTGGCCCAAAACGTCATAGCATGTGTCAGTTTGATCCCAGGGTGTGGCTTCGTCGTTGGCGGAGATGCGGCGAATCTCGCGTCCTAGCCCATCGAAATGAACAAACATATCCGTCCACCGCGTGCCGTCGATTTTATTCTTTCTTTCGATCGTGACTAAATCTGGGTAACTAAACGTTGTTTGGCCACCGTCTGGAGATGGGAAAGTTGCCGAGGTCATTCTCCAGAGCGAATCGTAAGCGTACTGGGTCGCTTGGCTGTTTTGATCGGTAAAACTTGTCAATTTTGCCGTATAGAAATCATACAGCCCACTGATAACGTGGTGAGCCAGGTTTGGTGAATTCGTGTCCGGCAAGTTTGTCTGGGTCAAATAACCGCCAGCGTAAGTTAACGAGTACGAATACGTTGTGGTGTGGCCGCCTGGATCGGTAACTCGATACGGCATACCGGTATCGTAATAAGTCGTAATGGTGTTGAGTGTGCCGCCCGTCGTATTGAGCCACTTTTTCACCGACGTTAGATTGCCGCGCGGCGTTCCTGCAGGGGGAGGGGTGAAATTGGTGGTGACGCCTGAGGATTGAAGCGTGTACTCATCGTATCCGTAATTTGTTTTGGAAACTTGGTTTCCGCTGCCATCATAAACAGTGACTGAAGAAACCGGATCGATAATATTCGCCGTGAGGTAGCTGGCCGTGTCGAACGCTTTGTAGGTGTAGTCCGTTTTGCGAAGAAGAGGCCCAGGAGCTCCGGAACCGTAGTCATATTCACGCATTTCCATGACGTTGCCATAGGACTCGGTGAAGGCCCCATGGAAAATGAGATGGAGGTTGGAATCGTAGTCCTTTTCGACTTTCGAGACCTTGTTGTTATTAAGCGTAGTCGTAATTCGGATCGGAAGAACGTTGATGACCGTGGAGACCCCGTCCCCTACGACATCTTGGTGGTTTGGCTGGTAGGTGTAGTCGGTTTGGACGGTTCTTAGAAGGGTTCCCGTGGTATGAGTGCCCTGGTAGTATTGGGTTTTCGTTTCATAGTTTGAACAAGATCCTCCGAGACCTGTGAACGTGTGAAGAATCTCATTCCCAGCTGGGTCTGTTTGCACGGGGATCAAGAACCCGTTGACAACCGTGGTTCCGTACGTCGTAGTATGCGGTCCAGCACCGTCATTGGCGTTAATCGTCCGAGAAATCACGCCACGATTCGCAGGATTTACAACAGTGTCCGAATCACATAAGAAATAAGTCTTGTATGAATACGAAATGCTTCCGCCTGTTGGCAGAGTAATCTTTGTCAGACTGCCGTAGTTTATGTCCGGCGTATCCGTAGAATCTCTGTCATTGTACTCAAACGTCCAGGCCGGGCTGCTCGCCCAGGAAGTACCGTTGTAAACCACAACACTCTGAAGCATACCCGCGCTGCCCGTGTACTCCTGGATGTAGGTATCGAGCATGTCGACGTTGTGAGCGTGAAATTTTGTCTTCAGGCTAATCGAAGCCATGCAGGTCTTCACTTGAGTGGTTGTGCCGCTGGGCCCCGGAGAAGAGCTTATTGTGGCCGAAGTAATTTGGGAAACAGGACCCCCGCAGCCAGAATAATCGGTTGTCGAAGTGGAGCTGCCCGGCGCACGTCCAATTGTGTCCGTGGTAGAAGAAAAATAGTTGCCATTCGTGTCCTGAGACGCCAGGTCGCCATTGCGTTGTTTCACGATTCCGAAGTAATTGGGCAGAACACGGGTGCCACTGTTCCAGAGACCGGTGTTGTCTGTGCTTTCGTAGGTCGTGTTGTCGGAAGTGTTGAGCGCCATTTGGTGAACGGCCCCATCCCAAGTCGTAGTACTATAGATATAACTATACGTCGTGTTATACGTCCAATAAGGACCCAGGAAAGAAGTATTACGGATCGAGACGCCCAGCGGAAACATATACTGGCCCGTCGTATTCAACCTCCAGCTGTCGTTGCAAACTCCAGTCACATGGTTGCAATTCTGAAAAACCTTAAACATTTTGGTGTTTAAGGACATCACGGACTCGCTCCTGAGCGTTCCACGTTGTGGGTAGGAGAAGAGCGGTATATGCACGGTGAGATCGCCCGTGTACAGATTTACTGAGTCAATATCGGTGCCATCGTATGACCCGAATGGCTTGAACCCGATTTCGAGGTTCGGATTAGTTTGCGCTTGTGCAGCTCCCGAACCAAGACACGCAAGAATTCCGACGAAGACTGCCCACTTGAATTTCACAGGGCACCACCCGTCTTGAGATCGAAATCGGTGGGCGAAACTCCTGAATTGAACGTAACAATTAAGACAGTAGCTGTGCTCACGACTTTGCCATCCTCAGAGGCTGTTATGGTGAGCGGGACAGCAATTCCGTCGATGACTTTGTAATTAGAGAAATCCACCGCTGCGGGTATGTTGTCCCTCATATCGAGAGTGTTGGGGGTTCGATATTCGACCCGTACCGGAAGTCCTGTTGAAGAATCAAAGTACCAATGATGGACCGAAAGTTCAGTCTCTATGGGTCCAGTAGCCACATAAGTGCGAATGTGGACGCCGCGAGTCCCGTTGATCGTAGTAGTTCCCACGAATTGCAAAGATCGGTTCGGATCATTGAGTTCACGGAACAGAACAACCGCAGGGAGATGAAATGGCACCGACGCGTACGCCACATGCGAAAACAAACGCCGAACTGTCTTTCCGTTGTAAAACGCTGGATTGCCATGGCCAGTCGCGAAGACCCTCGTTGTGCCCCCAATCTGCATTTCGCTGCGGAATTCGTAAGTCGACTCGCTGAAGTCGCTTTCCCACTTGAAATTTCCGCCATTCACGGTTGAGCTCTGCGTCGGGACAATCGTTCCTTGGACTACGGCGTTGGCAATGGCACCGATGGCGGATTGACTCCCCTGCGCTGTAATGGCAGTTTGCACTGCTGTTACAGCCTGGGTGTCGCGCTGCGCGGCCGTGATGGGTTGTTGTGAGTTCAGACGTGGAGAGAAGAAGAAAAGCAAGAGGAACGAAAGGATCAGCCGAGCCACTCGCATAGAGCCTCCGAGGCGTAGTCCACGGGACCGTTTGGGAGAAGACGGCGCGCCGTGAGCGACGTTCATTTGTCTAAATGCCCGCCGGGCTGATTGGCAGGAGAGTTGGGCGAGCGATTGATATAGCAGGAAGTAAGAACGTGTTAATGGTACTTTGGAACATTGCCCGAAGAGGATGATAAATGAAATGGTACGGGTGGTGCGGCTAAGGGGGAGCTTAGCTCGAAATAAGAAAACATGATTTTGGCGAGCGTCTAGTCGAAGGAGGCATCGGCAAAATCGGCGGCTGGACAATCCCACTGCGTCGATGTCAGTCTAAGCTTAGTCTTGACGGACTTGAGGGACTTTTTCATTTGAGAGAGGATTGGCAAAGAAAAATCGTGAAGGTGGCGAAGGGCCATCTTCTGAGTCATGAGCAAAATAGTCTTTCGATCTTGTTCGTTGGCTTCACCCAACATACGGCGAAGCTTGCTCAGAAATCGCGCATCCGTGCCAGTGCTACCCCACAGGTTTACATCAGACGACTTGTGCTTCGGAAGATTCGGTAGGTTGGACGGCTCATCACCATCGTAGAAAAGCTGGTACATCGGGACTTCCAGAGGCCCCGGCTATTATCATTTTGTGGTACTGACGGAGGTTGGGTCGTGGGAAAGTGCCTGGATTATAGCAAGAACGACGGCCTGCGACGGAGAATCGAAATCACCCGAAGCCCTTGAGTAGAGCGTCTAGCCGAGCACTGCGGGTTCAACCAAAGCCTGCTGGCGTATCGCCTCCATGGCATTACGTATTTTTTCCAGACGGTCCTTTGACAAGGCTTCCTCGCGGTTCTTAAATACCGCAGTAGACGCAAAGAGTTCGTCAATCGCTGCGTTCTTAGGAAACACAACTGCCATTGTGTGCAATTCCCGTATAAGAAACATCAAGGAGTTCCAATCCCGTCTGGCTTCTTCTACGCCAGATGCGCCCGATGGCGGATTTTCGTATAGAACCTGGAAGCGTTCGAGGAAGTCGTAGGCTTGGTTTGTTTTGAAATATAGATCGAACCACTTCCTCTGCCTCCAGTCTCTTTGGTCTCGATCCGCAACCTGCTTCGCTTGCGAAAGCGAACTCTTCGCAATCCGATTAGCTCCTATTGCCACGAAGAGTGCAGTTATTGCGACGATCAGTGACGCGACCGCAACCCAGAGAGAGATTGATTCGTAATTCATCACCACCGTCCTCCTCGGCAAGAGCTTAACACGCTGCCCTGGACGTGAGAGGATATCGGCTCGGAGGATTCATGAATATCTTGGCGGCATTGACACAGGAAGAAGCGAAGCTAAAGAAGCAGGCCGAATCGGTCCTTTAAGCGAGCAATTCCTCATACATCGCTTTGAGTCAAGCGGTAGAATCAAGCATGGAGATTGAAGACTGGAAACTAAAGTTGGCGGGTGCCACATTTTTCGTTTCTTGTGTGGCAGGTGTGAAATGCGACCGCTGTAATGGGACCTCCAAGGTTAAAGCCTTCCGCATTCCCAGACCGCCCACAATCTACTACCTCTGTATGTCCTGTCAGATATTGATCGGACTAAAGTGGTAAGCAATTTTCGGTCGTTCAGTTTCCACGAATCATAGCTTGGCAATTGGGGAACTCCTTGAGTGGAATGAATCGCAGGTAGGAGAAGCAGTTTACGTTTGCTTATCCTAAATATCCATAAAGAGTTTCACCTTGGCGGGGCTGCGCATGTCTTTTTCAGTACCCGGCACCTACGACCTCCATGTGCCCTTCGATGTAGGAGTCGGGTCGAAGCCATGATTCATACCGGACCAAAATGCGGGTACCTTCGCGACTGACGAGCATCCACATACCATGCATGTATCCGAGCTTTTGGAACAAACGCGTCGAGAATGGTCATACTGTCCCGGCCATCGAAACGTTGGAAAAGCTGGGCCGCGCTCTCGAATGCCCACTCTATCAACTTTTCTACGATGGCGAAGAGCCGCCTCAAGTACCGAATCTGCTCAAGCGCAAATCATCTGACCAAAACGTATGGGGTAACTCAGGCAAGGATGCGCGGTATTTGAGCAAACTCCGCAGACATTTGGGCAAGGCTGCCGAGAGTGACCGCAAGCTCGTGATGCACATGGCCCAGAAAATGGCCGGTCGCTAGAATCTCTTCTCGCTCCACAAATCCCAGAAGAGTTTACGCGGCCCGCAGAGTAGTTGTTCGCGTAGAGGTTGTGTTTTTGGGCGTACTGGCGAGAAAATCGATAGCAAATGCCGCCATCGCACCCACGAAAGCGCCCAAGATGGCAAATGCAACGTTTGGGTGCGTGTACGAGAATGCAATCCCAGCGATCTTGATTGTGCGGAGAGAACCCGCAGCCAAAAAAGCCCCTTTCGTGGCCAAATCGGACCGGAGGAGGCTAGGAACTACGATCCCGGCGATGAACAAAGTGATTACCACTTCGATTAGCAGTTGAACGAGAGAGAAAGCCTTTTGCCTATTCATGGTGTTTCCTTTCAGCTTCAGGAGGGCCTTTTCAAAGAGAATAATCCTGAGCGTCCAATTAACAAGAAGGCGAATCCCGGAAATCGAACACGGTAGATACCCTAGCGGGGCGTCCGGAGAGCCTAAACGGCTTGGTTTCAAGGCGGGAGAAGCGACGCAGATTGTCGTGTGTTCCCAAGGCAAGGCGACCTTACTCCCACCCCAGCAAGTCCGTCCGTGGTAGATTAGCCGCCCGGAGGATTCATGAACATCTTGGCGGGCATTGACACAGGCAGAAGCGAAGCTAAAGAAGCAGGCGGATAGAGCGCGGAAACAGTTGGACGCGGTGCGTGGAGCAATGAAGGCTCTAGGCCGCGAAGTAGCCAGCGGCGGTAAACGGATTGGCAAGAAGAAAAGGAAAATGTCTGCGGCTGCGAGAGCGAGAGCGAGGATTTCGAAGGCGACAAAAGCGCGATGGGCAAAGTCTAGAGCAGAGAAGAAGAAGGGAAACACTAGAGCCTCAGGGAGGCTGAGTTAAATTCAGCAATCATGTCGGCGTTCGAGGATGTCCATAAGCTGGTTAGGGAATGGCCACCGCGACTGTTGCCGACCGAGTTGGTGTATCGAGACTCGCTGACTTGATTATTGTGAGAACGGCCTCCGAAGATGAGGGCTATTATGTTTGTGGCGAGCCGGTGAGAGTCGTGGTGAAAGGTGGTATCGGAAAAGCCGCGAACTCTTAACGGTCCACCAGAGAGCATAAGGCTTTGATTAGCTGTTTTCCAGCCATATGGGTGTACACGCAGAAGAGAAGTCCGTTGGTGGCCGAGCCCCCGCGCACGGCTCCTCGCTTTTGGTCTTCGCGATGATCGCGCCGGTCTACGAGCGGGTTTTCGAGCTTACGAATCTCACTCAGGGGAAAGTCAACCGAGCGATCGCCATCCAAGATATAGCAAGCGGTTGTTCCATCACCGCTGCTCGGGCGGCCTGCCAGCTCGGGGCGACGGTGAATTTAGTTACCACTGCAGGTGGCCACACGGGTTTGGGCCTTCGTCGCCTGCTCGCAGACGAACCATTCATGACTAATGTGGTCCAAGTACAGGCTGAGACACGCAACGTGATCACTTTACTCACGCAAGACAGCACGGGCACAACGGTGGTAGTTGAGCCGTCCCGAGCAATGTCTGTTCAAGACATTCAGTCGTTCCACCGGGCGGTTTCGGATTGCAGCGCCGATTCTTGTTACGTCCTCCTCGGCGGGAGCCTTCCACCCGACGTTCCAGCGGATTCGTATGCGTCCTTGGTGGCAGCGCTGCAATCCGCTGGGCGAATCGTTGCCGTTGACACCCGCGGCAACGCATTCGAGCCTTGTGTCCGGGCTGGGGCTCGAATTATCAAGACGAATTCCGAGCACCTCCCTGCTTCAGTCGACGCCCATGACGAGTGCGCCATTTTAAGATATCTCCGATCGTTGACTGACTATGGTACGCAAATCGTCATTTGTTCTGCAGATGACGCCCCCACCTTCATCGTCTGGCACGGTTCCCCTATCACCGTCACTCCACCGCGTGTGCGCCTTAGAAACCAGTTCGGTAGCGGCGACGCTGCGTTGGGTGCCTTTCTCTGGGCTCTCCAGGGAAATCAGTCACGAGAGAACGCTCTGCGGCTCTTTGTTGCAGTTGGCGCTGCAAACGCGGAAACGCGACTTCCTGGGTGTTTCAGTCCAAAGCGCGTCTATGAACTGATGGAGCAGATCCAGATCCATCCGGGCTCACTTACTGAATGAGGGTCTGATGCCTAAACAGACGTTGAAATTCCCACCTGACATGAGCGTCGCGGAGTTCACGACGTTTGCCGCGGCAATCCTCGCTGAGGTGCTATTAGTCATCGCGTTTTTCTCTGACGATATCTTCCGGTTCTTCACTCGGCGCCCAGTTTTTGAAGTCCTCGTCCTCGCCTTGCTTCTAGAAATCCTTTGGATTCTCCGTCGCAAACCTCTCCAGATCGGCCTAGTCCTGAACGATAGAGAGTTTCAGGCAGAGATCGCAAGACTAATTCAGACAGAGCACATTGATCACGTGCGCATCCTTGGGGCCGGCATGTCAAGCCTGAAGACACCAATCCAGGAGTTTTGCCAAGCAGGAATAAAGGTCAAAGTACTTTGCCAGCATCCGGACACAGCCGTTGACATTCGCGACGGCCAACGCGCACGGGAGAGCATCGAACTCATCTATCACTTAAAAGATAAAACTTTTGTTGATTATCTCGAAGGTAAGTTTGGACGAGACGCAGCGACTGTTAGAGGCGTGCTGCTGACTCCCCGCGAGTCACAGATGGAGTACCTTTTCGTCGGATGGTACACGTACGCTGGAGAGCCGCCCAAAATCGCCGGCCGCAGGAATCCGATGATCATGGTCACATCAACAACGGAGCGCGGCAGGATTTTAATCAGATTCTTCAGTGATTTGTTCGAGGCGCGGTGGAGTCGACCGGATGCCGAGCCATGGCCGCCACCGCCTAAATAGCTGTTGATCTCTCTGAGAGTCTGAGAGCAACTTGGCAAGGACGGAATGAAAGGTTGTTGCCGACGGCGATCTTCACGATAGGCGCAGGCGAGGCCCGCTACATCAAGCTACGATTTTCTTATCGACAAAATCATGTGCGCACGCGACCCAGAGCCACGTATTGGCCGACGAATCACGTCCCGACAGTCAGGGCACTTTATTTTGATTTTGCTGCAAACGTCGTAGTGGCTTGGCAATGGGTCGGGCCAGATGACGCGGAAATGATGTTCGCAATTCGGACACATGAACGAATCGTAGCTCGGCATTGAGAACTCCTGCATCGTGGAATCGTGCAGGTAGAGCAGCGGGAAAAATAGTTTACTTATTTTTGTTCGATAAATCCATGAAGACTTTTAGCATTCCCAGGGCCCCGATTCGGCATTTGTCCGGGGACTTGAAGCTCCAGCCGCTCGAACGCCCTATCAGTTGAGAACCGTTGCAGAGTTGGTACCGACCAGCTGGGAATCCATATATTCTCACGCGCTTCAGCGAGCAGACTGTTCATTGCTCGTTCAATGTAGATTCTCTTTAACTCGTCAATGGATAAAAATTGCAACTCACTCGGAAAACTGTATACCCGAAACGGCCAAAGTGCGCACAGCGGCAGCGGTGGCAACTCCGCCGATCATCGAATGGCAGAATGAACGTCTGTCCATGACACGACAAGATAACACAAACTTTGCCTAAGCCGATTTAGCGTCGGACCAACCCGCAGGTGCGCAATTAGCGAGTCCCGATACTTCAACTCGGGCGGCAACGCATGAGGCTCGCACTGCTTTGCCAATTTGACGACGCTATCAAATGCAGACATTTTTATCCAATAACGTCCATGAAGTAGGTCGTTGTATTGTTGATGTTCTTGAATCCTGGGTTGAGGAGTGCCGGAATTGTGCGGGTTTCCTTACTACCACCTAACTCAAGTTGAAGCCTAAACTGCATGGGAATCGAGGATGTCCCCGTGCGCGGCTTCAAATTATGAATTTGAATCAGTTTCGCGTGGTCTACGGGCACCTCAAGCATCTGACCTTTTCCGCTTACCATCCGCGAAACGTTCGACTTGGATAGATTGTCCGAGGCGACCCTGGCACCATTTTCGTCAAGGTAATCCATCTGTGTGACTGTAAATTGCCTAGTCGCGGTCAATCGCAGTTTGGGACCATCCGGAAACTGTCCAACGAACACATGCTGCATTTTGAAAGGCTCGCTCCGCGAAGACTGGTTTGTGGCCTCGACGGGCTGCGTTGTCAACTCCAATCCGCCCACGGCACCTGGAAGTTGGGTCGCCAAAAGGTGAATCGTACCGGACGCCAGCAGTTCCTGGTAGACGCGGGGCACGCTCTTCGCAAGATGTTGCGAGACGTGCCGATACAAATCTTCCGGAGTCTCGAAGGACCAATAAAGGGTGTTTGACGTCAGAGACTTGCGATATTCGTTCAGCAGGCGAAGCTGTTCAGGGTTGTGGTCGCGTGGTATCGGCGCATCTGAAAAGTAAACGGCCACGTGCTTTCCTTTGGCCCGTAGACGCTCAATTTCCTCTGTTGTTCCTGACTGTGCGGCACCAGTGGCAGTACCAATGCGATGACCGAACACCGCGATGACCATGTCTGACTCATCGACAATCTGCTTATTGATGAGAGCCTGCGGCCTGTCTCCGGATTCCGGATAGGCATGTGTCTGCCATTGAACCGCTTCTAGCATGATGCCCACGTCTCGCGAATGAGAGCTATTCCAGTCCCGAATGGCACTGATGATAGTCGCGCACAGTGGAGCAACATCCGAAGGAGAGGAGATAAGGACACTCAACACTATTCCAGCCCTAGCCATGCTTCGCAGCCTGCCCTAACGCCGTCTACAAAAGCTTGTTCAGCGCAGCGATCACTTTCTCAGCCCGGTCCAAGGTCTCATTCACTTCTGGCGTCTTTTGGTCCAGCACACCTGGATTGAAAAACAGCCAGCCCGCCGGAGCGAAATGATTAAACTCAGGTGCGCCAGGTGGAAGCACGGCGAAGAACGCCTCCGCTTTCTTTACAAGCCTGGTCGTGTTCTGGTCTGCGTCCAGCAACAATTGTGCGGTTGCTCGATTAGCGGCGGGGAGATCGAACGCTTCGTTGATAACTTCGGCGTAGAGCGCCGGGCTGAATATATCTTCAATGTCTGCCTCTTGCAGTCCAAGAATTGTTGCGAAGTTCAACAGGCGCTCGCTCTCCAGCACCTTGTTCTGCCGCAACGATTCGAACTTCTTTTTGTCCGGTTTGGCGTAATCGCTCAATGTGGCGATATCCAACTTTTGCCCGGAGAACAATGCCACGAACGGCTGAATCTTATCTATCCCGCCAGCCGGACACATGGTCCAACGTCGATTAAGGCCAGTCTTGCCACGACGGACCAATGCTGACGACAACGATTCCAGGAACAGAATGTCTCCAGGTCCTTCAATCAGCAGAGTGTGCTTTCCAACGAACAACGTCTGCGTGATCTCGTAGCCGAGAGCGCCTTGCAGCGGGAACAATGTGTCGCGGTCAGTAGCAAGAGTGTCATCGCGGACTTTCGTCCCTTCTGAAGTCCACTGGCCGGGCCTGGGCTGGAAGATTCTATCCTCAACTATGCGAACGGCTGGCAAGTTGTCTGCCGGGACCATGAACGGCGAGTGAGTTGTATAAATCACTTGATGGCGCGGAGCCAGCTTTTCATCGAAATACCTAAGCAAGTCTCCCTGCGCTTTTCCGTGAAGTGTCAGACCAGGCTCGTCAAGCAACAGAATCAAGTTGCCAGCGGTCTTCTGAACCTGGGCGAACTTGACGAGAAAAGAGAAGAACCAGACGAAGCCAGCACTTCGTTCGGAGAATGGCAGCGAAAGCTTGTGAAGATTGTTCTTCACACGTGCTCTGGCAATGATGCCCTCGTTGAACGGGGCCGGGTCGCCAGCTTCCGCCTTGGTTACACGCACTTCGAATTCAATGTTTGGGTTTTGCGTCCAATATTCCAGCAGTTGCGCCGTGATATGGCTTGACGCAGCTTCACACCTGGCGTTCAGGCTTTCGTAGGTGTTGGCGGTCGCGATTTCCTTAAGCGAGGTTCCGGCGTATTCCAGAAAATCAACAAAGACTTGCTCACCAGGCTTGATCTCACCCCACTGTGTAAAAACTGGATGCTGCTTCGCCTTCCTGGCTTCGAATGTGTCTAGTCGAATTTCTCCAACCATCCGGTCGTAATGGGACGAGTACATGAAGCGCGGGAACCCCGGTTTCAAGATCGCTTCGGCAAATCCTTTGAAGCATTTCTCCGGGTAAGCAGTCAACCGTTCCAGCAGCCTCTTCTGTCTGGATCTTGGCTCTTTGATCTTTTCAAGACTCTCGCGCAACTTTGAAGTGGTTTCCACATCCGCGAGCGAAGCCTTCTCTTCTTTATTCAATTTCTCTGTGGCAATGAGATTTTGAGCGGCCTTTGCGTAATCTATCGGCAATTCCCAGGTAGGCTCAGTGTCCTTATATCCACAGGAGATGACGACAGGCTTGTCCTGGAGGGCATCACCGATCTCGTCTTGAATTTTCTTCTTTTCTTCGTCAGTCATCGTCCACTTGGTGGAAACGACTTTGGCATTTTCCTTCGGGTGCCGTTCGGTATATTCCGTCAAGAAACGCCGGGGATAATCTCGCTCAACGTCGTAGCTAACTGGCGTCAATGGATGGGGTGTCAGCGATCATCTGAATCTGTATTTTTTTGAAGGCTCGCCGGACAGGATTCTTGCCCGGTAACTTTTTTCCCGGCGAAGGGCTGCATTTTGCGCCGAAGATATTCGATGTAAGTGTCGGGGACGGGATTGTGGAGGACTTCGTCGATAACCGGCCCGAAGTAGGCTAGGGAATGAATTGGGGATAAGGCTGCGGCTTCTGGTGGTCGCAGGAGTCGCCGCAAAGAACCCAACAGGAAAGCCGTCTCGATCAGCAACAGAGGGAGTCCGCGTTGTTGCAGTTGATGGGCATGGAAGCGGTCTCGGGAACTCGGCAATGCGGGCGTTTCCGGGAGCTGTTGGTAGAGATTTAGGACGGTGCGCACGTACTGTTCGGCGTCATCATCGAAGCGATTCATGGTTTCTTCCTCCGTGTGGCGGCCTCCCGCTGGCTTTCGCGAATTCGGTAACTGTCGCCTTCCAGGCGGGTCACATCGGCGTGATGCAACAGACGGTCCAGCAGCGTGGCGATGCAGGTAGCGTTGGGAAAGACTTGGTTCCATTCTTTAAATGCTCGGTTGGTGGTCACGATCACGGACCTGCGTTCGTAACGGCGATTGATGACTTCATAGAGGATGTCCGCAGCTTTATCGTCGAAAGACAAGTAGGCCAGTTCGTCGATACATAAGAGATCCGCTCTGCTGTAGCCACGCAGCTTGCGTCGGCGACCCTCGAACATTTCATGGCGCAGATCTTCCACGATGGCGGCAGCGGTGCGAAACAGAACCGAGCAGCCCGCTAACACAGCGAGGTGGCAGATATTTTGGACGATCATCGTTTTGCCCAAACCGTTCTGGCCTACCAGCACGAAGTTGCGTGCTTCGTGAATGAAGTCGAGGGTGAGGGCCCGTTCGATGACCTCGCGTTCGACCTTGGTGGGCCAATCCCATTCAAAATCGGCCATGGGCTTGAATTTCTTGATGGCCGACAGCCGTAGCCGTCGCTCCAGACTACGGCGGGAACGCTCTTGGGTTTCCTCCTGGGCGAGTTGCTCCAGCAGCATGCGGGGAGACCAACGCGCTTTGGTGGCCCGGGCGAGAAAGTCGTCCAGGTTCGCGGGGATGGTCTTCAGACCGATGTGCTTGAGCTGCGCTAGCAGGTCATTCATCGGCATCGGGCTCATGGTGCTTGTCGGTGAGCTCATCGTAGGACTCCAGATCGTGAGGGATGACATCGAGAGATTGCAGTTCTGGGTGGCGACTGAGATCCACAGGGGTGGGAGCGGAGTGTTGCTGAGAGCGCTGCCGTCGGCTCAGGATGAACGCCACCGAAGAAGCACGTGGTGTGTTGCGCTCGACTGCTTCCCGGATGGCCGTACGCAGCTCGGCGGCCCCGTAAGTATCCAAGAGCTTGAGGAGCTGTGCGGTTTGGCTGCCCGCCGATTCTCCACGTGCGAAAGCGGCATCGAGCAGAGCCTCGCTTTCCGGCACCGCTTGCGACAAGCGACCGCCTGGAGTCGATCCAAAGGCCTTGCGCTTTTCCTCCAGCAGGGCTTGCTGGTGATCTGGATCAAGCACTAACTGGTGTCGATCATAGGAGCGGCGATGCTGGGCGATCTCCTCACTACCGTCCAGGATCCGTACCCTCGCGTCTGAGGCCACCAGGGTCAGCGGACGTCTTATGGCCTCCGGCGGGATGGAGTAGTCGTTCAGGTCGAAACGAAGGTAAATCGTCTTACCCGCGTGGATCGGGAGAACCAGATCCGTCTCGAACGGGTGTGTCGGTAAAGGAAGCAGTCGTGGTTGTTCTTCGGTGAAGACTTGCTCCACGGTTCTGGAATCATCATCCGGCCAAGGACGTTGATGAGCCACTTGGTCACGCCAGAGAAAGGCTTGACGATTCAGCTCTTCGAGCGTGGTGAAAGTTCGGCCGGCCCAGAATGATTCGCGTACATAGAGAACCGCTCGTTCCACTTTTCCTTTTTGATTGGCTGCCCGTACCTGGCAGGGACGAGGAGCGAAATGATAATGCGAGCACAAGTCCAACAGTCGCGGATGAAAGTGAATCTGGTCGCCGCGACGTTCCAGCACGGCACTGCGAAGGTTATCGTACAAAAGGATTCGCGGTTGTCCTGACCAAGCGTGAAACGCATGGACATGACCACGCAGAAAGTTTTCCATGCTTTGATCGAAGAAGAATTCCAGATACAGGGCGCGCGAGTAGGAAAGCGTGATCAGAAAGCAGGACAGACGCCGACGGGCGCGGCCGACGGAGACTTCGCCGAAATGGGCCCAGTCCACTTGTCCCTGCTCGCCCGGAAACGAGCGGAGTCGCAAAAAGGGCTCCTGGTGAACCGGTCGCAAGCGAGCTACCACGCGTCGCAACTGCACAACACTTCCGGTATAACCGCGCTCCCGGATCATCTGGTAGATGCGCGTGGCACGCAGCCGGGGATACTTCTGTAAGGTCTGCCGGAGGAACTCTACGTAGGGGTCGGTCACCAAGGGACGAAGAGCCTTGGCACGATTGAATTGCTCGGTGTCCAGCGCATGGCGGACGGTGTCTGGGTGCACCCCGAGTTCCTGCGCGATGGTGCCAACTTTCCAATGTTCGGCGTAGAACCAGTGACGGATCTGTACGCGCTGTTCACTGCTGAGCATGCTCACCTCCGGAAGATTCGGGGGAACGGTTCCACGAAACGTCCGAGGCGGCCGCAGAGGACACAGCGAAGTAAGCCGTGGTGCCGCTGCAGGGCGCCGTTCCCTTGGGCGTGCAGATTCCGGATCGGAAGCGCACATTGCAGCGGCATTCTGCCCGCGAAGGAAAGCATCAGGGAAGATACATCCGTCACGCGAGGTGATGAGTGGCGCCGCCGATACGCGCGCTGGCGATCGCGATGGTCCTGGCGCCCTTCCGGGCTCTGCTGGTGACGGCGGTTGGCCAGGCGGTGTTGTTGCCGGCGCGTTTGCTGTCGACAGAGCTGGCTGCAGTAGTGCTGTCCCCGGTCACAATGGCGACAGATCCAGAAGACCTGGCCACAGCCGCTGGCACGGCAAACTCGTTGACGGAGGACAACTTCGGTGTGGGCCGCCATCCTCGCCCCAAGGTGGGGCTGGACAACGACGACCGATCATGGCAGCTTGAACACCTGTTGATGTTTGGCTACCTGATGAAGGTCTGCCACACAGGGAACTCGACCGCTCTAACGGTCGGGTTCCCACTTCCCACCAGTGGTGATCAAACTACCAGATGAATGAAGATGAGGGGTGCGCGCCTACGGCGCAGATGCTGATATGTTTATATTTTCCGGCGAGCCTTCAAAAAAATACAGATTCAGATGATCGCTGACATGGGGATTCAAGCCAGCTAGTGCCTGCAAGATCGCGGTCTTCCCGGCTTCGTTCTTGCCGACAAGAGCGAGCACTTGTCCTACATCGAATTCGCCGGAGTCTTCAACACTACGAAAATTGGTGACGTGTACTTTGGAAAGTCGCATTCACCCCGAACCTCTTTAGGTTTCGGCATTATATAAGGTCACTAATGAGTTAGGCAAAGAACCTGGCTGCGGTATGGAGAAGTCAATGGCCTGATAACTCCCGGACGCTGAACACCGGCTTCGCTGATGCTATCCTGTCGCCGTGCCCGAGTGGCGGAACTGGCAGACGCGCCGGACTCAAAAATCCGGTGGTTAGAATGGTGGGACGGGCGGGACTCGAACCCGCAGTCTAGAGTTTAGGAAACTCTTGCTTTATCCATTTAAGCTACCGCCCCCAACGAATTTGATTCTAGCATTGTACCCAAGTCTGTACCCAAATCTGTACCCAACCCAGGCTCTTTGGGGTACAAAAACGCCGAGTTACGCCTACTGTCCGCCTGCTAAATCCTTGATTCTACATGGAGGCAGTCACTAGAGGCATTTTAGGAAACCAATGCTCTATCCATCTGAGCTACAGCCCCAGACCGACAGTTTACTACAGCAGAGGCGATGCGCTTAACCGTACCCAGTTGTACCCAAATCTGTACGTAACTAGCCCGAAGGCCGGCGGGGGAGGACCACCTCTGGCCAATGGGTGAAAGCCTGCCCGCTAGGTTTGGATTGGCATCCCCAGGAGAAACGATTTGTCGTAGGGCCGCACTACTTACCAGGAATTTTGGAAGATCTTGTTGTGCGTAGAAGAGGGCGTATGGTAAACAAAACGTCTGCAAGTTTCCCATCCTCAACCATTCAATGCGGAGGTGTCGAGATGCCATCCGGGATGTCGCCCGCCGGAGTCCAACGAATGTACGGCTTCAGCCCGCCGCTTGCTCCATTTTCAGGGGCAGCCTTGTCGACGGGAGGTTTGCTATTCCTAGCGGTCCTCCTCGTGGTGTTTCCTGCCAACGCCCGCGCCCAGGACCCGCCGCAGTCTTCCGATCAAAAGGTGGAGAAAGAGTTTTACACACCAAAAGACAGGATCGAAGCGCTCCGCGTTGCGCTGCTATTCACGCCCCGGGCGGTGGGGGATGCCGACATTCTGCAAGGGCCACCGCAGGACCCGAAACAATTTCAATTCCATCCGAACGACAAAGTGATCTGCGACTTCGACAAACCAGGCTCACAAATGGGCGGAAAGACTCCTAAGTTTTCCTGCCAGATCACTAAGGTCGAAAGTGCCAACGGGCAAGTCCAGGTCTTGACCGCGCAGATGGAAGAAGAACCAGTCAAAGTGAAGTTTGGCGCCAACGACAAAGAGATTTACGCTGAGGTCGTTTCGACACGCTTGATGTGGGCACTGGGTTATTACGCCGATTCGTGGTTCCCTGTCAGAGTGCAGTGCAACAATTGTCCGTCGGATCCGGAGTCTGGTTCCGGGTCCAAGGAAACGCGGAATTATGATGCCGCAACCATTGTCAGAAAGTATCCCGGACACAAGATGTACGAACAAGGGAAGAGCGAGGAGGGATGGAGTTGGAAGGAGCTGGACGAGTACAACGGCCGACCGATCGCTGAGAAAGATGGCCTCAAATTGTTGGGGGCATTCATCCAGCACAGCGATAATAAACCTCCACAACAACGGCTCGTGTGCAATGGGGTAAAGGTGGACCAGAGCACGCATCCGTTCACAACCACGTGTCAGCAATCGAAAATGATCGTCCAGGATGTGGGTGCCACATTTGGTGGCGGCGGCCTGTTCACCAGCAATGACACCGCAAAGATGAATTTGCACGAATGGTCAGGAGCGGAGCTGTGGAAAAAGACGGGAAAGCCGGGCATGAGCGACGCCGATTGCCCGGTGTGCCAGGCTCGTTTGAGCAAGAGCTTGACGGCCAAGGATGGCTTGAGTGATCCAACCATCAGCGAGGAAGGACGCCGTTTTCTTGCCGGTCTGATGTGCCAGCTCACGGACGCGCAAATCGAGGATCTATTCAAAGCGGCTCACGTCGTCGATATGCCGGAATATCACAACGGCGACGGCTCGTTTAAGCAAGGACTAGACGAAGCGACGATTCAGAAGCAGTGGGTGGAAGCCTTTAGGGCCAAGCGCGAGGAACTTGCGAGCGGACGCTGCCGCTGGAAAAGCAAACCGACCGACCTGGCATCAATCGACAACCCCATGGGACTTGCCACCGTGCCCAATCATTGCCAGGCGCAGCCCTTCTGACGTCTTCCGACCAGGCCCGATATCCAGATACCGGCGACGAGGAATGTTTATGAGATTTCGCTTTGCGATTTTAACTTTCTTGACTCTAGCTGTTGTGAGCGACGCTGCGGCGCAAACCAACACCTGCCAAGTTCCCGATCAAATGAAAAAAGAGCAAAAGCTGCCTGGCGTGCGCTGAAGGAGGCGCAGGACCTAATGATCCACAGACTCGGGCGGCTGGATCCGCAAACTGTGCGAGCCATATTCACCGAGGCAGGTTCCAGACGATGGACCCCGAAACAGTTGCGCCGGCTGCGAGATAGCGGCTCACGAAACCCTGAAGAGGCGACCCTCGACGAATGGACGAATACTTTTCTCAAGCGGATTCGGGAAATCAAGAGCGCGCCAAACTGCAAGGCCAACTAGAGCCGCGAAGCGCATGCTTAACACTTGCACCCTCGTGATCCGAAGCGATGGATGACGGCTGGAGAACGAAGATGGCCGACAAAATCATGATCGTTCGCCATGGCGAAAAGCCAGAGAAAGATGAAGACATTCACGGAGTCAACCCAGAGGGCGAGCACGACAAGAACGAATTATCTACAAGCGGCTGGCAGCGCTCCGGCGCCCTCATTCGTTTCTTTAATCCCCTGCACGGACAATTCATCCATCCAGCCTTGGCAAAGCCCAACGCTGTCTTCGCTGCCGCCCCCTCGGGGCACATTCAGAGCGAACGCTCACATCACACGGTTAAGGCGGTCGCGGAATCTCTGGGCTTAAAGGTCAACTTAAAGCACACCAAGGGAGATGAAAGGAAGCTCGCAGAGGAGGCCATGACCACCCATGGCGTTGTGCTTATCGCCTGGGAGCACAAGTCCATCATAGACCTAGCCAACGTTATCCTGGGCAACGACCGATCCAGTCCGCAGAAATGGCCCGACTCGAGATTTGACCTGGTGTGGGTACTTGATCGACAACTTCATCCGACGAGCTGGAAATTGACGCAAGTCGCTCAGATGCTCTTGCCAAATGATAGTCCCAAGCTTCTCTGATGCGGTGGCTCGGTGATCTGTTTTCTACAGGTTCCGGACACTGTCATTGAACTTACCACGTTATGATGGCTTGAGGAATATTGCAGAGTCCGAGTTTTTCCGAAACGGGCTAGGAAAATGGTCAGATTTAGGAAAGTGCTGCTCTATCCTTCTGCGCGACAGACCCGCCCTTCCGTTGTAATACTAGCAGGCCCTTCCGTTTCACACGTGCTTGTCAGCGCGACGGCCGAGTCCCTCCCGCATTCGAATTGATCCCCGGAGCGACCTTCGTAATACGCAGACTGCGAAAGATCGTTGGCCAATATTCCCGGAGCGCGTTGCTGGCGGTATTCAAGCCGATCCGCAGTCCGAAGCGTTGCAGGGTCCGGCCCGCCGTTTGTTCTTTCACCGGCAGATAGCTGTTTGCCAGAGTCTCAGCTAGCAACGGGCCCAGCATCCCCGCCCAATTGGCCGCATCTTTACCGTCATCCGTGCGCGCCACCACGATGCGGCTGAGCGCATAACCAATGCGGTGTCTCGCGCCTCCATGCAGCGTTACGAAGTAGCGCGGATCACGGTGCAGTAGCGACGAAATCAGAAACGTTCCGAAAAAATTGTTCGCCGCGGCCGTGGCCATCGAAGAACCGAAACGCTCTCCGTAACCGCCCATTCCCTGGCCATATCCGTTCAGCGAATTCCGCGCCTGACTGATCCCTGCTCCGGCGGCAGAACTGAGAAAACGTGAAGGGGAGACGCTCTCGTCGGCAAAGAGTTCAAACTTCTGTGTGGTGCTCAGCGAACCCCTGCTGGTCGCAATCTCGGGAAAGAAAATAGACCGCCGTCCGAGAACTTCGATGGTTGTGTTGAAAGGATTTTGGTGCTGCTGGTGCGTGCTTTCCTGTTTTGCTGCTGGCGCATTGGGAAGGTCTGGCGGTCTTGGCTCCTGCTGCGCCGCTGTGTTTGCGACGACAGCCACCGACAGCGTGATGAGGCGCAAGGTCACTGAGCCGCGCGGCATTCAGCAATAGTAGCATGAGCCCCTGCTCCGCCGGGTTACTGAGAGATTACGCTTGTCCAGCAGCAGGCTCAGGTAGCGATAGCACGGCAAGTGAGATAAAACCAAACGCAGCACTCCAAAAACCGATGATGAGCCAGGACTCCGCGCGGACAGAAATGCCGCACCTGCGAGAGGTGGAGATAAAGCCTCACGCACACAAAAGTCGGGAGCATCGGCAGCAAAATCAATAGCAGCGTTTGTTGCGCAGACAACTGCCCATGGGTCTCTTCCCTAGTCTCGTCTTGAAGGGCGACCGCGGCTGCGTTCTCAGGCACTCAAGGAGCGCGCGATTCGGAATCCGTAGTCCGCGTATTGGAACTCCGGCGGAATGCTCGAACGAGCCGCCGTAGGGGTGACCTTAATATGATGCCGCCAGGAGCCGCCCCGCGAAGCCCGGCGGCTGCCACTCTTCGGCCCCTGCGGATTTCGTTCCGGTGAGCGCCCGTAGTAACCGTCGTCGTACCAGTCGGCGCACCATTCATGGACGTTGTCGCCAACGTTGTAGAGCCCGTATGCATTCGGCGGATACTGACCCACGGGCTCTGGTCCCAGCTTCCATCGCTTGCCATAATCCGGAACCGTCTCCGGAGGCGCATCCCCCCACGGGTATGTAAAGCCTTCCACGCCGCCGCGAGCCGCACGCTCCCATTCGGCTTCGCTTGGCAGACGATAGCGTTTGCCGGTCGCGCCGCTCAGCCACTCGCAGTAGTCCGCCGCCTGGTGCCACGACACGGCCACCACCGGCATCTGCGGATCATGAAAATTTGGGTCACTCCAGCACGGCGGCGGAGCACAACTCATCGCCGCAAGGAAGCACCCATACTCCGCATTCGTCACCTGGTAAGCCGCCAGCTCAAACGCATCCACCCACACCCGATGCACCGGCTTCTCATCATCCCGCCCGCGCTCGCACCCCATCCCAAACCACCCCTCCGGCACGCGCACCATCACCGGCTCGATGGCTGCTGTCTGCTCTCCGCTCCATCTTGACGAAGCTGTCATGCCATCCCCATCTTAGTGTCTTTGCGCTACGAAAATCGTGCCGGAGACTCCCCGCTCACGGCATCTGCGCGCCCTGGGCATCCGTGTACACGGCGTACAGCGATTGGCTCGCCGCCATGAACAGCCTGTTTTTCTTCGTGCCACCGAAGCACAGATTCGCGCACGTTTCCGGAAGATGAATCTTGCCGATGAGCTTCCCGTCGGGGGCGAACACATGCACGCCGTTGAAGCTTTCTCCACCCCATCCCGCGGCGGACCAGACATTGCCGTCCATATCGCAACGGATCCCATCGGATGAGCCCGGCGACATGTCCACGAACAAGCGGCCATTCTTCAGCCGTACGCCATCCACCACCTCGTAGACGCGAATCGCGCGCGGGTCGCCGGGGTGCCGGGGAGTTCCCGTATCCACGATGTAGAGCAGTTTCTCGTCGGGAGAGAAGCAAATGCCGTTGGGCTTATCCATATCGCCGGCCACCACGGTCGCCTCGCGCGTCTTGGTGTCGAGCCGGTAAACATTGGCGGGCAGCTCGAACGCCGCTTTGTGCCCTTCGTAGTTCGACATGATGCCGTAACCCGGATCGGTGAACCAGATGGAGCCGTCGGAATGCACTGCCAGGTCGTTCGGCGCGTTGAGCTTCTTGTCTTGAAAACGGTCCATCAGCACGGTGATCGTGCCGTCGTACTCCGTTCGCGTCAGCCGCCGCGTGTCGTGTTCGCAGGTGAGCAGCCTGCCCTGGCGGTCCCGGCAGTTGCCGTTGCTGTAATTCGAAGGGCTGCGGAATACGCTGACCTCTCCAGTCTCCTCGCACCATCGCAGAATGCGGTTGCTCGGAATGTCGCTCCACAGTAGATACCGTCCGTCCCCAAACCATACCGGCCCTTCCGACCACCGCGTGCCGGTATATAAGCGCTCGACCGCCGCGTTGCCGACACTGTATTTTGCGAAGCGCGGGTCAAGCACTTCCACTGCCGGATCGGGATACGCCACCGGACTCTTCCGTTCCTGCTTCTCCGCAAACGCCAGAGGCTCGAACGCCAGCGTCGCCGCCGCACCGGTCGTCACATTCATAAACGTGCGTCTCTGCATCACTCCTCCTCTGTAGCGCCGGGTCTCTGCTTGTACGGAGCGCAGCCGTAGGAGACCCGTTGTTCAAAACCGGACCACCACGCCAGTCGAAAACCGAAAGTTGTTCTGCACACTGCCGAAAAATCGCGTCTGCAGGTAATCGCTCTGCACGCGCCAGCCAATAGTCTGGGCGAGGCGAAAATCCACCCCGCCGCCCAGCGCCGTGCCAAGCGAAGTATCTGAATCGGAGAAGCCCGTGCCGCTGGCGCTCGTGTGTGCCCCTCCAAAGAGCCCTTGTGACCCGAAAGAAATGCTTCCTTTGGAATCCGTCTGCGCGCTTGCCGCTGTGGAGAGAAAAAGAGAAACAAAGCCAAACACCGTCAATCTGCGCATGGCTGAACAGTCCTTCCCCTCGTTAAGTCA
>Ga0209158_1000712_pt1 | contig 23595 bp, 22 predicted proteins | sample GraSoiAngelo_140_FD_185897 | JGI IMG/M metagenome (GOLD analysis project Ga0209158, IMG submission 185897) | Grasslands soil microbial communities from the Angelo Coastal Reserve, California, USA - 14_0929_12_30cm (SPAdes) (version 2) | ecosystem: Environmental > Terrestrial > Soil > Grasslands ...
CACCGCGAGGCTCAGAGCGATGCAGCCGCATCCGGTACCGATATCCGCGACGACGCCACCCTTCCCCCCGACCGCCAGGGAGTCCTTTAGGGTTCCCCCTTCCCCCTTCCCCGCTTCGCGGGCCCAGTCCAGCACCAGATCCACCAGCCCTTCCGTTTCCGGCCGGGGAATCAGGGCGCGCGGATCGAGCCGCAGCTCGAGCCGCCGGAACGAGATGCGGCCCACCGCGTAGGCGAACGGCACGCCGCTCGAGCGCCGTGCCACCGCGTCGCGGAAGCGCTCCACCTCGGGTGGCGCCGTACGGTCCCGCCGCAACCACACCTCCCCGGGGCTGGCCCCCGTCACGGCCGCCCACAGGAGCGTGGCCTCGCGTCGCGCCTCCGCCGTCACCCCCGCGCGCTCCAGCTCCCCCACGGCCTGCTCCAGCTCGCCCGCGATGGTCGCCCGGTGCGAGCGCTCAAGCACTGAGGCGTTCCTTCTCTCCCGCGAGCTTCAGCGCGTTGATGAGCTCGTCCAGCTTGCCGTCCAGCACGGCCTCGAGGTCGTGAACGGTGTGGTGGATGCGATGATCGGTGACGCGGTTCTGCGGAAAGTTGTAGGTCCGGATCTTGGCCGAGCGGTCGCCGGTGCCGACCATGGCGCGGCGGTCGCGCGCCCGCGCCGCCTCCTGCTCGGCGAGCATGCGATCGAGCAACCGCGACCGCAGGATCTCGAGCGCCTTGATCTTGTTCTGGAGCTGGGACTTCTGATCCTGGCACTGGACCACGATGCCGGTCGGGAGGTGGGTGACGCGCACGGCCGAGTCGGTCGTGTTCACGCTCTGGCCGCCCGGGCCGGACGAGCGGAACACGTCGATGCGGAGGTCCTTGTCCTCGATCTTCACCTCCACCTCCTCCGCTTCCGGGAGCACGGCCACCGTCGCGGCGGAGGTATGGATGCGGCCCTGCGACTCGGTGGTCGGCACGCGCTGGACGCGATGCACGCCCGACTCGTAGCGCAAGGTGCCGTAGGCCTTGGGACCGCGCGCCGCGAACACGGCCTCCTTCAGCCCGCCGAGGTTGCCCTCGGAGAGCGACAGGATCTCCACCTTCCAGCGCTTCACTTCCGCGAAGCGGGTGTACATGCGAAACAGGTCGGCGGCGAACAGCGCCGCTTCGTCGCCCCCCGTCCCGGCGCGGATCTCCACGATGGCGTCGCGGTCATCGAGCGGATCGGTCGGGACCAGCTGCTCGGCCAGCTCGCGCTCCAGCCGCTCGATATCGGGTCGCAGGCTCTCCACGTCGGCCCGCGCCAGCTGCGCCAGCTCGGGGTCCTTTTCCTGCAGCACTTCGCGGGCCTGCCCCAGCTCGGCGCGCAGCCGCTCCAACCGCTGATGCGTCTGGCGGATGCCGTCGAGCCGCGCGTGCTCGCGGCCCAGCTGCTTCAGCTGGGCCGGGTTCCGCGCGGTCTCGGGGTCGGCCAGCTGTCGGGCGACCTCCTCCGCCCGCGCGAGCGCCTGGCGGAGTCGGGCCTCCACGGCTCAGCCCCCGACCGTTTCCTTCCCGTACTTCTGGCGGAACCGCTCCACGCGTCCGGCCGTGTCCATGAGCTTCTGCTTCCCCGTGAAGTAGGGGTGGCACTTGGCGCAGATCTCCACGTGGATGACGGGGATCGTGGAGCGCGTCACGAAGCTGTTGCCGCAGGCGCACTGCACGGTGGCGCGCTGATAGGCAGGATGAATCCCGGGTTTCACTGGTGCTGTCCTCGAGTCGAATGTGCCGACGGTACGAAGACGGAAATATAACTGGCGCCGTCACTTGGCGGCAAGGCGCGCAGCGTGCGCCGAATTTGACACCGGCCTCGTAACCGCGTAAGCTTGCCCCCCGAGAGCATCTCATCCTCTTAGGGAAGAGCCACCCGTGTCGACGACGGCAATTCTCCTGAAAGTTCCCCTCTTCAGCCAACTTGAGCCCCCCGAACTGGAGCGGGTGACGGAGATCTCGCGCGAGCGCACCTATCCCAGGAACTCGGTCATCCTCTTCGAGGACGACCCGGGCGATGCGCTCTACGTGGTCGCTGAGGGCCAGGTGAAGGTCGTCCTCATCGGCGAGGATGGGCGCGAAGTGATCCTGTCGGTGCTGGGCGAGGGCGAGTTCTTCGGCGAGATGGCGCTGATCGACGACGAGCCCCGCTCGGCCCACGTGATCGCGATGGAGGACTCGACGCTGCTCGTGCTGCGGCGCGAGGATTTCCAGGGCATCCTGAAGCAGACCCCGTCCATCGCGCTGGCGCTCTTGCGCGAGCTGTCGCGGCGGCTGCGCCGTGTGGACGAGAAGGTCGGCAGCCTCGTGCTGCTCGACGTGAACGGCCGCGTCGCCCAGCTGCTGCTCGACCTCGCCGACGAGGCGGGGTCGAATCGCATCACGCGCCGCCTCACCCACCACACCATCGCCCAGATGATCGGCTCCAGCCGCGAGACCGTGAGCCGCACCATGCGGGAGCTCGTCGACAAGGGGTACATCGAGGTGAGCCGGCGCGAGATCCTGATCAAGGACCGCGCCGCGCTGGAAGCGTCCGCCGGGCGATCGTGAGGCCCGTCACGGTCGCCGGGTGAGCGGTGGCTTGTCCTACGTGCCTGTTTTTCCATAACTTAGCTCAGGAACCCGGGTGCCCAAGCGCCAGACGTATACGGTGACTTTCTGGGGGACGCGGGGCTCGATCCCTACCCCCGGCGTCCACACCGCCCGCTACGGTGGGAACACGCCGTGCGTGACCGTGCAGGGAGCCGGCGGGCGCGTGGTCATCCTCGACGCGGGCACCGGGATCCGTGCACTGGGGCTGGAGCTGGTGGAGCGGCAGAACGGCGCGGTGAACGCGGAGATCCTGCTGTCGCACGCGCACTGGGATCACATCCAGGGGCTCCCCCACTTCAAGCCCTTCTTCGCGGCGGGGAACGCGGTGCGCATCTGGGGGCCGCGGCAGGGAACCACGTCGCTCGAGGCGATCCTGCGGCAGCAGATGGATCCGGCCGTGTTCCCGGTGCCCCTCGACGCGCTCTCGGCGCAGCTGACGGTGCAGCAGGTGGAGGCAGGCGAGTTCACGGTGGGTGAGTTCCGCGTGCAGGCGATGCGGCTGCGGCACCCGGGGACCACGCTGGGGTTTCGGCTGACGCCGCTCGCCGGCGGCCCCAGCATGGCCTACGTGACGGACAACGAGCTCGGCACGGGCGGGAGCTACGACACGCCGGCGAGCTGGCGCAAGGACTTCACGACGTTCCTCGCGGGGGTGGACCTGCTGATACACGACGCGATGTACACGCCGCCGGAGCTGGAAACGCACCGCGGGTGGGGGCATTCGACGTTCGTGGAGGCGGTGGCGGTGGCCGCCGAGGCGGGCGCGAACCGGCTCGTGCTGTTCCATCATGAGCCCGAGCACGAGGACGCGGCGATCGACGACATGCTCGCGCAGGCCCGGCGGCAGGCGAAAACCAAGGGCCTGCCCGCCGAAGTCCTGGCCGCCCAAGAAGGCGTCACGCTGACCCTCTGACCAAGGAGACGAGCCATGCATTCGCGTTCGATTGTGGCCCTCTGCTCCCTGGCCGCGCTCGCCACCGGCGCGGGCGCGCTGTCCGCCCAAGGGCGCGCGGACACCCGTCCGGGCCTCGCGGTGTTCCCGATCTGGAACAGCGGCTCCTACGGTCAGGACAAGGAGAACTTCGACGCCCTGCAGAAGGGCATGGCCGCGATGATCATCTCCGAGCTCGCGGCGAACCCGGGGGCCCGCGTGGTGGAGCGCGAGGAGCTGCAGCGTCTGCTGGACGAGCAGAACCTCGGGGCCTCGGGGCGGGTAGACGATGCGACCGCCGCGAAGCTCGGCAAGCTCGTCGGGGCGCGCTACGTGGTGACGGGGACGTTCGTCGATTTCTACGGCGACTTCCGGGTGGACCTACATCTCGTCAACGTCGAGACGAGCGAGATCGTCAAGGTCGAGAAGGAGAACATGCGGCGGGACCACCTGTTCGACATCATCCGCAGCGTGTCACAGCGGCTGATGAAGGACGCGGGCCTGCCGCCGCTCCCCAGGCAGGCCTCGGAGACGAGGACGAGCCGCCAGATCCCGACGGACGCGGTCACCTACTACTCGCGCGCGCTGCTGTACCAGGACCGCGGGCAGAAGGACAAAGCGATCGAGATGTACAATCGGGCGCTGGAGGCGTTTCCGCAGTACGCCGAGGCCACCGAGGGGCTGCAGCGCCTGAAGACCACCTAATCCGCGTGCAGCCGCGCCGGGCGCCCCGGGAGACGGCGAAGGCGGCGAGCGCCATGGCGACGACCGACAAACCGTGAGATACCTGCTGCTGCACCCGGCCTCCTGGCAGCCGGGCGGCGTGGCCGCGATCCTCGAGGGGGCGCAGGTGGAGCGGCGCGAGTTGCGCCTGCCCCGGGAGCTCGCGGTGGACGAGCGCCCCACGGTGCTGGTGCTCGACCCCGAGAGCCGCTCGCTCTTCCCCCTGGACGTGCTGCGGGCGTTCGTCGACGCCGGCGGCGCCATCGTGGCGCTGGGACGCGACGGGGAGCTGGACGTGCCCGAGCAGATGCCCGCGGAGCTGCTGGCGGGCTTCGTGAGCCACCCCGGCGGGCCGCGACAACTGCTCGTCGCGGTGCGCGCCGGGTTCCGGGAGGCGGCGGCGCGGGCGGAGACGGCACGCGCCCGCAGCGAGGCGGCGTCGCGCAGCCGGGAGATCGGGGAGCTCACGCGCATCGGCGTCGCCCTCGGGACCGAGCGTGATCTGAAGGCGCTGCTCGACCTCATCCTGACTCAGGCTCGTCGCATCACGCAGTCGGACGCGGGAAGCCTCTACCTCGTGGAAACGAGCGGGCAGGGGCAGAAACGGCTGCGCTTCCGGCTGGCCCAGACGTACTCCAAGCCCGAAGCTCCGTTCGTCGAATTCACGATGCCCGTCGACCGCACCAGCCTCGCCGGGTACGCGGCGGTCACGGGCGAGCCCCTGGTCCTCGACGACGCCTACTTCCTGCCGCCCGACGTCGAGTACAGCATCAACCGGTCCTTCGACGAGCGGTACGGCTACCGCACCAAGTCGATGCTCGTGATTCCGATGAAGGACCACAAGGAAGTGGTCATCGGCGTCCTGCAGCTGATCAACCGCAAGCGCGACTTCGAGGCCGTGCTCGCCGCGCCGGCGGACGTGGAGCGGCAGGTCGTGCCGTTCTCGCGGCGGACGGTCGAGCTCGTCACCGCCCTCGCCGGCCAGGCGGCCGTAGCCATCGAGAACAGCCAGCTCTACGCGGAGATCGAGAACCTCTTCAAGGGGTTCGTGAACGCGGCCGTCACGGCGATCGAGCAACGCGATCCGACGACGTTCGGACACAGCGGGCGCGTCGCCGGCATGACGGTCGGGCTCGCCAAGGTCGTGGATCGATCCCCGGACGGACCCTACCGCACGGTCCACTTCACCCGCGAGCAGATCCGCGAGATCGAGTACGCCGGCCTGCTGCACGACTTCGGGAAGGTCGGCGTGCGGGAGCAGGTGCTCGTGAAGGCGAAGAAGCTGTACCCGCACGACCTCGCGCTCATCAAGCAGCGCTGCGCGTTCGTGCGGCGCACCGCGGAACGGGAGTTCTGGCGCAAGCGCGCACTGTTCCTCGAGGAGCGGGGAGCCAAGGGCTACGAGGCGTTCCTCAAAACGCTGGAGGACGAGCAGGCCCGCGAGCTCGGCGAGCTGGACCGTTTCCTGGCGACGGTGGTGCAGGCGAACGAGCCGACGGTGCTCCCCACGGGCCGGTTCGAGGATCTCAAGACGATCGCCGGGCTGCGCTACGATGACGTGGACGGCCGCTCGCAGCCGCTCCTCACCGAGGAGGAGCTGCGCTACCTCGCAATCCGCAAGGGAAGCCTGGACGAGACGGAGCGGCTCGAGATCGAGAGCCACGTGAACCACACCTATCGCTTCCTCCTGCAGATCCCCTGGACGCGGGAGCTGCAGCAGGTGCCGCTCATCGCCTACGGGCACCACGAAAAGCTCGACGGCCGCGGCTACCCGCGCAAAGTCGCGAGCGAGGCGATCCCCCTCCAGACGCGCATGATGACGATCAGCGACATCTACGACGCGCTCACGGCGGCGGACCGCCCCTACAAGGCGGCCGTGCCGCCGGGGCGCGCCCTCGACATCATGACCGACGAAGTGCAGGCCGGCCAGCTCGACCCGCACCTGTTCCAGCTGTTCGTGGAAGCCAAGGTGTTCGAGAGCGGCGGCGTGTAAGCCGCTACCAGAGCAGGAATTTCACCGAGACGAGCAGCAGGAAGCCGCCGAACGCCCGGCGCAGCGCCACCGCGGGCAGCGTGCCGGCGAGCTTGGCCCCGAGCAACGGCCCGACGAACAGGCCGACCGCGATGATCGCTGCGTACGCGACGTTCACCTGGCCGCGTCTGTAGTACTCCAGCGCGCCGAGGATACCCACCGGCAGGAGCAGAGCGGCCAGCGACGTGCCGTTCGCCGTGAGCTGGTCCAAGCCCGCCAGCATCATGAGCCCGGGAATGACCACGATCGCGCCGCCCACCCCGAACAACCCGGAGACCACGCCGGCCGCGAAGCCGACCAGCGCGACCAATATCCAAGTCATTGCTCTATCCTCGCTCGAAGAGGTTAGGTCCCCAGCCCCCGCCGCCCGGGGTCTCGATGCGGAGCACGTCGCCGGGCTCGAGGCGCGCGCCGACCTTCGGCGGCAGCGCCGCCCCGTTCAGCAGCGTGCGGCCCGGCGCGCCGCTTGCCCCGCCCGCCACTCCCGCGGCCGCGTGGCGGCGCCGCTCCGCGAGCACGCTCAGCTCCATCAGCGCCAGGGCCTCGAACTCCCGGATTACCCCCTCCCCACCGCTCCACTTCCCCATGCCGCCACTCCCCCGCCGCAAGGCGTAAGTCTTCAGCCGTAAGGGATACTCCATTTCCAAGACCTCGATCGGCGTATTCCGCGTATTGGACATCCCGACGTGCACTCCGGATGGGCCGTTCGAGCCGCGCGACGCCCCCTGGCCTCCACCGATCGTCTCGTAATAGGTCCACGCCCCACGCCCCACCTCCCCGAAGGTGACGTTGTTCATCGTCCCCTGCCCTTGCGCCGGCACGGGGATCCCGCCGTTCGCCAGGGCGAGCAGCACGGTATCCGCGATGCGCTGCGACGTCTCGACGTTGCCGGCCGCCACGGCGCTGGGATAGCGCGCATGTACCAGACAGCCTTCGGGAGCGGCCACGCGCACCGCGCGCTGCACGCCTCCGTTGGTCGGCACGTCCTCGGGAAGCAGGGTGCGAACGACGAACAGCACGGCCGCGCGGGTCACGGCGAGCGGGCAATTCACGTTGCCGCGCGCCGCCGGAGCGGTGCCCGCGAAATCGGCATGGAACACGCCCTCACGGATGTCGACCCGCACCGTGATCGGCAGATCGACGTCGTCCACGCCGTCTCCCTCGAGCCAGTCCGTGGCCCGGAGGCCCGTGGCGGCGACCTTCGCCAGCGCCGCCCGCGTGCGCCGCTCGGCGTACTCGATCAGGTCGCGGGCCGCCGCCCCCGCGGCGTCCCGGCCGTAGCGGGCCACGAGCGCCCGCAAGCCTTCCCCGCCGCGCTCCACCGCCGCCCGCTGGGCCGCGAGGTCGCCGCGCCGCACCTCGGGCGTGCGGACGTTGGCGAGCAGCAGGCGCTCGATCTCCGGCGTCCAGCGGACCGGCGGGAGGACGATCCCTTCCGCGAAGATCTCCCGCGCCCCCGCGGGCATGCTGCCGGCCTGCGCGCCGCCCACGTCCGAGTGGTGAGCCCGGACGGCGCTGTAGCCGCCCACCCGGCCCTCCACCTCGATGGCACCGATGACCGTGAGGTCGGGGAGATGCGAGCCGCCGGTGTAGGGGTCGTTGAGAATGAACACGTCGCCCGGCCGGGGGTCGAGGGAGCGGACCGCCGCGACCGATTCGGCCAGCGCGCCGAGGTGCACCGGAATGTGCGCCGCCTGAGCGATCATCTCCCCGTCCGGGTCGAACAGCGCGGCGGAGCAATCACGCCGCTCCCGGATGTTGGGGGAGAGCGCCGAGTGGATGAGAACGAGGCCCATCTCCTCCGCGATGGACGCGAAGGCATGCCCCATCACCTCGAGGCCGACGGGGTCCAGCGTCATCGCCGCTCCAGGAGGACCGCGCCCGAGCGATGGACCCGGCCGCGCCACCCCGGCTCGACCAGCGCCGTGGCGTCTCCGCCCGCGAGGATCGCCGGGCCCTCGAGCTCGACGCCCGCGGCGAGCTCACCCAGCCGCCACACGCTCGCCTCGACCCGCGCACCGCCCACCGTGGCCGTGCGCCGCCCCACCGGCGCGCGCTGCTGGCGCGCCCGTCCGTCCAACTGGGGAAGGGGCCCGCCCCCGCTTTTCACCGCCGCGACGCGGAGATTGACGAGCTCGATCGGCTGGCCGCCGCCCTCGTGACCGTAGCGCGCCCGATGGGTCGCGAGGAACGCCACGCCCAGCGGCGTGGGGTCGTCGGTCGGCGCGGGGACCGTCACCTCGTACCCCTGCCCCGCGAAGCGACAGTCCGCCGCGCGCGCCAGCGCCGCCCCCGGCAACTCCGCGCGCGCGCGCTCCACCAGCGGGGCGAACGCGGCCGCGAGCTCCCCGGTGGTGAGCGAGGGCAGCGGGCGGTGGAGCGACGCCATCACTTCGATGCGCTCGGCGGCGGCCGCGAGGCCGAGCGCGCTGAGGACGCCCGGGTGCGGAGGCAGCACGATCGTCCGCATCCCCAGCGCGTCCGCGAGCGCGCCGCCGAAGAGCGGCCCCGCGCCACCATACGGCAAGAGCGCGAGCCGCCGCGGGTCGAATCCCCGCGCCACGCTCACGCGCTTGAGCGCTCGCGCCATCGTTGCCGCCGCCACGGCCACGATCCCCGCCGCGATGGCGCGCGGCTCGCGCCCCACCGCGGACCCGAGCGACGCGACCGCGCGCTCGGCCGCGGCGGGGTCGAGCCGCAACCCGTCCGCGAGCGGACTCCCGGCGTCGAGCCAGCCGAGCACGAGGCAGGCGTCCGTGACAGTGGGCCGATCCCCGCCGCGACCGTAGCAGGCCGGCCCCGGCACGGCTCCCGCGCTCTCCGGACCGACCTTGAGCGCGCCGCCCTCGTCCACCCAGGCGACGCTCCCGCCCCCCGCGCTCACCGTCTCGATGAGAATCGACGGGAGCGCGAGCGCTACCCCTGCGACCGCTCCGGTTCCCTCCGTGAGCGCCTCGGCTGCGGTCACGAGACTCGCGTCCGCGCTCGTCCCCCCCATGTCGATGGCGAGCAGATCGCTCACCCCGACCGCCGCGCCGACGAGCCGGGCGCCGACGACGCCGCCCGCCGGCCCCGACAGAGCGAGCGAGGCGGCGTGGCACGCAGCGGCCGCCGGCGCCAGGCTGCCGCCGCTCGACGTCATGATGCGGAGCCCGCCGATGCGGCGCTCCCGCACCGGTGCGTCCAGGCGGGCCAGGTAGGCCGAAACCCTTGGCCGGAGGTAGGCCTCCACCGTCGCGGTGCTGATGCGCTCGTACTCGCGGAAGGCGGGGAGCACTTCGTAGCTCGCCGTGACGGGGACACCCGGGAGCGCGCCCCGCAGCGCCGTCGCCACTCGGCGCTCGTGCTCGGGGTGCCGGAACGCGAAGAGGAACGCCACCGTCACCGCTTCCGGGGCGAGCGCGCGCACCGCCCCCACCACCCGCTCGACCTCGCGATCGGCGAGCGGCTCGAGCACGCCGGCGGGGCCCATGCGCTCCGCCACGCCGACCACGTGCTCGCGCGCGACCAGCGGAGGCGGGTGCTCGCGTGCCAGATCGTACAGTGACGCACGCTCCTGGCGCCGCAGCCACAGCAGGTCCTCGAACCCGAGCGTCGTGACCAGCGCGACCCGCGCGCCGCGGCGCTCGAGCAGGGCGTTGGTCGCGATGGTCGTGCCGTGTACCAGCACGTCGATTGCCGTATCACCTGTCCCGAGCAGATCGACCGCGCGAAACATCCCGACCGCCGGGTCGTCCGGTGTGGTCGTGACTTTGCGGACCTGCAGCGTCCCGTCGACCCCGAGCGCGACCAGATCGGTGAACGTGCCGCCCACATCCACCCCGACCCGCACCGTCACCGCCCCTCCACCCAATTGCGGATTGTGGATTGCGGATTGCGGATTCCGGGCGGGAAGGTCGCTCGCTCGTCAATCCGCAATCCGCAATTCGCAATCCGCAATCTCACGTCGAGCGCCCCGATCTCCACCGGTGCGCCAACAGCACGCCGGCGAATCCAAGAGTGGCCAGCACGGCGACCGTCCCCACCCAATCGCCCAGCCGCACGTACAGCGTGGTCACGTCGCTCGTCCGCAGCGTGGCGGCGACCGCCGTCTCCACCTCGAGTCCGGTCGTATCGTGGTAGCGACCCAGCGGATCGACGGTTCCCGAGATCCCCGAGTTGGCCGCGCGGGCGACGCCCATGCGGGTCTCGACCGCCCGCAGCACCAGGTGGGCGGCGTGCTGGTACGGCCCCGCCGTGCGGCCGTACCACGCGTCGTTCGTCACGTTGACGAGGAAGTCGGCGCCCTCCCGCCGGTACGCCCGCGCGAGGTCCTCGAACACCGACTCGTAGCAGATCAGCACGCCGAACCGACCCATGGCGGTTGGGTAGAGCGGCAGGCCGCGCCCCTTGCCGAAGCCGCCGAACCATTTGAGGCGGAACCACCGCGGGTCGAGGAACGGCACGCGCTCGACGATCGGCACGAGGTAGTGCTTGTGATAAACCGGGTAGGGGCGGCGATCGCCCGTCGCATCATAGAAGAACGCGGCGTTGTAGTAGTCGTAGGAGCGCTCGTCGTGAAACGCGGCGTCGAGGCCGCCGGTCAGGATGGGCGTGCCCGTCTCACGCGCGCGGCGGGCCACGGCGGCGTCCCACTCGGGATGGTCGATGAAGTAACCCGGCACCGCCGCCTCGGGCCAGATCAGGAGATCGAGCCGCGCCGCCGCCCGGAGTCGCTCGGACAGGGCGAGCAGCCTGCCGAACACACTGTCCTGGCGGAGGCTGTCCCACTTCTCGCGGTAGCCCTCGTTCGGCTGCACCAGTCCGACCAGGCCGACATCCCGCACGGGCAGGGTGCGCATCCGCCACGTGCCGTAGCCCCACGCCAGCGCCACGCTGGCGAGCACCGCGAGCACGGGCCGCCACCGCATCGAGCCGCTCCCCTCTCCCCGCTCCCCAATCATCGCCTCCACGATCATGACGTTCACCCACGCCACCCACAACGTCACCCCCCGGGCCCCCGCGAGATCGGCCCACTGCACCAGCACGGGCGCGCCGGCGAGCGACGTGCCGAGCCCGAGCCAGGGAAACCGGATGTCGCCCTGATGTCCGATGGCCCAATCCACAGCGGTCCACGCGAGCGGCAGCACGAGCCACATGGGAAGCTGCGGCAGCTGCAGCCGGAGCTTCACCACGAGCCAGAACAGCGCCGCGTACCACAGCCCGTACACGGCGATCGTGGCGACGTAGCCGAGCGCCGAGAGCGCCGTGAAGTGCCACAGCGCGACCACCAGCCAGTAGAGCACGACGCCCTGCGCGACAAAGCCGTACCAGAAGCCCCATCGCAACGCGAGCTGGGGGCTCCGTTCGCCCTCGCACCAGCGCAGCAGCAGCACGGCCGGCGCGACCGCGACGAAGCCTAGCAGGGGAAAGTGAAAGGGAGGATAGCTCAAGGCGAGCGCGACGGCGCCCGCCACGACGAGTCCGGCCCTCACAGCATTACGTCTCGGCCTTCGTCCGCCGAGCGGTAGATCGCCTCCAGGACGCGGTGCAGGGCGAGCTGGTCGCGCGGCGGCGGCGCGTTGACGTCTCCTTTGATGACCGCGACGAAGTAGGTCCACTCGGCACGGTACGACTGTGCGAACGGCGTCTCCCGCCCGCTCGCGCCGGTGGGGGTCACATCCACGACGTTCCCGTGCACGTCCTTGAACACGCGCAGCGGCTGGATGCTCGCCGACCCGTGCGCCCCGACCATGTCGAACCAGAAGCGCTCGGCTTCTCCCATGTGACGCCAGCTCACGTCGATCGCCAGCGACACGCCGTTCTCGCACACCACGAGCGCGGTCGCCATGTCCTCCACGCCGCCTCCACCCTGCCGGGTCATGTGGGCGGAGACGCGCTGGGCCGCCGGCCAGCCCGCGAGCCACAGGCCAAGGTCGAGCAGCTGCAGCCCGAGGTCGAGGAACGCACCCCCGCCTGCCTCCTGGCGACGCACGCGCCAGCCGGCCAGCTGGCGGGGCGGCTGGAACGTGTACCAGCCGCTGCGGACCGCCTGCAGCGGGCCGATGTCCCCGCCGGCGAGGAAGCCGCGCACGGCCTGGACGTCGGAGCGGAAGCGATGGTTCATCCCGACCATCACCCGTTTGCCGTGCTTCTCGCTCGCCTGCAGCAGGCGCTCGACGCCCGGCGCCGTGAGCGCGAGCGGCCGCTCGCACAGCACGTGGGCCCCGGCCGCGAGCGCCGCCATGGCGTGGATCTCGTGCAGGTGGTTGGGGGTGCAGATCACCACGGCGTCGGCCGACGCGTAGCGTAGCACGTCCTCGATATCATCGTAGCTGTCCCGGACCTCGAAGCGGCCGGCGAGGGCGCGGGCCTTCGCGATGTCGTTGTCGCAGATCGCCACCACCTCGACCCCGGCCATCCTGCGCAGCGCTGGCAAGTGCGCGACCTGCGCGATAGCGCCCGCGCCGATCACGCCGACGCGGATCGGGTCGTTCATCCCCCTTTCCCCTTTCCCCCTGCCCCCGCCCAGCGATACATCAGTCCGGCGCGCAGGCTCAACGTCGAGAGCCCGCTTGCCACTACCCCCCGGCCATCCAGGGTGAGCCGCCAGCGGGTCCTGCCGACCTCGGCCCCGAGGGTCCCGTTCAGCCCGGCGGTGAAGCCGTTCAACGCGTCCTGGACAAAGGTCCCGTTGATCGAGGGGCCGCTGCCGTGGCGCAGGTGGATGCCGAGTCCCACCCCGAGATAGGCCGTGACGGTGCGGCCTTGGGGCATCACGTACTGGAGGTCGAGGTCGCCGGCCACATCGCTCCAGGTGATGCGGCCCAGCTGGATCGTGTAGTCCTGGGTAGGGTCGACAATGACGCTCTTCAGCCGGTCCTCGAAGCGGCGCCGCGCCTCGGCGCTGAGCTCGCTCCGGAAGTACGAGAGCCCGAGCAGCACGCGCAGCCGCGGCGCCACGAAGCCGTAGTCCAGCCGCACGCCACCCGCCGTGGTGCCTCTGATCTGGTCGCCGCCAAGCGGGCCCAGGTCGAACTGGATGGCGCTGGGCCTGAGGTTGTCGGAGGAGAACTTCTCGAGAACGGCTTGGGCGCTCAGGCGCTCGGGCGCACCGGCGGCCAGGAGGACCGCGGCAATGCTCACCGCCAGACCGCCTGACCGCCCGACCGCTTTAGTAGAGGCGTGCAACCGTCGTCCCTGGGAAGTACGTCGCGAGAATGCTGCGATAGTCCTGGCCCGCGCGCGCGCGGCCCACCGCGCCCCACTGGCACAGCCCGACGCCGTGCCCCCACCCGGCGCCTGCCGCGACCAGGCGCGCGATCTGGCCGCCGTCCTTGGTCACCGACAGCTGGAACGCCGCGCTGCCGAGCTGGCGATTGATCTCGGGGCGCAGCACCGAGCGCACGTCCTGTTCCGGCACGCGCACGTCGCCGCGCTCGAACACGATGCGCAGCTCACTCACCCGGCCCGACGAGCTCGTGCGGCTGACCTCCACGTCGGTGATGCGCTGCAAGCCGTCCCCGCCCACGTTCATTACCGCCGGCAGCGTCCGCGACAATATAGCGCGCAGCTTGGTGGCGTCCCACTCCTCGCGCCAGCGGAAGCGCGGCGAGATGTCGCAGTAGTAGCCGCCGCTCCGTTCGTCGGACACCGGTCGCAGATAGGGCCGGCTGCTCGCGGTCTTGAACGCCTCCTCCAAGCTCGCCGTGCGGAACCCGCACGTGGAGTGGAAGTACGCGTCGATCAGCTCGCCGCGGTACTGCAGGACTTCGCCGGCCGTGGCGCGCAGCGCATCCCAGACGGCCGGCGTCTCGGCCACCACTCCCCGGTACACCTGGTCGCGGATGTCCGCCCAGGCGTCGAAGCCCAGCGTCTCCCAGCGGCCGCGGTTCTTGAGGGCGAACGTGCGCGACACCACGGCCTGCGCGAACATCGCCTGCCGCTCGTCCGGCCGCCGCGGTCCCAGCTCTTCCCCGATGACGCCGGCGAGATAGGCCTCGACCGGCACCCGGTTCATGAGGGTGAGCCCCGACGCGTCGCGCACGACGTTCAAGCGGCCGCGATAGCGCCGGCCGTCCGCCATCGCGAACTGATTCTCCGTGACGTTGACGGCGGAGATGCCGCGGTGCGGCCCGCTTTGGGAGCCGTCCGGCTGCACCAGACGCAGCCCCGCGCTGTCCGCCACGACCGTCCAATGCGCGCTCGGCGGGATCGACCCGATCGGCCCGCCGGTGGCGTCATCGGTGAGGAACAGCTCCCCGTCGCCTCCCAGGGCGAGGCTCCCCACGCCGGCCACGATTCCCACACGCAGCTCGGGTTCGGCGCCGGGGGCGAGCGGCTGGGGCCGCGCGCACCCCGCCGCCGCGAGGAGGAGGAGGCTAGCCCCGTTCCAACTAATAGCGCCAAGAGACCGCATGCCGCGCTCGGCGGAACAAGTTGGAACGGGGCTAGCGAGGACGCGCTGCGGCGAGCGCCGCATCGAGCTGCGCGATGGTGAAATCGATGTCCGCATCCGTGTGCGCGCTGGAGACGAATCCGGCTTCGAACGCCGAGGGAGCGAGGTACACGCCGCGCTCGAGCGCTGCGCAGTGCCAGCGGGCGAACAGCCTGACGTCCGCGCACTTCGCCTCGGCGAAGTTGCGGACCGGCCCGTGCGTGAAGTAGGCGCCCCACATCGAGCCCGCGTGGCCCGCGCTCAGGGCCACCCCGTGACGCCGCGCAGCGTCCCCTATACCCGCCACCAGCCGGGCGGTTCTCCGCTCCAGCGTCTCGTAAAAGCCGGGTCGCTCGGTCTCGAGCAGCGTCGCGAGGCCGGCGGCCATCGTCACCGGATTGCCGGCGAGCGTCCCCGCCTGGTACACGGGTCCCTCGGGCGCGACGAGCCGCATCAGCTCCGCGCGCCCGCCGTAGGCGCCGACCGGCATCCCGCCCCCGATGATCTTGCCGAGCGTCGTGAGATCGGGCCGCACGCCCAACCGCGCCTGCGCGCCGCCCGACGCGACGCGGAACCCCGTCATCACCTCGTCGAAGATCAGGAGCGCCCCGGCCGCGTCGCACAGGGCGCGCAGCGTCGCGTGAAAGCCGGGCTCGGGGGCGATGAACCCGGCATTGCCGACGTAGGGCTCCACGATGACGGCGGCGATCTCCGCCCCGCGCCGCCGGAACACGTCCTCCACGGCCGCCACGTCGTTGAAGGGGACGGTCACGGTGAGCTCGGCCAGCGCCCGGGGCACGCCCGGGCTGTCGGGCAGGCCGAGTGTGGCGACGCCGCTCCCCGCCCGCACCAGGAAGCCGTCCGCGTGGCCGTGGTAACAGCCCTCGAACTTGAGGATGAGGTCCCGCCGCGTCGCCGCCCGGGCGACGCGCACCGCCGCCATCGTCGCTTCCGTGCCCGAGCTCACGAATCGCACCATCTCGATCGACGGCATGCGCCGGCACACCATCTCGGCGAGACGCACCTCGCCCTCGCAGGGCGCTCCGTAGCTCCACCCCCGCTCCGCAGCGCCCCGCACGGCTTCCAGCACCGCCGGGTGCGCGTGCCCGAGGATGAGCGGACCCCAGGAGCACACGTAGTCCACGTAGCTCTTCCCGTCAGCGTCCGTGAGCCGGCAGCCGGCGGCCCGGGTCACGAAAAAGGGCGTCCCGCCCACTGCCCGGAACGCCCGAACCGGGGAGCTGACGCCGCCGGGCATCAGCTGCTTGGCCCGGTCGAACAGCTCGCCCGACCGGCTCACGTCAGCGCGACCGCCCGGAAATCGTAGTCCTCGCTGTCGGCGAGCCGCGCCCGCACGAAGCTCCCGACGTCGGCCCAGCCGCCGTGAGACAGGTAGGTGACGCCGTCCACGTCGTCCGCCTGCCACTGCACGCGGCCCACGTGCGTCGCGGCCCCCTCGGCCCCCTCGGCCCCCTCGGCCCCCGGGGCGCCGTCCAGCGGATCGGCCAGCCGGTCGACCAGGACCTCCACCTCGCGCCCCACGAACCGCGCCAGCCGCTCGGCGGAGATCGCCCGCTGCACCTCGAGCAGCTCCTCGAGGCGCTCCCGCTTGACCGTGTCGGGCACGTCGTCGGGATACTGCACCGCCCGCGTCCCCTCCTGCGGCGAATAGGCGAACCCGCCCAGCCGGTCGAACTGGGCCTCCTCGAGAAAGGCGATCAGCTCCCGGAAGTCGTGCTCCGTCTCCCCCGGGAACCCGACGAGACAGGTCGTGCGGATCGCAAGGTCCGGAATCGCCCCGCGCAGCCACGCCAGCTTCTCGCCGATGGTGCGCCGGCGCTCCGGACGCCGCATCCGCTCGAGCATGCGGTCGCTCGCGTGCTGGATCGGCATGTCGATGTAGGGCACGATGCGGGGCTCGCGCGCGATCAGGTCGACGAGCCGCTGGCTGAGCCCGGCTGAGTAGACGTACAGCAGGCGGTACCAGGGCACGGACGTCTCCCTGAGCAGCGCCTCGAGCAGGTCCGGCAGCTTGGGCCCATCGCCTCCCAGGTCGCGCCCGTAATGGCCGAGGTCCTGCGCCACGAGGTTGATCTCCTTCGCTCCCCGGGCCTCGAGCTGCTGCGCTTCGCGCACCAGGCGCGCGAGCGGCTCCGAGCGGTGTTTCCCACGCATCAGCGGGATCGCGCAGAAGGCACAGGTGTGGTCGCAGCCCTCGGAGATCTTGAGGTAGCGTACGTGCGGGGCGTCGCCCCAATACGAACGCAACTGCCGGACCCCGGGATGCTCTGCGATCGGGTCTCGGATCAACCCCCGCTGCGCGAGCTCGGGCACCAGGCGGTGCAGGTCCGAAAAGCCCAGGAACAGGTCTACCTCGGGGATCTCCTCTTTGAGCTCTTTCTCGTAGCGTTGCACCAAGCATCCGACCGCCACGACGGCCTTGACGGCGCCGTCGGCTTTCAGCTTGGCGGCGGCGAGCATCGCATCGATGGACTCGCGCTTCGCGGCGTCGATGAAGCCGCAGGTGTTGACGAGGATGACGTCGGCGCGCGGCAAGTCGGGCGTCACGACGGCGCCGTGGCCCACAAGCTCGGCGACCAGCCGCTCGGAGTCGACCGTCGCCTTGTCGCAGCCGAGGGAGATGACGCCCAGCTTCATCCGCGGTAGTTCCCGAATTTCAGCTCGAGCCCGAACTCCTGGGACCGCAGGAACGCCATTACCTCCTGGAGTTCGTCCTTGGACGGCGATTGCACCCGGATCTCCTGGCCCTGGATCGAGGCCTGCGCCTTCTTGAACTTCTTGTCCTTGATCGCCTTGACGATCGCCTTGGCCTTCTCCTGCGGGATCCCCTGGGTCAGCTTGATCTCGCGCCGCACCGTGTCGCCGGCCGCCGGCGTGACGGCCCCCAGCTCGAGGTTCTTCACCGGCACGCCGCGCTTGATGAGCTTCGACTGCAGCACGTCGAACAGCGCTTTCATCTTGAAATCGTCGTCGGCGACGAGCGTGAGGGTGACGGTCGCGCGGTCGAACGCGATCGCGCACTTCGAGCCCTTGAAGTCGTAACGCTGGGCCACCTCCTTCGTGGCCTGATTCACGGCGTTGTCGACTTCCTGGAGATCGGCGCCCGTCGAAACGTCGAAGGATGCAAGGGAAGCCATGGGGAGGGAATATACAAAGGCGTGGGGATGTGGGGTCATGGGGATGCGGGCCTCCCCACTCTCCCACATCCCCACTTCCCCACGCAGTCTGTAGTTAGAAGAGGAAGCTCTCCAGCGCCCGGGCTCTCGAGACGTGACGCAGCCGCGCCAGCGCCTTTTCCTTGATCTGGCGGACGCGCTCGCGCGTGATGCCCAGCAGCGAGCCGATCTCTTCGAGGGTCATCGGCTCCTGGCCTTCGAGGCCGAAATAGAGCCGCAGGATCTTCGCCTCGCGGTCCTTGAGCGTCGCCAGCACTTCCTCGATCGATTCAGTGAGGGCGTGCTCGAAGATCTCGTCGTCGGGACCGGGGTTCTGGGTGTCGGGCAGGTAATCGAGCAGCTTGTTGTCCTCACCGGGGGTGAGGGGGGCGTCGAGCGACAGGTGCGCCTGGGAGATCGAGAGCGTCTTCGCCACCTCTTCCTGGGAGATGTCCATCCCCTCGGCGATCTCCTCGACGGTCGGCTCGCGACCCAGCTCCTGGAGCAGCGAGGCGGAGCGCTTGCCGATGCGATGCAGCGTGCCGGCGCGGTTCAGCGGCACACGCACGATGCGGGACTGCTCGGCCAGGGCCTGGAGGATCGCCTGGCGGATCCACCACACGGCGTACGAGATGAACTTGATCCCTTTCGTCTCGTCGAACTTGTGGGCGGCGCGGATCAGGCCGAGGTTCCCCTCGTTGATCAGGTCCGACAGCGACACGCCCTGGTTCTGGTACTTCTTCGCGACCGAGACGACGAAGCGGAGGTTGGAGCGCACGAGCTTGTCGAGCGCCTCGGGGTCGCTCTGCTTGATGCGCTGGGCGAGCGTCACTTCCTCTTCCCGCGTGATGAGCGGGTACTGGCTGATCTCGCGCAGGTACTGGTCGAGCGACCCCTCGTCGAATGAGGCCCGTTTCGCCGTGTTCAGACGCATGGCGTGGTCACTCCTCCGAGCAGGTACGACGCCGCACGCTCACCGGATCAACGCGCCCAGCCGGCTCCAGCGAATGTCCTTCAACCACGGGAAGGCGTCGCGCGCTTCCCGATCGTAGCTGAAATAGACGACCAGCGGCCGCCCCTTCACCGCGGTCGCGTCCACGAACCCCCAGTAGCGCGAATCGAGCGAGTTGTCCCGGTTGTCGCCCAGCACGAAATACTTGTCGGGCGGGACGACCAGCGGGCCCCAGGTGTCACGCGTCGGGTGATACTGCCGCCGCCCCTCCGCCGACGCCCCGGCCAGGTACTCGCGCTGCCAGGTGAACTCGGGGTCGTACAGGTTGCGGCCGGGGTCCAGCCGCTGGGCGTACGGCTCGAGCAGGGCTGCGCCGTTCACGCGCACCTCCCCACTGCGCATCTCGACCGTGTCGCCCGGCGCCCCGATCACGCGCTTCACGAAGTTCTGCTCGGGGTTCCTCGGGTAGGCGAATACGATGATGTCGCCGCGGCGCGGCGTCTCGAACCCCGGCAGCCGCGCGTGGGTCCCCGGAATCGTCGCCCCGTAGACCGCCTTGTTGACGAACAGGAAGTCACCGGCGAGCAGCGTACGCTCCATGCTGCCCGAGGGGATCTGAAAGGCTTCGATGAGGAAGGTCTTGATGACGAGGAAGAGGACGAACGCCATGCCGAGCGAACGCATCCAGCTGTCGAACCAGCGGGCGAGCCTCGAGCGGCGCTGCTCGGGGGGGGCGAAGGGAACCGGCGCGACGTGCGCCCCCGACCCTCCGCGGGGAGCCCCCGAATCATGCATAGCTCTTACTCTAGTCGGGCTGTCTGCTGGGCGCAACGGTCACGGCCCACCCCCGTGCCGCTCCCCATTGCCGCACTCGCAGTCGGAATTGCTCCGGTCGGTCGGCGTGGCGCACACGCGCGGCGAGACAGGCGGCGTCGCCCTCCCGCTCGACGCGGTACCAGGTGACGGCCGTCGCGTCCAGCGCGTCGAGCGCCTCAGCGTCGAGCGGCGAGCCGCCGGCGCTGAGCACGATGAGCAGCGACTCGTAGTCCACCGGCCGGCACGTTACCACCGGTCCGTGTGACGGGCGTCACCATCTCGTCGCGCGCGGGTGCGAATCCCCGCGCGACGGTCAGCCCTCGGTGTCGATCTGGGCGCGCTGTAGCTTCCCCGAGTAGTCGACGTAAACCACCTTCGTCTCGGAGTAGAAGTCGTAGACTTCCCAGCCGCCCTCGCGGTGCCCGTTCCCGGTCTGCTTCACGCCGCCGAACGGCAGGTGCGCCTCGGCGCCGATCGTCGGCGCGTTCACGTAGGTGATGCCGTTGTCGAGGTCCTGCATCGCGCGGAACGCCGCGTTGACGTTGCGCGTGTAGATCGAGCTCGACAGCCCGTACGCCACGTCGTTGTTGACGCCGATCGCCTCGTCGAGCGAGCCGACCCGGATGACCGACAGCACCGGCCCGAAAATCTCCTCCTGCTCGACCCGCATCCCGGGCTTCACCCCCGTGAGCACCGTCGGCCGGTAGAACCAGCCGCACTCGAACCCCTTCCCCGCGGGCTTCGCGCCTCCCGTCGCCAGCCTCGCACCCTGCTCCTGTCCCACGCCGACGTAGTACTCGACCTTCTTGCGGGCGGCCTCGTTGATGAGGGGCCCCACCTCCGTGGCGGGCTCGAGCCCAGGGCCAAGCCGCAGCCGCTCGGCGCGGTCGCAGATCAGTTGGACGAGCTTGTCGTGTACCCGCTCGTGGATGATCAGCCGGCTCGTGGCGGTGCAGCGTTGACCGGTCGTGCCGAACGCACCCCACAGCACGCCGTCGAGCGCGAGATCGAGATCCGCGTCCTCCAGCACGATCATCGCGTTCTTGCCGCCCATCTCGAGCGACAGGCGCTTGTGCATCCGGCCGCAGGTGGCGCCGATGATCGCCCCGGTCTCGGTCGAGCCGGTGAAAGAGATCACCTCCACGCCGGGGTGCTCCACCAGCGCCTTGCCGGCGGCCTCCCCGAGCCCGTGCACGACCTGAATCACTTCCGGCGGGAGCCCCGCCTCGAGCAACACCTCGACGAGCAGGTTCGCCGTGTGCGGGACGTCTTCCGACGGTTTCCAGATGACGGCGTTGCCGCACAGTAAGGCCGGGAAGAGCTTCCACGTCGGGACGGCCAGGGGGAAGTTGAACGGCGTGATGACGCCGGCGACGCCGATGGGCCGGCGATAGCTCATCGCCCACTTGTGGCGGAGCTCGGAGGGCACGGTGCGCCCGAACAGCCGGCGCCCTTCGGTGTGGGCGTAGTAGGCCGTGTCGACCCCCTCCTGCACGTCGCCCCTCGTCTCGAGCACGACCTTGCCCATTTCACGCGTCATGGCGCGGGCGATCCGATCCTTGTGCTCGACCAGCAGGTCGCCGACCCGGTGCAGGACTTCGCCCCGCACCGGCGCTGGGGTCCGCGACCATTCGGCGAAGCCGCGCCGCGCGGACTCGACGGCGCGCCGCACGTCCTCGGGCCCCGACTTGGGGAACAGGCCGATCAGGTCGTTCCAGTCCGCGGGGTTGCGGTTTTCGAAGTAGTCGTCCGTGGCCGGCGGCGCCCACTGGCCGGCGATGAAGTTCCGAAAGCTCTCAGCCATCAGCCGTCAGCCTTCAGTGCGAGGAGGTGGGTACGACGTCGGGACACAACCAGGGGGCCTCGGCCTTAGCGTACCCGATGCGCGGCAGCACTTCGCGCGCGGCGAGCACGAGCCCAAAGATGATGAGTCCCTGCGACAGCACGTGAGCCACGCCGAACCGGCGCTTCCAGGAAGAGATGCCGCTCCAGGTCCCCGCTGCGATCACCGCGGCGACGCCGAGGAGATAGAAGATGAGCCGCAGCCCGCAGCCGTGGGTGTAGGGCCACTGCGTCATCCCGATGCCGATCAGCAGGCCGAGCACCACGCGGGCCCACGTGCCGAGCCACTGGCCGGCGGCGGTGAGATCGGCACCCGGGGGCGCCACCGCGGGCGTGTTCCTCACGGTGGGCGCGGAGCCCACGGAAGGGGTGGGTTCACCGTACGGCAGCTTCTTCAGCAGCCGGTCCACCTCGGCCATCTCCTTCTCCCAATCCTTTTCCTTGTCGACCACTAGGGCCGTGCCACCGTGAGGGGAATAGGTAGGAATGAATCGCTCGGCGGGGGCGTCGGACGCAAGAGTCCCACGCTAGGCCTCCCGCGCCAGGTGATAGCGCTCGATCTTCTTGTAGAGATTGCTGCGCGGCATGTTCAATGTGCGCGCCGTCTCCGACACGTTCCAGTCATGCTCCTTCAGCTTCGCGAGCAGATAGGCGCGCTCGGCGACCTGCTTGAACTCTTCGAAGGTGGCCGCCCGCATCCACGGCGCTCCCGTGAGATCCCCGCCGCTTCCCGCTTCCCGCGTCCCGACGCCCGCCAAGCGCTCCACGTCCTCGGGGGTGACGACCGGTCCCGCGGTGAGAATCAGCAGCCGCTCGACCGCGTTGCGCAGCTCGCGGATGTTTCCCGGCCAGTCGTAGGCCGTGAGACGCTTCACCGCCTCCTTCTCGAACTCCTTCCGCGCCAGCCCGCTCTGCTCGGTGAATTGGGCCACGAAGTGCTCGACGAGCTGTGGGATATCGGCGCGACGCGCCCGCAGCGGCGGGATTTCGATCGGCACGACGTTGAGTCGAAAGTACAGGTCCTCGCGGAACCGCCCCGCCGCGATCTCGGCGGGGACGTTCTTGTTGGTGGCGGCGATCACCCGCACGTCCACCCGCAGCGCCTTCCCGGATCCCACGCGCGAGATCACCCCCTCCTCGAGGGCGCGCAGCACCTTCGCCTGCGCCGCGAGGCTCATGTCGCCGATCTCGTCCAGGAACAACGTGCCCCCGTCGGCCAGCTCGAACTTCCCCTCCCGATCGGCGAACGCGCCGGTGAAGCTGCCTTTCATGTGGCCGAACAGCTCGCTCTCGATCAGCTCCCCCGGGATCGCCGCGCAGTTCACCTCGACGAACGGGCCCTGAGCGCGCGGCGACAGCGCGTGGATCGCCCGCGCCACGAGCTCCTTGCCCGTGCCGTTCTCGCCCAGGATCAGCACGCGGGCGTTCGACGGCGCCACCTTCTCGATCCGCTCGATCACCTGCTTGACGCCCCGACTCGAGCCCACGATTTCGTACTCCGCGTGCACCACCGCCCGGAGCCGCAGGTTTTCGCTCGCGAGCTCGACGTGCTGGAGGGCGTTCCGCAGCGTGAGGAGCACGCGGTCGGTGTCGAGGGGCTTCTCGAGGAAGTCGTACGCGCCGTGCTGGGTGGCTTCGACCGCCGTCTGGATCGTGCCGTGCCCCGAGATCATCACGATCTGCGCCTGATGATCGAGCTCGCGCAGCCGCTTCAGCGTCTCGATCCCGTCCATCCCCTGCATCTTGACGTCCAGGAAGACGAGATGCGGGCGGAACTCCTCGTACAGCGTGAGCGCCTCGGCTCCCGTGGCGCCGGTGCGCACCTCGATCTGCTCGTACTCGAGGAGCTGCTGCAGTGCTTCGCGGATGCCCTTCTCATCGTCGACCACCAGCACGCGACGGCTCATCGTCGGGTCCGCTTGGTCTTGTACAGGACGACGCCGGTCGGATGGACGACGATGTCGGCGAAGGCGGGAGAGACCCGCAGCGGCACGGCACCCGTGGAATCCGCGGCGGCCATGCGCTGCGTCAGCTGCCGGATCATCGGCGCCGGGAAGGGCACGCCGCGCAGGCTCAGCTCCTCCACCCGCCAGCG
>Ga0209158_1000714_pt1 | contig 23572 bp, 28 predicted proteins | sample GraSoiAngelo_140_FD_185897 | JGI IMG/M metagenome (GOLD analysis project Ga0209158, IMG submission 185897) | Grasslands soil microbial communities from the Angelo Coastal Reserve, California, USA - 14_0929_12_30cm (SPAdes) (version 2) | ecosystem: Environmental > Terrestrial > Soil > Grasslands ...
GACGACGCGCCGTGACTCGGCGACGCCATCGATCGCCAGTTCGAACAAACGCGGTGTGACCTCGCGGTAGTCCGACAGCGTGTCCCCATCCGTGTCCGTCAGGGTAGGGTCCGAGCCATGGACGAGTCGTTCAGCGCCGTCCGATAGCCCGTCTCGATCCGTGTCCGGATCGGTTGGATCCGACGGATTCCGGCCGTCGCCCGGGAACAATTCGGGACCGTCCGGAAGGCCGTCATCGTCCGTGTCGAAGTCGTTCGGGTTCGTCCGGACGGTCCGTACGGATGACGTTCCATCGATCGTGAATGTGACCGGGCGCGGGGCAATCTCTACACCGTCCGGGATGCCGTCCGCGTCCACATCGGGGAGGACCGGGATCGTGCCCACCGCGGACCCTTCGAGGCCGTCCGCCACACCATCGAGGTCCGTGTCGAGGGCGGCGGGTGACGTTCGGGCCGCGATGAGGATTCTTGCGGCGCGCACGACGCCCGCATCCCCCGATCCGTGATCGCGTACGACGATCCGCCAGTGACCGACGCGCCCGAAATCCTCCAAACCGAAGCGCGAGCCGACGAGACCATCGGACTCTGGCAAGGTGCGATTCCTCGCGGCGTCCAAGACGACGGACACGCCCACCTCCGTTCGGTCGACGCGGGTCACCCAAGGGGCCCGGAATGCCTCGACGACTTCCAGCCGGTCTCCGCCCGCGACCGGGACGGACATCGGGGCTTTTCCTGCGGCCATAGGTGGCAGATTCCCGGACGACGCCGTGCTCCGGAGGTTGCAAACGGGTGTGCACGGCAGCGGCACGCCTTCGAGGGAGACCCCGACGCGGACATCCACATCGCGGACCGCTTCGTTCCCGGCCCGATCGACGGCTCGCACCCCGAACGCATGCGTCCCCGGCACGAGGTTGGTCGTCTCGTAGAAGAACGTGAAGGGCTCTTCGTGCCGGATTTCGGCGGGGATCCCGTCCACGCGGAAGACGACGGCGGCCAGTCCACGGTCGTCGTGGGCCCCGGCTTCGATGACCGCGAGACCGCGGACCAAGTCTCCCTTGGCCGGTCGAATCAGTTCGAGGATTGGAGGCGTCCGGTCCACGACCACCGGAATCTCCTCGCCGACCCGGGTGACGAGCTCGCCCGCATCCATCGCTTGGACGACCACCCGCAGCCGATGAGCCCCCTCGGACCAGTCGTTGGACGACCAAGCGACCGTGAAATTTCCATTCGGAGTGCCTTGGGAGCCTGAAATCCATACGTCGTCCACGTAGAAGTGGACGAACGGATTGGGCTGCCAAGCCTTGCCGCGGACGTCAACGGTCCCTCGGACGGCGGCTCCGCTCGCGGGCTCGAGGATCGCGGCCCCACGCGCGTGGAAGCCGGGATCCCACAGTAACTGAGAGGGGGATCCGGGGCGATCGGGCAGGCTGACTTCGACCGAGAGATCGTTCGGCCTGGGATGATCGATCTCCATCGCGATCCCGGCCCATTGGACAAGGCCTTCCACGGGCGGCGCATGGACGTCGATCGTGGCCTTCCCCGCCGCCGGAACCGCGGTGGGCATGGTGCCGGAGGTGACCGACATCGCGTAGACCCGCGTCTCCTCGTCCAAGTCGCTCAGTCCATCCCCGTCGGCGTCGCCCGCCCCGGTGTCGAGCATGAAGTCGTCGAAGTACATGGAGTAGGAAGCACCGGCCAGGCCGGCGGTGCAGAGGAAGCCGATCGCGATCCGGACGAATTTCGCGTTCGGCCAATGCGCGGCGGGGAAGTCCACCGCGGGATTCCGTGCGAGGTCCGTCCAGACGCCGAGGCCGCTCGGAGGCGTCAGGACGATGTCCGCCTTCGTCGGCCCGCAAAGGGAGAGCTTCCGGCTCGCCTGGAACGAGGTAATGTACCGGACGCGGTCGAGGGTGCGGTAGTCCTTGTCCAGCAGATCGAGCGCGACGCCCGAGGCATACGCATCCCATGGAGAGACGCTTGCATCCTGGAGATGATCATAGAGCAAGGACACACGCATTTCCGTGACGGCGGCTCCGCGGGTCGCGTAGACCGCGTATCCGAACGCGGACCCGAAATCCAGGATCGAATATCCTGAGACGTCCACATGATACGACCGCGTCCCTGACCGAACGTACGTGGACGAATACCCGGCCGACGCCTTGTCCCCGAGGAGGAAATCCGTGTACGGCAGCCAGAAGTCGGTCTCGAAGTCGTCGACGAGCGCCGCTGCCCCCGAGGACGAACCGGTCAGAATCGCCAGGACACCTAACGCTAACAGGATTTCTCGACGGCCGTGCAATGCTCCCTCCCCCTCGGAGCGGAGCGACGGCCCTCGCAACCCTCCGCGAGGGGGATAGGGGGCTCGCCATATGAAGTCGCGGCTCTGGGACCGCCGTTCATCGACCATTGTCGATGTCCATTCCAATCGGAGTGTTTATTGCCTCAAGAAATGCGTATCGGAATAGTCTTTCGCGCAAGTAATATAACACCGTATTACTTCGGAGCCTCCCGAGGAACGTTGCATGGCAGCATACGCGCATCCCGAAGTCTTGGTCGACACGAGCTGGGTGAAAGGAAGTCTGGGGGACCAGAACGTCCGAATCGTCGAGGTCGACTACGATCCGACCTCGAACTACAACCTGGGTCACATCCCCGGGTCCGGCCTCATCGACTGGCGGAAGGACATCAACGACCCCGTGACGCGGGACATCGTATCGAAGAAGGACCTGGAGTCGCTCTTCGGCCGCCTCGGGATCACGAACAAGCACCGGATCGTCCTGTACGGGGACTTCAACAACTGGTTCGCGGCCTTCGCGTTCTGGGTCTTCAAGTATTACGGCGTCGACAACGTCGTCTTGCTGAATGGCGGGCGGAAAAAGTGGATCGAGCAGGACCTGCCCGTGACGAAGGATCTCCCCTCGTTCCCGGCGGCCTCGTTCAAGGCGAAGGAACCGGACGAGAAAGTCCGAGTATACCTCGCCTACGTCCGAGAGGCGTATCGGCAATCGGACAAGGTCCTCGTCGATGTCCGCAGTCCGAAGGAATTCACGGGCGAGATCCTGGCGCCGCCGGAATATCCAACGGAGCACGCGCAGCGCGGAGGTCACATCCCCGGAGCGAAGAACATTCCGTGGGCACAGGCCGTGAACGAGGATGGCACGTTCAAGACGCCGGAGCAGCTGAAGGCCCTCTACGAACCGAAGGGCGTGACCCAGGACAAGGAGGTCATCGCCTACTGCCGGATCGGGGAGCGGTCGTCGCACACGTGGTTCGTCCTGAAGTACCTCCTCGGCTACCCGAACGTCCGGAACTACGACGGCTCCTGGACGGAGTGGGGGAACCTTGTGCGGACGCCGATTGAGAAGCCTTGATGGAAGGAAGCCGACTCAGAAACGGTAGACGTCCTTCCGGTGCCCGAACCGCGTGAAGCGCAGCTGCCCTTCCTCCTTCTCGTAGATCCCGCGGTACGACCCGATCCGCAGTCGCCAGGCACCCTTCATTCCGCGAAGGGGCCTTACGTCGAGGCCGGGCCGGGGCCTCGGTTCCTGCCCCAGCTGCTCGAAAGCCTTAGCAAGCGGTCCTGAACGTTCTGCGGCCAGCGGGCCAGCTCGCGCTCCGCGGAGCGAGTGAGGAGGATCCGGACCAAAGGTCACAGCCTCAGACGCTTGCGCACGTCCTCCCAGTCTGAGAACTCCTCTTCCTTCAGACTCTGAAGGTGTTTCCGGATGAAACCTGCGGGCGGGCGATCGTCCATCAGATCGTTCAGGACGTCGTCGTACGTAGCACCACCGACCTCATACGAACGCAGGCGCGCCTTGGTTTTTCTCTTCATCGGGATCGTCGTGGTCGGCATGACCATCAGCATCATCAGATTGATAGTATCAATAGTAATCGCTCCGTGGTGCAAATCCGGCCCACTTTTGAGGTGGGGGAACGACGCAAGACGCCGACCGGGAGTCGGGTGTCGGAACGGCGTCCCTCATTTCGGGACAAGAATTAGCACCCATGATTTTTGGTGCGGAATCCTTTAGTTGCCGGTCGGACACGCCATGCATTATGGGCTGGATCACGCGACGAATCGCAGGCTCGATCACGTTCACGATCGTGACGGTGCTCCTCGGATCGTACGCAGCCTTGAGGGGCTGGCTCGTGGGCGGCGTCTCTCTCGCCACCACGACCGGAATCGTCATCTTGGGGATCGCTGCCCTTTGTTCCCTCGGTGTCACGTCTCGCATGAAACGCGAGGACAAGGACCGGGAGGCGTGGCAGGCCTGGCAGGACTACTACACACGCATGTATCCCGGGTACTACCGCGCTCGGTAGGCGTCGCAGTCCGTCCGGATTCTCCGTTTTGTATCCTTTGTAACTGGAAAAGGATATCTTCGACGGTCTCGCTTGAAGACGTTCGACGGTTTCAATGAATTCTGCTCCCTCCATCCAAAAGGTCGCTCTGATCACGGGCGCGAGCCGCGGCTTGGGCCGGGTCCTCGCGGGCTTCCTCGCGAAGCAAGGGTACGCCCTGATCGCCATGGCGAGGAATGAGGCCGACCTCCAAGCGGCCGCGAAGGAGTTCGCGGCGGCAGGGGTCCCTGTTATCTCGATTCCCGGGGACGTGAGCGTACCGAGCGACCGTCTCCGGCTGCTCGAGGCCGCGAAACGGTATGGTCGAATCGATCTGCTCGTCAACAACGCCTCCGACCTCGGCGACACGCCGCTCCCGCGCCTCGAGGGCGCCTCCCACGACACGTTCCTCCGGGTCTTCGACGTGAACACGCTCGCTCCCCTCGCCCTCGTCCGGGAGGCCCTCCCCCTCCTGACCCGGGCGCGCGGACTCGTCGTGAACATCACGAGCGACGCCGCCGTAGGCGGCTACCCAGGATGGGGCGTCTATGGAGCGAGCAAGGCCGCCCTGGAACTCGTGTCGAAGACGCTCGCGGCCGAGCTCAAGGATCGCGAGGTCGCGGTTGTCGCCGTCGATCCGGGGGACATGCGGACCCGGATGCACCAGGACGCCTACCTGGGCCAGGACATCTCGGACCGCCCGCTGCCCGATGTGACCCTTCCATTCTGGGCCTGGCTCCTTTCCCAACCTCCGATGAAGGTGAGCGGGATGCGATATCAGGCGCAGGCGGCCGTGTGGGAGGTCGCCGCATGAGACGCACTGAGCTCGTGTTCGAGCGACCCGAACGCGTCTTCGCCCACGAACCCCCGGAAGTTCGCGGCCGGGCCCGCGACGACGTCCGTCTCCTCGTCACCCGGCCCGACGGCCATCACCACGCCCGCTTCGAGGACTTGCCGCGGTTCCTGCGCGCCGGCGACCTCCTGGTCGTGAACGAGAGCGCGGCGATCCCCGCGAGCCTCCCCGCGGAGGGAAGCCTGGGTCCGATCCTCCTGAATCTGTGCACGCGGTTCCGCTCCGACCTCTGGATTGCGGAGCCGCGCTGGAGTGCGGGAAAACCCGGCCCGCTTCCGATCGAACCGGACGAGGAACTCCGGATCGGCTCGGCGACGGCACGACTCCTCGCGCCGTACCCCGGCATCCCGCGGTTGTGGTTCGCCTTGGCCGACCAGCCCTTCGAATCGATGATTGCGGAGTATGGGGGGCCGATCCACTATGGCTACACGGACGCCTGGCCTCTGGACACATATCAGACCCTGTTCTCGCGGGTACCTGGGAGCGCCGAGATGCCCTCCGCGGCCCGGCCGATCACCCCCCGAATCCGGGAGCAGCTTGAACAGGCGGGCGTCCGGATCGCGCGCGTCCTGCTCCATACCGGCGTCTCGAGCCTCGAGATTGAGACGGACACCGTCGAGGCGCAGGCGATGTACCCGGAACCTTTCGCCATCTCAGCCGACACCGCGGACGCGGTGAACCGCACGCACATGAACGGAGACCGGGTAATCGCGGTCGGGACCACGGTCGTGCGGGCCTTGGAATCCGCTTGGACACCCGAAGGATTGCGGCCCCGCACGGGCTTCACCCGGCTCTTCGTGAATCCGGACCGCGGGGTCCACTCGGTCGACGGCCTGCTCACGGGGTTCCATGATCCGGTGACGAGCCACCTCGCGTTGCTCACGGCCTTCATGGGGATTGACAGGGTCCGAGACGCCTACTCGGAAGCAGTCCGTGCGGGGTACCTTTGGCACGAGTTTGGCGATTCCCATCTCGTCATTCGCCAGCGGGATCGATGAGGAAACATTAAGGCGCCCGGGCGTTTCCCGCCGCGGGGATCCTAATGCAACGGCGTGCGAGCGCCCAATGGAGAGGCGGCCTGAAGGACGGAAAGGGCACGGTGTCGACCGCGAGCGGCGCCCTGAAGACTGTGGCGTACGGCTTCGCGATGCGGTTCGAGAACGAACCGGGGACGAATCCCGAGGAGCTGGTCGCCGCGGCGCACGCGAGCTGTTTCGCGATGGCCTTCTCCAGCGAACTCGGGAAGGCGGGATACCGACCCGACCTGATCGAGGTGAAGGCGACCCTGGACTTCGACAAGACCGACGCAGGGTGGTCGGTGAAATCGATCCACCTGGACGCCACCGCCAAGGTCCCCAGTGCGGATCCAGCGAAGTTCCAGACCGCCGCCGAGACGGCCAAGAAGACCTGCCCCATCTCCCGCCTCCTGAACACGCAGATCACGATGAGCGCGAAGCTCGTCTAGATCCGAAATCCAACAGGAGGCCGCCCGCACCAGGGCTCAAGGCTAAGTCACCGCCTTCCATGGCCTCACCGTGAGCTCGGAATCTCCGCATACGCGGGCGAACCGCGAGAACTGGAACACGACGAGTCGAGCCTATCAGACGACCCACCGCGGCGAGCTCGAGGACGACGTGCTGTGGGGGCCGTCCATGCCTCCCGAACGGGAGTTGAAGATCCTCGGCTCCGACCTCGCGGGAACGGATATTCTGGAAATTGCTTGCGGCGGCGGGCAGTCCGCTGTGCACCTCGCCGAACGAGGAGCCCGGGTCACGGGAGTCGACTTCTCATCTGCGCAGCTCGCCCATGCGCGGGCCTTTGCGCAATCGAAGAAGGTCCAAGTCCGGTTCATTGAATCGAACGTCGAAGACCTTTCTATGCTCGCCGATTCGAGCTTCGACATCGCGTTCTCGGCGTATGCCCTCGGGTTCGTCGAGGACATCCACGGGACATTCGGCGAGATTCGCCGCGTGCTCCGACCGGGAGGCCAGTTCGCCTTCTCCTGGGCCTCGCCGATGTTCGCCATCACCCGCGACGGCACCCTCGAACTGAAGAGGAGCTACTTCGACCGGAGTCCCATCGTCTTCACGGACCAGAATGGCACCGAGGTCGACTTTCACCACACGTATGGCGACTGGCTCCGCGCGCTGACGGAGGCCGGCTTGGTCGTGACGGACATCCTCGAGCCGGAGCCCCTTCCGAAGGAGAACACATATGCCGACGTGTTTCCCCTCGAGAAGATCCAGATGATCCCGGGGACGACCATCTGGCGGGCTCGGCGACCAAAGGTACTAGAGCTTTGAGAGCCAAGAATGCGGACCGCCTGACTTGGGAAGCATTGAATCCTGGCATGCCCATGCCACGCCGGGACTTGCATGAAATTCACCTACACGGGCATCGAGGTCAAGGACTTGGACAAGTCGATTGCATTCTACCGCGATGTCGTCGGAATGGAATTCCTCGGCCGAGGCAAGATCGAGGCCACCGGCGGGGAAGTCGCGGCCCTTAAGAGCGCGGGTTCAGAACACACGCTTGAGCTGAACTGGTACCCGGATTCGAGGTATCGAGGCGGCAACGAGTTAGACCACCTCGCTTTCGAGTGCGAGGACGTTCGGCGGGATGTTGATCGCCTCCTGAAAGCAGGAGCGACCATGGCGAGGCCGGTCGAGGTCCGACCCAAATACGTGGTCGGCTTCGTCAAGGATCCGGACGGCATCTGGCTCGAACTGTATCAGGAACGCAAGTAAGGCCTCGTCGACCGACCCCGGGTTCAACGGCACGCTGTTGCCATCGCGGGGTCCCGAGTTGGGGGCTCGGAATTCAATTTGCTCGCGATTCAGCCACGGACAATGGGAAGGCCGCGCCTCTTGGCCGCCCCTTCACGAGCGGAATGGCGCCATACGCGAGGAACGCCGCCAGGGAGAAGATCACCAGCGGGAGGACCGGATGGAATGCGCGCAACGGTGAGCCTGGGAGGATCGCAAAGATTTCCGTCTGGATCACCAGGATGGCGGACAACAAGGTCGTGATCCATTTCATGAGCCCGGGGAGACGGCCCGCGAAAGCGAGGATCAACAGGCCGATGGCCGCCAAGGTGATCGCATGGCCGAATTCCTTGTGGAGATACAAGGTCGACTGACCCGCGAAGAGCCAGAGCCCGATGAGCGAAACCTGCACCAAGAGAGCCACGACGATTCCCCAAGCGAAGACCAGGTAGGCGACCCGCACACCGTGTGATCGATCCATATTCCTTCCCCAACGACGGGAGAAAAGGGCCGTTCTTAAGGGAGCCGTAGGTGCCGTGGGTACCGATACGTATCGGCCTTGCCCGTCCGCGGGAAGAGGAGGAAAGCGAGGCCGGACAGGAGGAGTCGGGAGAGTAGTTTGGGTTTCGGAGGTTGAGGTGCGCGTTAAGTACTCAAGTGATGATACTTCGACCCAGGAGGATTTTGTCATGCCACACTACATCAGCCTATTGAATTGGACGGACCAGGGGATCAAGAGCGTCAAGGAATCGCCGAAGCGGGCGGACGCCGCGATGGCCCTGGCGAACAAGCTCGGAGCGAAGATGCAGATCTTCTACACGATGGGCGAATACGACCTCGTCAGCGTCACCGAGGCCCCGAACGACGATGTCGTGATGCAGGTGCTCCTCGAGCTCGGAAAACTCGGGAACATCCGCACGAAGACGCTCAAAGCTTGGAGCCTCGCAGAAGCCACGAGGGTCGTCTCGAAACTCCAGTAGGGATGCGCAGCGCCGCGGAACCGGAACGTCCCCTCGACGAGCGCCTCACACACGGTCCTTGATCCTCACGGTGAGGCTTCCGGTTCCTACCCGACAACGATGACTCCCACCATCTGAACGTGCAAGGTGCAGTAGTAGTAGAATGTCCCGTCTTGCGAGAACGTGTGACTCCAGGAACCACCCGTCGTGAAGAGACCTGAATCGAATCGCTCGGTCGAGTTGGCGGCGGACGTCGCCGAGTGGGCCATATTGTCCTTGTTGATCCAACTCACCGTACGCCCCGCGGTGATGTGGAAGGACTGAGGGGAGTACGGTGCCGCGACCCCTCCCGAAGCGTTGAACACAATCTCGATGTCGGCGGTCGTATCCGTCGCATTCCTGAGGATGACACCCGCACCGATGGCCCCCACGACGAGGCTGCCGATCACGAATCCAATCACTGCGACGGTCACCAGGCCACCGCTCGAGGAGGCCGTCGCGAGGTACCGCTTCTCCATCAATCCCGTCTTCGCGTTCCGGAAGGCCAGAACGGAGAATAGAACGACAAGGAACAAGGCCGGGAGGACAGACATCGTGAACCAGAACCCGCTGTCCGCCGGATTCGAAGCGCTTGTCGCAATGTTCAGGGAGAAGAGCAAGGCGAGGACGATCCCGGTCGCGGGGGCCAAGATGTAGGCCCAACGCTTCTCCCGCAGGGTGAATACCGCGGCGATCAGGAAGAGGACGACAAACGCTACCAAGATCGCGAGGAAGCCGGCGGGGATTGCCGCCAGGAACGACAATACAAACACGAGGAGCGCCAGCGTCACATACATGAGCCCGCCGGCGATGACCCAGAGTGCAAACGGCCGCTGACGCACTGACACACCGCCACCTGTGTCCACCGCCACCGAGACGCCTCGCGGCGCTGCATGACTGACCCCCCTTTGTACGTTTGGGTGCGGCGCCAGAAACCTCACGAGGTCTTTCGGACGAGGAAATGGAACAACGGACCTTCCCTCCGCTCGTCAATGACGGGCTGACCGGTCTCGTCGGACCAGCGCACCATTTCAATCGTGGAAGTCGGATCATCGGTCACGAGATGCACGATCTCGCCGAGAGGGACCTGAACGAGTAATTCATTCAATTTCACGAGGACGGCCGCACATTCGACCCCGATTTCGAACATCTCGTAATCGGGGAAAGCAGCAAAGCAGCGGACGCGCAACGCCGCAATCTGTTTGGCGAGAAATTCGGCGGCAGCCGGAAGTACGAGGAGCGAGATGCGGTCGGCCGCGAGGTTCGACGGATCGACCCGCGCGATCCATCCTTCGCGGTAGAGGTCCTCCATCATCGTTCGGGGCTTCACGAGGACCTTCGGATTGATCTCTTGCAGAACGCCACCGACGGGCGAGCGGATCGGGCCGAAGTACTTCCCGCTCTCGAGGAAGCCGATGGCCGAGCCCTTTGCGTACTCGACGCCTGCAGTCTTGCCCGATACCTTCGCGATCCGTCCGGCAACGGCCGCGTAGATGCTCGTGATGCCCACCTGGACGTCCCCGGAGGTCAATGGTCTAGCCCAGACGAGCCCGTCCGAATCGTAGAGTAGATCGTCCGGGAATTCGCAGTCTTCGATCTTCATCCGAAGCTCCTGGACCGGAGAAGGGGTCTGCGCGAGATCATAGATGTGGGTTCGAACGCGGTGGCGGAGTTTGAAGATTTGCCGACGGACGATTCGGGAACAAAACACCGAAACTATTTAGTCCCGGGGGACCAGATTCCTCTTGAGGAGGGCGACTCCCCATGGCAACTAGGCCGGACGCTCGTCGGAGGTGGCTCCGTCTCCGGCCCTGGATCACTCCCAAGGGAGAACCCACACAACCCGACGCTTTCCCGCGAAGGATTCCATGAAGACGCGAAGAGGCCTGGTGAAACCCCCACGCGCGATCGCCGTATACTTGTTCTACCGCTCGGGAGAACCGCTCGTGGCGCTCGCGGCCGGTCGCGACCTGCCCATCGAGGCGGAGACGCTCGAAGGCCTGCTATCCGTAGTCGGGAATTTCGTCGAGACGAGCGTGCGGGGCTCCCGCGGATATGCGACCACGGCCATGCGATACGACGAGTTCGGAATCGTGGCGGTCCGCGGCGAATTTGTGATTGGAGCCGCGTTGAACGACGGGTCGGCCCATGACACCCTCAAGGCGGATCTCCTCCGAATCGTCCGCGACTTCGAGGAACGGCACTGGAGGAATCTTGCCAGCTGGGAGGCTGCCACAAAGCTATCGGATCAGGCATCCGAGGATTTCTCGAAGCTTCTGAGGACCACGGACCGTCGCTAGGTCGATCCGAACTTGCTCGCCGAAATCGAGACGGACGCCGTCATTCCAGAATCGGCATGGACAACGATTAAATCGGGGTCCGGCCTCCGTGTCATCATGGCCCGCGCGCCTTCCTGGACCGGAGAGGTCGTCGCAATCCACATCGCGGACGAGGCGGAGGCCCGGATGCGTTCGGTCGATCGCATTCGCGCAATCCCGGGGAAAGGGCTCGAGGGGGATCGCTACTTCCGCGAGAGCGGCACGTATTCGGACCGACCGGATCCCGGCCGCGAGATCACGCTCATCGAGTCCGAGGCCATCGAGGCCATGGCGAGGGATAACCAGATCACGATCCCTCCGGGCGCGACCCGACGGAACGTGACCACGCGAGGAGCTCCGTTGAACCATCTCGTCGGGCACGAGTTCGAGGTCGGCCGGGTGCGGCTCCTCGGAATCAAGCTGTGCGAGCCTTGCTCCCACCTGGAAAGCCTGACGCAGAAAGGGATCATCGCCGGCCTGGTGCATCGGGGCGGACTCCGAGCCAAGATCCTGACGGAAGGAGACATCCGCGTCGGCGATGCCATCGTGCCCGGCGGCCTCCCCTCGAAGTCCGGGAAGACGTTGGTCGGGGCGACGACTGAGGATCACTGAAACGGACTCGCTCGATCCCCGGGCATCAAATCCTTTATCCTCCGTCCTTCGATTGCGCCCGCGCCTTCGCGTCCTGGTTTTCGATTCCGGAGTGTATCGCATGCCCGCCAAGAAACAACGGCCACGGCGGAAGAGCGCCTCCAAATCGAAGGTCTACGACATGGCATTGATCCAGCGCGGCGCACGTCTCCGACGATCACCTTTCTTCGAGTCCACCCTGAAGGCGGGTTGCAAGTCCTATACGGTCTACAACCACACGTTCCTGCCGAGCTACTACGACGATCCGGTGACGGAGTATTGGCATCTCTTGAAACACGTCGCCCTCTGGGACGTGGCTGTCGAACGGAACGTGGAAATCCGAGGCCCCGACGGGTTCGATTTCATGCAGCTCCTCACGCCGCGGGACATGGAGAAGTGCCGCGTCGGCCAAGGGAAGTACGTCCTGATCACGGATGACGCCGGCGGCATCCTGAATGACCCCGTGCTCCTGCGTCTCGAGGAAAACCGTTTCTGGATCGCCCTCGCGGACAGCGATATCCTCCTCTGGGCGAAGGCGGTCGCGCGCGGGTCCGGTCTCGATGTCACCATCTCCGAGCCGGACGCCTCTCCGCTACAGGTCCAGGGGCCAAAATCGAAAGCGTTGATGGCGGACCTGTTTGGGGAGAAGGTCACCGCCCTGCCGTACTACTTCTTCACGCCGACAGAACTGGACGGAATTCCCGTGCTCGTGACGCGCACAGGGTGGACGGCGGAGGTCGGGTACGAATTGTATCTTCTTGACGCATCGCGCGGAGAGGACCTCTGGAACGCGGTGATGAAAGCAGGAAAGCCTTACAACATCCGACCGACAGGCCCCTCGGACATCCGACGAATCGAGGCGGGAATCCTGAACTACGGCGCGGACATGACGCTGGAGGATAATCCGTACGAGGTCGATCTGGGCCGCCTCGTCGACCTGGACAAGTCGATCGACTTCATCGGGCGGGCGGCACTCCAAAGAATGAAGGACGAAGGCCCCAAGCGCAAGCTCGCGGGAATCGAAATTTCCGGCAAGCCGGTTGGGTTCAACATGACGAAATGGCCCGTGGAGAGGCGCGGAAGACCAATCGGGCGCGTGACGTCGGCCATCTACTCACCGCGACTCGAGAAAAACATCGGCTACGCGATGGTGCCGAGCGAGCACGCAGACCTCGGAACCGAGTTGATCGTCCTACATCCGGCCGGTCCGCGAACCGCGGTTATTGTCAAGAAGCCCTTCATTGATCCCGGGAAAGAAATTCCGAAGTCGTAGTCCTGGCTCGTGCGGGGAGGGCCCGCTCGGAGAAGCACAGTCGCTTGCCCTGATCGCGGACCTCACGGCCCGCCGTAAACGGGAATCGACGAACCGGTGATTGGGTCGGCATCTTCCGAGCACAACCAGAGGATGACTCGTGCGACCTGGTCCGTCTTGACCCAGGAGGAAAAGTCGGCGTCCGGCATCGCTTTCCGGTTCGCGGGGGTGTCCAAGATCCGGGGCATCACACAATTCACTTGGATATTCGCCGTATTCAGTTCCCGTGCGAGGCTCTCCGTTAGGCGGTTAACGCCGGATTTGCCCGCCGAGTAAAGGAACGATTCCGCTTCGCCCAGAAGGGACGACTCGCTGGAGACGTTTACGATTTTTCCGCGTTTCGCTTTGCGCATCGCTGAAATGACGGCCTTGCATGCGAGGAAGGTGGATTTCAGATTCAAGGCCATGGCGCGATCGAATTCTTCGTCCGTCGTCGCCTCGACGGGACCGGACATGTAGCCTCCGACCGTGTTTATGAGGACATCGATTCGCGGTGACCGCCTGACCACGTCCCTGGCCACGCGATCCATTTCTCCCGGGCCCATGACATTCGCCTTGATCAGGAAGACTTCTCGTGCTCGACCACCAAGTTTCCTTCGGAAGTAGGGGATTTCCCGATCCAACATGTACACGGCAACCACCGCCGCGCCGGCTTGAACAAAGGCCTTGCAAATCGCGCTCCCCAGATACCCCGTGCCGCCCGTCACGACGACGACCCGCTTCTCACTGGCCATGCTAACCGAGATTCCGCATGCAGCTTCCGCATCATCAGGATGCCGCGTGAACCGCAAAGTGGTAGTTCGGTGTGGGCTATGGACGCTATGTGGCCCGGGACGAGCGCGAGGAATTCGTGGATCGGGTCAAGGCGATCGACCCGGTTTTCGGTCGGGGCGAGCTCGATACCTTCTGGCCCATGCTGCGGGCCCTGATCGCGATGGCGCCGGACCGAGCAGATTTGTCGAAAAAGAAATCTCATTACTTGACGAGCCTCGCGGCGCGCTCGCTTGCGCGAGACGATCCTCGTTCAGCCATTGATTTCCTGGACTACGCAGAACGAACCCTCAACCCGCGCGACCTTACGCCCTTCCTCCTGGATGAGCGCTCTGACTACCGTCGGAAGGCACAGGAAGCCATCCAGCGGAATTCACCTCGTGTTCGTTAGGCGATCCCCGTGCGGAGAATCTCCGCGACCTTCTCGCCGCGAGCGGGCTGACTCGCTCGTCCCATGCCGGGGAAGTCAATCGGCTTTACCGAGACCCCGGAGAGCCGCTCTTGGTATCCGGCCACGGACTCGCGATATTCCAATGAGAGGAGGTCGACGACCGTCTTTGGTTGAGCCGCCAAGAGGAAGGCGTGCAAGATTCCGGGAAGGCCCGCGGCATGCCACCAACGGTTCAGCTTTCCGAAAGGCGGCACAGGTTCCGCCATCGACAGTTCGTAGGACGGAATCAGGTCGCGAGAGGCGATGAGACCCCTAAGTGCTGAGGCGATGATGACCTCGACTCCTGGAGCGCGACGTTCCCATGCCTCTTGGGGAATGCTTCGGTACATGTTCCCGTCGAACCGCTGGTATGCGGGCAAGAATCGCCCCGCCTCGACGGATCCGGACGGGCTTTTCTTGAGGACTTCGGCCTGAAGGCTTTCCAGCTTCTGCCGGACCGCGACTGGTAAAGTGCCAGTGACCACATCCTCCCCGGGCGGTCCCGAAGAACCCCCGGAGCGTTTCCGGGTGCTCTCGGGAATCAGGACGACGAGGTCCAGTCGCGACACCCATCGAGAACTCCGGAACGCACCATAGCTCTTTGGTCGTCGACACGGGCGTTTCGCCGGTACATTCCGTGCCCGCAACACGCCACCAATGAACGGAGAAGTCCAGCCAAGGTCCCGGTTCCTGGGACAGCCTTAACTAGACCGTCGCGTCTCGGCCAAGAACCCGAAAGGGAGGATTGAACATGGTCCATATCCGAGACGAAGGTGTGTTCGACGCGCCGCTCGAGAAAATCTGGAAGTACATCGGAGACGACACCCCGGGACTGCACAAACACCGGGCCATTCCGTCAACGAAGGTCTTGAGCGAAGAAGGGAACGTGGTCGTCCAAGAGATGCAGATGCTGAACGCGGACGGCAAAGGGACGCACTGGGAAACCTGGCGCCTCACGATGAACCCGCCCCGCGGCTACCAGGTCGAGGCGATCGCAGGCCCCACGAAAGGGACGAAGTTCGCGCAGACCTATACGTCGATGGGCAACAGGACCCGCGTCGACGTCGAAGGCGACTGGGTCGTGCCGGGTGCCGACGACGCGACGATCCGCAAGATGACCCTTGCCTTCCTCGAGGAAGCGTTCAACGAGGACACCGCCGCCCTCAAGAAGTACAAGTGAGCTCGACCCGAATCGCCCGGGACTCGAGGGCGGCTCATCCGGCCGCCCTCCCAAATCGATAAGAACCCGCGGCTTGGTCTGTCCCAAGATGCGGTCCGACCGACCGAAGCGGAAATTCAAGCGGCTGTTGCTCGCGGCCGACCTCCATGGGTCGGAGATCACCTTCCGGAAGTTCCTGGCCGCCGCGACGTTCTACGATGCCGACGTCCTTTTGATCGGCGGTGACCTCACGGCGAAGTCGATCACCCCAATCGTCCGCCAGAAGGACGGCCGCTATCAGACCCGCTTGGCGGGAGGGACGCGAGACAACCTTACCGAAGCGGAACTGGAGCCGATCGAGAAGGCCGTTGCAGACTCCGGACCCTACCCGGTTCGCCTATCGGAGGACGAATATGCCCGCCTGCGGGCGGATCCGGAAAAAGTCGATGCTTTGTTCATCGATCGGATGATCGATCAGATCCATCGGTGGACCGACATGGCGGAGAAGCACCTGGCTCCGCTCGACATCCCGCTCTACTGGATCGGCGGAAACGACGACAAGCCGGAGGCGTTGATTCACGCCGCATCAACGCCCCACGTCCACTTCATCGATGAAAAGGTGGTGCGGCTCGACGACGATCATGAAATCCTCGGATTCGGATGGACGAACCCATCGCCGTGGAACACGCCGCGGGAGCTCTCGGAGGACCGGCTCGCGGAGCGGCTCGATCCTGTCTTGAATCGTGTAGAGGACCCCGCTCACGCGATCTACCTGATGCACGCTCCGCCGTTCGAGACGGGACTGGACATCGCCCCAAAGCTCGACGCCACGACCGATCCTCCACGCCCTGTGATCCAGGGAGGTCAGCAGGTCTTGATTCCGGTCGGCAGCACGACCTTCCGGACCGCAATCCTAGAAACGCAACCGCTGCTCGGCCTTCACGGCCACATCCACGAGACGAAGAACGCCGCGAAGCTCAAGCGGAGCGTCCTTGTGGACCCCGGTTCGGAGTACGCGTCGGGCACGCTCCGCGGGGCGATCGTCAATCTCCAGCGAGATCGCGTCTTGAGCTACCAGTTCACCACCGGCTGAACGCAAGCGTTTCGCCGGCCTGAGCCGCTTCGCCGCTCGAATCAGCCTAGATTGGAGGGATCTCTTTGTATGCGAGGTCGAGGTCAATCCCGATCCGCCGCAAGTAGGCGCGGCGCACGAAGTAGTAGGCCACCCAGCCAAAGAAGATGGCCACGACGACGTAGAGGAACAGATTCCCGGAATAGCCGAGGTTCGAGAGATCGACGTTCACGAGGAACGGCACCGTCAGGAAGTAGTAGAGCATCGTCGCGCTGAACGCGGCGGCGATGACTCCACAGATCGTAATCACGGGGATCGGCCCGATCTTGTATTTGGAGATGGGCGCCGTCCGATAGACCTCCTTCCGGGTCCATGGGAACACGGCGCCCCCGAGGGCCGTACCGATGTACATCACAGTGGCGACGGCGGTGACCGCCAGCGTGTAGACCTGGTAGTTGGGGACGAGGTTGTACACGTAGGCGAAGACGTAACCGCCAAGGATGAGGAAGATCACGTGCGCATAGACTGGGGTGTGGGTCCGCGGGCTGACGTGGCTCACAAACTTGGGAAGCACCCCGTCGATCGACATCGCGACCGCAACCCGGGTCCATCCAACGATCACGTTGAAGACGACCTGGATGGCATTGAGCATGATCCCGATAATCATGAGGAACAAGAGGATCGGGCTGTCTGTCAGCATGATGGCGAGAGAGCTGAACCAGGGAGGAATCGCGGGCGCGGGGATCGCCGGGTTGTACGCACCCGCGGCGTAGGCTGCGGCCGACAGCCAGTTCTGGTCGACGGTTCGCACGACGACGAGGCCAAGCACGGCCATCATGATCATACTGACGACGCCGCCACCGAAGTTGATGAACATCTGGTTCTTCAGGCTCTGCGCTCCTTGGATCTCTCCTGCCTGCTCTTGCGCATATCCCACCCACCCAAGGCTCGTCAGTGCGACCGGGGTCACGAGGATCGTTGCCAGGATCGAGACGGTGCGCGCGGGCGTGAATCCGTTTGTGATCGCGTTGTTGAGGATGGCCTGATACGCCCCCGAGCCTCCGGCGACGAACGCGGATGCGGTGTCGTATCGTTGAGCGAAGGCGGAGGTGGAGGTGGTCAGGAAGAGGATGACCATGAGAACGTAGCTGAGGAGGAAGCCGTACCACATGACCCACTGGAGCTGCACGAACCAGCGGAAACTCTTGATGAGCACAAGGGCGGCAATGGTGGACGAGACCATCGTCACAATCGTGGGGCCCCAGCCCACCAGGTACCAAGCGCCCCAGTCGACCAACGTGTGGTTACCCGTCATGACTCCGAGGCCCGTGAGCAGCGGGTAGACGCCCAAGACGGAAACGAGCCAGCCGCCGAGCGCCTGCCACTGGAGGAAGAACGTGATGATCATCATCGCGACCGTGGCGAATCCGAACCAGGGCCGCAACGTCCGACTTTGGAACACATAGTCGCCGCCCGTACGGGGCATGGCGGAGGCCAGGCCCGCATAGACTACGGCCAATAGGGACGCGAAGGCCCCGCAGATAAGGATCCCCGCCCAAACGGAAGCGCCTGGGTCTAACGCGAGGGGCGTGATGTACACCCACGGAAAGATGACCCCGATGTTCAGGATGTTGTACGCGAACGCGGAGTACGGCGACATCACGCGGACGAGTCCGGAAGCCCGCCGTGTGAAGACCTGGACCTGCGCGGTCGCCGTCCCGCTGCGCCTCGCGAATACATCGACTTCGCCCATACTCCCCTCCCCTGCCACCGGGTAGCACGTGAATCGATGGTCCTCTCATCAAGTTTTTGCCCGCGGCCACAGCGGCTGTGCCTGTCTATTCGTTGGAGCGCACATTTTGCTGGAACAGGCTTATAGAGAGCCACGGATTGCCGCCTCACAAACCGGGCCGGGAACCGTACCCCTATCGGGGGACGGACCTTTGGAAGGACGCATGCTTTCCTCCGTGCAATCATGGCAGATCCAACCACGTTCGTGACCTTCGGCGATGACGAGTTCCTCCGGGAAGCCCGGATAATCGTCGATGCGGCTCGCGCGCAGGGCACTGTCCTTCGCATCCTCGGTTCTCTCGCGATCTACGCACACTCTCTCCACGCTCCCGAAGGCATCGGTTTCTACCGCCGCGTGGGACGGGTGCGAGAGGGAGCCCCCCTCTTCACGGACCTCGATCTGATCGGGTACGCATCCCAGGGCCGCTCGATCAGCAAGGTGTTCGATGGCCTTGGGTTCAAGCCCGACGACATGATCAACGGGTTCTTCGGCGATCGGCGGCTCATCTACTACGAGCGCAGCAATCGGTTCCACGTCGATATCTTCCTCGACAAGCTCGAGTTCAGCCACGATGTCTTGTTCGGAAAGAAACCGGGGACCGGGCGGCTCGAACTCGACTACCCGACGATTTCGGTCACGGACCTGGTCCTCGAAAAGCTGCAGATCCACCAGATTGGCCGGAAGGATCTCGTGGATTTGCTCGTGCTCTTCCTCGGCCACGACGTGAAGGAAAAGGCGAACGGCAATCGGGAAGCTGTCGATGCCGGACATATCGCGAATCTCCTCGCTGACGATTGGGGATTCTGGTACGAGTCGACCCAAAACCTCCAAAAGACGAGACAGATGCTCGGACAGTTCCTCGGAGAAGGCCGGATCTCTCAGGACCTTGCCACGCACATTGGAAGCCGGATCGAGGAGCTTGAGAGGACGCTCCAATCAGTGCCGAAAGGGCGACACTGGGCGAAGCGGGCGAAGGTCGGCATCGCGAAACCATGGTTCCGACAAGTCGAGGAAGTCGTGCGGTAGCGCTCCGTGCGGACCTGGAGGAATTTCTCCTAGCGAGTGTCAACCAAGCATCGATCCATCCGCCGGATCGCCTTTGCGAGAGCATGGGCCGGCGACTCCCAAGCAGGTTCCGTCCGCAGGTGAATACGCTCTCAGCTCAGCGCTGTCGAGATCGTCCCCATTGGGAGGTCTCCGATAACTGGACGGCCTGCTTCATCACCCATGCTACGGCAACGACGCCAAACACAAGACCTCCGGTGACTGCACCAATCATTCCAACGACAATGAAGAAAATGTTGAATGGGAGCGGGAATCGATCCGACACAGAAACGGTGAAGAGCCCGATGACCATCGCACCGACGCCGGAAAGCGCAATCAATGGTCTCCTGAATCTCAGCGCCATGCGTAGTCAGCCACCCAGAACACACCACTCGGAGAAACCGAGCCGGCCCCGTCGACTCGCTACCAAATTGCATCGGTTATGTCCGGATGCCTCTAAAAACCCGCGGCGGCCCCCGGCGCGAACTCCCAGTGAGGAGGTTGTGGCAGCTCACGCGGTAGGACGCGAACGCATCGCCCCGCTGAACGTGTCAACGAGATCGGCGATCAGGACCGGGTCCCGCGTTTGATGAACGTGCCATTCTGGAACTCCTCGACCGCTTGTTCGATTTCCTTGCGATTGTTCATGACGATCGGACCCCACCAAGCGATCGGCTCGTGTAAGGGCTTGCCAGACACCAGAAGGAGCCTCGTTGACGCATCGCGGGTCTTGACGCGGACGGCGTCGCCCTTGTCGAAGATGACGAGGTGGCCGTCTTCAATGAGATCCGAAGCCTCCTCGTCGAAGCTCGCACGGCCCTCGAGCAGGTAGGCAAAGACCGTATGGTCGGGCTTGACAGGGTGAACGAAATCCGATCGCGGGTCCAGTCGAACATCGAGGTACTCCGGGTCCACGACCACGTCCTGGACGGGGCCACGGACACCGTTCACGTTGCCTGCGACGACCCGCATCCGCACGCCGCGGACCGGCTCGACCTCCGGGATCTGGCCCGTCTTGACTTCCTGGTACCTTGGATCCATCATCTTGTTCGTCTTCGGGAGGTTCACCCAAAGCTGGAAGCCGCCCATTCGACGCCGGTCGACCTTCGGCATCTCCTGGTGGATAATCCCGCTCCCGGATGTCATCCACTGGACGTCGCCGGAGCCGATGATACCCTTATTCCCGAGGCTGTCCTCGTGTTCCACTCGGCCGTCCAGCATGTACGTGACCGTTTCGATCCCGCGGTGCGGATGCCAAGGGAAGCCCGCCACATATTCGGCGGGGTTCTCCGACCGGAAGTCGTCGAGGAGAAGAAACGGGTCGAGGCGCGGCACTTCCGCGGCGCCGAAGGCCCGATGCAGATGCACGCCTGCACCTTCGATCGTCGGGCGAGCGGCCAGGACCTCTTTGATGCGGCGCGGTCTCGGAGAGGGAGCGGAGTCGTTGTCGGACATGGTGATAACCTCCTAGTCCGGCGGTTTCCATTAAAGTTGGCGCCTCGATTCGCGAGTTGGACGTCCGTGCAAATCGTGGACGATCACGGGGGCACCCCAGCCTGGTCTCCCCCACGACGTTCGAAATTCTTTGGGTCGGCCTCCTCTTCGCCGGCTAGGGGTTTGTCCGGACTGTTTGGGTCGACAATTAGCTCGAGCCGACGGTTTCTGATATGGACTTGTATAGGAATGCGAGCTCGGGAATGTCGCCGCCGTTGCAGTAGATGGTCCCGCTCCGGTAGCCGGTAAACACGGACTTCTCGATCCGAACCCGCCAAGCTTCGTGTGCGTTGCTCAGATCCTTGTCCTCAACGGCGCCCCTCCGAATCAGGAGTTCTCGGATCTCCGCGAGGGCCTTCGGACTCGCCCCTTTCCACGTTTTCCCCTGCACGGGCCGGGATTCGAAAACGGCTCAAAAGGGCTTCCGTTCCCTCGGCTAGAGAGACAAGACCTGGCGGATGAAGATAAAATAGGCCCGCCTCTTACGTGCTAGCCACGGGAGGCAAGGGAGATGAGAAAAGTCATCATGTGGAACGTGGTCTCTCTCGATGGTTTCTTCGAGGGAGCGAAAAGCTGGGACCTTGGCTGGCACGATTCCATCTGGGGCGAAGAGCTGGAAAGGATCTCGATTGACCAGCTGAAGTCCGCGGACATGCTCTTGTTTGGCCGCGCGACGTATGAGGGCATGGCCAGCTACTGGTCCTCCGCCAAGGGCGAGGTCGCCGACCTGATGAACCAAATCCGCAAAGTCGTCTTTTCCCGAACCCTGGAGAAAGCCTCATGGAACAACACAAAGCTCGTCAAAGGGAATGCCGAGGAGGAAGTCGCCAAACTCAAGAGACAACCCGGTAAGGACCTGTTCATCTTCGGGAGCGCGAATCTTTCTTCGACATTGATACGACACCATCTGATCGACGAGTATCGTCTCGGTCTCGCGCCGATCGTCCTGGGCAGCGGAACCCCCTTATTCAAACCGAGTTCCGAGATGATGAAACTGAAATTGATTGAGGCGAGGCCGTTGAAGTCGGGCGGCGTCCTCCTTCGCTACGAGTCTGAGGGAGCACGATGACGAATCGGCCGCGTTGGAAGGCAATCTAGATCGTGGGGCCAGCGGCAACGGATATTTTCGCAGGACCGACGCTCGCGAGGCGCGAGAAAGCGACTCCCAAGACCCTGATTGCCCGCTGAAAATCGAGAATCGGGAGGCTTTCTCGGTCCGTGTGATCCAGGTGGGAATCGCCCGGCCCGTATGCGGCGGATGGACATCCCCAGGCGGGCGCCGCCAAGTTGAGATCGGACGTGCCGAGTTTTCGCAAGAGAGTCGGCCGCTCGTGCTGCTCGCGGACGCCAGCACAGAGCGCCGAGACGACCGCGTTTTTCGAATCGACCTCGACGGCTTCGGACCGGTCGAGCACGTCCCACCGGACATCTCCCGCGGGCTCCAGCAACGTGAGGACGTCGTCGGCCGGGAGTCCTGGAGGGAGTCTGAAATTCACTCCGATATCGACGTGTTCCTTGCCATGGTCCAGAATCGTGCGAAACGAATTCACTTTCATCGTCAGCGACCGGAACGGAGTCCTACCTTCGCTGGCGTTGCAGAATTCCCGGAGTCGCTCGATTAGGGCGAGTCCTCGTTCAACCGTCGTCGGCTCGGGGCCCGAGAGATGGGTCCTCTCCCCATCGATCCGAAGGAGGAGGCTCAAGTTGCCCTTGTATCCAATCGTGACTGACTCCCATCCGCTCGGTTCCCCGACGATCAGGAAATCCGGCGCCGGATGGTACGCGAGCAAGGCGCGCGTCCCGCGAGAATCGAGCTCTTCTCCAACCGCGCCGATGACGATGATCTCGCCCGGCTCTCGATGGCGGCTGGCGGCGATGAGGGCGGCCGCGAGGGGACCTTTCGCGTCGCATGCCCCGCGACCGTACAACCGCCCGTCCTCGATCCGGACAGGCAGGGCTCCGTCGACTGTGTCGATGTGGCCGAGGAAGAGGATGGTTGGAGGCCCCCTGCCTATCCGCGCAATCGCGTTTCCGACGGCGTCCGAGCGTCCGTCCAAGCCGAGACCGCGAGCTAGGTCGAGGAACCGGTGGACCGCGGATCCTTCCCTTCCCGAAGGGCTGTATTCGCCCACAAGAGCCCGTAGGACTTCGACGTCATCCATGCGATAGCGTCCTCCCCAGAACGTCCAGGGCGGATGACCATTGATCCTCCGGTATGACGAGTGGCGGCAGGAGACGGACGACGCTGGATCCACCGCCGATCGCAAGGACGCCCTCTTCCTGCATCGCCTGGAGGACCGGAGCGGCCTTTCCTCGCAACTCGATGCCGATCATCAACCCGAGCCCGCGGACTTCGCGCACAGACGGCGCCTCGAGACCCAGCAATTTCTCGACGCCGATGGTCCCTAGATGGTCCGCCCGTTCCCACAGGCGCTCTCGCACGGTGTACCCAATCGCGGCCGTCGCCGCGGCACAGGCGAGCGGATTCCCGCCGAACGTGGAATTGTGGCTCCCCTGGAACGCACGCTCCACGTCCTCCGTGGCGAGGGTCGCTCCGATCGGGACGCCGCCCGCGAGGGACTTCGCGAGCGTGA
>Ga0209158_1000724_pt1 | contig 23402 bp, 22 predicted proteins | sample GraSoiAngelo_140_FD_185897 | JGI IMG/M metagenome (GOLD analysis project Ga0209158, IMG submission 185897) | Grasslands soil microbial communities from the Angelo Coastal Reserve, California, USA - 14_0929_12_30cm (SPAdes) (version 2) | ecosystem: Environmental > Terrestrial > Soil > Grasslands ...
GGCCTCTTGGGTTTGAACTGTAACGATGCCACCGAACGGCGGCTCTGGATCCTCGGAGGCATCCTCCTGATGGCTGCGGCCCTCGTCGGCAGCCTCCTGCTCGGCGGAGACATCCTCCTGGCGCGCCAGTGGTTCACGCTAATCTCCCCGCTGACCAGCGGGCTCGTCCTGTTTGGCGGCGGACTGTATCTAACCTCGAGAGCCTAGGCCCGGCGGTCGCGTGGCGCTGCCTTCCTTGGACCCCGTGATCCATCAGGCGACCCGCCTCCGGATCATGGCGCTCCTGTTCCGGAACCGTGCGGCGGCGTTCACCTGGGCGCGGGACACCCTCGGCCTCACGGACGGCAACCTCGACACCCACTCGAAACGCCTAGAGGAAGCGGGGTACATCCGCCGGGGACGCGTCCTCACCACGGGCGGCTTCCAAGTCCGGCTCCGGATCACCCCGGAAGGGGATGCGGCGTTCCGCGCATATCTGGAAGGATTGAAGGCCTACCTCGTGCCGGACGCGACCGACCCGACGGGCGAAGGATGACCCGGGGCACCGGACACATTTTTTCCGTCGGACCGCCATGCTCGGACTCGATGCCGGGCCGGCTGTCGTTCGATCGCATCGCGACCATCTACGACGAAACCCGCCGCTTGGCCCCGCGGACGATGGCGCGCCTCCTCGCGGTCCTCGTGGATGAGCTCCAGGGAAAGAAGGTCTTGGAGGTCGGGGTAGGCACGGGCCGATTCGCGGTGCCGCTCCAGAAGAGCGGGATCTCCGTTGTCGGGGTCGACATCTCCCGCCTGATGGTCGAACTCGGCCTCGCGAAAGGCCTCCGGGACGTCGTCTTCGCCGATGGGGCTCGGCTGCCGTTCGCCTCAAAATCGTTCGACGTCGCGACGACGAATCACGTCCTGCACTTGATTCCGGACTGGCGTGACGCATTCGCCGAAATCGCCCGCGTCACGCGCGACTCCTACTTCACGGTCATCGAGCGCTCGGAGCGCGGCCGTTCGATCCTCCGGGAATACGACACCCTCGTCCGCGACGCGGGCCATCGGTGGAACCATCCCGGATTCCACGAGCGGGACCTCCCGGGATTGGTCAAACCGGACGTCGTGATGCCGGTGGGGCCGTTTCGCGAGTCGATTCCTGCCAACTCGATCCTCGAGGAGTTGGCCGGGCGTGCGTACAGCTCGCAATGGGAAGTCCCCGAGGCGATCCACCGCGCTGCGATGGAGACGTTGCGGGCCGCGTGGGCCGGGAAAGACGTCGACCGATCCTACACCCTGGAAGTCACGTTCTGGCGGGCGGAACGGGTCCCGGAGATTGCGAAGGCGTCCGCTCAGAGGTCGTGAGGAGCGCCAGCGAACGCGACGAGCGCTTCCTTCTCGAGGAAGTGTAGGCTGCCCGGGACGATGATACAATGGGGAGGCGGCCCGATGTCGCGCGCCGCGAGACGCGCAATGGGCCCCGCGAATGCGCGCACGTGGGGCGAGCCGACTCGACTCAGGACGGCCGCGAGGAGATCGGGGCCGAACTCCGACGATCCGAGGCTGGAAGCCATCTTGAGCAACGAGGCGATCGCATCCCGAGGGGCGAGGAACGACCCGTCTTCCCGGAGGTCGAGGAGGACGAGTGAGTGGAGGCCCGCACGCCGGTTCGTGAGAATCGCCTCGAGCGGGCTCGTGGGCTCGAACCCGGCCGAGGAAAACGGCACCGTCGTCGTGCGCCCGAACTTGTAAATCTGAAGCCCGAGCGCTCCGGCCGCAGCCGTGAGAATCGAAACGCCGTGGACAATCCGCGTGGGGATCTTACGCGAGGCCGCGCGGAGCCGGAGATCCACGTGCGTCGTGGCGGCCATCGGATCCCCGGGGATGAGGAACGCGACCTTGCCGCGCACCGCGGCGGCGAGAATCACCTCGCCGTCCTCCACCTCCTTCCGCGTCAGCCTGTGTACACCCTTGCCGACGAGCTTCTCGATTGCATCGAGGGACGTGTCGGACAATCCGGACGTGTACCTCTCCGCGAACACGAGGTCGGACGATTGCGCCTCATCGAGTCCGCGAAGCGTGACCCCCTTCTCGTCGTCCAGCCCGAGGCCGATGAAGATGAGTTCCCCCATCGTGCGTGCGAAAGCGGCTCGAAACCCATCAACGTTTGGCCCGCATCGTCCGAAAACCCTTAACCGCCTCTCCCCGCATCGCCAGGCCGTGAAGGCGTGGTCCGTCGCGGTCCCGCGAGCGCGCGGGGAGGAAATTCGACGACGGCTCTTGGACGAAGGGGTCCTGTTGAACCACCTCCGGATCGTCGAAGCGGGCGGTCGGTTGTTCCTTCCGACCCGGGAGCGCCTCGAGATCGGCTTCCCTGTCGAGGAACGGGAATTCAACGAAGGGTTCGTTCCGATCCGGAGTTACAAGGACGTCGTCGCGGTGCCGGAGGCCCTTCGACGCTCGTTGCCCACCGCGTTCGACGTAATCGGCGACATCGCCGTGATCAAGATTCCGGAAGAATTGCGACGGTACCGCGACGAGATCGGCCGTGCGATCCTTCGGTGGAACACGAAGATCCGCGTGGCGGTCGAGGACCGAGGGGTGAGAGGAGACCGCCGAATCCGCTCCATCGAGATCATCGCGGGAGAGCGGAGGACCGCGACCGTGCACACGGAGCATGGGCTGCGGTATCGCGTGGATCTCGCCAACGCGTACTTCAGCCCGCGGCTTGCCTCGGAGCGGAAGCGGATCGCAGACCTCGTCCACGCCGGAGAGGTCGTCGCGGACCCCTTCGCGGGGGTCGGGCCGTACGCGATCCTGATCGCGACGCGGCGTCGGCCCGAGGTCGTCCATGCGTCGGATGCGAATCCGGCGGCGGTCGCCCTCCTTCGGGCGAACGTCGCGGCGAACCACGCGAATCTCGTCGCAACGCATGAGGGGGACGCCCGCCAAATCCTGCGGCAAGTCGCTCCGGTCGACCGCGTCGTCCTGGACCTTCCGCACACGGCGTTCGACTTCTTAGAGGACGCCTTCCGGGCGATTCACGACCGAGGGGAGGTCCATGTTTATCGGATCCTGGAGCGGGCGGAGGAGGGGGAGGCCGTCGAGCGGATTCGCCGGATCGCACGGCGGAGCGGCCACCGCGCCAAGGACGTGCGGGTTCACCGGGTTCGAGCGTATTCGCCGACGCAACACCACGTCGGCTTCGACGTCACGGTCGATCGAGGGTGACGCCCCGCTGTCCCTGATACGTCCCGGACCGCTTCTCGTACGTTTCCGAGGACGGGGACTCGAGAGTCACGAACACGATCTGAGCGAACCGGTCCCCGATGGGCAACTCGAGCGGGTCGGAGCTCCCGTTCCACGCGCCGAACGTCAGGGTGCCGGAAAACCCCGCATCGATCATCCCGAACGAGGCGATGACCCCGCGACGCGCCCACGTCGTCCGGAGCCAGATTTGGCCCGCCACGTGGCGACCGAGTCGGACGGACTCCCGCGTGCTGACCGCGAATCGGGTCGTCGGCGGGATCTTGGCGACGCCAGTGGTCGTCCGCGCGTTCGCCGCGGGGATGAGGATCTCCTCGATCGTGACGTCGTACCCGTTCGGCGTGAGGTGCGCCTCGTCGTACGGCGCGATTTGGATCTCGCCCTTGGCAAGGTACTGGCGGATGTCCGCGTCCGAGAGAATGGTCACCGGCCGAGCATTCGAGCGACCGGCATTAAACGTTACGAGAATCAGCACTGAGAGGAATGTCGGAGGGTATTTACCCCGCGCACCGGTCGAGCACGTGTCAAGAAGGACACGGAGGACCGAACCCATGTGCGCAATGACCTTGGAACGCGAAGCCACCCGATTGAACTGCCCCCATTCGGAAGCCGTCGCAATCGGTTCCTCACGGAACGCGGAGCTGATGCGGTGCCGGGTGTGCGACCAGATTTTCGCCCGGCAAACGAACCGGGTCTCGGCGATTCGCTCGATGTGGACGCGGTTCCTCTCGATCCGCTAACGCACTCCGCCGTCGCCGTGCGCTCCGAAAGTTTATGGGAATAGCGCAGCTTAGGCCGCGAGAGGCCGCCCGATGGACTTTCAGTTGACGGAAGAGCAGCGGCTCGTTCAGGAGACCGCACGGGACTTCGTCGACCGCGAGCTCATTCCGCACGTGCGGGAGTGGGAGGCGAAGGGCGAGGTCCCGAAGGCGTTCTACCACAAGATGGCGGACCTCGGATTCCTCGGGGCTCCCGTGCCGGAGAAGTACGGCGGGGCGGGCATGGACTACGTCTCGTTCATGCTCCTCGTGGAAGAGCTGAGCCGGGGGTCCTCGTCGGTTCGGACGACGGTCTCCGTTCAAACCTCCCTCAGCGAGACCTCGCTCATGTGGTTCGGATCGGAGGCGCAGAAAGCGGCCTGGCTCGTGCCCCTCGCGAAAGGCCAGAAGTTCGGGGCGTGGGCGCTCACGGAGCCGGAGGCGGGAAGCGACGCGGGGAACCTCCAGACGACCGCGCGCCCCGAGAAGGACGAATGGGTCCTCAACGGCCAGAAGCGGTTCATTTCGAACGGGAGCATCGCGGACTTCGTACAGGTGTACGCGAGAGAGCCCGGCACGAAAGGCCACGACGGGATTTCACTGTTCATGGTTCCGAAGGAGGCCCCGGGGTTCAAAGTCACCCACGTCGAGACCACGACGAAGCTCGGGCTACGGGCAAGCCCAACCGCAGACCTCGCCTTCGAGAATTGCCGCATCCCGAAGGACCACCTGATCGGAACGAAACGGGACGGGTGGAACCAGGCCATGCGGACGCTCAATAGCGGTCGGATCGGCATCGCGGCCGGAGCCGTCGGCGTGGCCCGTGCCGCCCTGGAGGCCGCGTCGAAATACGTCAAAGAGCGCAAGGCGTTCGGCCGGCCGATCGGCGACTTCCAGCTCGTCCGCGAGATGATCGCGCAGTCCGCGATGGAAATCGACGCGGCTCGCCTTCTCACGCTCCGCGCCGCCTACATGCGGGATCTGGGGCAAGACAATACGCTCGAAGTCTCGATGGCCAAGCTCTTCGGAGCGCAGATGGCGCAGCGGGTCACGGATTGGGCCATCCAAGTCCATGGCGGGTACGGGTTCAGCGGCGAATTCGACGTCGAGCGGTACTATCGCGATGCGCGGATCCTCGGCCTCTACGAAGGCACGAACGAAATCCAGAAACTCATCATCGCCGAGCGGATCCTCGGACCATCGGCGAAGAAATGAGAGCCCCGGCATGGCGGCCTCGTCGAGAGACTGTATCTTCTGCAAGATCGTCCGCCGCGAGGCCCCCGCGAGCATCGTTCGCGAAGACGAGTCCACGCTCGCGTTCATGGACATCCAGCCGATGAACGAAGGACACGTGCTCATCATTCCGAAGGTCCACGCGGCGTATGTCGAGGACCTCCCGCACGGAGCCGCGGGCCCGATGCTGGATGCCGCAGCGGAAGTCTCCCGGGCCCTCCGCGCCAGCGGCATCCGCTGCGAAGCCGTGAGCTTCTATCTGGCGAACGGGAAGGAAGCGGGCCAAGAAGTGTTCCACGTCCACCTTCATCTCATCCCACGGTGGAAGGGCGACGGATTCGGACTCCGCGTCCGCCCGGGTTACGGCCGCATCGCGGACCGAAAGGAACTGGATGACCTCGCGGGAAAGATCCGGGCCGCGATGGGGCGGCGCTCAATGCGCTGAAAGCTGCGCCTTCATTGCGCGGACTTGTTCCGCGGAAAGGACTTTCCGACCCGTGGGAAAAAGGCTCGCGTTCTCTTTGCGAAAATGGTCCCAGATAAACTGGACCAAGAAAATCCCGTGTCGGTTCAGCTCCTGAATCCGGGGCCACACATCCGGGCCGCGTCGAAGCTCGTCGCGGGCTTCCCTGAACTTCTCGATTCCGCGGCGGATTTCCTCGTGTTCGTACGCAACGACGTTGACGAGGGTTCCGTATCGGCCGATCGCCTTCTCGATCCGGGGGATCACGGCCTCGTCCTCGAGGCTCAGGTGGGGCAGCAGTTCGTCCTCGAAGAACCGCAACGCCTCGTCGAGGATGATCCGATTCTCCTCTCGAGCTTCCCGCGTCGCCATCATCTCGTCGAGCGTGGCCTCGAGCTCCGTCAGCTTGTCGACGAAGTCCGCATGGGCTGCAATCAGGGGGGCGAACGGGTCGTCGGCCGGTACGTCGCCCATCGCCGAGCGCCTAGGGGCTGTCGGCCTAAAAGGGTGCGCCTCAGGGCGCGAACCGCGCGGGTGTCCGCGGAAACGGGACGGCGTCGCGGATGTGCTCGAGCTTGCAAATCCATTGAATCAACCGCTCCATCCCCATCCCGAAGCCCGCGTGCTGCACGCTGCCGAAGCGACGGGAGTCGAGGTACCAATCGTACGCCTTCGGGTCCTCTCCCTGTTCTCGGAGCGCCTTTTGGATCCTGTCGAGGTCCGTCTCGCGTTCGCTCCCTCCGACGACCTCGCCGACCCCGTCGCCGGCGATCACATCGAACGCGAGGACGAGATCCGGATGTTTCGGGTCCCGCGCCTTGTAGAAGGCTTGCGTGATCCGCGGGTAGTGCGTCACGATGATCGGCTTCGACTTCCCCTCGGTCAGCGCCCGCTCCTCGAGGGTCCGCAGGTCCTTTCCCCACTCGAGGTCCATCCCCTTCTTCTTCAGGACCCCCAGGGCCTCGTCGTACGTCATCCGCTCGAACGGCGGCTTCACGGCTTTCAGGAACTCGACCGTGCGACCCATAGCCACGACGTCCTCCGGACGTTCCTCCGCGACCCGCTGGCACGCATGGGAGATGACGCCTTCCGCGTGTTTGATCACCTCATCCATGCCCGCCCACGCCTCCTCCATTTCCGCGTGCCAGTACTCCGTGAGATGCCGGGTCGTGCGGGATTTCTCCGCACGGAACGACGGGCCGATGTAGTAAATCTTCTCCATCGCGAGGACGAGCGCTTCCGCGTAGAGCTGCCAAGACTGCGTCAGGTGCGCCTTGCGGCCGAAGTATTCCATTTCGAAGAGGGTCGCACCACCCTCGCTGCCTGCGGAGGTAATCATTGGCGGCGAGACCTCCCAGAATCCATGATCGCGAAAGTACTCGTGGACCGCGCCGAACGTCGTGTGGCGAATCCGGAAGATGGTGGTCATCCGCTGGGAGCGGACCCAGAGGTGCCGCACATCGAGCAGGAACTCCTCGCTCGGATCCTCTTGGATCGGGAATTTTTCCGCGAAGTGCACGACCTGGAAGTCGTCCGCATGGATTTCGAACCCGCCGGGCGCTCGCTTGTCCGCGAAGACCTTGCCGCGGACGATGACGGCGGACTCGATGAGAGCTTTCACGGCGGCAGCGAATGCCTCCGCGGAAACGGCGTCCCGAGAGATCGCCACCTGGACGATGCCCGTCGCGTCCCGCACGACGACGAACGCTTTCCCCCCGACGGTCCGCGTCCGGTAGATCCAGCCTCGCAGCTGGACCGCCTTGCCGGTGTGGCTTCCCTTCAGGATTTCCGCGATGGAGACCATGAACCCGGCTCCCATTCCGCTGGGTCTAGATTACCCTTTCTAGGTCGAAAAAGACAATAACCTCCCACGCGGTTCGAAGACGCCTTGCGAGTTGCCGGACCGGATGATCTGAGCGCACTCTACCGTTTCGAAGTCCTGTGCTTCCGGGAGCACCGGTTCCGCCGGGACCACATCGATTGGATCCTGCGTCACGAGCGCGCGCTCACCCTCGTCGAAGACGGCCCCGAAGGCGTGACGGCAGCGATGATGCTGCTGTTCGAAGGGTCGGTGTGCCGGGTCCTGTCCGTCGCGGTGGCGCCGGAACACCGTCGCCGAGGAATTGGGACCAGCATGATGCGAGCCGCGGAAACGACCTGCCAGGAACGCGGCCTCTCGGCAATCCGGTTGGAAGTCAGCACGAGCAACCTCACGGCGATCGAATTCTACCGCAAATTGGGATACCGGACGGACGGGGTGTTGCGCGGGTATTACTCCTGGGGCGAGGACGCATATAGCATGCACAAGGCAACCCTCCCGACTGTGTCCGATCCCTTGCCATCGTCCCATATGACATGATAAATAATAATGAATGGATATTATTTTGGGAGCGAAGCACCTGGGTTCCTGCAAACTCTTAAGTCCCCATCGACAATCCGTCGGGTTCGCAGAGCACCATGCTGCCGCTCCCCACGAAGTTCTTTGTCACGTCGGGCAAGGCTGTCTCCAAGGTTTCCGATCTGAATGCGTTCGACGAAGCGCTCCAGAACGCGGGACTCGCCGAACAGAATATCGTCTCCGTCTCCTCCGTGCTCCCGATTGGCATTAAGGCCGTCCGCCGCAGAGACCTCCCCATGGGCGCGATCACCCACTGCGTGTTGGCCCAGCAGCGGGGCGGGGAAGGCGAGACGATCTCCGCGGGGATCGCGTTCGGCTTCCGCGATGACGGCTCCGGCGGCTACGTCGCCGAAGGCCACATGCACGGCACGAAGAACTCCCTCCGCGAGGTCATGGAGTGGAAGATGGGAGAGATGGCGAAGCTCCGCGGGATCAAGTTCCGACGGATCGACTACCGCATCGAGGAACTCAGCATCCCGATGGACCACTACGGCGCGTGCCTCGCGGCCCTCGTCTTCCTCGTGTGAGCATGTACGGCGTCGTCGTCTGCCCGCGGTGCAAACGCGCGAAAGGCGTGAACCTGAAGCAGAAGACGACGACCTGCTCGTGTGGCTTCGAGATTCGCGTGGTTCCCGCTCGGGTCCGCGGCCGCGCCGAGACGGCCCGTGAACTCGTCCCGTTGGTCGGGCAGGTGAGCGCGGAGATGGCCGGCGGCACCGAGGCGTACCGTCGGGCTCAGGCTCCGATTCGGAGGAAGCGATCTCGGGATGTCCACGTTCGGGTCATCGGCATCGCCGCAAAAGCCCGCGACCGAGCGGGTCGGGTCCGGGCGGCGGCGATCGAGCTCACGCGGGAACTCGAGGTCTTCTCGATCGCGGACTGGGACCGGGTCCTCGCGGGACTGGGAATCCCCCAGCCCGAGGAAGCGCTCGCCACGTTGGTCCGAGACAACGCCGTGTTCGAGCCGAAAGCCGGGTTTTACCGATCCGTGATCCTCAGTCCCTAGGCACAGGCGCTCGGCGTCGCTCGCGGCGGAGTTCGCGCCGGAGTTCCTCGGGCAACGTGCCAGGGAGGATTTCGCGGTAGACGTAATAGTAGATCAGGAGCGCGAATCCCAATGAGGTGGTGGCGGAAATCGCCGCATACGGCTCGCCAATTTGAGGCCCGAGGAGGAACGGGACGAGAAAGACGCCATGGCCGAAACGGACGGCGAGGGCTCGCAAGAAAGCCCACCAGGTATCGTTCCGCGACGCGCCGAACCCAATCAACGCGCCCGTGTCTGCATTCACCAGGCCGAGTCCGAAGGAGTAGAGGACGAGAAGCGCCAGAGTCTCGGGAACGTACAGCGTGGCCTGAGAGGCCCATCCGGCCGCGATGACTCCACTCGCCGCTGCTCCGATTCCTAGCGGCACGCCATAGAACGTGGTGTCGAACCGGCCTCGGTACGTCTTGCGGTTGAGCCACACGAGCTTGAACGACTCCTCGAACACGAAGCTCACCGCAATGGCCGCAGCGAACGCAGCAAGATCCCCGGTCGGCAGCGAGAGGGTGAAGATGCTCGCAACGGTCCCGAAGATCAGGCCGACCGCGAGGCTGCCGAACACCCGGCGGTCATCGAACAGCGTACGCTCGACCTGAGGCCGATCGAAGCGTCGGAGGGAGGCCCACAGAATCGCGAGGCCCGGCAGGATCCCCAAGAGGAACGCGACGAAGAAGTCGAGGTTCGACGCCATGAATCGCGTTGCGAAGGAGAGGGCGCTACTTAAGCGCGCGTCCGACCGACTATCGGGGCTGACAACGGGAAGAATGGGTTTATCGTCCGCGGGGTGGGTCGAATCGGACGTCGATGCCCGGGAAGCAGGCCCGGGGCCTGTGTCCCGTCTGCGCGGAGCCAATCCCTCCGGACGAGACGGAGTGCTGGAACTGCGGGGCCTTTGTCATCGACGAAGCCGTCGTCCGGCTTAGCCGAGCCTTCGGGCTCGACCGCGAGAAAGCCCTGAAACTCTTCGAGGCGGGGTTCCGTCACACGAAACAACTGAAGGACCGCGACCCGAATCGCGTCCTCGAGACGGGAGAGGTGGGACTCCTCTTCATCTGCACGAACTGTGGGAGCTTCGTCGCCTCGGGCGACGCGAAGTGCCCCCGCTGCGCGGCGGAATTCGAGCCGGAACCCGCCACGGCCACGCCGGTGGAAGAGGACATCCTCGACATCCTCCTCTGCCCCGTCTGCGGCGCGGACTACGACCTGGGAACCGCCGAGTGCGAGGTGTGCGGGGAGGCGTTGAAGGAAACCGAAAAACCGGAGATTGTTGCACCGAAAGGGGTCCCCGCCGTTCCGCCCGCCGCCGAGGCCGCGCGAGTCGAGACGGCACTCGACAGAGTCGACGACTTCCTGAAAGAGTCCGATCTGCCGGCCATGGCGACGCCGCGACCCGCGGCCGAGCGGCCCGCCGCAACGCGACCGGAGCGCCCGCACCCCATCCCCACGCCAAAGCCTCCGGCGCCGATTCCGAGCGCGCCGCCCCAACCGCGACCGAAATCTACACCCGGTCCGGCCCGCGTCGAGCCGAAACTTGCGGCAACGCCCGCGCCGACGCCTCCTCCGACTCCAACGAGAACCAAGCCTCCATCGCCCCGACCGCCGACGCCTGTGGTTCCAGAGCGCCCCAAGCCCGCGGCCCCAAAGAAAACCGCACCCGTCTCCGTTCGCGAGACGATCGCCGTCCCGAGTGCCCCGAAGACCCGCAAGCGGACCCAACGGTCGAGCCGGATGGCCAGCGAAAAGGTTCGCCGAAAGCCCCCAGCAACCCGCCGGATCTCCGCTGAGACCGCCGGGAGTCTGGTCGTTGCGGCCGCGGCGAGTCTCCTCCTGGCGGGGGCTCTCGGTCAGCGGCTCGTCAGCGCGGGCATCGCCGCTTTCCTTGTTGGCCTGATCAGTTTCGTCACGGTCGAGTACGTCCGGGGTCGTGGCCACTGGCCCGGCCGGCTCGATGGGGTCCTGCTCGCAGCCGGCATCGTCCTGGGTCTCGCGGTATGGCCCGTGGGCAGAGTCGCGCCCGGCCCGACGGGGGCGGTCGGCGTCGCGGTCTCCGCGGCGGTTCCCTTTGCCGTGGCGACTCGACGGCTCCTGAAGAGCCCCCAGAGGATCCTCCTGGCCATCGCCGCCGGAATCCCCATGGTCGGCCAATCGCTCGCAGCTTGGGCCGACCCCACATATGCGATGTCGCTTCCCTGGTTTGCCGGCATCCTCGGGGCGATGCCGTGGCCCGCGACCCTCGCGGCCGTAGAACTGGTCCGTCGGGAATCCGCCTCGATTCTCCGAAAGCAACTCGATCGGGCGGAGCGGGACATGCGGAGCAAAGACTACCAGGGGTCCCTCGCGAAATACGACCGTGCGATCGCGACCGCCCGCGAAGGGGTGCCCGGCGCGGAGATTCCCTGGTACGGGAAAGGGGCGACCCTCATCTTGCTCGGCCGCTACGACGAGGCGTTGCGGGCAATCGACACGGCGTTGGACATCAACCCCCGCAACGAGGTCGCCTGGGTGAACAAGGGGAACGCGCTGACGAAGATGGGCCGGCTCGTCGACGCCCTCCGATGCTTCAACGCGGCGATCAAGGTGAGCCCCGACTACGAGGTCGCTTGGAACAACAAGGGGAATGCACTCGCCCGGTTGGGTAAGTTCGACGAGGCGGTCCGCTGCTACGAGCGCGCCTTGCAGATTGATGCGAGCTACCGCGGGGCCTGGGTGAACAAGGGCTTCGTCCTCACGAAGCTCGGGCGCTTCGACGAGGCGGCCTCGTGCGCGGACCGCGCGCTCGTCCTGGACTCGACCCGCCGGGCCGATCCGATCTGACCCGCGATGGGCCTCTTCGTTTCGCCGGCGATGCGGGGGCCTCCCACTCGCGTGCGGAAATCGGTTGCTTCAGGTCGAACACGTTCCCGTCGGGATCGACGAACTGGGAGAGCCACTCGCCCCACTCCATCTTCTCGGGCGGCATCGGGAACTCGACGCCGGCGCGGCGGAGTCGCTCGTGGTCTTTCTGAATGTCGTCCGTGATGAACGTGATGCCCGCCGGACCCGGTTCGGTCGTCCCGCCCATGTGGCACAGGTGGATGCGCGTCCTCGGGCGGCCCGGACCAATCTCGATCCAGTGGCCGGGATCGTCGGGGGTGCCCTGGACGTTGGGGTCCGGGTCCGGTTGGCTCGGGCCGATGTACGCGATGTCGAGACCGAGCACATCGCGATACCAGGCGATGGCCTTCACAGGATCGGAGACGACGACTGCAATCGTGTCGATGCCGAGGATCGTCATTCGAATCCGGTGGGAATCCGAGTCCGCGTAATGAATTTGCCGTGGGCGCGTGACGTTAGCGCTCGGCCGCCCCGCGACCGTACATCTTCGCGTACCACTCCATGACCTCGTGGTCGGAGATCCGCTCGACCTCGTCTTCGACCGCGAGCTCGTTCTCCGCCTCCCACGCCTCGACGATCCGTCGGGCGGACGGCTCCCCCTGGAACTCGGTCACGAGCAGCTGCCACTTCCGTCGCTTCGCCTTGAAGGCCGCGACCATCTCGGCGCCGTCGAAGACGACGTAGCAGGACCCCATGTGGAACTTGTCGACGATCGACTCGCGCAGGTACAGGAACAGGTTGTCCATCGGCGTCAGGACGAACTTCCGTCGGAACGGGGTGCGGCCCACCTCGTCGAGGCCGTCCTTGACCGCCCACAACACGGTCCGCTCGCCGCGAGCCAGGAAACCCTTCGCGAGCCACCCTTCCGCCTCGAACTCCCGCAGCCTCAGCCGCGTCTCCCCCATGTTGTACTCGAACCGCGTGTATGCAGCGAGCGCCTCCGCAGACGTCACCCCGAGGCTCCGGATGATCCGCCGCAAGACCTCGCGGCGGGCATCGTCCCGGCTGATCTTGATGTCCGCGACGGGGCGGTAGCGGTTGTCCCAGTCGCGGGTCACGTGGAGGCCTTCGTACAGCTTCCGGAGCGCCGCGGCGGTCGTGGGCCGGCTCAAGTCGGAGAGGGCGAGGAGGCGCTGCCGCGAGATCGGCGCATCGTCCTGAATGACCCGGAGGACCGCCTTCATATCTTTCGTGGGGCGGGACGCCTTCGCGGCCTTGTACAGCCCGAGGTCCTCCTCCGTGCAGTACGTCCAGTACTCCGGGATCGCGAGGCCTTTCGCCAGGAGACCCCCGCGGTGCAGCCTCTCCAAGGGCCGGAACTCTTTGACCCGGAGGCGGGCCGCGAAATCGGAACGGAGGCCTCCGAGGGCTTTCGCGGCGGCGACCGGATCGGCGAAACGTGTCTCGAGGGCGACGCCCTGTTTCGTGAGGGCGAACGCGACGAGGTCCTGCGGATCGAAGTCCTGCGAGACAATCGGACCGTGGGCGAGGAAGTCGGAGAAACGCAGGAATCCCGCACGCGTCCAGTGCGAGAGGTCCTCCGCCTCCGGCACGGCCTTCCCCTGGAATCGGGTGACGCGGAGGACATCGACCCCACGCATTGTGTAGAACTCCATCATTCGAATCAGGGCGGCGATCGCCTCGTCCAGGAGGTCCGGCGACGCTAGGTCCATCTCCCGGACCTCGATTGCGCCGCTCATCTCCCAGATCTCCGCCATCCCGACGAGGTCCCCGTCTTTGACGAGGGGAAAGAACCAGCCTTCCCCGTAGCGGCTCGCGACCTGGGCCCACAACGGCTGCGTCCACGGGTCCAACAGGGACAGGACACGCAACGGATCGGTCGCCGATCGGCCGGCGGCCTTCCGAAGGGCCGGCAGGTCGTCCTTCAGGACGTACATCTCGGACTCCGCCTTGCCCGTCACGAGGATCCGCGTCACGACGCCTTCCTCTTCGAGGCGGTCCATGAGCCGTTCGAGCTCGTCCCACTCGAACCGCGCCCACTCCCGGATGCCGGAGAAGGGCACGGGGCCGTACGCCGCGAGGAACCGCCGAACGATCGTCTCGAACGCGTCGGGGATTTTCGCTTGGGGCGGATCGAACGCCACGTAGAGATTCCGTGCGGCCCAACCGTCGCCTTGGAATCGGCGGATCACGTAGACATCGTAGTCCAGCTTCTCAAGCGCCTCCTTGACCCGTTCCCGCTCTTCGTGAAGCTTTGCGGTGATGGCCCACAGGTCCACCCCGTCCCCGGCCCGGATCACGTCCAAGACTTTCGCCTCGAACTCCGTGAGCGGGCTCCGCGGGAACGCCGCGAGGAACAGCGGGACGTCTTTCGAGCGGACGTACCGTACGCGGCCGTTCAAGAAGCGGCCCTCGAGGATGTCGCCCGCTTCGCGACGCCGCAGCCACTCCCTGTAATCAAAGCGCGGCGCATGATTGTACACGTCGAGGACCATCCCGGCCTCGAGGAACCGGTCGAAGTATTCGTCCAAGGTGCCGAGGCTCGCGAACTGCTTGTCGAGGAGGAGCGCCTTCACTTGGTTCTCGTCGAACACCTCCCGCGTCTCCCCTTTCCTCTGGAGGCGCTGAAGGTCCCTCGTGAGCATGTACTGGAACTCCTTGTCGACGAGGAAGTGGCCCGAGGAGACGATGCCCTCGGACTCGAGGTCCCGCAGGACCTCCTCCACGAGCTCCGGCTCAAGGCCTAGCGCGACCGCGACCTCCTGCGCACTGTGCGGCCCGTCGACCTCGAGGCGCTTCGTGAGGACCTTATCCAACGCCTCCTCGAATTTCGCGCGTTGCGGCTCGCGGGCGAAGTAGATCGTCTCCTCGACGCCGCGGCGGCCGACGAGGTAGGCCCGCTCGAGTTTTCGCAACGCCTCGTTCAGGTCGTCCTTGTCCATCTTCGCGAGGCGCGCGAGGTCTTTGTGGGCCCGCGGTTTTTCCTTAATCAGGCCGAGCACCTTCTCTTCCGGCGGCTTGAGCCGGGACCGCTGCGCGTACACGGCGACGTACGTTGGCACGTGGTCCTTCAGGGCCCAATGGATGCCTTGCGGCGTCCATACGCTCTCGACGAGGCCTTCGTCCATGAGCTGCCCCGCCCACTTGCGGACGTCGGCGAAGGAGGCGGAGGCGACCTCGAAGACGGTGCGGCCCTTCTGCTGCAGGAGGTTCGCGTCCCCGACCCGGTCCAGGTACGAGAGGAGGTCCTCCTTCCGGGCGACCTTCGGGAGCTTGCGGCGGAAATACTCGACGATTTCGCTCGGCTGGAACTGAATCGAGCTGATCTGGTCCGTCGGCATGACGCGCTCGAGGACCTTGCGATGGAGTTCCCGCAGGAGGGCGGAGCGGTCCTCCATGAGGACGAGATCGGAGACGCCTTGGAGGACGACGTTGTGGGCGAACGGGGAGGGCAGGCTCGCGAAGTCGCTCTCGACAACCGCGATGTCCCCCGCCTCGATGCGCCGGAGCACCTCGCGCGCGTGGTCCAGATCCATGACCATGTGGAGGATCTCGTTGTACGTCTCCTTGACCACCGGGAAGTCCTCGATCTCGTGGAGCCAGTCGAGCACCCGTTGGGAGCGGAGCTGCTGGCGTCCGATCGAGACCTCGCGGCCCTTGTAGTTCCGGAGGATCATGAACGACCGCGTCGCGCAGTGCCGGAATCGCTGCTTGAACAGCTCCGTGTTCCGGATCGCCCGGCGCAGGTAGTCCTCCAAGTTCTCGCTCGTGACGAGCTTGGCGAGGCCGGTCAGCTCGATCCGCCGCGGGACCGTGATCATGAAGTTGTCGTCCGTCACGCTCACGCGGACGTTCGTGTGCTGCGCCTCCGTGATCGCGAAGGCGTACGCGCGGCTCAGTGCGTCGTTCACGCGCCGGCCGAAGGGGAAATGGAAGATGACGTTCCGGTTGCCCTTCACATCGAGGTACCCCTCGAGGAGTACTTGGCGGTCCGTGGGTAGGGAGGGGATGAGGGCCTCCTGCTCCATGGTGTACGAAACAAGAGACTGCGCGGAGCCCGCGTCGACGCGGTACTCTTCCATCAACCACTCCTTGGCGGCCTTCTCCCCGTCCTTCGCGATCTTCGCCGAGAGGTCGCGCCGGAACTCGCCAACCTCGATCGACAAGTCGAACGACCGCGGGAGCATCTCGCCAGTCCACGAAGGAACCGTGGGCCGGCGGCCCGACGCGTCCTTCACGTACACGGACTGCCCGCGCGCGCGGACGAACTGGTACGTGCGGCCGCCGAGGACGAAGATGTCGCTCGGGCTCAGGTACTCCACGAACTTCTCGCTGAGCTCGCCGAGGGGGGAGCCGCGTTCCGAAAAGACGTGGTACGTCCCCTCCTCCGGAATCGTCCCGACGTTCGTGTAGTAGATCATTCGGGTGCCTTTCTTCTTGCCGATCCGGCCTTCCTCCTCGTCGAACCAGATTTTCGCGAACACCTTGATGTCCGGGTTCCGGGACGAGAGGTAGTCCAGCACCGCCAGGAAGTCCTTCTTCGGAAGGTCGTGGAAACTGTACGACCGCCGCACGAGTTCGTAGGCTTCGTCCACGTCCCACCGCTTCTCAAGGGACATCGCGACGAGCGCCTGCGCGAGGACGTCCAGCGGATTGCCGGGGATGTCCACCCGATCGATGCGGCCGTCGTACGCGGCCTTCGCCAAGGTCGCGCATTCCATGAGGTCCCACGGCTCGAACGCGATCATCCGGCCGACCGCGGTGTCCCCATATGCGTGGCCCGCTCGGCCAATCCGCTGCAGGCCTTTCGCGACGGACTTCGGCGAGCCGATCTGCACGACGAGGTCGATATAGCCGATGTCGATCCCGAGCTCGAGGGACGTGGAGGAGACCGCAGCTTTCAGCAGGCCGTCCTTCAGTTTCTGTTCGACGTCGAGGCGCGTGACCTTCGACAAGGAGCCGTGGTGGGCCTCAAGGTCCTCGACGCCTCGTTCCTTCAGCTTGAACGAGACGTGCTCCGTCCCGCTCCGGGTGTTCGTGAAGATCAAGGTCGTGCGATGCTGGTCGATCAAGTCGCTGAGGAGGTCGTACATCCGCGCGTTCGCGACTTCCATGGGCACGGCGGTCATATCCCGGACGGGGCACAGGACCGCGAGGTCGAGCGACTTGCGCGTGTCGACCTCGACGATGTACATGTCCCGGACCTTCCCGTTGGCATAGCCCGCGAGGAACTTCGCTTCCTCCTCGATCGGCGCGATCGTCGCGCTCAGGCCGATCCGGACGAAATCCCGTCCGGTCTGTTCGCGTAACCGCTCGAGGCAGATCGACAGGAGGGAGCCTCGCTTCGAGGAGCAGACCTCATGAATCTCGTCGAGGATGACCCACTCGACGTTCGCGAAGTGCTCGCGGAACTTCGGGGTGCTCAGGATGATCGCGATGCTTTCCGGAGTCGTGATGAAGATGTGGGGCGGCCGACGCACCTGACGCTGGCGCTCCTGGGGGGACGTGTCCCCGGAGCGGACGCCGACGCGGATCGCTGGCACCGGCTTCCCTTCCCGCTGCGCGAGCTCCGTGAGCTCCCGAAGCGGCTCCTCGAGGTTACGGTGGATGTCGTTCGCAAGGGCCTTGAGCGGGGAAACGTACAGGCAATAGATGCGTTCCTCGAGTTCGCCCCGGAGCTGCTTTGCGTACAGCTCGTTGATAATCGAGAGGAACGCCGTGAGGGTCTTGCCGCTCCCCGTCGGAGACGAGACGAGCACGCTCTTGCCGTCGTGGATGAGCGGCACCGCGTAGGCCTGCGGCTCGGTCAGGCCCTTGAACTTGGACGCGAACCAGTCCCGGACGAGGGGTTCCATCAGCCCGAGGACCTCGTCCTTCGTGGCTACCGTGCGTACCTTATGTAACAAGCATGAAGCCCCGCGGAGAGTCGGAAATCACGGGGCATAGTACCTGGTCCTAAAAGAGTTTGCGGGACAGGAGTGCGAATTACCAATTTGGGCGGCATCTATTTCTGCGGCCACAGAAATAGACGACCGCGGATGGAACCTACCAGAAGGAGCTGGCCGCGCGACTTCTTCACCTACTTCTTGATCCCGTGGCTCGGTTCCACTCTCTTGTTCTACCTTTTGATTTGGTCGCGCGACCCGCCGAGGTTTTATGCCACCTGGCCAGTCGGGATTGTTGCCAGCGGGGTATTCGGTTTCGCCGCTTTTCTGGGCTACGCGCACCAGCGACGAAAGATACTGGCAGGACCCTGGCGCGATTTTCTGTGAGGGGTTGTCCACTCGAGGCGTCTCGTCGGTCACGGTCGTTCGATAATCATCGAGACCGCGTTGCCGCCGCCGAGGCACAGCGTCGCGAGGCCGCGTTTTGCCCCGCGGTCCTTCATCGCGTAGATGAGGGTCGTGAGCACCCGAGCGCCGCTGCATCCGATCGGATGGCCGAGGGCCACCGCGCCTCCGTTTACGTTGAACTTCTCGTGAGGAATTCCGAGCTCCCGCATCACGACGAGGCTTGCGGCGGCGTACGCCTCGTTGTGCTCGAACAGGTCGATGTCGTCGACGGAGAACCCTGTCTTCTTCAGGAGTTTTCGGACGCCCGGGATCGGCGCTTCCATGACCGATTCCGGCTTCACGCCGACCGTATTGTACGCGACCACACGGGCGAGCGGCTTCACGCCGTGTCGCTCCGCAGCCTCCTCCGACATCGCGACCATGGCGGCCGCGCCGTCGCTCAGCTGGGAGGCGTTCCCCGCGGTCACCTGGCCGCCCTCTCGAAAGACAGGCGGCAGCCTCGCGAGCTTTTCGAGGGAGGTGTCCGTCCGAATTCCCTCGTCGACCTCCACCCGGCCTGCGCCTGGGACCTCGACCGGGACAATCTGTTCCTTGAATCGCCCCTCCTGCGTCGCCGATGCGGCGCGGCGTTGGCTCTCGAGGGCGAAACGGTCCATGCCCTCCCGGGTGACGTGGAACTTCTCCGCAACGATCTCGCCAGTGATCCCCATGTGGAACTGGTTGTACGCGTCCCAGAGGCCGTCGGAGACCATCGCGTCGATGAACGGCACGTTGTTGATCCCGATCCCCCAGCGGGCCTCTTTCACGAGGTACGGGGCGCGGCTCATCGACTCCATGCCGCCCGCGAGAAGGACCTCCGCCGATTCCGCCTTGATCATGTCCGAGGCGAACATCACGGCTTGCAGGCCGGACCCGCAGACCTTGTTGATCGTCACGGCGCCGACCCGGTCGGGGAGGCCTCCGAAGATTGCCGCCTGGCGGGCGGGGTTCTGGCCGAGGCCCGCGGAGATCACGTTGCCCATGAGGACCTCCTCGATGTCCGCAGGGACGAGCCCTGCGCGGTTCACCGCCTCGGCGACGACCGTGCTGCCCAGCTTGACCGCCTCGACATTGCGGAAGGCGCGACCGTATTTGCCAACGGGAGTGCGACAGGCGCCCGCGAGAACGACATCGGTCAAGTCGAGACCCCGACCAATTGACCAACGAGGCGGCGCTATTAAGACGTTGCCCGATGGGAGCGGAACCACTCCATCGTACGGCGGATGCCTTCCTCGTACGGGGTCGCGGGGTAGGCGCTTCCCATCAGCTCCCGATAGAGGGATCCATCGAGCAAGACCGGGTGGTCGAACAGATACGCCATCTCATACGCGGAACGGACGAAGCGGTTAAACAACCCGGCGAACCAGAAGGCGCCGCGCCCGATGACACGGATCGTCGGCTCGCGCGACCCCGCGGCCGCGTAGACGAGGCGGATGAACTTCCGCGCCGTCGTCGGATTCGGCCCCGGGACATGAACCGGGCGTCCGTGGGCGGCCGGTGTGTTGATCAGCTTCAGCATCGCCTCCGCCGCGTCGTCGATAAGGATGAACTCGTGGGGAGCGTCCGCATCGAGCGGCCATCGGCACGGTTCGCCCGCGAGCGCTCCCTCGAATATGGGCCGGAAGAGTTCGTTCATCACCCCGGGACCGTAGAAGTCCGGATACCGCGGAAGGACGAGCCGGATTCGCCCGTCGCGGTGGGCTTGCAGGAACCTCTGCTCAACGGCCAACCGGAGGTTCCCCTTTTGCGTGTGCGGCTCCTGCGGATGATCTTCCGTGACGGGCCGCGTTTGCGGGAGGCCGTAGACGTACACGTTGCCGGGGAATGCGAGGATGGCGCCCGCGGCTTCCGCCGCCGCGAGGGCGTTCTCCGCGAGCCGCGGGACAAGACGCGGCCACTCCGGATACGGAGCGTTCGCGGCATGGACGACGACGTCGGTGCCGCGGGCCGCCTCGACGACCGATTCCTTGGAGAGGAGATCCCGCTGGACGACCTCCGTGCCGGTCGGGAACCCGCCGGTCCCGGACGATGGGCGAACGACGGCCCGGATTTGGTGGCCGGCGAGGCGGGCGCGCCGGACGACGGCCCCGCCAATAGAACCCCTCGCTCCGAGGACAACGATTCGCACGCTCGGCCGACATCTCAGCCCACCATAAGGCTGACGGAACCGCCAACGTGAACCACCTACGTGCACGATGCATGCACGCGGCCGGGTTATCCCCGCGAGCCCAGGTGGGCCATCCGAACCCGCCTCGGTGAGGCGGACGAGGTGCGAACGATGGGAAGAAACGGCATCAAACTGGGGCCGCGGGCGACGATCTTCGTGGTCGTCTTGTTGGCGGCGAGCGCGGTGGGCATTCTGACGCCCACCCTGAGCAACACCGTGTCGAAGGACGTGCAGGTGAACGGCTTCGCGGTCACGTTGACCGTGGACGGGGTCCCCGATTCCGTCGCTCCCGGAGACATCTTCCGGGTCACGGCGGCGATGGCGAACAACGCGAACCGCCCCGTGCCGGCGGTCTTGCGGATGGAGGTCCGGAATCCCAACACGACGACGCCGAGCGAGCTGACCGTCTACGCGGGCTGCGGCGCGGAGGAGGTCGTCTCCGGGACGCGGCTCATCTACTACATCGGCTGGCACGGCCCGCTCCTGGCTCCGAAAGGCCTGAGCTTCGCGGCGGGGTCGACCGTCGCGGCCGTCGACGCGGCGATCGGGAGGATGGAGTACTGGCCCCCGGTCCTGCACGAGATCCAGGACCGAGACCCGGCCGGCTACGTGTCCCTCGTGGACCCGGGTCGGAACGCATCGGCCGGGGTACGGAACTCGGGATCCGCCCTACTGAGGGTCCTCAACTACTACGCCATGGTGGCCTCGAAGAACAACGAGAGTTCGAACCTCGCGGACTGGACCCTCACGACGGTGTTCGCGGATCGGTTCATCGCGTTCGGTGGCGGTGCCCAGGACGGCTTCTTGGTGGAAGTCCACCCGCAAACCCGCGGGAGCCTCTCGTTCAAGTTCTGGGCCGAGCGACCGGACGGCCTCGGAATCCCCCACCACCCCACCTACACCTGCGGGCCGCTCTGAGCGGCCCGACTTTTATTTTTCTAATCGGATGGAAATAGGCCTAAGGTTCATAGGTTGGCGGACCATCCGCTCCGCCGGATGGACTTCCCTCCGTTCGAGCACCTGTTGCACTATGAGAAGGTCCACGGCGCCCGGCTGAACATCTCCTTCTCGAACATCCGCGATTTCCACCTCGACGGCTTCCGGCGAAACCTGCCTAAGGACCTCGACCTGAACTGGACCTTCCGAAATGGAACGCCGGAGTTGCGGCGGCTGATTGCGAAACGGCACCGCACGAGTCCGAAACGGGTCCTCGTGACGACCGGGGCGACGGAGGCGAACTTCCTGGTCAACGCGAGTCTCGTCCATCCGCGGGAACGGGTCCTCGTGGACGTTCCGATCTATTCTCCCCTACGCGACGTACCCCGGGGCGTTGGCGCGAAGGTCGTCGAGATCCCGCGAAACTGTGAGGACGGATGGCGACTCGACCTGGACCGCTGGCGGAAGACGGCGGGACGACGGGCCTCCCTTCTCGTTTTCGCGAACCTGAACAATCCAACATCGACCGCGCTCTCCCGCCCCGACATCCGGGAACTCGCCGACATCGCGGAGGAGTGCGACGGCCGCGTGCTCGTCGACGAGACGTTCCGCGAGCTTGCATTCCAGGACAAGCCACCGAGTGCCGCGGAGTTCGGCCCCCGAATGATCGCTCTCTCGACAGTGACGAAAGTGTGCGGCCTCGGCACCTTGCGCGTCGGATGGATCATTGGAGCCCCCGATCTCCTCGACCGATTCGCCGGTTTGAAGGACTACACGACCGGCGGCGGATCGATTCTTTCGCAGACGATTGCAACGTGGGCACTGGGCCAATGGGACTTTTTCCTTCGGCGGGCGAAGCGGATCCTCGATGCGAACCGACGGATTGTCGCGGAAGCGATTAACGAGATGCCCGCGCTGCAGGGGGATGTCCCGCGAGGCGGGATCGTGCTGTTCCCCCATTGCACGGTGGACGTGGCGAAACTCGCGAATCGATTGCTGAAGCAGTACGGGACCGTCATCGCGGAAGGTCGTTTCTTCGGGGCGCCGGACCATTTCCGCCTCGGCTTGGGTGGGGAGACCCGAAATCTAAGGGAAGGTCTCGCAAACCTTCGACAGCTTTTGGGTTCGATGTCGTAGAAAAAAGAGGCAGCGGCCGTCGCTGGGTTTGCTCACGATGTCGGCACAGCTTCGAACTCGATTTGAGGAATTTTCTTGTCGAAGAAAATGCTCTTGTGGGACACACTCATCGAAAGCGCGACTGCTAGGTCCGAGTGAATGATTCCGAGGTGTCTCGCGGCGGCGGCGACTCGCGTCTGACAACGGGTGTCGACGTTGTTCATGCTCGCGAGTTTCGCTGCGGATCCTACGGCGATCCCGAGGTCGATGCATCGAATCTGGCAAATGGGTCCGAGGAATTCCCAATCCTGCGACTCCCCCGTGTGATGAGCGGGACTCGCGCGCAGAAATTCGTTGCAGGTGCCGTATCCACAAGCGCCGCAGTCATACATCGGCGGATACCACTTCTCGAGCCCGATGAATAAGATTAGGTCCACCTTCTCAGCCGTGTCGGCGTCGCGGAAGAAAATCGGGTTCTTGAGTGTCGTCCCTCGCGCTCGGAGCCATTCCGCGAGGCGATGAAGCGTTTCTTTGTCCTTGACGATCGCGGTCTCGATGAAAGGTTTGGATCCCTTGAGGAATAGCTGCCCTCCGCTCTTCGGAGCGGTCATTGCACTGACGGCGCACATCTTCGCGACGTTTTCTACGACTTGTGTGAACATCTCGTGCTGATCCATCACTCACAACTCCAACATGTCAGTCATCTTGATACACCGCCGCCCGGTGGGTGGCAGGTAGGAAGACGTAGACCTTGTTCTTCCGAGTGTCGAAGGCGAGCGTGTGGGCTCCTTTCTCCGTCGGCACGGCTTCGATGATTCGCATGCGCCCCGCGTCAAAGACGTCAACCACTCCTGGGAATCCAACGGCGACATA
>Ga0209158_1000726_pt1 | contig 23343 bp, 20 predicted proteins | sample GraSoiAngelo_140_FD_185897 | JGI IMG/M metagenome (GOLD analysis project Ga0209158, IMG submission 185897) | Grasslands soil microbial communities from the Angelo Coastal Reserve, California, USA - 14_0929_12_30cm (SPAdes) (version 2) | ecosystem: Environmental > Terrestrial > Soil > Grasslands ...
TCCTTCTCCCGCACCCACGCGGCCCGCTGCTCTTCGGCGGTCCGCTCGGCGACCTCGAGCCGCTCGCCCAGCGCCCCCGCTTCGCGCTCCACGCCGGCGAGCGCCTCCGTCGCCGGCGCCAGCTCCGCGATGCGGCGGTCCAGCGCCACGATGGTCCGCATCAGCTCCGCCAGCTGCCCTTCGTCGGCCCGCCGGGCCGTCTCTTCCTTCTGCAGGTGCTCGAGCTCGGCCTGCTCACGCTTCAGCCGCTCGATCGGCTCCAGCTCCGTCTGCAGCGCATCGAGCTGGTCGCGCGCTTTGAGGGCTTCCGCCATCTCCCGGTCGAGCCGCTCGCACTCCTGCTTGGCGACCGTTACCGCCTGGTCGGCCATCCGCCGATCGCCGTCGAGCGAGTGGACGCGCTTCTCTTTCTCCACCCACTCCCGCCAGCGCGGCTCCTCGCGCGCGTCCGCCTGCTGGGCCCGGGCGCGGGCCGCCTCCGCTTCCGCGGCCGCCCGCCGCGCCTGCTCGAGCCGCGCGCCCGCGGCTGCCCGCTCCCGCTCGAGCGCGGCCTGCTCCGGGAGCCCCGCTTCCCGCCCGTGCAGCTCCGCGGCGAGGGCGTTCTTCTGCTCCCGAATCCGTTCTTGCGCGAGGCTGAGCTGCTCGTACCGCAGCACGCGCGACAGGAACGCCGCGCGCTCGGGGCGGCTCAGCTGCGCCATCACCGCGAGGTCTTTCTGCCCCGTGAAGTACGTGTTGAAGAACTCGTCGTGCGTCATCCCAAGCCCGCGCTCGAGCTTCGCCGTCACCTCGGTGAGCGAGTTCGCGACCAGCCGCCCGTCCTGGTATAGTTCGGCGTTGTGCAGCCCGCGGACCACCTTGTACTCGTGCGCGCCCACCCCGAACTCCATCTCTACCCGCACGCTCGAGCGCGCCTTGGCGCGCAGGTTGCGGATCGACTCCTTGTCCCCGCGCGCAGCGACGTTGCCGTAGATGGCCCACGCGATCGCCTCGAGCAGCGTCGTCTTCCCCGAGCCGTTCGGCCCGATGATCCCCGTGATCCCGGGCCCGAACACCAGCTCGGTGTCGGCGTGCTGGCGAAAGTTCCGCAGTCGCAGCCGGTGCAGCCGCATCAGGCCGACGCCTCCGCGCCTTCCCCGCCGACCCGGTCCAGATACTCGACGCCCAGGCGCACGAATTCGTCGCGGTCCAAGTCGGCGTCGAGCGGGCGGCGGCCCAGGAACTCGCGAAGTGTATCGGGGAGCGTCTGGCGCCGCCCCGGCGCGCCGACCCCTACCACGCGCTGCGGCTCCGGCCGCCGGACGTCGAGATGAAAGTTGAGCGCCCGGGCCTTGTACTGGCGGATCGCCGGGTGGTCCAGATCCCGCGCGGTCGCCGCCGCCACGTCGTAGACGATGAGGCGCACCACCTGATCGTCGATCGCCGGCTTGGAGCCCGCCACCCGCTGAGCGATCTGCTCGTCCAGCTGCCGCGCGGTCAACCCGGCGCCGTGGATCGGGGGCAGGTCGAGGTGCTTCCGGGCCCCCGCGACCGGACGGAACGTCGTGTGCGCGCCCGGCACGTCCACCAGGAGGTACCCCTTGCCGGGGACATTGCGACTCGCCTCCTCGCGCACCTGGACCCAGGCACGCGGGTTCACGTACTCCAGGCTCCCGGCGTACCAGGCGTTCGCCGCCACGTCGTGCAGCACGTGATATCCCCCGAGCGCCACGTAGTCCCACTGTGCGGCGGCGAGGTCGGCGCGCGTGAGACGGGCGCTCCCGTAGTCGGAGACGCTCCACTCGGGATCGATGATGTCCTCCAGCACGCCGTGCAGCACCAGGATGTTGTGCGCGGCGCCGCGTTCCGGACGCAGCGCCGGCCGCTCGGCCTGCATCAGCGCCTGGTGCGGCACGGCCAGCACCGCGCAGTCGAGCTGCGGAAACGAGATACGCCGAGCCTGGTCCGCGACCACGTGGACCCCGAGCGCCTCGTACAGCTTGAGGATCGTTCCCGTCTCGGCCGAGCGCGGCGTGTCGTGATTCCCCGCGATCACGACGATAGGCGCGTCCGTCAGCCCGGCCCGCAGCCGGTGCAGCTGCTGGAACAGGAACAGGATCGCCGGATTGGTCGGCCGGACGGAGTGGAAGACGTCGCCCGCCACCACGATCAGGTCGGGCCGCTGCACCAACAGGTCGTCTACGGTGCGGCGGAACGCCTCGGCAACGTCCGCTTCCCGCTGATTCCCGCCCCGCGGCGTCTGCCGGTCGTACTGGCGGAACCCGAGGTGGAGGTCGGCGAGGTGGGCGAGCTTCACGCGATCAGTACGGCTCTTCCGAGATCGGGTTGAGCGGCGGCACCGCCTCGCGGGCGGGCGCCGTTGCCGGCGCGACGCGCGCGCCCAGCATCCGGCGGAAATACGCCAGCGCGTCGTCGGGACGCGTGCGGCGCACGGCCGCGAGCGCCCGGCGCACGTCGTCCGGGCGCCGCTCGGCGATCAGGTCCTTTACCTGGTTCGGCCGGATGCGACGGTCGAGCCGCGCCAGCTGACGGACCACCGCGTCCTCGAACGACAGGTCGGCGGCCGGCGGAAAGCGCTCGACGCCGTCCCGGCCGCGCAGCACGGCAGGCCGCGGGAAGCGGACGAAGATCGGCTGCGTGAAATGGGGGTGGCGCACCATCAGCTCCCCGATCGGCAGCGTGGCGAGCTTGATCTTGACCGCAGGAGAGAGCACGTGGTAGCCCGGCGTGGCGAGCTCATCGGCGTCCATGCGCCCGAACAGCGTCGTGCCCGCGTTCCCGACCACCCGCCGGTGCACCTGGGAGCGGAATTGCTCCGCCGCGAAGAGGACGAGACCAAGGTAGCGACCCCGTTCCGAGATATCGAGCAACATCTTGCGCACGTACGTCTCCGGTCCGTCGCCGGATGCGTACTTGTTGAGCTCGTCGACGAAGACCACGACGGCCTCGACGCCGAGATCGCGCCGCTCCAGGTGCTCGCGCAGCTTGGAGACGACCCGCGCGAATACGAGATCCTGGCCGAGCGGATCCACGTTCGCGACGTCCACCACGTAGACGGTGCGATCCTCGAACCCGCCCCACGGGAGGTCGCTGGAAGGACCGTCGTCGGTGACGAGGCCTTTGCAGCGCGTGGAGATGTTGGAGAGCCGATTCCGGACCTTGCGAATGGTGGCGATGTGATGCGTGCGCCACATATCGCTCCGTCCCGACAGCTCGAGTCCGTCGAAGATCGCCCGGAACAGCCCGTCCAGATCGGCGAACGTCTGCACCCGATGGCCGCCGCCGAACCCGTCGTCGAACTCCTTATTGAGGACGCGATCGGATAGAAAGTCGATGAATGCATCCGCCTTGGCGTCGATATCGTCACGATTCAGCAACACCTCCGCGAAATCGAGCACCTCCGAGAGCCCCCACACGAGCGGCTCGACGTCCCCAACCAGGTCGGGGTGCGTGCGCAACGTGTTGAGATTCACGCCGTCGGCCTTGAAGGGCGCGTAGTAGCGCACGCGCTGGAACGGCTGGGGCACGATGCCCAGGCGCTCGTAGCGCCGCCGGTCCGCGTCATCCAGCGTCCCCGGGCGATCGAGGAAGCAGAGATCCGGGCCCTTCACGTTGAAGCACAGTGCGGCGACGCGGCCCTTGTGGGCCGGGAAGTGCTCGAAGATCGAGGCGAGCAGGAATTCGACCGCGCTCGTCTTGGTCGCGAGCCCCGACACGCCGGAGATGTTCAGGTGCGCCGCTTCGGGGCCGAGCAGGAAATCGGCGTCCAGGTAGACGGGCGCTTCGAGACCCGCCGCGGTGTAGAGGCCGACGGGAATCCCGCTCGGCTGCGCGCCCGACACGTAGGCGTCCATCCGCAGCGCCTGCGCGACGTCGGCGTCGCTCGCGACGTAGACGGCGCCGAGCGGCACGGGTTGCAGCGGCTCCTCGGGCTGCTGGCGCAGCACCGCCGCGGTCCACAAGCGGATCTCCTGGCGGACGCTGGGGCTCTCGGCCGCCCGCGCCGGATCGCCCTCGGCGCTCACGACGTCGTGCAGCGGAGTCGCGAGATCGGAGTACGCGAACCCGTCGGTCACCACGCCGTAGACGACCCTTCCCCCTTCCCGCTTCCCCGGCCCCGGCTCTTCGACCCGAACGATCGCCCCAATCCCGATCGTCGTCTCGTTCGCGGTCCAGAAGTGAAATTGGTGCGGCGTGGCCGGCTTCAGCTCGGTGGCGACGACGCGCCCGATCGGTTCGGGATCCCGTGTTTGGATCACGATCCCGTTCTCGGGAGGCGGGATGCGGGATGCGACAAGACGTCGCGCGGCGCGCGGCTTCGCAGATAGGTCTCCACGTCATGTATAGGATACAACAGCCGGTCCCAGCGCGCGTCGGGCGTGGATAGGGGGGACCGCTCGCGCATGAGCCACGCCGACAGCGCGGACGCCCGGGCGACGGTGGCGGCGTCCGCATGCGCCTCGACGCGCAGCAGGCCGTACAGCAGGTCGTTGCCCTCCCAGGGCCACAGCCGAAGGTACCAGGAGTAAATCGCGCGCCGCGCGCCGCGGCTCCGCGGCTGGAACACACTGGTGCGGTGTCCCGCGGGCAGGGTGAGCGCCCGCTCGAGCTCGGCGCCCTCGAAGTACTGCGCGCCGTGGCTCTTGATCACCCCGATGGCGCGCCGGTGCGCCGACAGCGCGGCCGAGTCGGACAGCACGCCGTCCACCACGAGCCACTCGTCCGGGCCGAGTCCGGCCAGGCACCGCTCGGCGAGCCCGCGCTCCTCCGCCAGGCGCGCCCGCTCCAGCTCGCGTCGCGCCGCCTGGATCGCCCGGGTGGGCTGCCCCGCGTCCTCCTCGGCGAGCTCGACCACGGCTACTCCGGACTCCGCCAGCGCCCGCCGCAACGGCTCCGCGAGCGCGTCGAGCCGCGTGATCGCGAGCTCGCGCGACACCTCCCCTGCGGTGCGGAGCCGCCGGTCCGGCCCGCGGCGGCGCACCGCCGCGGCCACATAGCCCCGCACGATCGGCGTCACACCGCCGTAACCCACCACCCGCCACTGCTCGATCCCGTCCAGGAAGGCGACCGCGCCGGGCGCGAGCGGGCGCGCGTCGGCGACGCAGTATGTCCGGAGCTCGTCATCCTCGACCCCATCGGCGCCGGTGAACCCTTCGAGATCGGTGCGGCCGGCGCTGGCGTCGGGGACGTAGGACGCCGGCACTGCGCCGGCCGCCAGGATCGCGTCCACCCAGGAACTGGGCACCGTCAGCGGGTCCGCAGCGCCCAGCCGAGGTAGGTGACGGTGAGGTCGTCGGTGAGCACCCGACGGCCGGTCCCGTCTTCCGCCCGGGCGATCCCTTTCATCTCCTGCACCACCATGCCGTTGCGCTGCAGGCCATCGGTGAGCTCGCCCGGCGTGATGAAGCGCGCGAAGTCGTGCAATCCCTCCGGCATGGTGTGGTGCACGTACTCCTCGTCCCAGATCACTTGCAGGAAAGCAGCGATGGTGCGGTTGTGCGTCAGGAATCCTAGACCGCCGCCGGGCGCCAGCACCTGCGCGACCCCTGCAAGCGTGCGGTCGCGGTCGTCCACATGCTCTAAGACGTCCACAGCAAAAACGAGATCGAAGGGGTCCGTGAAGTTGCAAGACGCCAAGTTTTCAGCGGTCGCCAGGCGATAGTCGACGGACAGCCCGGAACGCGCGGCGTGCGCCCGCGCCGCTGCGAGCGATTTCTCGGAGGGATCGACGCCCGTCACCAATGCGCCCTCCGCCACCAGCGCCTCGGAGAGGATCCCGCCGCCGCAACCGATATCGAGCGCCCGCTTGCCGCCAAACCCCCCGAACACGCGGCGGAAGTACTCTACCCGCACGACGTTCAGCTGGTGCAGGCCGGCGAACGGCCCCACGCCGCTCCACCAGGCGTCGGGCGCAGCTTCCACCAGGCGCTCGAACTTGTCGGACTCGGCCAGGCCGCCCACCCGCGGCAGTGGATCGCTCATGGTGAGACTCGTACCCCGATTACGAGGCCGTCGCGAATCGGCGCCACGGCCGAGACGACCCGGGGATCGGTGGCGGCGAGGCGGTTGAACGCCCGCACCCCCTCCGTTCCGGGCGAATGGTCCGCGTCGTCCACCACCGACCCGTGAAAGAACGCGTTATCGCACAGCAGCAGGCCGCCGGCGCGCAGCAGCCGCACACTCCAGTCGAAGTATTGCGCCAGCGGCTCCTTGTCGGCGTCGACGAACACGGCGTCGAACCCCGGCGCCAGCGTGGGGAGGACCGCGAGCGCGGCGCCCTCGATCAGCTCGACGCGCTCCACGAGCCCGGCCTCCGTGTACGAGCGGCGCGCCAGGGCGGCATGCCGGGGATCGCGCTCGATCGTCGTGAGCCGACCGTGGCGGGGCAGCGCACGGGCGAGCCAGACCCCCGAGTACCCCGCCAGCGCACCGATTTCGAGCACCCGGGTCGCCCCGACGGCGCGCAGCAGCACGTGCAGCAGCTTCCCTTCGTCGGGGGAGATGAGGATCGGCGGGAGCCCCAGCGCCGCGTGTCGCGCCCTGATGGCGGCCAGGATCGAGTCTTCAGGGGCGAACAGCTCGGTGATGTATCGTTCGAGCCGCTCGTCCACGATCAGGCGGTCGCCTCGACGTTGGGGAAGGGCGGGACGTCGAGGAACCAGAGCCCGACGAGGCGCGACTGCTTGTCGACCTCGACGAGCAGCCGGTCGGCGACGCGCACGACGGTCGCGGGACGGGTGCGTCCCACGCGGAGATGGAATACCGATTCCTGCTGATTCTTCTCGACCGTCAGCGCCGTGTCCACCTCGACGGCCGCGACGCCCGGCTGAGACTTCCGGCTCGGAAAGGTGACACTGCCCTCTTTGCTCGGCTCGGGGGCCGGCAGCATCTCCATGGTGCGGATGTCTTCGGGCCAGGTCACCACATCGACGCCGCGCAGGCACCCGCCGGCGACGTCGATCACGACGAAGGACCCGTCACGCCCCTCGAGATCCACGGTGCCGTTCAACCCGCTCGCCTTGCCACCACCCTTGCAGGCGACGGAGAGGATGTCGGTCTCGGGATCCCAGTGGTAGCTGACCTTGGGGAGTTTGCCGTCGAGCGGCTCGATGCGCGCCTCGAAGCTCATGCGAGCGACACCTTCCAGTGATCCGGGAGGGCGGATAATATAGGCCGCACTTCGCGGAGGGGCCAGGACGATGCAGCGGCGGGAGTTTCTGGCGGCTGGCGCCGCCGTAATTGCGGATTGGCGATTGCGGATTGCGGATTCCCCCCCGCCCAATCCGCAATCCACAATCCGCAATCCGCAATTGGCTCAGGAGCCCACCCTGGCTCCGGAGGTCTTCGCCCGCCGCATCGAGCGCGCCCAGACCGAACTCAACAGCCGCAAGCTCGATTGCCTCATCGCCACGCCCGGCACCAACTACGAGTACTTCACGGGCTACAACCCCGGCCGCAGCGAGCGCCTGATCGCCGTCGTCATCCCCGCCACCGGGAAGACGGTGGTGGTGTGTCCCGCATTCGAGGTGGAGCGCATCAAGCAGCACGGCGCTATAGCGGATGCGCGGGGCTGGGAGGAGCAGGCGAACCCGTACAAGCTGCTCAAGAGCGTGGTGCGGGAGCTCAGGCCACGCGGCAACGGCGTGATCGCGCTCGAGTCCACCACCAGTTACGACGTGTATCTGGCGCTGGCGGACCAGCTGTCGGGCTGGAAGTTCGTGAACGGCGCGCCCGTGACCGAACGGCTGCGGATCATCAAAGCGCCCGAGGAAATCGTCCTGATCCGGCGCGCCATCGACATCACCGAGGCGGCGATCGCCGCGACGTTCGCGGAGCTGGCGGCGGGGCAGAGCGAACGCGACGTGGCGCAGCTCCTGTCGCGCGAGATGCAGCAGCGTGGCGCGCCGGGCGGCGGGCTGGTGCAGTTCGGACCCTCGAGCGCGCTGCCCCACGGCGGTCCGGCGGGCCCGAAGCTCGAACGGGAAGCCGTCGTGCTAATCGATTGTGGCTGTCGCGTCGCCGGATATGAGTCCGACATCACCCGCACCATCTGGCTCGGGGACAGCCCGTCCGACGAGTTCAAGAAGGTCTTCAATCTGGTGCACGACGCGCAGACCGCCGCGATCCAGCTTGGGCGGCCGCTGTACACGCCGTGTCAGGAGATGGATCGCGCCGCCCGCAAGGTGATCTCGGACGGCGGGTACGGTCCGTCGTTCACGCACCGCCTGGGGCACGGCCTGGGCATGGATGGCCACGAAGTGCCCTACCTGGTGGAGGGCAACGAGACGCGCCTCGAGCCGGGGATGGTGTTCACGGTCGAGCCGGGGATCTATCAGCTCGGGCGTTTCGGCGTGCGGATCGAGGACGATTGCGTCATGACCGACCGGGGCGTCGAGGTGCTCTCGCACCGCCCGGCGAAGCTCTAGTCGGCGAGCTTCGTCGCGAACCCGATGATCCGATCCAGCGCCTTGGCGATGTCCTCCGTCGCCGCCGCGTAGCTCAAGCGCGCCCAGCGGTCATCCCCGAACGCCGCGCCCGGGACGAGTGCGACGCCGGTGGACGTGATCAGCCGCGTGCAAAACTCCGTGCCGCTCGAGCCCCCGAACGAATCCACGCGGAAAAAGAAGTAAAACGCGCCCAGTGGGTCCACGAACTCGACGCCCGGGAGGTCCTGGCGGAAGCGGCCGACGACGAGCTCGCGCCGCTTGCGGAACTCTGCCACCATGCGCGCCACGTCCTGCTCCACGCGCTCGTCCCCCAACGCCGCCGCCGCGGCCCACTGCGCCGGGTGGTTCGCACCGGTCGTCGTGTGCGACTGCAACGCGGCCATCGCCTTAGCCACCTTCGGCGGGGCGAGCGCGATGCCGATCCGCCACCCCGTCATCGCATACGCCTTGCTGACCCCCGTGATGATCACCACGCGCTCGAGCAGCTCGTCCGGCAGGTCGAGGAACGACGGCGCCGGACCCGGCCCATAGTGGATACGGCGGTAGATCTCGTCCGCGATCACCCACGCCTTGTGATCGCGCGCCCACTGGGCGATCGCCTTGAGCTCGGCGAGGGTGTACACCGAGCCGGTGGGGTTGCAGGGGGAGCAGAGGATCAGCCCCTGCGCGCCCGGCACCACGCGCTGCAGGTCCCGCACGCTCAGCTTGTGCCCCCACTCCGGATCGCCCGGCACTAGGATCGGCCGCGCGCGGGTCAGATGGACGATCTGCGGATACGACACCCAGGCCGGCGCCGGAATGGCGACCACGTCGCCCGGACCGAACACGCTGAAGCAGACGTTGAAGAGCGATTGCTTCGAGCCGTTCGAGATGACGATGTGGTCGGCGTTCACCGGACGGCCGCCCGAGAGCAGCGACAACTGCGTCGCGGCGGCCGCCCGCAGCTCCAGGATCCCTTCGTTCGCCGGATAGTGCGTCTTGCCTTCGCGGATCGCGCGCACGCCGGCATCCGCTGCGATCGGCGGCGTGGGGAAGTCGGGCTCCCCCGCCCCCAGGTCGATCACATCCTCCCCTGCCGCCTTGCGCCGCTTGGCTTCCTGGGAGATCGCGATGGTGGCGGACGTCTCGAGGTGATGGAGGTTCGGGGAGAGGCCGAATACCGAGCCCTGGGTCGTCATGGGCGACTGACTCCGCTGCGTTTTCACGATGACGTTGCCTTTCGGTTGCCCGGAAGGTACCATGTTCGCGCCCTTTGACAACCGAGGATCGTGTGACGTTGGACGAAGCCAAGGCCGCGCTGCAGCGCGGCCGCCACGTGGTGCTGGTCCTGCCACCGGACGTGGAGCAGGCGGCCGCGGTGTGGGAGCTGGTGGGCGCACCCGCCGTGATCGTGTGTGCTGATCACGGGTCCGCCGCGGAGTGGGCGGCAGCGGCTCCGGCAGGTGTGCGCGTCCACGCCGTCACCGGTCTGTCCCGAGCCACCCAGATCCTCAGAACGCGGGCCGTCCCGCTGCTCGCCGGGGCGGTGCAGGACCTCGCCGCGCTGGTCGCGCGCTCCGTGCTGAAGCTGGACGCCATCTCCACCGTCGTCGTCGCGTGGCCCGAGACCCTCGTGTCGGGGGAGCACGCGGCCGCGCTCGACACGCTGCTCGGAGAGACGCACGAGGCGCGCCGCATCGTGCTGAGCTGGAATCCCGCGGCGCTCGGCGATTTCCTCGAGCGCCACGCCCGCCGGGCCCTCATCGTGGGGACCGTGGGGACCCCGCTGGCGGACGGCAGTGGTGACTCGCTCGCTCCCCTGGGGCCGGCGCGCTACGCGGTCGTTCCGCAGTTCCGCCGTCACGCCGCCGGGCGCGCGGTCCTCGAGGCGCTCGATGCCCAACGCCCGTTCATCTGGGAGGGCGGGCCGCTCGACGCGACAGCGGGCACGCCGTCCCCCGACGCCGTCCTGTGCACTCGGCTGCCGACCCGCGCGCAATTCGCCGCGCTCGCCCGGCTCGGCGAACCGGTGCTGCTCGTCACGGCGGCCCAGCTGCCGTACCTCCGTTCTCTCGCCGCGCCGCTCGTGGCCCTGCCGCAGCCTTCTGCGGCGGACCGGGCGCGCGACCGCATCGACGCGCTCGGCGCAGAGATCGACCGGCTCGTCGCCGACGGTGCCATCGACGCCGAGCTCGCGCTCCTGAGCCCGCTGTTCGAACGATTCGACCCGGCCGAAGTGGCGGCGGCGCTGCTGGCGCTCAGACGTCAGACGTCAGACGTCAGCGATGCCGCCGCGACGAGCACGCCGACGTGGAGCAGGGTGTTCGTCAACATCGGCAAGAAAGATCGCGTGGCGGCGAAGGACTTGGTGGGGGCGCTGATCCGGGAGGTCGGACTCGAAAAGAATCACCTTGGCCGGATCGATGTGCGTGACACGTTCACACTGGTCGAGGTCGCGCCCGCGGTCGCGGAAAAAGTCGTGCGCGGCCTCACCGGCGTCACGATCCGGGGACGCCGCGCGCAGGCGCGGCTTGATCGGCAGGCTTAGTGGGCGGCTGAAACGCCGACGGGCCGCCCAGCGGGGCGGCCCGTGAACAGCGGCCCACGGCTGACACCGGGGGTTACTTCCTGTTATTGACCGCCATCTTCAGCTGCTTGCCCGCCCGAAACGCCGGGGCGATCGAGGCCTTGATTTGAATCACGCCGCCCGTCTTGGGATTGCGGCCCATCCGCGCGGCGCGCTTGCGCGCTTCGAAATTCCCGAACCCCGTGATCTGCACCTTGGCGCCCTTCTTCAGCTCGCCGGCGATGATGCCTTTGTCGTCGAACAGGGCTTCGATCGCCCGGCTCGCGTCGGCCTTGGACATCTTGGTCCGCATGGCCAGCGCACCGGTCAGCTCGGCTTTGTTCACGGTGTCTCCTTGTGATGGTCTCGGGCCCCCGGAGAAGCCTTGGAATTCCGCCCCTTTTGGCACGGGGCGCCGGAAAAGCCGCATAAAACCATCACAATATGGGGGTATCCCCGGAAAATCCGCAAGATAGCTGCGTTTCCTTGACCCGACCCCCCCAAGCGACTACCCTTCCCCCCCGTTTGCAGACGCCCAGCCGCACGCCGCAAGGACTGCCGTCCCCCTGTCGCGGCCCGCCTCGCAAGCGCCTGCGGCTTGCGGGCTGCGGCTGTCAACCAAGGGTTAGGGCATGCTCGATGGCACGCGCGCCGGCAGGATCGAAGTGATCGCCGGGGTCATGTTCTCCGGCAAGAGCGAGGAGCTGATTCGACGGGTGCGGCGCGCGGTCATCGCCAAGAAGCACGTCCAAGTGTTCAAATCCCACCTGGACGCCCGGTATGCCGGGCTGTATTCGATCAGCACCCACGACGGCGGCATCGTGGAGGCCGAGCCGATCGACTCCTCCGACGAGATCATGAGCCGCCGCCGGCCCGAGACGCAGGTGCTCGCGGTGGACGAGGTGCAGTTCCTGGACGACGGCATCGTGAGCGTGGCCAACACGCTCGCCGACCAGGGCGTGCGGATCGTGCTCGCCGGCATCGACATGGATTTCCGCGGCCTCCCCTTCGGCCCCATGCCGGCGCTGCTCGCCATCGCGGAGATCGTCGACAAGCTCCAGGCGATTTGCGTAGTGTGCGGGGAGCCGGCGAGCCGCAACCAGCGCCTCGTCAACGGCCGGCCCGCCCTCTGGGATAGCCCTACGATCATGGTCGGGGGACGGGAGTCGTACGAGGCGCGGTGCCGGCAGTGTCATCGAGTGCCGAGGGCGGATGAGGACCAGACGGCGCTGCTGTAATTGCGGACTGCTTCCATGCTCAACGTAGCTCTCACTGGGAATATCGCCGCCGGCAAGTCAACGGTCATCGAGCTGTTCCGCGGTTGGGGCGCGACGATCATCGACGCGGACGAGCTCGTGCGACAAGCGCAGGCGCCGGGCGGCGAGGTGCTCGCCGCGATCGCGCAACGCTTCGGGTCGGACGTCCTCGAACCGAATGGCTCGCTCGATCGCGCAGCGCTGCGCTCCAAAGTCATGGGCGACCAGGCCGCGCTCGACGCCCTCAACGCCATCGTCCACCCGGCGGTCCGGCGGCGCCGCGACGATCTGGCGCGCGAAGCGCGCGAGCGGGGCGACGTGCTGGTGGTGAACGACATCCCGCTGCTGTTTGAGGTGCTCGATCCCGGGCAGTTCGACGTCGTCGTGCTCGTGGACGCGGGGCTGCCCCTGCGGCGCACGCGGTTGCGCGCGATGCGGGGACTGTCGAACGAAGAGGCCGACCGGATGATCGCCATGCAGATGCCGGCGGAGCGGAAGCGTCCGCGCAGCGACTGCGTCATCGACAACGATGGATCGCTGCCGCAGCTGGAGCGCGCGGCGCGCGAGGTGTTCGAAGCATTGCGTCGTCGGGCTGCCCGGGCGGCGCTCGGTCGACCCGCTCAATCGCTGCTGCTGGCGGCGGCCGACGGGGAGGGCAAAGGGACGGCCTCCCTGCCCTCGGCCCTGAACGCGATCGCGGGCCGCTACGCGGACGCCGGTTTGGCGGTGCGCCGCGTGACGGGCGGGAGCGCGGTCGAGAAGGCGCTGGCGCGCGCCGACTCGCCGCCGGACGCCATCGTGGCCACGGCCGGGGCGGCGGCGACAGCCGAGCGGGCGTGGGAGCGCGCGGGGCGCCCGGGGATACTCGCGCTCCTGAGTGATGACCCCGACCCGGTTGCCGTGCGGCTCGACTTGCGCCCTTGGGGTGGCGACCGGCTGCGACTGATCGAGCCTGGTGCCCACGGCGTGGCACCGCGACCCGATCTGTTCCCGTCAGCCAACCCATTGGGTTGACAGGGGTTTGGTGCCCCGGTAACCTTCGCCGCGACCTTGGTGAGCCTCGAGCGAGAGCGAACCCCGCATGTCGAAGACGCCGCCGGACCTGCGCTACACCGAAGAGCACGAGTACGTCAAGGAGACCGACGACACGGCGGTCGTCCAGGTCGGGATCACTGATTATGCACAGGGCGAGTTGGGCGACGTCGTGTACGTCGACCTGCCCAAGGTCGGAGCGACGTTCGCGCGCATGGACGTGTTCGGGACGATCGAGGCGGTGAAGGCGGTCTCGGAGCTCTTTTCCCCCCTCGCCGGCACGGTCACGGAGATCAACGCGGCGCTCGACAGTGACCCTGCCCTCGTGAACCGGGACCCCTACGGCGAGGGCTGGATGATCCGGCTCCGGATCAAGAGTCCGAAGGAACTCGACGACCTCCTGGGGAGCGAGGAGTACAAGCAGCAGATTGGCGAATAGCCGCTCTACCATGGCCACGGCACGCGCTTCCCTGCTCCCCGCCGACCGCTTCGTGGCGCGCCACATCGGTCCGAGCCCCGATGAGACCCGGACGATGCTCCAGCTGGTCAGCGCCGCGTCGCTGGACGAGTTCATCGACAGCGTGGTGCCTGCGGACATCCGGCTGGGCCGACCACTGGCGCTCCCGCCCGGACGCACCGAGCGCGAGGTGCTCCAGGCGCTGCGCGGACTCGCGGCGCAGAACCAGCTGTACCGCTCCTACATCGGGATGGGCTATTACCACTCCTTCACGCCCCAGGTGATCCAGCGGAACATCGTGGAGAACCCGGGCTGGTACACGGCGTACACGCCATATCAGCCGGAGATCGCTCAAGGGCGACTGGAAGCGCTCCTCAACTTCCAGACCATGGTCGCCGACCTCACCGCCCTCCCCATCACCAACGCCTCCCTGCTGGACGAAGCCACCGCCGCCGCCGAAGCGATGCATCTGACCGAAGCCGTGGCGCGGCCTCCCGCAGGGGTGACGCCCGTGTTCATGATCGCGGACGGGTGCCACCCTCAAACGATCGCCGTCGTCCGCACGCGCGCGGAGGCGCGGGGCGTCCAGACCGTGGTCGCCGATCCCACCGGCTTCGAGTTCCGGCCCGGGGTGATCGGCGCGCTGCTGCAGTACCCGACGACCGACGGCAAGATCGAGGACTACCGCGCGGTGTGCGAGCGGGCGCACGCGGTAGGGGCGCTCGTGACCGTCGCGACGGACCTGCTCGCACTCACGCTGCTCAAGCCCCCCGGCGAGTGGGGCGCGGACATCGCCGTCGGCAACTCGCAACGCTTCGGCGTCCCGATGGGGTATGGCGGACCGCACGCCGCGTTTTTCGCGACCCGCGAGGAGCACAAGCGGTACGTGCCCGGGCGCATCATCGGCGTATCGCGCGACGTGGGCGGACGGCCGGCGTTGCGCATGGCCCTGCAGACACGCGAGCAGCACATCCGCCGCGAGAAGGCCACGAGCAACATCTGCACCGCGCAGGTGCTGCTGGCCGTGATGGCGAGCATGTACGCGGTGTACCACGGGCCCGAGGGCCTGCGCCGCATCGCCGAGCGGGTCCACACGCTCACGGTGCTGCTCGCGAATGCCGTGACGCGGCTGGGCTACCGCGTCGTGCATTCGACCTGCTTCGACACATTGTGCATCGAGGTCGAGTCGTGGGCGTTGCCGCGACTGATCGACGCGGCCCGCGCCCGCCGCATCAACCTGCGGACCATCTCGCCGACCCGCATCGGCGTGTCGCTCGACGAGGCCACCACGCTCGGCGACCTCGCGGACCTGGTGGCCGCGTTCTCACTCAACGAGGTCCTGCCGTTCATGGTCGAGGATCTCGGGGCCAAGGCTGACACGGCCATCCCCGACGCCCTGCGACGCAGCTCGTCCTATCTCACACACCCCGTCTTTCACCGCTATCGCTCCGAAACGGAGATGCTGCGCTACATCAAGCGGCTCGAAGCGCGGGACTTGTCCCTCACCACGTCGATGATCCCGTTGGGCTCGTGCACCATGAAGCTCAACGCCACGACCGAGATGGTGCCGCTCTCGTGGCGGGAGTTCAACCGGCTGCACCCCTTCGCTCCGCGCGAGCAGGCAACCGGCTATCGCACGCTGTTCCGGCAGCTCGAGGACATGCTGGCCGAGATCACCGGCTTCGCGCACGTCTCGCTGCAGCCCAACGCCGGATCGCAGGGGGAGTTCACCGGACTGCTCGTGATCCGCGCGTACCACCGCTCGCGGGGCGAAGCCCATCGCACGACGTGTCTCATCCCGACCTCCGCGCACGGCACCAATCCCGCGAGCGCCGTCATGGCCGGGCTGACCGTGGTCCCGGTCCAGACCGATGCGCGCGGTGCCATCGACCTCGCGGACCTGCGCGCCAAGGCGGCCGAGCACAAGGGCACCCTCGGCGCGCTGATGGTGACCTACCCGTCGACTACCGGCATCTTCGAAGCGACGATCCGGCAGGTCTGCGAGATCGTGCACGCCCACGGCGGCCAGGTCTACATGGACGGCGCCAACATGAACGCCCAGGTGGGGCTCGTCCGGCCCGCCGACATGGGCGCCGACGTCTGCCACCTGAACCTCCACAAGACGTTCTGCATCCCGCACGGGGGCGGCGGGCCGGGGATGGGGCCGATCTGCGTCGCCCCGCACCTCGGGCCGTTCCTGCCCGATCACCCCGTCGTGCCGCTGCGTCGGGAGCAGCCGTGCGGCACCGTGTCGGCCGCCCCGTGGGGGAGCGCCTGGATCCTCCCCATCTCCTGGGCCTACATCGCGCTCATGGGACGGGAGGGGCTGGTCGAAGCCACCAAGATGGCGATTCTCAACGCCAACTACGTGGCCCGGCGGCTGGCGCCGCACTACGACGTGCTGTACACGGGGGCCACCGGCCGCGTCGCCCACGAATGCATCATCGACACTCGTCCCTTCAAACAGTCGGCGGGGATCGAGGTCGAGGACATCGCGAAGCGGATCATCGATTACGGCTTTCACCCGCCGACGGTCTCGTTTCCCGTCGCCGGCACGTTGATGATCGAGCCGACCGAAAGCGAATCCAAGGAGGAGCTCGACCGTTTCTGCGACGCGCTCATCGCGATCCGCGCGGAGATCCGCGAGATCGAGGAGGGGAGGCAACCCCGCGGCAATAACCTCCTTACAAATGCGCCACACACGCTGGAGGACGTGATCGCCGACGCGTGGGATCGGCCCTACGCGCGCGAGCGCGCGGCCTTCCCCGCCGCTTGGACCCGCCAGCACAAGGTGTGGCCTTCGGTGGGCCGCGTCGACGGCGCCTACGGGGACCGGAACCTGGTATGCGTGTGCCCGCCGGTGGAGGCCTACGCCCTTGCCGCTGACTGACGGCCGTCGGGCGCCCGGCTACGCCGCTCCGGCCGGCGGCCGCGCCGGGCTCGGCGGCCGTCGCGGCGTATCCGAGCGCCCCACTGCCATTGGGTGGCGGGTGCTGATCGAGCGGCAGGGTCGCGCGGGCGCGGAGAATATGGCGACGGACCAGGCGCTGCTCGAGGAGTCCAACCGCACCGGTCGGGCGTTCCTGCGCCTGTATCGCTTCGACCCGCCCTGCATCTCGTTCGGACGCAACGAGCCCGCGCGCGAGCGGTACGACGCGGGCGCGATTGCGCGTCTCGCGTGTGACGTCGTCCGCCGGCCGACCGGTGGTCGCGCGGTGTGGCACGAGCACGAGGTGACCTACGCCGTGGCCGCACCCGTCGCAGCGTTCGGGTCGCTGCGGGACGCCTATCGTGAGATTCACCAGCGGCTGGCGGCCGCGCTGCGGGCGCTCGGAGCGGATGCGACTCTGGCACCCGACCGCCTGCCACGGCCCTCCACCGCCGTGCACCGTTGGCACGCGTGTTTCGCCGCGCCCAGCGGAGGCGAGGTGCTGGTGCACGGCCGCAAGGTGATCGGCTCGGCACAGGTCCGGCAGGGAGGGGCATTGCTGCAACACGGCTCGATTCTGCTGGATGGATCGCAGGAGATTCTCACAGCGGTAAGCCGCAAGCCGCAAGCCGCAAGCGACGGTGCGACGACGCTGTCAGCCGCGCTGGGGCGTCCCGTGACGTTCGACGAGGTGGCGGACGCGATCGTTGCCACATGGGGCGACGATGCCACCTTCACCGCCCTCCACCGCCCTCCCCCGCCTTCCACCGCCAGGTTCTCCGACCCTGCCTGGACCTGGCGCCGCTAGGCCGGCGATAGAATGTTAGGCACGATGCCATCCGTCCGACCGCGACCGTCAGGGAGTCCTTTAGGGTCCGCGACCGTCCGGGCGCCTCGTAGGGCGCGCTGGTTGGCCCTGACCACCCTCGCCGCCGCCGGGCTGGTCGCGATCACGTCGTGCGAGCGCCGCCGCGGGTGCGCAGGCGAGTACTGCGGCACGCTGGTGTTCGCCGCGCCGGGCGAGCCGGACATCCTGCTCCCGGCCGTGACGCAGCAGCAGTACGCTCAGGACATCGCGGGGCAGCTCTTCCTGAAGCTCGCGGACCTGGGACTCTCCGAGAACACCGTGGGCGACGAAGACTTCCAGCCGCAGCTCGCGGAGCGGTGGGAATGGGACGACCCGCTCACCCTCGTGTTCCACCTCGATCCACGCGCGCACTGGCAGGACGGGCGACCCGTCACCGCCGCGGACGTCGCGTTCACGTTCGACATCTATACCGACTCGCTGGTGAACTCGCCGTTCCGCTCGTCGCTGCGCACCATCAGCGCGGTGACCACACGGGACTCGCTCACCGCCGTGTTCCGGTTCCACGCGCGCTACCCCGAGATGTTCTACGATGCGGTGGATCACATGCGCATCCTGCCGGCGCATCTGCTGCGGCCGGTGCCGCGCTCCCAGTGGCGCAGCGCGGCGTTGGGGCGCGCGCCGGTGGGCGACGGGCCGTATCGCTTCGTGGCATGGAAGGCGGGTGAGAGCGTCGAGCTCGCGGCGGATTCGACCTTCTTCCTGGGACGCCCCCACATCCGGCGCCTGATCTGGCGCTTCACCCCCGACCTCCAGGTCGCCATCACGCAGGTGATCGCGGGCGACGCCGACGCAGTGGAGGTGCTGGGCCCGCCGGACAACGTGAAGCGCGCCCGCGCGGCGCCCAACGTCACGCTCTACCCGTACCACGGGGCGCTGTACGGCTTCCTCGCGTTCAACCTGTCCACGAACGGCGACACGGCGAAGCCGCATCCGCTGTTCGGGGACCGGCTGCTACGGCGCGCGCTCGCGATGGCGGTGGACCGGGAAGGGCTGCGCCAGAGTGTGTGGGGCGACCTCGCGCTGGTCCCGCCCGGCCCGCTCGCCCGCATCTGGTCGATCTGGGATCCCGAGACACGGGAGCTGCCGCACGACACGGCGCAGGCCGCCCGGTTGCTCACACGGCTGGGCTGGCGCGACTCGAACGGCGACGGCATCCGGGACCGGGACGGTCAACCGCTGGCGTTCCGCATCCTGGTGCCGACGACGAGCCAGCTGCGGCGGCAGTACGCCCGGCTCCTGCAAGAGCAGTTCCGTCGCATCGGCGCGGACGTCCAGCTGGACGAAGTCGAGTTCAGCGTGTTCGACCAGCGGACGCAGGCGGGCCGGTTCGACGCGGCCGTGATCGCCCGGGGGACCGACCCCACGCCGTCCTCGTCCATTGCGCAGGTGTGGACGTCCGCCGGACACTCCAACGCCGGCCGCTACGCCAACCCGGTGTTCGACCGGCTGGTGGACGAGGCGACCGCCGCGCCGCGCCGCGACGCGGCGAAGCGCGTGTGGCGCCGGGCGATCGAGACGCTGAACCAGGACGCCCCGGCGATCTTCCTGTACGCGCCCGACAATGTGGCCGCGGTGAATCGCCGGGTGACGGACGTCGTCATCCGGCCGGACGCCTATTGGGCGCTGGTGCGCACCTGGCGCATCCCCGCCGACCAGCTGACCGATCGAGACCGCGCGGAGCGCTAGGTGACGGCGTGGCTCGTGCGGCGTGTCGCCGCCGCGATCGCCATCGTCTTTGCGGTCGTCACCATCACCTTCGTGCTCATCCACCTGGCGCCGGGGACGCCGTTCGGCGCGGACGAGCAGCGTCAGCTCGATCCGGAGGTGATCGCGCGGCTGCGCCGCCAGTTCGGGCTCGATCGGCCGCTGCCGGTGCAGTACGTGCTGTATCTCCGCAACCTCCTGCGTGGCGAGCTGGGGCAATCGTTTTCCCAGCATCGCCCCGTGGCCGCGGCCATCGCCGACGCCATCCCGCCGACCCTCACCCTGGCGGGGGCCGCGCTCGTCATCGACTTCGCGTTGGGGCTCGGGCTCGGCGTGTACCAGGCAGTGCGCGCGCGGCGCTTCGGGGACATCGCGCTCGGTAACGTCGCCCTGTTCTTCAATTCGATGCCGACCTTCTGGCTGGGGCTGGTCCTGCTGCTCGTCTTCGGCCAGTGGCTGCATGTCTTCCCGGTCGGCGGCATGCGAGACCCGGTGCTGTGCCCCAGCGTCACGAGCGCCCGCTGCCTCGGGGATCTGCTGTGGCACCTCACCCTGCCGGCGCTGACGCTCGGGCTGGTCGGCGCGGCCGCGACGGCGCGGTACCAGCGGGCCGCGATGCTCGAGGTCGCGGGTCAGGACTACGTCCGAACCGCGCGGGCCAAGGGCCTACGCGAGCGTCGCGTCCTGCTGGTGCACGCGCTCCGCAACGCCCTGCTCCCCTTCATCACCCTGTTCGGTCTCGCCTTCCCTTTCCTGCTCACCGGCGCCGTGCTCGTGGAGCGAGTCTTCGCCTGGCCGGGCATGGGCCGATTGTCGGTCGCGGCGATCTTTCAGCGTGATTACCCCCTCGTCACCGGGGCGGCGCTCGTGGCGAGCGGGGTCGTGGTCCTGGGCAGCCTCGTGGCGGACGTGCTGTACGCCGTCGCCGATCCCCGCATTCGCGTGCGCGGCGCGGCGAGGTGACCGTCTGGACGTGGCTCGCGTTCGCGGCCGCGGTCGCCGTGGCGCTGCTCGCGGCAGCGGAGGTGCGGCGCCACGCGGTGACGCAGGCGGCGGGGCGGCGGTTTCTCCGCCACCCCACGGCCACGGCGGGCGTGTTCATCCTCGCGTTCTTCGTCACGACGGCGCTCGCCGCCCCACTGGTCGCACCCTACGACCCGGCCGGTCAGATCGACCCGGTGCATCTGCAGAATCAGCCTCCCTCGACCCGCTTCCCACTCGGGACCGATGTCTACAGCCGTGACGTGTGGAGCCGCGTCGTGTACGGCGCCCGGCTGTCGCTCGGCATCGGCACGCTCGCGATGCTGGTCGCGGTAACGGTGGGCGCGGGCGTCGGCGCGGCCGCAGGGTATTTCCGGGGCGGGATCGACGCGGTGCTCATGCGGGGCGTGGACGTGGGGCTCGCCATGCCGCGCATGTTCGTGCTGCTCATGGCGGTGGCGCTGTGGGAGCGCCTGCCGCTCCCGGTGCTGGTGCTGCTCATCGGGCTCACGGGGTGGTTCGGGACCAGCCGGCTGGTACGGGCCGAGGTGCTCGGCCTGCGGGAGCGCGAGTTCGTCGCCGCGGCGCGGGCCGTGGGCGCGGGGCCGACGCGCCTGATTTTCCGCCACGTGCTCCCCAACGCCGCCGCCCCGATCATCGTGTCCGCGGCGCTCGGCATCGGCAACGTGATCCTGCTCGAGGCCGGGCTCTCCTACCTGGGCCTCGGCGTCCCCTCGCCGCTCCCCAGCTGGGGAAGCATCATCTACGACGGTCAGCCGTACATCGCCACGGCGCCCTGGACGGCAGGGTTCCCCGGCCTCGCCATCGCGCTCGTCGTGCTAGCGCTCAACGCCGTGGGCGACGGGCTGCGCGACGCCCTCGATCCCCGCAAGGAGGCGACGTGACGGAGCCCCTGCTCCGGGTGCGCGACCTGAAGACGTATTTCGTGACCGAGCACGGCAGCGGTACCGCCCGCGCGGTCGACGGCGTCTCGTTCGACGTGTACCCCGGCGAGACGCTCGGCATCGTCGGCGAGTCCGGCTGCGGTAAGACGGTCACGTCGCTCTCCATCCTCCGCCTCATCCCCGAGCCTCCGGGTCACATCCGCCCCGGCAGCTTCATCGAGTTCGAGGGACGCAACCTGCTGACACTGGCTCCCAAGGAGCTGCGCGCGGTCCGCGGCAACCGGATTGCGATGATTTTCCAGGAGCCGATGACCTCGCTCAACCCGGTGTTCACCGTGGGGCACCAGATCGCCGAAGCGGCCATCGTCCATCAGGGCCTGGGGCGCAAGCCGGCACGGGCGCGGGCGATCGAGATGCTGAGGCTCGTCGGCATCCCCGATCCGAGCGAGCGGGTGGACCACTACCCGCACCAGATGAGCGGAGGCATGCGCCAACGCGTGATGATCGCCATGGCGCTCATCTGCCACCCGCAACTCCTCATCGCTGACGAGCCGACTACTGCGCTCGACGTGACGATCCAGGCGCAGATCCTGGAGCTGCTCGACCGGCTGCAGCGGGAGCTCGGCATGGCGGTCATGCTGATCACCCACGACCTGGGAGTCGTGGCCGGCTCGGCCGACCGCGTCGTCGTCATGTACGCGGGACAGGTCGTGGAGCAGGCGCCCACCGGGGAGCTGTTCGCCCGTCCGCTGCACCCCTACACCGAAGGCCTGCTGGCGTCGGTGCCCCGGCTCGACACGCGTGTCAGCCAGGTCCGCGGGCGCCTGCACAGTATCCCCGGCCAGGTCCCCGCCGCGACCGCCTGGCCCGCCGGGTGCCGCTTCCATCCGCGTTGCCCCTACGCGTGGGACCGCTGCGCCGCGGAAGAGCCCCCGCTGCTCGACAGCGCGGGGGGAGAAGCGGGGACCCACACTGTCCGCTGCTGGCTCCTCACCGAGCCGCAGCGGCGCGAGCGTCACGCGTGACGCAAGCTCCGCTCGTCCAGGTCGAAGGCCTCGTCAAGCGTTTCCCCGGCGAGCGCGGGCTGTTCGGGCTGGGGCGCGCCCGTCGGACGGTGCATGCCGTGGACGGCGTGTCGTTCGCGATTGCGGCGGGACAAACCCTTGGTCTCGTGGGCGAGTCGGGGTGCGGGAAATCGACGGTCGGGCGCACCATCCTGCGGCTGATCGAGCCGGACGCGGGGCGGGTCACGCTCGGCGGGGCGGACGTCGTGGCCCTCGGTGGACGCGAGCTGCGAGCCCTGCGGCGCCGCATGCAGATCGTGTTCCAGGATCCGTACGGTTCCCTCAATCCGCGGATGACCGTGCAGCAGACGCTCGCCGAGCCCCTCGCCATCCACCGGCTCGCGACCGGACCCGAAGCCAAGCGGCGGGTCGCTGGGCTGCTCGAGGAGGTAGGGCTGGCTCCGGCGTTCGCGGCGGCCTACCCCCACGAGCTGTCCGGGGGGCAACGCCAGCGCGTCGGGATCGCCCGGGCGCTCTCGGTCGAGCCGCAGTTCCTCGTGCTGGACGAGCCGGTGAGCGCGCTCGACGTGTCGGTGCAGGCCCAGGTGCTGAACTTGCTCGCCGACCTGCAACGCAAGCGCCGGCTGACCTACCTCTTCATTGCGCACGACCTGGCCGTGGTGAAGCACATCGCGGACGAAGTTGCCGTCATGTACCTGGGCAAGATCGTCGAGCGCGCGCCCGCGACCGGGCTGTACGCCGCGCCGCGGCATCCTTATACGACGTCGTTGCTGTCGGCCGTTCCCGTGCCCGACCCCAAAGCGCAGCGGCAGCGCATCGTGCTGCAGGGAGAGGTGCCGTCGCCCGCAGCCCCTCCGGCGGGGTGCCCCTTCCACCCGCGCTGCCCGCACCCCAAGAAGAATGACCGCTGTCGCACCGAGCCGCCGGCGCTGCGCGCAGTCGCGCCCGGACAGTTCGCCGCGTGCCACTTCGCGGAGGAGCCGATGTGATCAGCCGCCGTGCGCGATCTTGGGCGCGGCTCGGAGCCCCGGCACCTCGCCCACGACCGCCAAGGCGTACCCCGCCGTGAACACCCAGCCGCCGTAGGCCAGTGCCCCCGCGCGTAGTGTCTCGATGAAGTAGGCGACCGTCGGAACGCCTCCGGCGATCAGCACCAGCAAGGGCAATCGCTCGGCCTGGGTCCCCCGGCCCTGT
>Ga0209158_1000727_pt1 | contig 23316 bp, 20 predicted proteins | sample GraSoiAngelo_140_FD_185897 | JGI IMG/M metagenome (GOLD analysis project Ga0209158, IMG submission 185897) | Grasslands soil microbial communities from the Angelo Coastal Reserve, California, USA - 14_0929_12_30cm (SPAdes) (version 2) | ecosystem: Environmental > Terrestrial > Soil > Grasslands ...
GGACTGCTCGTGATCGCGCCGTTCGTCGCCTATCCCGTCTTCCTGATGAAGGCGCTCTGCTTCGCGCTGTTCGCCTGTGCCTTCAACCTCCTGATCGGCTACGTCGGGCTCCTCTCGTTCGGCCACGCCGCGTTCCTCGGCGCGGCCGGCTACGTTTCGGCGCACTCCGCCAAAGTCTGGGGCCTGCCGCCGGAGCTGGCCATCCTGGCCGGCACGGCCACGGCGGCCGGGCTCGGCCTCGTGATCGGCGCCCTCACCATCCGCAGTCGCGGGATCTACTTCGCCAACATCACGCTGGCCTTCGCGCAGATGGTGTTCTTCTTCTCGGTCCAGGCGAAGTTCACGGGCGGTGAGGACGGGATCCAGGCGGTCCCGCAGGGCCGGCTGTTCGGCGTGCTCGATCTCCAGCAGACCTACACGCTCTACTTCGTCGTCCTCGCGATCTTCCTGATCGGCTTCCTGATCGTCTACCGCGCGATCCACTCGCCGTTCGGCCAGGTCCTGAAGGCCGTGCGCGAGAACGAGCCGCGCGCCATCTCGCTCGGCTATCGCGCCGAGCACTACAAGCTCATGGCCTTCGTGCTCTCGGCGACGCTCTCCGGGCTGGCGGGCGGGACGAAGGCCCTGGTCTTCCAGCTCGCCTCCCTGACCGACGTCCACTGGACGATGTCGGGCGAGGTAGTGCTGATGACGCTCCTGGGCGGGCTCGGCACCGTGTTCGGCCCGGCCGTGGGGGCGTTCATCGTAATCGGCCTCGAACACTGGCTGGCCCAGCTCGGCTCCTGGCTCACGATCGTGCAGGGCGCGATCTTCGTCGTGTGCGTGCTGACGTTCCGCCGCGGCGTCGTGGGCGAGCTGAGCCGCCTCCTGAGGAAACCGCTATGACGTACACCGACGTCCTCTACGAGAAGAAAGACGGCGTGGGTTGGATCACCATCAACCGGCCCGAGGCGCGCAACGCGTTTCGCACCAAGACCGTGCACGAGCTGACCGACGCGTTCCTCGATGCGCGCTGGGATCCGGCGGTCGGCGTCGTCGTGTTGACCGGTGCCGGTGACAAGGCGTTCTGCTCGGGCGGCGACCAGAAGGAGCGCGGCGGTGGCGGCTACTCGACCGACGGGGGCCGACCGATGTACGTCGACGGACTCCACACGGCGATCCGCCACTGCCCGAAGCCGGTGATCGCCATGGTGAACGGGTTCGCCATCGGCGGCGGCCACGTGCTGCACGTGCTGTGTGATCTCTCGATCGCCGCCGACACCGCGATCTTCGGTCAAACCGGGCCGCGCGTGGGCAGCGTGGACGCCGGCCACGGGACGGGTTATCTGGCGCGCGTCGTCGGCGAGAAGAAGGCGCGCGAGATCTGGTACCTGTGCCGGCAGTACACGGCCCAGCAGGCGCTCGAAATGGGGCTGGTCAACAAGGTCGTGCCGTTCGCCCAGCTTCGCACCGAGGTCGAGCAGTGGTGCCGCGAGCTGCTGGAGAAATCGCCGACGGCGCTGGCCATGGCCAAGCAGTCCTTCAACATCGACTCCGAGACGCGCGCGGGCGTGGCCGAGCTGGCCACCACGGCGCTCAACCTCTACTACCAGACCGACGAGGCCCTGGAAGGCCGTAACGCCTTCGTCGAAAAGCGGCCGGTCGACTTCAAGAAGTTCCGGCGATAGTTCCTCGGGGCGGGTCACTAGAACGAGGTCTCGAAGCGAAACGACGCCACGAACGCGTCGCGGCGTGAAGGGTCGGTGTTGGGATTCACGACGTACTGAAGGCTCTGCTGCGCGGCCAGCCAGCGGGTGAGCTGCGCGAGATAGGTCAGCTCGAGCGTGACCTCCGAGGTGTCCGCCCGCCGGCCCTGTTGCCGCTGGCTCTCGATGTATTGAGAGCCGTTGTGGGCGGCCACCACGCCCAGGCCGACTTCGTCGTGCTCGCGGCCGAGGATCGGGCCGGAGAAGGTAGCGCCCCCGCCCGTGTACGACGCAAACCGGTTGACACGCGGATCGCCGAGGCCGAGCTCTGCGAAGAGCTTCAGTCGTCGCGCGGGATGCTCGGTATCCCGGTACACGACACGCTCGGCGATGAGATACGCCCCGCCGCTGCCTCGGTGCCGGACTGGATCGCCGTGACGATCGGTATGGCTCAGGTCGTCGAAGACGCCCGTGTAGTACCAGCCCCCGACTGCGATCTTGCCGTCCTCGGAACTGTCGGCCGCCGCGCGACCGGCCCGGAGCCGGCGGGGCCGCCGTTGGCCTGCCGGCCCGCCCGCCACGTCCTCCGGCAGCGACAGGTACGCCACCTCACCGACGAGCAGCAGGCCGTCGCCGCGCTTGAAGATCCCGGTGGCCCCGTCCGCGCGAGGGACGTTGACCGGCACGCCGTCGAGGACGGCCGTTCGTACGACCAGGGCCGGAATCGGCCGAACCTCGACGCGCCCGCCCACCGCGGTCTCGGGGAAAATTGACGGGCCTCCCCGGCCGGTCAGCGAGAACTCGGGGCCGATGCCGAACGACGAGTTGAGGAAGAGATTCGACGACGGCAAGTAATAGAACTCGGAGTTGAGATCGTACTGCCCGAAGAGCACGGACAGTCGGTCCTCGAACGCGTTCTGCTGGATCCAGGCCTCGGAGAGACGCCAGCCCGCTGGGGCCGCGATGTCGGAGACGCCCTGCGCATCCCCGACGAAGTCATCGGGATTACCGCCGTGGGTCGACAGCCCGTAGACGAACAGGGTCACGCCCGGCCAGCCGATGAGCCGCTGTCCGTCCACGGTGAGCTTGAGATCGAGGTCGTCGAGGTACGTGGCCTTCGTGCGGATGCCGCCTGAGACGTTTCCCACGGCCTCCCCGGTGTAGAAGGCCCCCAACGAGATTCCGTGGCTGAGCAACTGGGACCGGACGCCACCCCAGTCCCCCGTCAGGGTGTTCGAAAACGGGGCCGTCTGAGCGACCCCGCGTTCGGCCGATCCTCCAAGCGTGCTCGCCAGGACGATCGCCTGGACGATGAGGCGCCGGCCGGCCAGCGAGGCGATCACGGGAGGGATGGTAGGTGATATCTTTCCGCAACCATATGCCGAGCTATTCGCCAGGCAAGGCGCGCACCTCCCAGAGAACGACGACCGCCACCGAAGTCCGCGCCGGTGCCACGACGTTCATGGTGATGGCCTACATCATCTTCGTGAACCCGCTGATCCTCGGATTCGGCGGCGTCCCCGGGCTCGAGGGCAAGGGACTGCCGTTCGCGCCCACGCTGACCGTGACGTGCCTCAGCGCGGGGCTGCTCTCGATCGCAATGGGCGTGTTCGCGAAGTACCCGTTGGCGCTCGCGCCAGGGATGGGGCTGAACGCCGTCGTGGCCTTCGAGCTGGTGGCTGGCCGCGGGCTCACGTGGCCTCAGGCGATGACCGTCGTGCTGTGCGAGGGCCTGGCCATCACGATCCTGGTCCTCACGCGCTTTCGCGAAGCGATGATGACGGCGGTGCCGATCGGGCTCAAGCGCGCGATCGGCATGGGCATCGGGCTCTTCATCGCCTTCATTGGATTCTTCACGTCGGGCTTCGTGGTCAAGCCGGCGGCCGGGCCGTTGCCGGTCGGCCTGGGCACGCTGACGGGCCTTCCGATCGTCGTGTTTCTGGTCGGCTTCGTCCTGACGGCGGTGCTGCTGGCGCGCCGCGTCCGGGGCGCGCTCCTGATCGGTATCGTCGTGACGACGGTGGTCGCCATCGTCCTCAACGGCGTGCTCGCCGGCTGGAAAGGGTTCGCGACTCCAGGCGCCGCCCAGCTGCCCCACGCGCTTGTGCAGGCGCCCGACTTCTCCACGTTCGGGCGTATCGACTTCGGTTTCTTCACGCGCCTCGGCACGGTGACGGCGCTGCTGGCGATCTTCTCGGTCATGCTCTCGGACTTCTTTGACACGATGGGCACCATCATCGCCGTGGGCGAGCAGGGCGGCTTCCTCGGTTCCGACGGCCGGTTGCCGCGGGCCAACCGTGTGCTGCTCGTGGACTCGCTGGGGGCCGTCTTCGGCGGCCTGGCCAACGCCTCCAGCGCCACGACCTACATCGAGAGCGCTGCCGGCGTGGCCGAGGGCGCGCGGACGGGCCTCGCCGCCGTCGTCGTTGGCGTGCTCTTCCTGCTCTCGATGTTCTTCGCGCCGCTGGCCAGCGTCATCCCCGCCCAGGCGACGGCCCCCGTCCTGATCCTGGTGGGTCTCTTGATGATGTCGATCGCGCGCGAGATCGCCTGGGACGACTATGCAGAAGCGATCCCCGCCTTCGTCACGATGCTGGTCATGCCGTTCACGTGGTCCATCACCAACGGGATCGGTGCCGGTTTCGTCACGTACTCGGCCATCAAGCTGCTGGGCGGCCGTGGGGGGCAGGTCCACTTCATGGTCTACGTCGCGTCCGCCGCGTTCCTCGTCTACTTCGCGCTGCCGCTCATCGAGGCGCCGGCGAAGTAGGAATCTGACGCAGAGCGACGTCAGACCTCGGCGTAAGTTCCCGTCATTCCGGGCGGTTTGCTTGACACGTTCCCGGTCTGTCCATTAGACTTCGCAGACTCGACTCTGGCCCGTTTCTCCACCCGAGTCCCGGCCTACCCGGACGTGGCCACCAGCGGAGGCGACTTGGACGACATCGATCGGGGCGTAGCGGATACGTTCCCGAAGCTCGTCCGCGGGAATGCCCAGCGCTTTCCCGAGAAGGTCGCAATCCGCGAGAAAGACTACGGGATCTGGCAGTCGTACACGTGGCGGGATTACCACGAGCGCGGCCGCCGCATCGCGCTGGGTCTCGCTTCCCTCGGCTTCGCGCGTGGCGACAAGGCGGCCATCATCGGCGACAACCGACCCGAGCTCTACTGGGCCGTGCTCGCCGTCCAGGCTCTCGGAGGGGTGCCGGTCCCGCTCTACCAGGACTCGATCGAGAAGGAGCTGGCGTACATCGTCGATCATGCCGAGGTCCGCTTCGCGATCGCCGAGGACCAGGAGCAGGTCGACAAGCTGCTCCACGTGCAGGCCCAGTGTCCGGGTCTGGAACAGATCGTCTACGACGACGCCCGCGGCATGAGGAGCTACAGCGAGCCCTGCCTGATGTCGCTCGCCGAGCTCGAGGAGCGGGGTGAGAAGTTCGCGCTCGGCCATCCCACCTACTTCGACGACGAGCTGGCCAAGGGCCAGGCCGACGACACCGCGATCATCTGCTATACGTCGGGCACGACCGGGGCGCCCAAGGGCGCCATGCTCTCGTACCGCAATCTGATCGTCACGTCACGCCTGGCGTCGGAGCGCGAGGGGCTGCGCGCCGACGACGAGGCGCTCGCCTACCTGCCCATGGCCTGGGTCGGAGACAACGTGCTCTCGTACGCGCAGGCGATCGTCACCGGGTTCACCATCAACTGCCCCGAGAGCGCGGCCACCGTCCTGCATGACCTGAAGGAGATCGGCCCCTCGTACTTCTTCGCGCCGCCCCGCATCTGGGAAAACATGCTCACGAACGTGATGATCCGTATCGAGGATGCGGCGTGGCTCAAGCGGCGCCTGGTGAAGTTCTTTCTCGAAGTGGCCCAGGATCTCGAGCGCGCGCGGCTGTCCGACCGGCCGCTCTCCGCGTGGCGGCGCCTGCTCTATCCACTCGGCCATCTCCTCGTCTACGGGCCGCTCCGGGACAACCTCGGCATGCGAAGGATCCGGATCGCCTACACGGCGGGGGAGGCCATCGGCTCCGAGATCATCGTTTTCTTCCGCGCGCTGGGGATCAACGTCAAGCAGCTCTACGGCATGACCGAGGCGAGCGTCTTCGTCGCCGTCCAGAAGGATGGCGACGTGCGCCTGGATACGGTGGGCACCCCGATGCCCCGGGTCGAGATCAAGATCTCCGAGCAGGGCGAGGTCATGTTCCGCACGCCCGGCGTCTTCCAGGGTTACTTCAAGAACCCGGAGGCCACCCAGGCCACGCTCGTCGACGGCTGGATCCGCTCGGGCGACGCGGGCTTCCTCGACGCCTCCGGTCATCTCAAGATCATCGATCGCGCCAACGACGTGGGCCGGCTGGCCCACGGCACGCTGTTCGCGCCGAAGTATCTCGAGAACAAGCTCAAGTTCTCGCCGTACGTCAAAGAAGCCGTCTGCATCGGAGCGGATCGCCCCTTCGTGGCCGCCCTCGTCAACATCGACCTGGGCGCCGTGGGCAACTGGGCCGAGCGCCGCAACATCGCCTACACGAGCTACACCGACCTCAGCCAGAAGCCCGAGGTCTACGACCTCATCGAGGGCGAGGTCGGGCGTGTGAATCAGAGCCTCGTCGAGGACGAGGTGCTGCGGGGCGCCCAGATCCGCAAGTTCCTCATCCTGCACAAGGAGCTGGATCCCGACGACGAGGAGATCACGCGCACCCGCAAGGTGCGCCGCGGCCACATCGCGCGCAAGTACGCGCCGCTGATCGAGGCGCTCTACGGCGATCGCGACCGCGCGGACGTGGAGGCGCAGGTGACGTACGAGGACGGGCGGACCGGCACCATCCGCGCCGGCGTCCGGATCCAGGTGGTGCGCTCGGGGGACGAGGCGCACCGGTGAGCGAGAGCGGCGGCGAGGGACCTCTGCTCGCCGTCGAGAGCGTCAGCGTCCGCTTCGGGGCGCTGATGGCGCTGAACCGCGTGAGCCTCGACGTCCGTTCCGGCGAGATCCTGGCGATCATCGGTCCCAACGGGGCGGGAAAGACGACGCTTCTGAACGTGATCAGCGGCTTCTACCACCCGTTCGAGGGGCGCATCGTCTTCGCCGGCCGTGATCGGACCCGCCTGGCCCCGCCCGACGTGGCCGCGCTCGGCGTGGCCCGCACGTTCCAGAACGTCGCCCTCTTCAAGGGCATGAGCGTGCTCGACAACATCATGACGGGACGGCTGCTCAAGATGCGTGGCTCGTTCCTCCTCGACGCGATCTGGTGGGGCCCGGCGCGACGCCAGGAGCTCGAGCACCGGGCGGTCGTCGAGCGGATCATCGACTTCCTGGAGATCCAGGCCATCCGCAAGACACCGGCCGGCCGGCTGCCCTACGGCCTGCAGAAGCGCGTGGAGCTGGCCCGGGCGCTCGCGGCCGAGCCGACGCTTCTGCTGCTGGACGAGCCGATGGCCGGAATGAACGTCGAGGAGAAGGAGGACATGTGCCGCTTCATCCTCGACGCGAACGATGAGCTCGGCACGACGATCGCGCTGATCGAGCACGACATGGGCGTGGTCATGGACATCTCCGACCGCGTCGTCGTGCTCGACTACGGCCAGAAGATCGCCGACGGCCGGCCCGACCAGGTGCGCAAGGACGAGGCCGTGCTCGGCGCCTACCTGGGGCTGAGCCATGACTGAGATCCTGCTCGGTCTCGTCACGCCCTTCCGCGACATCGTCACCGGCCCGGCGTTCTTCGTCGAAGTGCTCCTGGGCGGCATCGCGGCCGGGCTGATGTACTCGCTGGTGGCCCTCGGCTTCGTGTTGATCTTCAAGGCGTCGGGCGTCTTCAACTTCGCCCAGGGCGTGATGGTGCTCTTCGCCGCGCTGACCCTGGTGGGCCTGATGGATCGCGGGGTGCCCGTCGCGATCGCGCTGGCGCTGACGATCGGCGTGATGATCGCGCTGGCCCTGGCCATCGAGCGCGTCGTCCTCCGCCCGCTCGTCAACCAGGCCGCCATCATCCTGTTCATGGCCACCATCGGCCTCAACTTCTTCCTGGAAGGCTTCGGCGAGATGCTGTGGGGCAGCAACGTCAAGCGGCTTGACGTCGGCATCCCCGACACGTCATTCACCGTGGCCGGCGTCCTCGTCAATCGCCTCGAGATGACGGCCGCCCTCACGGCGGGGATCCTGGTCGCCGTGCTCGCCGTTTTCTTTCAAAGGACGCGCATCGGGCGGGCGCTCCGCGCCGTCGCCGACGACCACGAGGCGGCGCTCTCCATCGGCATCCCGCTCAAGACGATCTGGGTCGTGGTGTGGTCGGTGGCCGGCCTCGTCGCCATCGCGGCCGGGATCATGTGGGGGGCCAAGAGCGGCGTGCAGTTCAGCCTCTCGCTCATCGCGCTGAAAGCGCTGCCCGTGTTGATCCTCGGCGGCTTCACGTCGGTGCCGGGCGCCATCGCCGGCGGCCTCATCATCGGCGTGGGCGAGAAGGTCGCGGAAGTCTACTGGGGGCCGCTGGTTGGCGGCGCCATCGAGAACTGGTTCGCGTACGCCCTGGCCCTGGTGTTCTTGTTGTTCCGACCTCAAGGCCTGTTCGGCGAGAAGATCATCGAGCGCGTATGACGCCGACGATGACGACCCATCTGCTTCGTTGGCTCGTCGCTCCTCGCTGCGGCGTACAACCGCGTACGCCTCACTCGTCGCTCCTCGCCGCCTCGCATCTGGATCGTCCTCGTCGCCGTCAGGCCGCGATCGGTCGATCGAAGGCCATCGCAGTCCCACTGTGATCTACCGAGAGGCGGGCCAGTTCAAGACGACGTACGCCGCCGATCAGGCGATCTTTCCGATCGTCCAGGATCGCGTCTTCGTCGCCGTGCTGCTCGCCGCCGCGTTCCTGGTTCCGCCACTGGCCGCCAACGAGTACTGGCTGCAAGCGATCCTCATCCCGTTCCTCATCTACTCGCTGGCGGCGCTGGGGCTGAACTTGTTGACCGGATACGCGGGTCAGCTGTCGCTCGGGACCGGTGGCTTCATGGCCGTCGGCGCCTACAGCGCGTTCAAGCTGGCGACCGCGTTTCCGTGGCTCGACATCATCGTCGTCTTTCTGCTGTCCGGGCTGGTCGCCGCCGGCGTGGGAATCGTGTTCGGCATCCCCAGTCTGCGGATCAAGGGCTTCTACCTGGCCGTGGCCACGCTGGCCGCGCAGTTCTTCCTCATCTGGCTCTTCAACAAGGTCGCCTGGTTCGTGAACTACGCGCCCTCGGGCACGATCACGGCGCCGCCCCGCACCGTGGCCGGCGTGATGGTGACCGGACCAGAGGCGACCGCGGCTGTGCGTTACGTCACCGCCCTGGGCCTGGTCGTGCTGTTCGCGTGGGTGGCCAAGAACCTGGTGCGCGGCCGGGTGGGCCGCTCGTGGATGGCCATCCGCGACCGGGACATCGCCGCCGAGATCATCGGGATCCGCCCACTCAGGACGAAGCTGCTCGCCTTCGCGATCTCGTCCTTCTACTGTGGCGTGGCCGGCGCCGAGTTCGTCTTCCTCTATCTGGGCAGCGCGGAGACGCTGGCCTTCGACATCTCGCTCTCGTTCCTCGTGCTGTTCATGGTCATCATCGGTGGCCTGGGCAGCATCCTCGGGTCCTTCCTGGGTGCCGGCTTCATCGTGCTGGTGCCCATCTTCCTCACCAACGCGCCCCATCTCATCGGCATCGGGATGCCGGTGGCGCTGCAGAAGCAGATCGAGCTGATGGTCTTCGGCGCGCTGATCATCTTCTTTTTGATCGTCGAGCCGGCGGGGCTCGCGCGACTGTGGCAGATCACCAAAGAAAAGTTGCGGCTGTGGCCGTTCCCACACTGATCACGGTGCCCGCCGCGAGGCGAGCATGAGAAAGAGGAGGAGGTCCATGAGCAAGATCCTGGTCCCCGTGCTGGCGTTGGCCCTGCTGGCCGGCCCGGCGGCTTCGGCCGTGTTCGCGCAGGCCAAGGAAGTGTTCATTCCGCTGCTCGTCTACCGCACCGGCCCCTACGCGCCGAGCGGCATCCCGATCGCCAACGGCTTCGTGGATTACTTCACGCTGATCAACGAGCGCGACGGTGGGATCAACGGGGTCAAGCTCGCCTGGGAAGAGTGCGAGACCCAGTACGACACCAAGCAAGGCGTGGAGTGCTACGAGCGGCTCAAGGGCAAGGGCCCGACCGGCGCCGTCGTCGTCAACCCCTACTCGACCGGGATCAGCTACCAGCTCATTCCCAAGGCGCCCGTCGACAAGACGCCGATCCTCTCGATGGGCTACGGCATGAGCGCCTCGTCGGACGGCCGATGGTTCCCGTGGGTGTTCAACTTCCCCACCAACTACTGGAGCCAGGCCTCGGCCGTGATCCGCTACATCGGGACTCAAGAGGGCGGGCTCGACAAGCTCAAGGGCAAGAAGATCGTGCACGTCCACCACAACAGCCCCTACGGCAAGGAAGCCAACCCCACGCTGGAGACGCTGGCCCGCCAGTTCGGCTTCGAGCTCACGCTGCTGCCGGTCGACCATCCCGGGCAGGAGCAGAAGTCGACGTGGCTCCAGGTGCGCCGGATCAACCCCGACTGGATCTTCATGTCCGGCTGGGGCGTGATGAACCAGGTCGGCATCAAGGAGGCGGCGGCCATCAACTTCAAGATGGATCACTTCATCGGCAACTGGTGGTCGGCCAACGACTCCGACGTCGTGCCCGCCGCCGACGGCGCCAAGGGCTACAAGGGCGCCACCTTCCACGCGCCTGGCACGAGCTTCAAGGTCTTCCAGGAGGTCGTGAAGAACGTCTACGACAAGGGCAAGGGCGCCGGGAAGAAGGAGGAGATGGGCGAGCCGCTTTACAATCGCGGCATCGTGAACGCGATGTTCGCCGTCGAGGCCATCCGCACCGCGATGGCCCAGTACGGGAACAAGCCCATGACCGGCGAGCAGGTCCGCTGGGGCTTCGAGCACCTCAACCTCACCGACAAGCGGCTGGAGGAGCTGGGCATGAAGGGCTTCACCCATCCGGTGAAGGTGAGCTGCGAGGATCACGAGTCGAGCGGGCCGATCCTCGTCCAGCAGTGGGACGGCAAGAAGTGGACGGTCGTCTCCGATTGGATCCAGCCGATGCGCGAGGTCGTCCGCCCGAAGATCGAGGCGGCCGCGGTGGAGGAAGGCAAGAAGCTCGGCTACACGATGCGGGACTGTTCCAAGGAGAAGTAGTGGCGCTCCTGTCCGTCAACAACGTCGAGGTGATCTACGATCACGTGATCCTCGTGTTGAAGGGCGTGTCGCTGCAGGTCCCCGAGGGGGGCATCGTCGCCCTCCTCGGGGCCAACGGCGCCGGCAAGTCCACCACGCTCAAGGCGGTGTCGGGACTGCTGCGCACCGAGCGCGGGGACGTCACCAAGGGCTCGATCGAGTTCCAGGGCGAGAGCCTGCATCATCGCAATCCCGACGAGATCGTCCGGCGCGGCGTCGTGCAGGTGATGGAGGGGCGCCACGTCTTCGAGCACCTGACCGTCGAAGAAAACCTCCTGACCGGCGCCTACACCCGGGGCAACGGCGACTCGCTCACGAGCGATCTCGCGCGCGTGTACGAATACTTCCCCCGGCTCACGCAGCGGCGCACCGTCATGGCCGGGTATATTTCCGGGGGCGAGCAGCAGATGCTGGCCATCGGACGGGCGCTCATGGCCCATCCCCGGCTGATGCTGCTCGACGAGCCCTCGATGGGCCTGGCCCCGCTGCTCGTGGCGGAGATCTTCGACATCGTGAGCCGACTCAACCGCGAGGAGGGGGTGGCCGTGCTGCTCGCCGAGCAGAATGCGACGATGGCGCTGCAGTTCGCCCAGTACGGTTACGTGATGGAGAACGGCCGCATCGTGCTCGACGGCGACGCGCGGACGATCGGCGACAACGAGGACATCAAGGAGTTCTACCTCGGGCTGTCGGGCGTCGGACAGCGCAAGAGCTACCGCGACGTGAAGCACTACCGCCGAAGGAAAAGGTGGCTGTCGTGAGTGCGCAGCTCGAGATCCGCGAGGTGTCGAAGGCCTTCGGGGGCGTGCAGGCGGTCACTCGCGTGAGCCTCGACGTGCCGCGCGGCGAGATCCTCTCCGTGATCGGCCCCAATGGCGCCGGCAAGACGACGCTCCTCAACATGGTGAGCGGGTTCTACCACCCCGACACCGGCCGCATCACCCTCGACGGCGCCGACGTCACCTCCGATCGTCCCAATCACATCGCCACCCTCGGGGTGGCCCGCACGTTCCAGAACATCGCGCTCTTCCGCGGGATGACCGTGCTCGACAACCTGATGCTGGGCCGCCACGTGCACATGAAGGCGGGGGTGTTCAGCAGCTTCGTCTACTGGGGGCTCGCGCAGAAGGAAGAAGTCGTCCACCGGAAGCGCGTCGAGGACTTGATCGACTTCCTGAAGATCCAGGACCTGCGACGCCGGCCCACCGGCTCGCTGCCCTACGGACTGCAGAAGCGCGTGGAGCTGGGTCGCGCGCTCGCCCTCGATCCCAAGATCCTCCTGCTCGACGAGCCCATGGGCGGCATGAACCAGGAGGAGAAGGAGGACATGGCGCGCTTCATCCTCGACGTCAACGAGGAGTGGGGCACGACCATCATCCTCATCGAGCACGACATGGGCGTGGTCATGGACATCTCCGACCGCGTGGCCGTGCTCGACATGGGCCAGAAGATCGCCGACGGCAAGCCCGACGAGGTGCGCAACAACCCCGTCGTGATCCGAGCCTATCTAGGAGAGAAACGTGGCTAGTGTGGCGACCGTCGACACGCTCCCCAAGCAGATGCGGCGGAACGCCGAGCAGTACGGCAGCCGGCCGGCGATGCGCGAGAAGGACCGGGGAATCTGGCAGACGTTCACGTGGCGCGAGTACTACGACCAGGTCCGCGACCTCGCCCTCGGGCTCGCCGCCCTCGGCTTCAAGCGTGGCGACCGGCTCTCCGTCATCGGCGACAACCGGCCGCGTCTCTACTGGGCCCAGATGGCGGCGATGTCGCTGGGCGGGATCTCCGTCCCGGTGTACCAGGACTCGATCGCCAAGGAGCTGGCCTACGTCTGGAACCACGCCGAAGTGTCGGTGATCATCGCCGAGGACCAGGAGCAGGTCGACAAGGTCCTCACGCTGAAGGCCGAGCTGCCGGCGGTGCGCCTCGTCGTCTACGACGATCCACGCGGCATGCTCACCTATCGCCACGAATGGCTGAAGTCCTACGGCGACGTCCAGGAGCTGGGACGCGAGCGCGCCCGCCAGCAACCGCAGCTCTTCGAGCACGAGATTTCCGCGGGGCGGCCCGACGAGGTCGCCATCATTTGCTACACGTCGGGGACCACCGGCAGCCCCAAGGGGGCGATGCTCACGCACGCCAACGCCATCTCCGTTGCCGAGACGTTCATGGCGGAGGAGGACGTCCGGCCGACCGATGAGTACCTGGCCTATCTGCCGATGGCATGGGCGGGCGACGCGACCTATACGCTCTTCGCGAGCCTGGCCGCTGGCTTCACCGTGAGCTGCCCGGAGAGCCCGGAGACGGTGCAGCGCGATCTCCGCGAGCTGGGACCGACGACGCTGCTGGCCCCGCCGCGGATCTGGGAGAACATGCTGACCGGCGTCCTCGTGCGGGCCGGCGATTCCTCGCCACTCAAGCGGTGGATCTTCGAGCGCAGCCGGAAGGTGGCCGAGCGCGTCGAGATCCTGCGCGCCGACGGGAAGCCCATTCCCCTCAGCCTGCGGCTCCGCTACGCGCTCGGCAATCTCTTCGTGTACACGCCCGTGCGCGACCAGCTCGGCCTCCGGCGCACGCGCTGGGCGTTGACGGGTGGCGCGCCGCTCGGCCCCGACACGTTCCGCTTCTTCCGCTCCATCGGCGTGAATCTCAAGCAGGTCTACGGCGCGACGGAGACGACGGGACTGGTGTCGCTCCAGCCCGATGGCGAGGCCAATCCCGACTCGGCGGGCAAGCCCTGCCGCGGCATCGAGGTGCGCATCGCCGAGAAAGGCGAAGTGCTGGTGCGCGGCGCCGGCGTCTTCAAGGGCTACTTCAGGAACGAGGAGGCCACGCGCGAAGTGGTCGATCGTGACGGTTGGTATCGCACCGGGGACGCCGGCTTCATCGATCCCCGCGGCCACCTGGTCATCATCGACCGGGCCAAGGACGTGGGCGCGCTCAGCGAGGGGACGCCCTTCGCCCCTCAGTTCATCGAGAACAAGCTGAAGTTCAGCCCATACATCCGGGAGGCCGTCGCGTTCGGCAACGATCGCGCCTTCGTGACCGCCATGATCGCCATCGATCTCACCACGGTCGGCACCTGGGCCGAGCGCCGCGGTCTCGCCTATACGTCGTACGCCGACCTCTCCCAGAAGCTGGAGATCCGGGGACTCGTGCGTGACGAGATCGCCAAGTGCAACGCGACGCTCCCCGACGCGACGAAGATCCGGCGCTTCCTGCTCCTCACCAAGGACCTCGACGCCGACGACGCCGAGATCACCCGCACGCGCAAGGTGCGCCGGCGCTTCGTGGCCGAGAAGTACGCGCCGATCATCGACGCGTTCTACTCGGGCAAGGACGACGTGGCGCTGTCCACCTCCATCACCTACGAGGATGGCCGTCAGGGCACGATCCAGTCGCGCGTTCACCTGGAAGACGTCGACGGGGCTCCGGCCCATGCTTGAGTGGCAGTTCACGCTGCTCCTGCTCTCCAACGGCGTGCTCATCGGTCTCATGTACGCGCTGATCGCGCTCGGCTTCGTGCTCGTCTACAAGGCGACCGACGCCGTCAACTTCGCTCAGGGCGAGTTCGTGATGATCGCGGGTTTCGTGGTGGCGGGGTGCCTGGGCGTCTGGGGGGTGCCGCTGTGGCTGGCCGTCCCGCTCGCGCTCGGGAGCATGGTGGCCTTCGGCTTCGTCCTCGAGCGCGTCATGCTGCGCAAGCTGATCGGGCGGCCGGTGATCGCCGTGGTCATGGCGACGATCGGGCTCGCGTCGATCCTGCGCGGCATCGGGCCCTTCACCATCTTTTCCGGGACCAAACCGCTGCCCCTCCCGGTCAGCGACGAGCCGTTCGTGCTGGGGCCGCTGTTCATCCCGCCCATCCAGCTCACGGGCGGCCTGATCAGCCTGGCCTTCCTCGCCGGCTTCAGTTGGTTCTTCCTCAAATCGCGCAACGGCGTCGCCATGCGCGCCGTGGCCGACAATCAGCAGGTGGCCATGGCGATGGGCATCGACGTCGAGCGCTACTTCGGGCTGGCCTGGGCCATGACCGGGGTGGTCTCGGCGCTGGGCGGCATCCTCTGGGGCAACATGCTCGGCGTCGACGTGAACCTCGCCCTGGTCGGCTTCAAGGTGTTCCCGGTGGTGATCCTGGGTGGGCTCGACTCGATCCCGGGCGCCATCATCGGCGGGCTCATCGTCGGCATCGTGGAGAACGTGGCCGCCGGGTACGTCGATCCTTACGTGGGCGGCGGCACCAAGGACTTCGCGCCGTACGTCCTGATGATCCTGGCGCTGATGATCCGCCCGTACGGTATCTTCGGCAAACGCATCATCGAACGCATATGAATGACCGGCTCGTGATACTGCACCGAAAGGGTGGGGCCGGACGTGGCCCCTGTTCGACCACGCAAATCGACAGTGGGTTCCGCCAAGTCAGCGAGCCACGTCTGATAGCCGGGTCCGACGCAGAGCCCAGAAGATACGGGTCTCACAGGGGCCACGCCCGGCCCCACCCTCTCAGCGCCGGTTTCACGCCGGGCGCTCGACGCTTCGTCACTGCGTTCGCGGAGACGCATCGATGATTCATCGGGAATGCGGCGTGCTCAAGACGACGTACGAAGCAGACATGGCGCTCTATCCGCTGCCCATCGCGCGCTGGACGGTCGGCGTGCTCGCCGTCCTGTTCTTCCTGGTCGTTCCCATGACCGTGCACGAGTACTACCTGTCCCTGGCCAACCTCGTCTGGATCGCCATCATCGGTGCGCTCGGCCTCAATATCCTCGTGGGCTACACGGGGCAGGTGTCCATCGGCCATGGCGCGTTCATGTCGGTGGGCGCGTACACCGCGGCGAACCTCGCCACCCGCCTCGGTTCGCCGTGGCCGGTGAACCTCCTCGCCGGTGGCCTCATGGCTGCGCTGGTGGGGGCCGTGGTCGGCATCCCCTCGCTGCGCATCAAGGGTTTGTACCTGGCCATCGCGACCCTGGCCGGCCAGCTCATCATCGAGTGGACGATCAACCACGTGACGTTCATCAGCGGCGGGGTCCAGGCGTCCATCGAGGTGGCGCGGCCGCGGGTGGGCCCGATGGTGCTCAGTACCCAGCGCGACATGTACTACTTCCTGCTTGTCTTCGTCGGTCTGGCCATCGTGGGGACGCTGAACCTCATGCGCAGCCGCATCGGCCGCGCGTTCATCGCCATCCGCGACCATGACATCGCCGCCGAGCTGATCGGCATCAACATCTTCCGTTACAAGCTGCTGGCGTTCGCCATCTCGTCCTTCTATGCCGGGGTCACCGGGGTCCTGTACACGTACTTTCTCGGCATCGCCAACTACGAGCAGTTCCAGATCACGGTCTCCATCGACTACCTGGCCATGATCATCATCGGTGGGCTTGGCTCGGTGCTGGGCTCGATCTTCGGGGCCATCTTCGTCACCTTGCTCCCCATTGGCATCCGTTACGCGATGGAGGCCTTCGGCGGGGTCTTCTTCTCCCCGCAGACCGTGCTCAACCTGATCCCCAACCTCCGTCTCATGCTGTTCGGCGCGCTCATCATCCTGTTCCTGGTCGTCGAGCCGGATGGGTTGAACCGCCTGTGGCGTAATATCCGCAACTATTTCCGTGTCTGGCCGTTCGCGTACTGAGCAGGCGCGTGGAACGCGCCCGGGTGCGCGAGAAGGGAGAGGACTCATGAGGCATCACCTGGCCATCCTGATAGCCCTGATACTGGCAGTGGGCAGTCTGCTGACTGCGGCGCCGTCCCACGCCCAGTCGAAGTCCGAGATCGTCATCGGTGTGCAGTGCGACCGCACCGGGCCGACCCAGATCGTGGGCACCGTTCTGTGCCCGGCGTTCCACGACTACATCGCTCTCGTGAACTCCAAGGGCGGAGTGGACGGGCATCCGATCAAAGCCATCGAGATCGACCACGAGTACAAGGTGCCGCCGGCGGTCGAATCCTACGAGCGGCACAAGAAGGAAGGTGCCGTGACGATGGCGGTCTACGGCACCCCACAGATCTACGCCCTGACCGCGAAGCTGACGGAAGACCGGATCCCCGGCACCTCACCGGGCTTCGGGAGTGCCGCCGCGGCCGATGGCGCACGTTATCCGTTCATCTTCCCCATCGCCGCTACCTACTGGTCGCAGGGGGCGGCGGCCGTGGACTTCGTGAAGAAACAGCTCGGCGGGAACCTCAAGGGCAAGAAGATCGCGTATATCTTCTACGACAATCCCGCCGGCCGTGAACCCATCGAGGTGATCGAGGACCTCGCCACGAAGGAGGGTTTCCAGCTCAAGACCTTCGCCGTCCCGCCGCCCGGCGTCGAGATGGGCGCCCAGGCGCTGGACATCGCCCAGCGCTTTCGCGCCGACTTCGTGATCGCCCACCTGTTCGGCGGGGCGCCCTCGGTATCGATCAAGGAGTTCAAGCGTGTCGGATATCCGCTGCGGAAAGTGGTCTCGTTCGTGTGGGGTGCCGCCGAGGCGAACATCGACGGCGCCGGCGGCTTCGCGGTCGCCGAAGGGTACTACGCGATGCAGTTCGCCGGTGTAGGGACTGACTACCCGGTGCTGAACGAGATCCGCGATATGTACAAGAAGCAGGGCAAGGAACCGCCCAAGGAGATGGCGTCGACGGTGTTCTACAACCGCGGCGTGTTGATCGCCGCCCTCCACGTGGAGGCCATCCGCAACGCATTGAAGGCCAAGCCCGACGGCAAGCTCACCGGGAACGACACGAAGGCCGGGTTCGAGAAGATCTCGAACTTCACCCTGGGCGGTCTGGTCCCGCCGCTCAAGATCACGGCGACCGACCACGAAGGTGGCGGTCTCGTTCAGATCTGGCAGGTGAAGGGTGGGAAGTTCGAGAAGGTGACCGACTGGTTTGCCGCCTACCAGGACGTGGTGGGCAAGCACATCAAAGACGCCGCGAAGAAGTAGAGAGGAGGCGCGGCGGGGGCTTCGGCCCCCGCCGTGACCGTATGCGATGCTGACGCTGAACAACATCGAAGTCATCTACGATGGCGTCATCCTCGTCCTCAAGGGCGTGTCGCTCAACGTCCGCGAGGGCGGCATCACCACCCTGCTCGGCGCCAACGGGGCGGGGAAGACGACGACGCTCAAGGCCATCTCGGGCTTGCTTCGCACCGAGCGCGGCGAGGTGACCAAGGGCTCGATCGAGCTGAGCGGTGAGCGCATCGATCGGTTGCCCGCGCACGCGGTGGTGAGGCGCGGCGTCGTGCAGGTCTTCGAAGGCCGCCGTGTCTTCGAGCACCTGACGACCGAGGAGAACCTGATCGCCGGCGCCCACGTGCAGGCCGACCGCGAGCGCGTGCGCCAGGGCATCGATCGCGTGTTCGAGTACTTTCCGCGGTTGGCCGAGCGCCGGATGGTGCAGGCCGGCTATCTGTCAGGCGGCGAGCAGCAGATGCTCGTCATCGGCCGGGGGTTGATGGCGGCCCCGCACGTGATGCTGCTCGACGAGCCGTCGCTCGGACTGGCGCCCATGCTGGTCGAGGAGATCTTCGCGATCGTCCAGCGCCTCAACCGCCAGGAGAAGCTCACGGTCCTGCTGGTGGAGCAGAACGCGACGCTCGCGCTGACGATCGCCGAGCACGGATACGTGATCGAAAACGGCCGCATCGTACTCGAAGGGACGGCCGAGATGCTGCGCTCGAACGCCGACATCAAGGAGTTCTACCTCGGACTCACGGAGGTGGGAGCGCGCAAATCGTACCGAGACGTGAAGCACTACAAGCGGCGCAAACGCTGGCTGAGCTAGGGAGGGGCGGGCGTGACGAGATGGCTGGGGTGGGGGATGGTCCTGATGATGCTGACGGTCACGCTGGGCGCCTGCGCGACGATGAGCGAGCCCGAGCCCACGCTGTACAAGCGGCTGGGCGGGCGTGAAGGCATCCGGGGGGTCGTCGACGATTTCGTGGCGTTCCTCGTCGCCGATCCGCGCGTCAAGGATCGGTTCACGAAGCTCACGCCAGCGCAGGTCGAGAAGCTGAAGACCAACGCCTCCGATCAGATCTGCGACGCGACGGGCGGGCCGTGTTCGTACCTGGGCAAGGACATGAAGGCAGCCCACACGGGGATGAGCATCACGGAGGCCGACTGGAGCGCGACCGTCGAAGATCTGATCAAGGCGCTCGACAAGCGCAACGTCGCCAAGAAGGACCAGCAGGAGCTGATCGGGCTGCTCGCACCCATGAAGAAGGACATCGTCGGCCAGTAGTCATCGAAGGAGTCACAAGGTTGGCGGAGAAGATCGACCGACGACACGGGTACTGGAACCGGGAGAAGGAAACGATGCCGCCGGCGGCGCGCGAGCGCTATCAGGCCCGCTGGCTGACGAGTCTGCTCGAGCTCGCCTGGGAGAAGGCGCCAGGTGTGCGTCGCCGGCTCGAGCGCGCCGGCGTCGGGCCCAAGGACCTCCGTGGTCCGGACGACCTGGCCCGGCTGCCCGTCATCAAGAAGAGCGAGATGCCCGACCTGCAGAAGGCCGATCCCCCGTTCGGCGGCTTCTGCACGGTGCCGATGCGCCGCGTGCGTCGGATCTTCGTGTCGCCGGGGCCGATCCTCGAGCCGATGGGCCCCGAGATCTCCGAGTGGCACGCCGAGACGTGCCTGTTCGCGGGCGGCTTTCGGCCCGGCGACGTGGTCATCGATACGTTCCTCTATCACCTGGTGCCGGCCGCTCATGAGATCGACGAGGCGCTCAACCTCATCGGCTGCACGGCGGTGCCCACCGGCGTCGGCAACACCGACACGCAGGTGGCTGTGGCTCGCGCCGTCCGGGCCACCGGCTACGTGGGAACGCCGAGCTTCCTCATGACGATCCTGCAGCGCGCGAAGGAGATGGGGGTGGGCCGTCTCGGCCTGGAGGTCGCCCAGGTCGGCGCCGAGCCCTTGCCCGAGTCCTTGCGGAACCAGTTCGAGGAGGAGCACGGCATCATGACGCGTCAGGGCTTCGGCACGGCCGATCTGGGCCTCGTCGCCTACGAGTGCCCGGAGAAGGCGGGCATGCACCTGATCGAGGACGCGGTGGTGCAGGTGTGTGATCCCCAGACCGGCGAGCCGCTGCCGTACGGCCAGATCGGCGAGCTGGTGGCGACCGTGCACAACACGACCTACCCGATGATCCGCTTCGGCACCGGCGACCTGACGATCATCGACGACGCGCGCTGTCCGTGCGGCCGCACCTCGGCGCGGATGCTCGGCTGGCGCGGGCGCGCCGACGAGGTCACGAAGGTCCGCGGGATGTTCATCCATCCCCGCCAGGCCGACGAGGTCGTCGCCCGCGCGTCGGGGATCGCGAAGTATCAGGTGGTCGTCGGCCGCGAGGGCCATCAGGACTCGCTGCTGTTCCGCGTCGAGCTGGCGGCCGACGCGAAGGCCGAGGCGGTCACGCCGAAGCTGGAGACGGCCATTCGCGACGTGATGAAGCTGCGCGGCAGCGTGCAGGTCGTGTCGGCCGGCAGCATCCCGGACGGCGCCAAGAAGATCAGCGACGAGCGCAAGTGGGACTGAAGTGAAGATTTTCTCGGATCAGCACGAAATGTTCCGCACAGCGATCCGGCAGTTCATCGAGCGCGAGATCATGCCGCACGTCGAGGAGTGGGAAGCGGCCGGCCGGATGCCGCGGTCGATCTGGCCGCGCCTGGGCGAGCTCGGGTTCCTCGGTGTCGAATACGACGAGAAGTACGGCGGGAGCGGCGCCGACCTCCGCACGACGATGGTGCTGCACGAGGAGTGTGCTCGTTCGCGCTCGGGCTCCTTCGCCATGGCCGTCGGCGTCCACTGCGACATGGCCTCCCCCCATCTCTACTGGACGGGGAGCGAGGCGCTCAAGACGAAGTACCTGCCGGCGATGTGCCGGGGTGAGCTGCTCACGGCCATCGCGGTCACCGAGCCCGGCGGCGGCAGCGACGTGGCGGCCATCCGCACTCGCGCGGTGCGCGACGGCGATCACTACGTGCTCAACGGCTCCAAGATGTTCATCACCAACGGTGCCACCGCCGACGTCTTCTTCGTCGCCGCGCGCGTCGAGGCGGGCAGCGCCGACAAGCGCCACCGCGGCATCTCGATGTTCCTGGTCGAGCGCAACACGCCGGGATTCACGGTGAGCCGGACGCTCGACAAGATGGGCATGCGTGCCTCCGACACCGCCGAGCTCGCCTTTCAGGACCTGCGAGTCCCGGCCGACCATCTGCTTGGCCGCGAGGGCGTGGGCTTCTACGAGGTCATGCGCGTCTTCCAGCGCGAGCGCCTGGTGGCCGGCCTGCACGCCATCGGCATGGCCGACCGCGCGCTCGACGACACGATGGCCTACGTCCGCGAGCGCCGGGCCTTCGGCGCGCCGCTCTCCGACAAGCAGGTGGTCCGGCACAAGCTCGCCGACTGCGCCACGCAGCTCGAAGCCGCCCGCGCCCTCACCTACGCGGCGTGTCTGAAATACGAGGCGGGCGAGGACGCGATCCGCGAGATCTCCATGGTCAAGCTCTTCACCGCCGAGATGGTGAATCGCGTCGCCTACGACTGCGTGCAGCTCCACGGCGGCTACGGGTACATGCGCGAGTATCCCATCGAGCGCTTCGCGCGCGACGCGCGGCTCCTGCCCATCGGCGGCGGCACGAGCGAGATCATGCGCGAGATCATCGCCAAGCACCTGCCGCTCTGAGCCGGCGATGGCCGCGCCCGACTTCGTCGCCGTCGGCCACGTCACCCTCGACCACTTCGGCAACGACGTGCGGCCGGGTGGGGCGGCCCTCTTCGCCGCGGTCACCGCGCATCGTCTCGGCCTGAGCGCCGGGATCCTGACCAGCCACGGCGATGATTTTCCGCTGGAGCTCGTGCCACCGCAGATCGAGGTGGTGACGGTCGACGCGCCGCACACGACGGTCTTCGAGCATCACATCGATGGCAGCCACCGGACCATGCGACGGCCGATCGCCGCGCGGACCCTGACCCCGGCCGACGTCCCCGACGACTGGCGCAATGCGCCGCTCGTGCTGCTGGCGCCGGTTCTCGACGACGTCGACCCCGCGATCGGCGACATGTTCAGTGACGCCACGCTGGCGGCCGCCGGACAGGGCTGGCTGCGCGCGGTGGGCCGCGACGGCGAAGTGCGGAGCCGGCGCTGGGAGCCGCCGCGCAGGCTCCTCGGCCGGCTGCAGGGCCTCTTCCTCTCCGACGAGGACGTGCTCGGCCAGGAGGCACAGATGCTGGAATGGCTCCAGCGTCTGCCCGTCGGCATCGTCACCGCGGGCGAAGCCGGCGCGCTCCTCTACGTGAACGGCGAACGGTACGAGATCCGGCCCCGGCCGGCGCGTGAGGTCGATCCCACCGGCGCGGGCGACGTGTTCGCCGCCGCGTTCCTCATCGGATATCAGTTCGACGGTGATCCCTGGCAGGCGGCGGCCGTGGCCACCTGCGCGGCGTCACTCTCCGTGGAAGGCCAGGGGTGGTCGATGGTGCCCGACCGCGAGACGATGACCTCCGTGCTCGACCGCTATCGCAAAGTCGAGTGATGCCCTCGGCTTGACGCGCCCCGGGGCGGCGACTACGCTGGGCCTCAGATGACGCCTGCCCCATCCCGCACGATTCGCATCACGGCCGGCGCGGTCTCGGCGAAGGCCCGGCTCGACGCGTCGAAGACCGCGAGTGCGATCTGGGACGCGCTGCCGATCGAAGCGAAAGCCGAGACGTGGGGCGACGAAATATATTTCGGCATCGGGGCCACGATCGTGCCGGAGTCGCCGCGGGCGACGGTGGACATGGGCGACCTCGGCTACTGGCCACCCGGGAAGGCGTTCTGCATCTTCTTCGGGCCGACACCGGCGAGCCAGGGCAACGAGATCCGGCCGGCCAGCCCGGTGAACGTGCTCGGTCGTGTGGACGGCGACGCCACGGTATTCAAGAAGATACGTGCCGGCGCGCCGGTGCGCATCGAACGCGCGTGATGCGGGAGGAGACGAGGGCATGAAGATCTTCCTCGATACGGCGAACGTCAACGAGATCAAAGAGGGCGTGGCGCTCGGCGTCGTCGACGGCGTGACCACGAACCCGACGCTCGTGGCCAAGGAAAAGCGGCCGTTCCGTCCCCACGTCGAAGAAATCTGCGCCATTGTGCCCGGCGACGTGAGCCTGGAGGTGGTCGCCACCGACTTCGAGGGCATGGTCAAGGAAGGCGAGGAGCTCGCCCAGATCGCGCAGAACGTCGTGGTGAAGTGCCCGCTAACGAAGGACGGCCTCAAGGCCGTCAAGCACCTCACCGGCAAGGGCATCCGCGTGAACCAGACGCTCTGCTTCTCGGCGACCCAGGCGCTGCTCAGCGCCAAGGCCGGCGCCTTCTACATCAGCCCCTTCCTCGGGCGCCTCGACGACATCGGGGCCAT
>Ga0209158_1000730_pt1 | contig 23293 bp, 26 predicted proteins | sample GraSoiAngelo_140_FD_185897 | JGI IMG/M metagenome (GOLD analysis project Ga0209158, IMG submission 185897) | Grasslands soil microbial communities from the Angelo Coastal Reserve, California, USA - 14_0929_12_30cm (SPAdes) (version 2) | ecosystem: Environmental > Terrestrial > Soil > Grasslands ...
TGATCCGGGATTTATTGCAATTCCTGGAGGACACGTAGAGAAGGACGAATCCTTGCATGAGGCGTTGACAAGGGAGATGAAGGAAGAACTCGGAGTAACTATAGGAAGGATCACTAGCGTCTACGTGGGCCTTCACAGGAATACTAAAGGTGAACGAGATAGAATACACTACTTCCTCGTAGATAGTTGGAAAGGGAGAATTATTCCATATGAGGCCGAAAGCCTCTACTGGGAATCAGATCTTCACAACCTGACCGCCACATCCGACAGGAAAGCTATGAAGAGAGTCTTGTAAGCGCGGCTCAGAGACCAGTGCCACTAGAACGTCCGTACGTCATCCTAAACGCGGCAATGAGCCTGGATGGCAAGATCGCCACGCGAACAAATGAGTCGCGATTATCTTCCCAAAGAGACCTCAGACGCGTCCACATGATTAGGAGCCAAGTTGACGGAATAATGGTCGGCCTGCGGACAATGCTTTGCGACGACCCCAAGCTTAGGGTGAAATACTTTCATGACAATCATCCTGCCAGGATAGTCGTAGATAGCAAAGCAAGAACCCCGCTCGACTCTTACATTGTCAAGACGGCTTCATTGACACCCACGATTGTCGCGGTAACCACAAAAGCTCCACAGCGAAGAGTAAAACAGCTTCAGAAGGCCGGGGTCAAAATTCTCGTATGTGGCAACGGTCCCCTAGTTTCACTTCCAATCTTGATGAGACGTCTCCGAAAGCTCGGAGTCCAGAGAGTTCTGCTTGAGGGAGGAGGAACTCTGAACTGGGGAATGCTCTCCCAGAAGCTAGTCGACCAGGTTTCTGTGTCCGTCAGCCCTAGAATACTAGGGGGAGAGCAGGCTGTCACTCTTGTCGAAGGAGACGGAGTCTTGAGGATAGAAGACGCTATCCGTCTACGGCTTCTCGGGGTGAAAAGATATGGTGACGAACTCGTCCTAAACTACAGAGTCTTAAGCTGAGTCATCCCGGGCATGTCTGGTCCGAGCAGAATGGTTGGGATCGATTATTTCGTTTTGATGCTCCAGAATTACTTCGGGAACGTTCTTGTCCAGCAAGTGTCCCGCCTTGAGCTTCTTAGTTTCTAGATAAAACTGATTGTACTGGTTGGGCTCAGTTATGAGAGGGATCCTTCCAGTTATCTTGACGCCATGCGACTGGAGGTCTCGTATTTTCTCAGGATTGTTAGTCATCAACTTGACAGATCGGACATGGAGAGATCCGAGCATGTGGGCAGCTAGGTCATAGTCGCGCTCGTCCGGCTTGAACCCGAGAACCTCATTAGCCTGGAAGGTGTCGTACCCGTAATCCTGCAATTGATACGCCCGAATCTTGTTAACGAATCCAATACCACGCCCTTCCTGTCGCATGTACAGTACGATTCCCGCAGGCATTGCCCCAATCTCCTTGAGGGATTGTTGCAGTTGCTCGCCACAATCGCAGCGCAGAGAGCCTAGGGTGTCCCCAGTGAGGCATTCCGAATGCAACCTGACAGGGACCTCTTCTCCCTCGTAAATATCGCCGTGCGCAAGCGCAGCATGTTCCCTCCCATCAACATTATTCTCGAAAGCAATGACTTGATAGTCTCCGTAAATTGTGGGAAGTTCTGCTATCGCGATAATGCGAACACAGACTTCTGCAGTCTTGCCGCAGTCATGAGCCTTGTTCTCCTTGAGAAGTTTTTCAACAATCGCTTTCGGTATACCGGTCATTTGTCTGCAATACTCGCGGGACGCCCCTGAGCTAGGTTAACCTTTCCCTTTTCATAAAAGGCCAAAAGCTAACTACTCGTTAAGCTAACGCCGACTAGCAGCATCATGGAGCAAAAGGCTGGTTCTCTCGAAACGAGGGTCACGTACCCTCCAGCACTCTTCTCCGCCGTACTACTGCTGGCGTTGGTCGCGGCGGTGATACATGTGTACTTTGGTGTACTCGTCTACTCAGGTAACAATTCAATACCGATGTATGGCATAGCAGCCGTCTACATTGTAGGCTCAGTCTTAGTGGCGGGGAACATCAAACGTGAATTGTGGCTGAAGGTTGGAACTGGATGGGCCCTGCTACTAGTTGTTCTATGGGCCACCGCCGCCTTTCTTGGAAATGCGCCGCACTCCACAGATCTGCTGGCATATGGAGTGAACATCCTCGAGGTAGCGTTAGTCATAGCTCTTCTTGCTCTGACTCGTTATAGCAAGGTTCAGACCACGTCCTAGTCGAGCCGTGACTCGAACTCTTCGAGAATCAATTCCTTTCTTGCATAGTCAATGATTACCTTGAAACGGCACCCATGATATTCAACGTCCCCGTCGAGCTAGTCGCTTAATGTCCTCGCCGCTCATCTGCATGACCTTCCAGTTCTCACGGAATCCAGAACCTAGACTTCGGTAGAATTCCATTGCCGACTCGTTCCAATTGAGCACTTCCCAACGTAGTCCGTAGCAGTTTTCTGCAAGAGCTGTTTTTGCGAGGTGGATCAGAAGAGATTTACCGATCCCATTCTTTCGGAACTCTGACCTTACAAAGAGATCCTCTAAGTATATTCCGGGGCGTCCCTGCCATGTGGAATAATTATAGAAGAAGAGGGCCATACCTGCAGGTTTACTATTCCATTCTGCGATGGTAACACGAAACTTTGGGTTCGGTCCGAAACCATCGCGGCGTAGATCATCCTCGCTGCAATGGACTGCATTCGGTTCCCGTTCATATTCCGCCAGCTCTCGAATAAAGGATAGAATCAGAGGGACATCTTGTAGAGTTGCAGGCCGGAGACTTAGCATAAGCAGCGATGTCCGGCCCCGACTCGGAAGTACCTAAGGACTGTTCTGGATTGCTGTTTAGCGGACGTAGACGCCCATTTCCTCTGCAACACGCCTCAACCTATTGATGCGATTCTTAGTTGAGGGATGGGTGGAGAAGAGCTCCATCAATGTGTGTCCACGAATCGGGTTGACGATCCAAAGAGACGCGGTCGAAGCAGATGTCGAACCAACTGTTGCTGCGCGGGCATAGGGCGAGTTTACTCTGCTTGATATCTTCTCCAGCGCGCTGATTAATGCGCCTGGGTTGTGGGTTATTTTGGCCCCGTACTCGTCTGCATTGTACTCGAAGTTTCGACTGATCCCCAATTGTACGAAGGTTGCTCCAAGAGGAACGAATACAGCTGCCAGTAATAATGCAACGATGCTGCCGTTGTTTTGTCGGCCTCTTCCTGCTCCGCCAAACATCATGGACCATAGGGCAATGTTGCCAATGTAAGAGATGACGCCGGCGATTGTAGCGGCGACGCTGCTGATGAGCACGTCACGGCGAACGACGTGGCCAATCTCATGACCGATTACTGCCTCAAGTTCGCTTGATGAGAGGGTGCTTAGAATGCCGCTAGTCGCTACGACGACTGCCTTGTGTGGTCCTCGGCCCGTGGCGAAGGCGTTCGGCATCGGGGAATTGACTATGCCGACTTTGGGCATCGGTATTCCTGCCTCCTGGGAGACTTTTTTCACGATGTCAAACAGCGTCGGGTTCTCTTCTTCTTGAATGATGTGGGCCCGGGCCATTTTGACTACTATTTTGTCACTCCAGAAGTAGGTGGCGAAGTTGAGAACAGCTGCAAAAACCAGGCCGAGCAGCATAAATGTCAACGGGTCGCCAAAGTAGAACCCTATCGCGTATCCAATGAGCATGAGGAGTCCTGTCAAGACGAAAAAGAGTAATGTTATGCGTGCGTATGTTGTTGCGGACAATTCCCCTTGACCCCGGTACTAGGATGTTGGTCGCCAGCACTGTAAAAACGTGTTTCTTGCGTATGTCAAGCGATTGATTCCGTGCGGTCTATGGGTTCCGTTAGTCTTCACAAACTTCTTCAGGGCAAAAGTCTTGGAAAGGGCGCTAGGAATCGTCGGTGCTGGTCACGCTCATCCGATTTTTCACAATTAGAAATGGTAAGAGGAAGCCGTAGTATTCCCAACCAACAACGAGGGTATTCTTCGGAACATGTCGCTTTCGGTCTCGGAGTCTGTCGAGCCTGCCGTCAGGGTTGCCCGAGGAGCGAGCTACCTGTTATTGCAAGGCATCGTCATCAACATAATGGGGGTCTTCTACTTTGTCTTCGCCACAAGACTACTTCCCACTGTCGCAGACTTCGGACGCATCAGTACGGTCAACATATTTGCTGTTCTGGTTGTGTCGGTCGGAAGTCTGGGGCTTCCAACTGCAGCGACGAGGTTCATTGCGAAGTACGTCGCCTCAGAGCAGGAAGGGCAGGCCCGCATCGTCTATCAAAAGGTTCTTCGAGTTGGAATTGGACTTTCAATACTCTCGCTGTCTTCTGTAGTATTGGGTTCTCAGGTGCTTTCTCAATTATTTCTGGGAAGTCCCGATTTCGGTTTTCTGTTCCAACTAGCAGGTTTGGACGTATTCTTTCAGCTGTTGGCCTTGTTTCCTCTCGGCGCTCTTCAAGGAGTGTACCGGTTCCGCGAGGTCGCAATCATCAACATTGCGTCTAACGTTCTTCAGTTCGCAGGCGCAGTATATCTTCTAACAATTGGTTTGGGTCTAACAGGAATCATGATGGGGTGGATCATCGGAGACGCCCTCGGAACTTTGCTTTCACTAACTGCTGCTTCTCGTCATTTTCCTATGGTTGGTAGCGGTTCTTTGCAGGATAGAGGGAAAATAAGTCGGTTCGCAGTCCCCGTATACGGATCCACGCTGATCACTTTCGCCTCGACGTATGTCGATCGATTCTTGGTCCTATTTTTCGCCGGCGCTTCTGCTCTGGGAATCTACTCTCCAGTTCTCATCATCGTTGGAGTATTGGGTCTGGTGTCGACGGGTATAACGGGTGCTCTATTGCCTCAGCTGACCGATCTCCACGCCAGGAAGGGGGACATTGGGCTGCGGGACGCGGCGAGGGTTTCGTCGCGATATTTTTTCATATTATACCTGCCGTTCGCTATCGGTTTGGCGGTTACGGCGGGCCCTACGATTACGTTGTTTGCCGGTGAACGTTACGGAGCTGGCGCCCTTCCATTGGCAATTCTTGCCATCGGGCTTGGTCTGACTTCTGCTAGTATCGTGATCGGCAGTTCATTGCTGGCTGTCGGGAATACAAGGGTCCTAATTTCAGCTAGCGCGCTTGGGATACTTGCCGACATCGCCTTTGCGCCTTTGATCTTTCTGTTTGGAGTAACGGGGGCTGCTCTCAGCAGGGTCGCCCTAATGACGGCGTCACTTGGATGTTCGTGGATTATTCTAGAGAGGAAGTATCCGCGCTCGGTGGATCTTGCGGCCTTTTACAAGGTGCTCGTATGTTGCTTGGTAGAGGGTGGGGTTGTCGGGGCGGCCGAATTCGCATTACATGACAAGTACTTACTTCCGCTCTACATCGTACTAGGGTTCGTCGGGTATCTTGCTTCTCTTAGGATTCTAAGGGTGGTGAATTCTGGAGACGTGGCCCTTCTGCATAGATTCGTTCCCTCACGCCTCCGGTTTCTAGTTGATATCTTCGGCTGGTTGCTATCGACTCGCTAGATCTGAAACGATTACGATGCTATCTAGTAGACTGTGACTTTTGCGATGCCATTGATTTTGAGCATCTCTTGAATCACCGACCCAGGTATCTTGTCCTGTGCAATTAGGACTAGCTTCGGGTCCGGTTCGATGTCCGGGTCACCGACCAGAGCCTGTCGCACATTAATTCCTGCTTCAGCGAGGAGTCGAGCGGCTCCGGCCAGAATTCCTACCTTGTGGGGATCATCAGCTGTTATCTCAACCACACCTAGCCCGAGGAATCTAGCAACTTTTCGGAGCGAAAATCCAGCTGATTCCAGGTTGGAAAATATCGATTTGATCTCTGGATTCTTATTGATCATCCGAACGGTTTCCATGACCGTTCGCCGATCCACTCCTGCCGCTTGTGCGACTCGCAGTACAGGGACTTCTATTTGGTTTAGATAGATCCTCTCTCCGCGAATTGCGAGCCCGTTCTGGAGGATTGTTTTTGCGGTCCTAGTCCGTTCTGGATGATCTCTGGTTAGTGATTCTATTTTATCCCACATGACACGCTTCTACCTTGACACGTACAATTATGTACTAATAGGCTTAAAAGATTGCGTGTAAGTATAGAAGACGACCATGCAGACTCTCACGAGGAACCAAGAGAGGGTCGTACTGCCATCGACGGACACTCCAACCGATTACTACAACATTCAAGCCGACCTAGGAGAGCGGCTCCCACCACCGTTAGATCCTCAGACAAGGCAGCCAGCTAATCCCGCAACGCTTGAGAGGATTTTTGCAAAGGAGCTTATCCGTCAAGAGATCAGCGGCGAGAGGTACGTCCCGATTCCGGAAGAAGTGCGGGATGCTTACATCAGAATAGGCCGCCCAACGCCACTAGTCCGTGCGGCTCGTCTCGAGAGGCTGCTGGACACACCCGCCCAGATCTATTACAAGGCGGAATACCTGAGTCCAACAGGGAGTCACAAGCCCAACACCGCGATCCCACAAGCATACTATAACAATAAGCAAGGCATTGAGAGAATCGTCACGGAATCGGGCGCAGGCCAGTGGGGCTCAGCATTGGCAATGAGTTCTGCATTTTTTGGTCTCAAGTGCCAGGTGTACATGGTCCGGGTGAGTTACAATCAGAAGCCTGGCAGAAGGACGATGATGGAGACGTATGGTGCCAGAGTTTCGGCGTCTCCGAGCACGGAGACCAAGTATGGTCAGTCATTACTGGCTGAGGACCCGAATCATCCTGGGACATTGGGCATAGCTATCACTGAAGCCTTGGAGGATACTGTCACACATGAGGACACCAGATACTGCTTAGGATCAGTGTTGAATCATGTCTTGATGCATCAATCGATCATAGGACTGGAGACGAAGAAGCAGCTGGACTCGATCGGTGTGACACCCGACATTATTGCGGGATGTATAGGCGGGGGATCGAACTTTGCGGGCTTGGCATATCCGTTTATCGGTGAGAAGCTGAAAGGGAGGTTGGACGCGGATTTTGTTGCTGTTGAGCCAAAGGCGGTCCCGTCTACCACGAGAGGCGTCTATAGGTATGATTTTGGAGACAGCGGTGAGATGACGCCATTGTTGAAAATGTATACTGTGGGGCACAAGTATCTCTCTCCACCGATCCATTCAGGCGGTTTAAGGTATCATGGGAAGGCGCCGTCGCTCTGTTATTTGATTGATAGGAAGGTGGTTAGGTCGGTGGCGTATCATCAGAATGAAGTGTTCCAGGCAGCGAGGACGTTTGCTAGGGCCGAGGGTATGATTCCTGCTCCGGAGACGGCTCACGTGATCAAGTATGTGATTGACGAGGCTGAGAACTGTAAGAAGACTGGGGAGCGGAAGGTGATACTCTTCAACAACTGTGGTCACGGGCTTCTTGATCTCAAAGCATACGAGGACTTTCTGGCCGGAAAGCTGGTGGATTATGAGCCGGGTGGGATCGATCTGAGCTATCTTCCGAGTGTGAGCTAGCATACAGAACACCATTTGGAAAAAGTCTGGCGGGGGATTCCCTGAGTAATCGGGGGGCTTGTCTCTTTGGGGGGCAGAACGGGGGACTGAGGGGGACCTTGTCTGTCCCTCGAAGGGATGAGTGGGATTATGGGGATTCAGTGGGGTTTGTGTCTTGGGACCTGTGTTGATCTTGCTCCCTTTTTTCAGGGACGGGTCTGGTTTGATAGGCTTGTTTTGACGTTCGCTGTGAAGGAAAGATGTTTTTTCTCTCTGTGATAATATGTGGGATTGACATATTGACGTATCCCTAGCTGTTTTCAAGGCGTTTCCTAGGGGATTTCAGGGGGCCCGGGTCTTGGGGTTTGGGGTGTGAATGTGTGAGAGTTTAGGCGGTTATTGTCTTGACTGGTCGGCTTATTCTTCTGGCCTTGGAAATGTCCTGATGGATACCCTTCGCTCTCCAGTAAGTGCAGCACTTGCAATGCAGTCCATCTCCTAGTTTTGCGCCTTGTTCTGCTATTATCGAGTGGAGAACAGGATCTAGAATCGAGAGATAAGTGCAGCAGCCGCAATGCCCACCAGCATTCTTGGCCATAATTCCTCTCTTCCAAGAATTGTATTGATGGGCTGTTAGCATAAGGCGTGTTGTCTCCTGAAGTGTTCAGGAATAGGACAAGGGTACTAAGTGGACGTTTCAGTTCAACCGATGACGTGGTCCGGATTTATCGATTCCTAATATTGTGATACCTGGGTATAGCTAATATCGGACGTAGGCAGAATTCGGGTGAGTGGCGTGGAAGATGGTGTTGCAGCTCGGAGGCATGGAGCCGATTGATAGGCTTATTCGGAGGATCGAGAAGGCAGAGGTTCCTCTGAGGGAAGAAGAGACAAGGTTTGAGTCGATCAAAGAGAAGCACACTAGACGCGAGCCCTTAACCTCTGAAGAAACGAATCTAGTTCTTGAGCTTGCGAAGAAAGCCGAGCAGTGGGAGAAAGCCGTCGAATCCTCTGCGAGAACCGAGCCAGAACAGACGCTTCCAGGCTGCTAAATCGTAGGATAATCAGTCTGAGGGAGCCTTCTGAGTTCTGAAGAATACTCTCTAAAGCAGCTGAGTTCAGATGTTGATCTTGTCGTCAGAAAACATGTCTCGGAATCTGAAATCCTCCTGCACCTGAAACCCCTTCTAGAGAAAGTAGTGAACACGAGTTCTCTGCCTGCTGAAGCCTTCGCGCCTCGAAAGGATCGATTTGCAATGAACCTTCTCCACATGCCCGACGATGAGGCATATTCGATCATTGGAGGAGTATGGCGCCCAGGACAATCGACACCCATTCATGACCATCTGACCTGGGCGTTGATAGGAGTGTATGAGGGCGAGGAGCGAGAGACACTCTTCAGAAGAATTGATGATGGTTCGAACCTGAAGAAGGCCAAGCTGGAGAAGGTTAACGAACGGTCAAACAAGAAGGGACATGTGACAGTTCTGGGACATTCCGGGATACATCGTGTCGACAACGTTTCTCTCAAGGCTGCCTTGAGCATACACATCTACGGACGTGATATTGGCAATACGGAACGGCACAGTTATGATCCCGTAACAGGGGAGATAAGCCGGTTCGTCTCAGGATACTGCAATGTCTTGCGAGACACTGAAAGATTCTAGATAGTTCTGATCGTCCTTAGCGTCTACCTAAGACGGACCTCGGGAACCTGTCGCGTACTTCTAAGCCTCCGGGTCCAATCTGCTAGGCTGACGAGTAGGTCTCGCAGTATCTTTCGCGTCTGTTCATCAATCAGGTTGAGGTTTCTGTCAAATTTTGTCTCTGCGTCTCCGACGAGTAGCTGTGGAGTGTCGATGGGGTACATGTCCATGTCGACCATTATCTGTCTGAGATGCATTTGTGATCTTACTCCGCCTCTTGGTCCGGATGAGGCGCTGATTATTCCAGCCGTTTTCCCTTTCCATGATCTATCACCTGGTGGTCGGTTTCCCCATTCGATCGCGTTCTTCATCACCGCCGTGATCGAATAGTTGTGTTCTGGTGAGGCGAAGAGTATCGTGTCAGCCTCTCGTATTTTTTGTTTGAACGTCCTTATGGCTGGTGTTAGGTCGTGTTCTATATCTTGGCTGAATAGTGGGAGCCCGGAGAGATCGTGTATCTCGAGGGTCGTGTTTTCTGGTAGCAACTCTTTGGATGCGTGTAACAGCGCTGTGTTGAATGATCCTTTGCGGGTGCTGCCGGAGAGGCCGAGGATGCGGACCTGTGATCCGTCTCTAACACTGGGCGCATTGTATGATTGGGTCATCGATTCTTTGTTGGGCATAAATTATCTTTCTTAAAGACTAGGACTCACTATGCTTGGTCAGCAGGCATCGGTTTGATAACACGTCCTTGGAAATCATACGTGGAAGTTGATCCGCGGCGTGAATATCTCGTCTTGATCACGTATCTTCGTCGGAAGAGCTTCTGGTCCATTCGCAGTTTCGTCAGAGAGGGTGGGAACTTTGGCGCAGCTTGAGAGAGATCCTGGGAGACTGTAGGGCAGGGAGGGGCGGGTTTGTTGTTCGGATTCGGGCTTTTGGCAGGTTTACGTCATGAGGGAGGGTAGCGTGGAGTCGGGTGTGAAAGTGAAAGTGTTCTGTCTGTGGCTGGAGAAAAATAATGGGGGGTGGGGGCCCAAATAAAATTCGCAGGCACTTTCTGAAGATGCCTGTGAAACTTTTTTCTAGCGAATTTCTTTAGTCTCTCAATTCTTGGTATTGAGCTTGTCCCGCTCGAGAGGAGGACTGGTGAGTGAGAGGCGGAAGGATGTGATGGGTCGGAGAGTATTCGGAAAAGTATTGGGGAAGTGTCTTTCACGTCTTGAGACTTTACGTGCTACCCCACCCCTATTTTTACAACTTAATTTTTTACTGCGCCTCATTTTGGGCGAGAAACGGCTCTAACGACTCAAATGATGGAGAAAGCATTTTGCGGAAATGGGTTTATTCATTTAAACATAGCGGAAATCCACGAGGAAGACATCGGGGGCCAGAAAAAGTGAGCCCCGATCGGCGATCAGGGCTCAAAATGGGGGATTTCGATCATCGTCCCCGATCACCGTGTAATTTTCTTAAAAAAGCTGCGAGTCTAAACTATCTGCTTCGGCTCTAGTCGTCCGGTAGATTAGGCGAGGGTTCGGTCGGGTCGGTTTCGCGGTGATAGATTCCTCCGGAAAAGGTCCAGTGGGCATTGCATTTCTTGCACTGCAGTTTGAACCCTGTTCTCCATCCATCCGGAGCTCGAATATCGCCTATGATGGCAAGTTCGCCGCCGCATGAACATCGCGGAGCTTTGCTGGACAAGATTCCTAGTTACCTTTGCAGATTCGGCCCTTTTCAGCTTTCCTTGCGGGACAACAACATAGCGTTTCTAGATCAAGTATGGTATGAGCCGTTTTGTTCTCTTCATGTAGCTTAGGTAGTCTTGACCGAGTTCTTTGGTCAAAGTTCTCTCCTCTACACGCATTCTGTAGCCGTATGCGACTGCGAAAACAATCAGTAGCGTTAGGACTGCCGGCCAAGATTGGACAGCGAGTCCCAGCCCGATGAAAGTGACTAATGCGCCGGTATAGCTTGGATGCCTTACGAACTTGTATGGACCCTTGTCCACGACCTTATGATCTTCCGCAACCCGGACCGTCAATGAGAAGAACCGTCCCAGGACGGCAATAGCATACTGTCGGATAGCGATGCCTAGCAGCATTAGAAAGATGCCGGGATAAAAGACCCAGTCCGGCAACTGCCCAGTACCTGTGTAGCCGAAACCGAAAGCCACGAAGATAGCCCATAAGATGCTCGATACAATCACCGTTGCAGATCCTTGGTCTCTCCTAACCTGAGTCGTTCCTCGCCTCCGGAGTACTGGGATTAGCAGGGCACCGATGAGTTCACTAAGCCACCAGAGACTGTAGACGATGTAGAAGATTATCGAGGAGGGACCAGTTGCGAAGAGACCGATCATTCTCTCACAGTTCCTTTCCCGCCGGTGAAAAGCTCACGGTTCTCTCGACTGTCGGCTGTGACGTTCACTGTGAAGTATCCGGCGGCGATCATGATGACAATGATACTTGCTAATGCGCTGAAGAAGGATAGGATGAACGCTATGGCGTACGAGAGGGGACCAACATAGTATCGACGCGTAACGGATCTGACGTGTTCCTCTTGATCAGATCGGATTAGCAGATCGGCTCGGGAAGAATACCACCAGATTGAATTCCAAACGAGCGCTAAAGTTAGGAAGCTGCCAGAGTAGACCGCCGCCGCGGTCCTGCTGTCGGCTGTCTGGTTGAATGATACATGGTTTGCGACCAAGAGGGTGGTGAATGGTGTGAGGACTACGAAGAATAGGAGTAGTCCATTAATGAACATCAGATTCGTATTGATGCGTTTGATGTGGGTGAACATGTTGTGATGGTTTACCCACATGATTAGTATAGTGATGAAACTCGTGACCAAGGCGAACAGTGCCGGCCATTGCTTGAAGAGTCCATCGAGCAGTGACGAGCTGGCTAGCAAAGGCTCGGACAAGGGGTCTTTGAGGTTCAAGACCAATAGTGTGATCGCGAATGCGAAGATACCATCACTGAACGCCTCCGTTCTTGCAGTCTCTCGTTCATCTAGACTCTCGCGACTCATGGTCTCACCTGAAAGGTTGTCCTTGTGGGCGTAGGTGGAAACATGAGTCCAAACAGCAACTGTTCCGCGATCGCGTTGAAAGAGTGCTCTCAATTCCAGACAGGTTTTCACTCTAGGCTGATTTGTACGTGAACGCCTTCTCCGGAATAAGTTCTACTAGGCTGTCAGTGGTCCAGCCGTACTTTTTCTTTTGAGTCTCCCCGACTCTCTTCGCAATTGCGCTTCCCATCTCGAGGAATCGTATCTTCCCTTCTATGATCGCCTGGCGCTTCCGCCCCTCCATGATCATCAATGTCAACCTTGGGTTCTTCTGAAGATTCCTGTAACGTGCTGTAGCTTTGTCTACGCCCAGGTACGGCTTTCCGTCGACAGCTACGATATCTGTTGGGGATAGGTGTGGTTGCCCATCCGGTTTGATCGTGGCAGCCACCGCACTTGCCTCTTTGGAGTTTGCTAGGTCGAATACTTCTTGCGCTGTTAACGGGTTCTTACCATACACATTCTTCGAATGAGAACTGGCCCGCATCAAGGATTGTTTGAGCACTGATTCCAAGTCTGCCATGGTATCTTCTTCCAAGAGAACTCGACGTACATCGGCAGAATAAAAAGACTGGAGGCTTCATCGGGAAGACAGCCGGAATTCGGGAAATGGACGCTCAATCTTACCTGAAACGTATAGTTTATCGTGGATCAGTTCGGCCTAGCATAGACGTTCTTCGTAGATTGCACGTTCGACACTTGCTTTCTGTGCCGTTCGAGAATCTTGACATTCATCTCGGCCGGCCAATCATACTTGATCAGGAGTTGTTCTACAATAAGATCGTTAGGGATCGTCGCGGAGGTTATTGCTACGAGTTGAACGGGTGCTTCGCGTGGCTGCTAAGAGAGCTTGGTTTCAGAGTATCGATGCTTTCCGCCAGAGTGGCAGGAAAGAACGGAGGTTTCAGTCCCGACTTTGATCATATGACGCTGTTGGTTCGGTTGGAAGAGCCTTGGCTGGTCGATGTTGGGTTCGGAGACTCGTTCACAGAACCAAAACTACTAGATAGCACGCGTCCGCAACTGGACAGTGGAGAACTGTACCGGATCGCTAGGAAGAATCGGGAGACAGTATTGTCACGATGGGATGAGATTGGTGTCTGGGCTCCGCTGTACTCGTTCACTCTTCGACCTCGTAAACTAGAGGATTTCAAGGCCAGAAACCGTTACCAGCAGACCTCCCCAAAGTCACACTTCACAAAGCGACGGTTAATCAGCAAACTTAGACCAAACGGAAGAGTAACGCTCACCGATAGGAAGATCATCTTGACAAATGGCGAGCAGCGTAGCGAATCCCCGGTGAGGAATTCGAAGCAGTTTGACGGGTTGTTAACTAAGTATTTTCATCTATCATTCGAATGACTACGGAACACAATTTCTAATACCCTTGGTTTGAAGCGCCTTGATGATAGCGGCCTTTTCGAAGGCTAGATTCTCGCATCCTTAAATCGGCCGATCGAGGAATCATAACATCAATGGTATTTTCCCGTCCCAGTGGACGGATTGGATTGTTGCTCCACGCGAGTTTCGTAATCGCCATTATGATGGTGCCCTCGGTTTTGGCCTCTAGTGCCCAAGCACCAGCTGGGGACATGGGTGCAGGGTTCACGACCCCTTCTATGTGGCCGGTTTATGGGCACGATAGTCAGCGCACAAGTCGGACTGATCACGCCGGACCGGCCGCACCATTGCGAAGGTGGAGCGTTACGGCAGCTCCAAGGACGCAGAATGGTGCCCCAATAGTGATTGATTTCAAGGGCACGGTCTATGTTGGGTCGGATGACGGTTTGATCTCGATCGATCCTCAGACGGGAGAGATGAAGGCTTTCTGGCAAGGCGGGAGTGTCTATGCAGTAGCGATTCTTTCGGACCGCACGATCATCGCAGGCGCGAACTACGGGGTTGGGACCTCGCTAGAACATGGAACCGTTTTTGCACTCAGTCCAGAAGGGATTCAGGAATGGAGCCTCACACTATCAGGTAACATCTACAACCAGATGGCAATTAGCAAGGATGACACTATCTACGTTCTCACTCATCATGGCCCGTTATACGCGATCAGTTCGACGGGTAGCCTGAAATGGATGAAACAAGCTTCGGGTAGTTACGGCGGAGTCGCCATTGCCCGGGACGAAACAGTATACGCGTCAACGGAGACAAATCTGACGGCATACCATCCGGACGGCCAGCCTATTTGGAGCATTCCAGTTTGGGTGGACGCGCAGCTTGTCGTGCAAGATGATGGGACGATACTTGCCGTGGGGTACCAGTGCGGCTCCGGCATCGGTTTTTGCAATCCAGTATCAGTCAGGACTCTCTTTGCTCTCAACCCGAACCATACAACGAGATGGTCTCTGGAATCGCCTAGTTCTCCTCCTTCCCTTGGATGGGACGGAACGATCTACGCATCCTACAACCACGACATTCGGGCTTTGAATTCGGACGGAACTAAGAGGTGGAATATGACACTCAACACTGCAGGCTACTACACTTCAGGGATAGTAGATGCAAACAATGTTCTCTACGTTTATTCGGATGACGGGATCACTGCCATAACTTCGGGCGGGCATGTATGGTGGACCGTTCGGGATGTCGGGTATCCGGTCGGGATAGGAGCGGACGGGACTCTCTACTATTACCATTTTCCGGATGGGTTGGTGAGCACTGGGTTAGTAGGTGCTTTGGCAGCGACTGACTTTGTCGTTACTGCGAATCCGAACTCATTCACGTTAATTTCAGGTCAGAAGGGCTTCTCAACTGTTACTGTTACTCCAAGGTTCGGCTTTTCCGGTACGGTGACTCTGAGTTCGAAGGTCTCACCATCCAGTCCCATAATCTCGCTTGCTTCATCGAGCGTCCCCGGAGGTTCAGGAAACGTGGCGATGACGATCGATGTGGGCGGTGCATTGCCGATCGGGACCTATGTCATAAACGTAACGGGGTCTAGCGGATATCTAGCTCATTCATCTCTGGTGAACGTAATCGTGACCCACCCACAGGCAACGCTTGATTCATCTCTCTTGGGACTTTCAACAGGGATGATCTTTATGCTTGCTGAAGGGATTGCAATTGTCGTTGTGGCTGTTCTAGCGACAGTAGTTATTCTGAAGAGACGAAAGAATACTCGAGTCTAGTCTTACTTCTGACTGAGCTTCGTGGGCGATTGTGGCCTTATCAAAATCGGGACTGTGTAATTCCAAGGAGGAAAAAGGGGGAGGGAGATTCGTTGGGTGGTGTGTTAGCGTTTTCTCTAGTCGGCGGCGAGTCCGTCTGCTCCTGCTGGGACTCCTGTGATTGTTGTTACCCAGCTGAGGCTTCCGTCATCGTGTACCTTGTAGCCTTGAGTGCTCTGGGATGATATGATGGAGACGTAGAGGTATCCGCTGTTTCTTGTGAGTGCCATGTCGATATCTCCTGAGCCGGTAGTGGCTGCGATGGATTGTAGGAGATGTATGACTCCGTTCCTGTCGACTGTGTAGCTTGAGATAGTTCCGCTATGGGCGTTGGTGGTGTAGGCGTACTTGCTGTTTTCCGTGACGACGACCCAGCAAGGCGCTAGTTGATTGTCGGGCACGGAACCGCTGATGGTGGTTAGACTGCCTGCGTTGGATACGCTGTAGGAGGATAGCGTGCCTCCTGCGGCCTCGCTGACGATCAAAGTACCCCTGTTGCTGAACGCGAATCCGAATGGAGTATTACCACTAGATGCGTGTGAGATAGGTGCGGAGGCGACTCCGTCGCCGTTGACGGTGTATGTGTCGATCTTATTGGTCGTTTTTTCTGTTACGACTAATACTGTGCCTTGAGGGTTGAAGGATATTTGGGCTGGAGCAGTTATTCCACTGAGCGGCTGGACTGAGCCTGCTATTGGTGTCAATTCTCCTTCGCTGTCCAGTTTGTAGCCGGCGATGTTTCCGACACTATCCTTTCCGCCGGCGTTTAACACGTAGACTAATCGATTATGGAGTGTTAGGCTGATTGGCATTATTCCATGGGAGCTTGTCTTGTCGGTGAGTGATAGAATGTTCTGGTGTACTTGGAAGATTGAGATGTCATTGCTGCCCGCGTTTACGACCAATAGTGTTCTGCCGTTACTCGATAGGACTAGACCGCCTTGATTGGATCCCGTTAACCCTGTCGCGCCTAGACCGCCCGTCGAGAACTTTCCAGAGAATGCTAGGGACCCATCGTTTGCTCTATCATATCGTATGACCTGGTTCCCGGCTGGGTCGTTGGTCATTATGTAGACTGCGCCTGTTGTTCTGTTGGAATTGTCGTTTCCTTGATTGTCGTTCCATGTTCTGGCATTGGCCAGTGGAATTGCGAGGGCTAGAAGGATTAGAGCTGCTAATACGGTGAATCTTGGATTTTTCATTTTTGTAATATTCACCCCCGGTTTCTCGATGGCCGAGAGAGGAGTCGGTGATCGTATTTGACGGAATTGCGAGAATTGGTGGGGTTCTGGTCTAGATCTGTTGCTTAATGGACTGTGGTCCGAAGTAGGACGAGGATTCCTAGGACCTGAGCAGTGTTTACTGCTAGTAGATAGGGTAGGAATGGTTCTCCTATGAATGGGCTCATTGTGAGGAAAGAGTAGGCGGCTAGTAGGTTCTGGGCGAATAGGATTAATGCGAAAACTAGCAGGCCAAGGCTGAACTGGGCCCTGGTCTCGCGATAGATTCGCGCATAGACAAGGATCAATCCGAATAGGAGGATTGTGCTGATCGTAGCGGTGTACATGCTTAGGTCCATTAGTGAAACCATTTTACTCTTGCCTCTTCATCTCAGCACTTGTTGGTTGTATCTTGTTCCAGATCTCGTCGAAGATGTTCATGTGAGCTTCCATTTCTGGGGAGAGAAAGTAGAGTCGTCCGTAACGTTCGCCGGAGGCAATGACGATATGGTTCTTTTCGAGAGCGCGAATATGATGCTCCGCGACTCGGTAGTGAACGTCGAGTGCTTCAGCCAGCTGGTTGACGTTCCGGGGTTCGATCCGGATGAGGTTGATGATCCTTCCACGGTTTGGTCCGCCACGGGATCCTGCGAGGACGTACCAGAGTAGTCGTTTCCATGAAGTGTCGGACCCGGGGTGGACGACCGCCAATTACAAGGCGCCTTGAACGTGTTATGCGTGGCCGTTGAGGACATTAAGAGTTGACTCTGCTGGGATCAGTATTCTCGGATTGTACCTAATATGGGATTGTCAGGATCACATCAGGATCGGTACAAAGGAATAGGATTGACTCTTAGTGTATTCAATTGGTTGATAGAGTGTTCGTCGTGCGGTCCTTAGCTGCTAGTTCGATTAATCCGAGGAGGTCCGGCTGTTTGGCTTTTTCTGCACGATGGTTCTTCAACGATGCGCTAGGATACCATTTGCTGGTGAAGGATAAGTAGCCCTGGACTATTGGGACTGTGTCTTCTCCTTTCTCGGTGAGTTCCCAGCGCACAAGTCTGGGCTTCTGTTTGATCGTGACTGATTTGATTAGGCCTCGATCTTCGAGCTCGTTCAGGCGCATGATTAGGACGCGGGGGGTGAGTCCGGGGAGGGATCGGAGGATCTGGTTGAATCGGTCGATGTGTAATACTCCGATGTTTCTCAATATGTGAAAGGTCCATTTCTTCCCGATTGCTGCGAGATCTAGGCCGACCTGGCAGCCTTTCAGGGATCTCTTCTCGGCTACTGTATTGTATCTGATTCCTTCGCTGGTCAAGACTTTCTCCAGTCCTAGTATACTACTGGTATCTTTCCCATTCATATATTGACTTTGGAGATTATCTGTTTGTGAGCAATGTGGCTGCTTCGTGGCCGGTGATCGCCGGGTCCTACAAGGTCGGTGATCCAGCTGGACCAGTCGCAGTTTGCGCCCTTACATCGGAACGCTTGGTTAATCCACTTGTCGGTCTTCCTGGGGTGGCTATTGCGGGTATGGTCTATACGGCCAATCTTGGGATTACACGGATTGTTGTGAATATTACCGCGAATCCGGCTATTCGGTTCTTGTTGATCTGTGGTAGGGACTCGCCATTATTCAAACCGGGTCAGTCTCTTGTCGCTTTGTCGGAGCATGGGGTTGATGATGAGAAGAAGATTGTCGGTGCAGCAGGATATGATCCAGTACTGGCTACATTGTCTCCGGATCAGATCAAACAATTCCGGAAGCAGGTGGAAGTGCTCGATTGGACGGGGGAGGAGGATGTTGAGGTTTTGAGAGAGAACATTAGTGGTCTATTTGCTAGGAGCCCGGGCGTTTTCAAAGGGGATGGTAGGACGGCTGCCGGACCGATCGCTACAGGAGAGAACTTCGTCTCTATCCGACCGGGAGGTCAGCGTGAACCGCTTGTGTATGATCCCAAAGGCTACTTTGTGATCAGTCTCGATCGTGAACAGGAAGAGATCGTTCTGCGTCACTACTTGCCGGATCATACTCCGGCTCATGAGATGCGGGGACGTGGAGCAACGTCGATGTTGCTCGGTCTCTTGCGAGAGGGTCTCGTTACACAGCTTAGCCATGCGGGCTATCTAGGCGAGGAATTGGCGAAGGCGCAGACCGCTTTGCAGTTTGGATTACGTTATGATCAGGATAGACCTTTGCGTCCGAGTGAGACTCCTGTCAAGACGCTAGAGGCTCCAGCACCGGTGCAATCGAGTGAGCAAAGGCAACCTACTGATTCCCAGCCGCAAATCCCTGCGAAGATGCCGGCTATTCGTCAGCCGATTACATTGCAGGAGCTACAATCCGCCGGTGCTGGTTCGAAGGTGGATCTTGTGCTGAGTGTTTCCGAGATTTCCGGACCCCAGAAGTTTACGGGTGATTTCCTTGTGTCGGATGAGGCTGAGCCGTTCAATGCTTTTCATCGGACACAAGAACGAATCGTGGCCGAGTGGGCTCCGTCCACTCGAATTATCATGGGAGTTGCGGGCGAGATCGCGACCGGATCAATGCTGCGGATTAGTGGTAGGATCGATGAGAATCGTTTGGTCCACGTGGAGCAGCTAGTGATCTTGACGAAGGTTGCTCGGATCGTCGATTAGGAATGGTAGAGGACACGAGGAGGTGAAATTTCGTTTTGTCGAGTGTTGTGATCAAGTCTACTGAGAATGGTCCGAACCTCGTCATAGTTGACGGAAAGGTTGTACAAGCCTGGTGCCGATGTGGAGCATCTACGATGAAGCCGTATTGTGATGGCAGTCACAAGAAGAATGGTTTCACGGCTGAGGCCAGGGACGTCAAGGTTGCCTAGAAGAGCTACGAGGCTTTGCACGTCCCCTCCATTTCTTGATGAAGAGAAACGCTAGACGTTCGCAGTGCAGCCTCATTGGGTCACAAGCGGCATATCTCCAGAGTAGGAGGGAAGCAGATCTTTAGCGAACTCTCTCATCTTCGCGAGGTAGTCATTCTAAGAGAAGGAAGGCAAGTGAGAGGAGAATCTTGGACATATCGATTAGACCGGTTGAGCCGGATTGATATTAATTGATAAAGATTTACAATAGTTATCCCAAGGTCATCAGATAGCTCTGACGAACAGGCAAGGCAATCCGCTCATCCGAATGGCTCGAACTGCCGATAGCTCTGGCGACAACTATCTTAGCTCTTATCGAGGTGGAGCGGTTACAATCACGGTTCTTAAGGAATCTACTCAATGGTATGACGTGATTCCGACAAAGCTATAATCTGGACCGGAACATCGATTAGCTGTTAACTCCAGCCTTGTTGCCCCCTTCTGCAAGCTCCCTAGCCCTGCTTAACGCGTCGGATTCAGGCAGGTTACGAGAAGAAGGCCCGATGTCTGGGTTACGGGGGGTCTGATTCAGTCTTGGGGGTGGTTGCGAAACAACAATCGGAACGATCCTCATCGTCTTCGCCCACGTTCAAGAAATCTAGGCCGCGAATTACAACGGATACTGTTTCGTTTCGCATTGACAGCATCCTCAGAGCGAACCTTGAGGAGGAGGCGAAGAAGAACCGGACGAGTCTCAATACACTGGTTTCTCAAATCCTATCTCGCTACGCGGATTGGTGGCGTTACGTTGGGAGGCTCGGCCTGATACCCGTCAGTAAAGACCTCCTACGGGACGCGTTCAAGTCACTCGACAAGTCAGAACTGGAAGAGCTCGGGAAGAGCTTCGCAGAGACTTCCGGACGAGAGCATGTCCTCTACCTCTACCAGCAGCTAAGCCTCGGCACCATCCTCCAGTTCCTGGATCTCTGGAGCAGCCACTTCGACGCCTACGAACACCGTTATGACGGAAAGATGCATTATTACACTGTTCATCACGACGTCAACCTCAACTTCTCAATATTCGTCAAAGAATTCGTCACGACAATGATCAGGGAAACAGTCCCACGAACAGTCAAGTTCGAAACAGTGGGACCCAACTCTGTGACTTTCAGCTTCGAAGGCTAACCACAGAGATCTCATTGCAGTGTCGAACAAACACGCTATTCCAGTGCACATGATTGCCTGCAGCTTAAGTGTTCTTGACAGAAGCATATAGCATGCGAACGGATTGCATGATACAGTCGGAAAGTGTCTAGTTGAACGCCCAAATGGAGCCGTTCTCGCGTTCCGGCAAACAAGTACAGTTTTCGTCGATCACAGGCAAAGTCGTTTCGAGTAGTAAACGCTCCGACACATACATCAATACCTCTTACTCTTCGGGCACCACGAGTAGCGGCGATAGATACTCTATCCCGCATGTTACTTCAAATGTTGTGGTCAAGCAGGAGTTCTTCCTACTCACCGAGGACGGTAGGGAAGTACCCATTCAATTGACCGGTGTCGATATTCCCGTCCGGGATGGTCAAACTGTCACGATGATTGCTGGGGGCGTTCGTCCCGATGGGCGAGATAACTATTGGGTTCGAATGGCGGTTGATGATACGGGTCGGTATTATGCGGTCGATGACGATGGGCGGCTGCGGCATACATGGAAGCTGGTCTCCAAGACAAGGTGGGTCTTGACCCTTCTCAGTCTGATGTTCGTAGGGACATTCTTGTTCTTTGACATGATAATATCAGCAGTCGTCAGGTCTCCAGGTGCCTCGGGTTTTCAAACTCTTTGGCTCTTGTCAGTCTTGGGAACGCTGGGTTGGCTGTTTGTCTCCATTCGAGGCTATAGGGATCTCAAGCGTCGCCTGGGAGTACATCTCGATATGCTATCGAGAAACGTGTTGGCTGCAAAGCCACGCATCCTAGCGTAAATCCTGGACGCGTGCAATCCCTCGAAACTCAACATATCATAAAAGCACGGGTCCAGTCAGATTCATGTTATACAGCAAACATTTTGCGCCGTGATACACAAAGTACGCGTTGACAGAATCCCCGCTGTATCCGGGAACCATCAGGGTCTTTGCAGGCATTCGTACGCGAAGTCCCACTATGTTCAAAGTCCACTAGAGAAGTGGTGGGGCCTTAAATGGCCAAAGGCCGCAGAATTGGACGGTCTAACAGCTCGAGGGAATCGCATGTCTTCTCCCATTCGCAGACGAACCGTATTGGCCTCGATGATAACAATAATAGCAGTGTTAGCTGTTTTTTCACGAGCGTCCCTCATCCACTCTGTTTCTGCACAGTCTTCGTCTATCGATCTCTCGAAAGAGTATGCGAGTGGAGACGTGGATGTATTCCCGTATCTTCAGGCCTGGTATACTTGGATCAATATCAACGGGACACACACGATATTCCTGGCGCTGCACTCTAATCAGGTCCAGTCGCCCGTCTCCGCTTTCGTGGGGCAGGGATACAATACAACTTCAGGGTCGAAGGTTTTCGTGGCGAACGCTCTCTTGGCCATGGAAGTCTACAATGACACTAACGGGAACGGTTACCTAGACGCGAATTATGGAGCCGGTACGACCGAACTCAAGTATCTTTTAGTCATGAACGCGTCCCAGACGTTTACAGTGAACCCGGTCCAGAAAACTATCACCAGCGGAACGGCACATTACGGCTGGGGCGTAACCTACGGCAATGTCCAGGCGATACTGATCAGAGCTTCTCCTCCCAATTACGGTTACACTGGAGGCCTGGCTGCATCATACACTTCGATAGACCATGTATCCTTCTCGTACGACTTCAGTCTCAATGGGAACACAACATATCTGAAGACTAGCTATGACATCGGCAATGTTGCTCTTGTCCTGCCAACTGATCCCGGTGTGACCCTGCAAGGATTGAGCTTCTCACTTTTGCATACTACCCTAGCAGTAGCATCTCATCAGTTGAGCGTTGTTGCAGGGAGCAACCCATACGATTCGCAGACGAGTACTTCTCCTTCATTGGTGACAGCTGCTCAGTTATCAGTGGATAATGGATTGACGTACGAGTTCCGTTTCCGGGACAACTATACTCTCGTCAAGACTCCGACCGAAATTCATCCGGCTCTCTATATCGCCTCGCCTGTCAATTCGTTGCCGGCTGGAGCATTCAGTGGCGGGGATTACACTCCGCTAATTCGGGTAGATGATTATGTTAGAAACAAGCTTCCCGATATCGCGGGTCTACCGTCTACCTCAGACCTGAATTATGGCACCTCTCGATTGTTCTACCGGGTATCTTATCCTGCATGGTCCGGCTATGGTGTGAAGCATGATCCAACTTATGTTGCACACTTTGCCGTGTCCACGAGTTCTCCTATAGTACCAACACCGCTTGGTGGTTTGTTGATAGTCGCCATAGCTGCTGCTGGAATAGCCGGAGTCTTTCTGCTCGTCCTAGTGGTCTCGTTAGTTTCACGTGCTCGTAGACACAGTCGAATCATGATTAGCGAGAACAGGAAAAAGGAAGAACGGGTTGTGTGGGACTCGGGTGGCGTTTCTCTAATAGAGGGGCACGGTACAAACACCCGGGGCACTCGGTTGAATCCCACCGGTCTTGAACTATCGAATCATGCAAACGAAAATAGCGTTTGTGAGGATGCGATTCTCATATCGAGAAGATTGGTCCTCGTCCGTCAGAGCGAGCTCAGAAAAGAGCTCGTGGGAGTTCCCAATCCAGTGACATCATCGTATCCACGAGTCGTGTCCAGGCTCAAAGTCTGGTCCATCGTCCGGAGACGATAGACGGTTCCAGCGCTAGC
>Ga0209158_1000732_pt1 | contig 23270 bp, 25 predicted proteins | sample GraSoiAngelo_140_FD_185897 | JGI IMG/M metagenome (GOLD analysis project Ga0209158, IMG submission 185897) | Grasslands soil microbial communities from the Angelo Coastal Reserve, California, USA - 14_0929_12_30cm (SPAdes) (version 2) | ecosystem: Environmental > Terrestrial > Soil > Grasslands ...
CCTGTTCGCGCCAGGACGACGTCACCTTTGACATACGCGGAATTGTTCGAGACGAGCACATGCGCCACGGTTTCCCCGGTCATCACCTCGCCGATCTCGAGTGGCTTGGCATACGACTTACCGTCGTTCATACGGCCGCGCATGTACGGGTCGAGGGAGAGGAATTGCACCCCGAGCAGAAGCTGCCCGGCTGCCGGTGTCGGGATGGCCGTCTCCTCCAGGCGGAAGTCGGTCAACTCGGGCTTGCCCTTCGGTCGAGCCGCGAGAACGATCTCTCGCCCACGCGATGTTGTCATGTCGCCACCTTCTCCTTGTCCGAGATGTCGACGCGTTGAGCGAGACCGCGGCCGAACGAAATATTCTCGCCCGGCGTCTCGTAGAGCGTGATCACGAGATCGTCTGGGGAGATCTTCGCGGCCGTCACCACGGCGTCGTTCAAGGCCTTCAACAGGCCCAGCCGCTTCTCCTTCGGACGGCCTGCGATGAACGTGATCTCCAGCAGAATGAGGTCATCCGAATACTCGAGTCCGAGGAACGAGCCCGTGTGACGAAACTGCGTCGAAGGCAAGACATGGATGATCTGAAAGAAATCGTCCAGCGGTACTCCCAAGGCGCTGATCAGGCCTTGTTGAACCGCGTTCGAGACCCTTCCGAGGCGAGCGTCATCGTAGCGTCCTTCGAGGACATGGATTTTAGCGACGGGCATGCTGTCGTCTCCTTCTACACTTGTGCGACCCCGCCATCCACGAACAACTCGATTCCCGTGACGTAGCCGCTGTCGTCTGAGGCGAGGAACGCCACGGCCTTTGCAATCTCGTCGGCTCGGCCGAGGCGGCCGAGTGGCACTGTAGCGGCGATCATCTTCGCGCGCTGCTGGCCTGTCTCAGAGGAGGCGAGCAGCTCGTTGAGTCCCGGCGTATCGATGGGGCCAGGGCTCACCGCATTCACCCGGATGCGGCGATCCTTCAGTTCGGTCGTCCACGTCCGCGCGAACGAGCGAACGGCGGCCTTCGTGGCGCTGTACACGCTATTGGCCGAGAATCCCTTGCTGCCGACGATCGACGCGTTGAGGATGATCGACGCGCCGTCCGGCATCAGCGGAAGCGCCTTCTGCACGGTGAAGAGCAGCCCCTTCACGTTGATGTCGAAGATCGAGTCGTAGAGCTCTTCGGTGATCTTGCCGAGGGGCGCGTATCTCGCGACGCCCGCATTCGCGAACAGGAGGTCGAGCCGCCCCTTCTCCCGCTGAATCTGGGCGAAGAGGCGATCGAGATCGCCGAGGTTCGAAACGTCGCCCCGCACACCGGTGACGTTGTTACCGATCTCCTTGACTGCCGCCGCCAGCTCTGGATCACGCCGTCCAGTGATGAACACGTACGCGCCCTCGCCGACGAACTGCTTCGCCGTCGCTAGCCCAATCCCGCTACTGCCGCCCGTCACGAGCGCGATTTTGCTGTCGAGCTTTCCCATGTCTCTACGTCTCCCTGGTTGTTCTCGTTCCGCCGAGCGACGCACGACGAGCTCCTGTTGCCGCCCGGCGCCCAGCGTCATCCGGCCCGACGCGCCTCGGGATCAAGAATTCCTTGCGCTTTCAGATGCGGGCTACAGGGTATCGGATTCACGGTCAATGTATCTACATGTGCTATATGCGTTACATTCACATCGGCTGCGACGCGCCCAGACCGCTGATAGGATGGCACCCATGGAGCGGCACGCGACCCGAGTGATGGGTGGACGTGAGCCCGCTCGCTGAAACCAACACGGTCAAGTCATGGGACTCGTTTCACTGCATCAGTCCGCCTCCCGCGTAGCGCCTCCTCGTTGACTGGAACGCTCCACGAGTCAGTAAGATGATGCGACGAGCACTTCGATACTGTCGGCGTGTACTCGTGCGCTGAGGAGAGGGGACGAACGGGATTCGATGTCGGGTGAGTCTCCCCTGCTTCCCTTCGAGGGGTCTGCAAGGGCTGGGGGGAAGCGAACAAGTCATCGGGGGTGCGCACCTGGTTCCAGGACAATTTTTAAGGCCCTTCATCTACTTGTTTTGATCCCGCTGTGCGGTTGCATGATCGCGCTGCTCTACAGCCTGCTCAGGGCGAAGCTGTTCTCTTCGATCGGACATCCAGTTGAGCTGGCGGCCGTGTTCGCCGTTTCCCGTCGCGCCGGGACCATGTTCGTCGCGCGCGAGGCGATCGAGCGCGAAATCGGTATAAGGCTCTCTCGAGCTCGCTTTTCTCGCGCTCTTCGGCGTGTAGAGGTCGAGCTCCCGATTCTCGCTACGCCGAGTACGGCAAATCAAATGCGCCGGCGCGGCTTCCGCGAGCTGGGCAGTCGTGATACCACTACTGGGCGCGCGGCCGATGAGGCCGTCCATCCTCGGCCTCAGGAGACGACGAGTGAGCGACGCCAACGGCATCGAGCAGGTCGGCTACTTCGACTGTGCGGGCGGTGGTCAGGTCGTCGTTCGGGGTCACGTCGCGTACATCGCCCACATCGCCGCGCCGCACGGGACGACGATCGTGGACGTGAGCGATCCGGCGCGGCCGCGCAAGCTCGCCGAGATCACGATTCCCGACGGCATGCACTCTCACAAGGTGCGAGTCGAGAACGACGTGATGCTCGTGAACCGGGAGGTGTACCCACCAGGGCCGCCACCGCCGGATTTCCCGGGGGGCTACGACATCTATGACGTCTCGCGCCCGAGCGCCCCGAGGAAGATCACCACGTGGGCCGCGCGCGGCATGCATCGCTTCACCTTCGACGGCCGCTACGCCTACGGGTCGCCGGAGATCGACGGCTACCGCGGCAACATCGTCATGATCCTCGACGTCCAGGATCCCGCGCGGCCGGAGGAGGTCGGGCGCTGGTGGATGCCTGGCCAGTGGGCGGCGGGAGGGGAGGTCCCTGCGTGGAAGGGCGTGGACCATCGTTGCCACCATCCGATGCGCCTCGGCAATCGTCTCTACGTGAGCTATTGGCACGGAGGGTTCGTGATCCTCGACATCGAGCAGATGGCCAAGCCCCGGCTCGTGTCGGGTCTCGACTGGAGCCCGCCGTTCTCGTCGCCGACCCACACGGCGCTGCCGATACCGTTTTCGCTGCTCGGCCGCCGCGTGCTCCTGGTCGCCGACGAGGACGTGAGGCGACTCGGGCCGGCGCCCCCTTCGTTCCTCTGGCTCGTCGACATCACGGATGAGTCGCGCCCGGTGCCCTTCGCCAGCTTTCAGGTGGACGACGTCGACGGTTCCCCGCAACCCGAGTACACGGGATGCCACCAGCCGGCGGAGGAGATCCGGGGAACGGAGATCCCGGTGGCGTGGTTCTCGTACGGTCTCAGGATCGTGGACATCAAGAACCCGCATGCCCCGCGCGAAGTCGCGTCGTTCGTGCCCGACGTCCCCGCGGGAGCCGAACGCGTCCAGTCCAACGACGTCTGCTTCGACGCCCGCGGCCTGATCTACCTCGTCGACCGTACGCGCGGACTCCACATCCTCGAGCGAGCCTAGCCGTCGCCGTGGACGTGGTCATCCGGAACGCTCGCGTTCGTGGTTCGACGGAGATCGTCGACATCGCGCTGACCGGGGATCGGATCGAGGCTGTGGGACCGCGCTCGGCCGCCACGGCAGCCAGGGAGATCGACGCCGCTGGCTGTCTCGTGTCGCCCGGCTTCGTGAATCTCCATCTCCACGCCGACAAGGCCTTGCTCGGCGAGCGAATGCGTCCGAACGTGTCGGGAACGCTCCCCGAAGCGATCGAGATCACCAACGACTTCAAGCGCGAGTACGACCCCGAGGAGGTGGCGCGGCGCGCCGGCCGGGTCCTCGAGGCGGGTGTCCAGAACGGAACCACGTTCTTCCGGCTCTTCGCCGACGTGGGCACGATCGGCGGCCTGCGCGCCGCTCAGGGCCTGCTCCTCGCCCGCGAGCGCTTCCGCGGTCTCTGCCAGATCCAGGTCGTGGCCTTTCCCCAGGAGGGAATCCTGCGCGATCCCGGCACGGCCGAACTGCTCGACGAAGCCATCAAGCAGGGCTGCGACGTCGTGGGAGGGCTGCCCTGGTACGAGTACACCGATGCCGATGCCCGGGAGCACATCGACATCTGCTTCACGCTGGCTCGGCGTCACGACCTCGACATTCATATGCTCGTCGACGACACGGACGACCCGAACTCGCGGAGCCTCGAGTACCTCGCCTGGAAGACCATGCGCGACGGCTTCCAGGGCCGAGTCACGGCGAGCCATTGCGGGGCGATGGCGGCCTACAACGACGTCTACGCCGCCAAGGTCATCGACATGGTGGCGACGGCTGGCGTCACGATCTCGGTCAATGCGCACATCAACCTCGTGTGCTCGGGACGCATCGACCGCGAGCCGCGCCGGCGCGGGATCGCGCGGGTCAAGGAGATGCTGGCGCGCGGCGTGAACGTCGTCTCCTCCCAGGACGACGTCAACGACCCGTACTATCCGTTCGGCAAGCCGGACCAGCTCGAGGTCGCTCTGATGATGGCGCACACTGCCCAGCTCACGCTGCCGCACGAGCTCGAGCAGGTGTTCGACATGGTCACGACCAACGCCGCGCGCGCCGCGCGTCTCGACGATTACGGCATCGCCCCGGGCCGGCACGCCGACCTCGTCGTGATCGACGCCCCGTCGATCCATGAGGCCCTGCGCACGCAGCCCCCACGCCGATCCGTCTTCAAGGACGGCGAGGAAGTTGCGCGTGCGACGCTCGCTCGCGAGATCAAGACGCCCGGCTCCACCAGTCGTAGATCTCTTCGCCGGTAGCGAACCAGACGCCCTTTTTCCTGCGCATGTATTCGAGTAGCGCCTCGAGCGGGCCGATGCGCTGCGCGGTCCCGGCGATGTAGGGGTGAAGGCCGATACCGAGCACGCGCGGCTGGCGCGCACCCTCGGCCCACAGGCGATCGAACTGGGCGCGCAGGCCGTCGATCCACTCGCGCGTCGACCGGTGCTGGACCACGATCATCGGCAGATCGCCGAGCTCGGTCGTGTAGGGGACCGACACGAGCCGGCCCGCGCGGGTCTTGAGCGCGAACGGCTGGTCATCGCACACCCAGTCGGCGACGTACTCGAACCCTTCCTCGGCCAGGAGATCGGGCGTCTCCCACGTTTCGGCGAGGCCAGGCCCGAGCCAGCCCTTGGGCTTCTTGCCGGTGAAGTCGCGCAGCATCTGCATCGTCGTCCGGATCGCGCCGCGCTGGTCGGGCACCGCGTGCATCGACGCCTGGATGACGCCGTGGCCCGCGAGCTCCCAGCCGGCTTCGACCATCGCGCGGGCCACCGGCTCGTAGGTGCGGCAGACATTCGCGTTGACCGCGGCTGTCGCGCGCAGCCGTCGCTTGGTCAATGAGTCGAGCAGCCGCCAGAACCCCACACGCATGCCGTACTCGTGCCACGCCCAGTTCGGCACGTCCGGGATCGCCGCCACGCCCTGCGGCCCGGTGTTCAGCGTGCGCGGCATCGGGCGCTCGATGTCCCATTCCTCGACCGACATCAGGATCCACACCGCGACGCGCGCGCCCCGCGGCAGCTTCCAGCGCGGACGCGTGGCGATCGGCGAGAAATCGAAGCGCTCGCGCGGCAACCTCATGCGATCCTCAGCAGTGCTTGCAAGGCGGAAACTCGCGCGAGTAGACGGGCTGGTTCAGGAACTCCTCGGGGTTGTACTTCCAGAACTGGCTCACCGCCGGGAAGGTGTGGACCACCGTGTTCTGGAGCTTGCCGCCCACCCGCTCGACCTTCCGCATGTAGATGTTCTGCACGGTGTTGCCGAAGCGGTCGACGGTCACCGGGCCGCGCGGGGTCTCCCCGAGCTTGACGTTGCGCAGCGCGCCGAGGAACGCCTCACGATCCTCGACCTTGCCGCCGATAGCCTTGATCGCCTCCACGATCCAGCGCGCGTTCGTGTAGCACGTCTCGCCGTTGGGCGAGGCCACGCGGGTGGCCTTCCGCTCGAACGCCGCGATGAACCGCTTGTTGGCCGGCGTGTCGAGGGCGGCGCTGTAGTGCAGCGGGCTGAGGAACCCGAGCGCCTCGTCGCCCATGCTCGGCAGGATCGCCTCGTCGACCGTGCTCCCGCCGCCGATCAGCGGGATCCGCGCCTTGAGCCCCGCCTCCTGGTACTGCTTGACGAACTGGATCGCCGTCCGTCCGGTGAAGAGCACCCACACCGCGTCCGCGTCGCGGCGGATCTGGGCGATGAACGGAGCGAAGTCGGTCGTGTTCAGCGGCACCCAGAGCTTCTGGACGATCTGGCCGCCCGCGTCCTCGAACGTCTTCTGGAAGCCGCCGAGGCTCTCCCAGCCGAACGCGTAGTCCGCCGCGACCGCCGCGACCCGCTTGTACTTGAGCTGCGTGGCCGCCCACTCGCCGAACGGATGATGCGACTGGCTCGACGAGAACCCGGTCCGCACCACCCACTTGGCTGGCTTGCGCTGGGTCATGTCGTCGCCGGCCATCACCGGGTAGGTCGTGGGGATCCTCTGCGCGTCCACGTACGGCTGGATCGCGTACCCGGTCGACGCCAGCAGCCCGCCCGTGACGAGGTGTACCTTGTCGCCCTCGACGAGCTTCCTCACCTTGGTCACCCCGACCGCGGGGTTCCCCTCGTCGTCCTCGACGAGTAGCTCGATCTTGCGCCCCGCCGCCTGCCGGCCCACCTCGTCGAGGTAGAGCTCGGTCCCCGTCACCATGTCCTTGCCGATCTGCGCGAACGGTCCGCTGAGCGGCGCGATCATCCCGATCTTGATCGGCCCCTGAGCCTCCGCCTTGGCGACGACGAGGGTGAGGACGCCAAGGGCGAGCGCTCGCAACCACGTCGATGTTGCTCGGCGACATTTCATCGGTCGCTCCTTCGGTGTGAACACCACTCCTCTGACATTCCCGGCTTCGAGAAGGCGGCCGCGAGCACCATCGCGCGCCTCATGGCCGGAACAAGCGCCGGACGGCGTCCGGGACGTCGGCGGCCGAGCGAACGCGCGCGCACGCGTCCGCGGGATCCTGGCCGGTGTCGTCACGGTCGAGCCAGACGCGCGGGATGCCGAGTTCGCGCGCGGGCGTGATGTCGTGGAACCAACTGTTGGCGACGTGGACCCACTCGCCGAGCCTGGCGCCGGACGCGCGCCGGAAGTGGTGGAAATGGGTCGGCGACGGCTTGTAGTCTCGCACGCGCTCCGCCGTCACCACGAGGTCGAACGGCGCCCGGAAGGAGCGCTGTGTCTCGCCGAACAGGTCCTCATCGCAGTTCGTGAGAATGGCGAGCCGATGGCCGTCAGCACGTAGCGCCGCCAGCATCGGCTCGACGTCCCCGAAAACCGACATCGTTCCCCATCGCTGCGGCAGCGTGCGGGCCTGGCTTTCGGAGAGCGGGATCCCGACGTCCTCCGCCGCGCGCCGCAGGCCGGTCGCGAGAACGTCCTTGTACAGCCGATGCGGGGTTTCCTGCTCGAGGAGCCGCTCGAACTGGTGGTACGTATCCATCACCCGCGGCGTCCTGTCGCCGACCAGCGGCCTGAGGATCGCCGCGAAGCCCGAGTTCCAGTCGACGAGCGTGCCGAAGCAATCGAACGTCACCCAGCGCATCGATTTCCGGTCACCGCTGGCCGCAGACGGCATCGCGGCCAAATTGTATGTCAGATCATTCAATCACCTGGTCCGCTCGCAGCAGCAGCGACGGCGGGATCGTAAGGCCCAAGGCTTTCGCGGTCTCGAAGTTGATGATGGGCTCGAACTTCGTCGGCTGTTCGATCGGAAGATCGCCGGGCTTGGCGCCTCCGCAGGCCCCGCTTTGCGGCGATACTCTCATCACGCTCGTCGCGACGACCGCGTCAACCCGGCGCGCCGCAAGATCTGCGACGAACTCCGCTAGAAGTTCGGGTCGTCCGCCGGCGAACCGCCGCTCAAAGGCGACATTCCGTCCTTGGACGTAGCCGAGTTTTCCCAGCTGCTTCAGGAGTTGGATCCGGACGGGATTAGGTTTGACGGGGTCCATTCCTATCGAAAGAAGTCCGATCTTTGGAGTCGGCTGCGCCTCAGAAGAAGCGAGCGGCCTTATCGCGGGGTTAATTTCTGCAAGTTCGTGGTGGCCCCAACGGGAGGGGCTGGCCCCCAACTACCTGGCGTGTAACTCGCTGATCCTACTCACGTCGTTCGTTGTGCTGATGTCGAGGCCGCCGAGCGGGAGTGATATCGACCCCGGTACGACTCGATCGACGTGTCCGGCCAGTTGTGCGCCTCGGCCCACGCAAGGAAGCCGTGCGTGCGCCGCTCCAACGTGAGGCGCGGCCGGGCCAGGGCGCCAGCCTCCTTGTGGAGCTCGACGAGCGCGCTCACGACCGCCGTCCCTTCCGGCTGATCGTGAAGGCGGCCGCGAGCTTCCGCAGATCCATTGCCTCCGCCGCCACACCGGCAGCGGCGTCCGCGAGCAGATCGGCCACGAGGGCGCGTCCGTCTTCCTCGTAGATGCTGATGCCGGCCTCGGGGAACATGAGGGCCGACAGGCCGCGCACCGACACTGCCAGAGCGGCGTCTCCCCCGCGTCCTGGGCGAAAGAAGAGCCGGCGCCGGATCAGCGCGGCGACGTCCTGGCCGTGGAGCGTCCGCGCGAGCCCGGTGTCGTCCTTCCAGGTGATCGTCACGTCGGCCAGCGTGAGTGCTTTCGTGGTGGGGCGGGCTGGTGCTACTCTCGTCTTGCTCATCGTCTCCTCCCTTCACAGGGGGCAGGGGTGCATGGGCCACAGCCCGGGGCGGTGTCAGCCGCGCCCGGGCGTCTTGTTTCTCCTACTTGAACTGGCTCTTCGTCGTTTCTTCCACGGCGTGCACGACGTCTTGATAGACCTTCCCCAGGAACTTTCCCGCCTCGGCGCCTTCTTTAACTTCAGTCCTCTGTAGCCACGCGACGACGATGTCACGAGCGACGTGCCGGGCTTCCTCCGTTGCCATAAAAGTCTCCTCCCTACTCCAGCAGCTCCGTTACCGGCACGCCGAGGGCGCGGGCTAGCTTCTTGATCGTCGGCAGGGACGGATTCTTCTTCATCCCGAGCTCCAGCTTGGCGATATAGCCCTGCGTGACGCTGCTCTTGCGCGCCAGCTGCTCCTGCGTCATTCGTTGCTCCTCCCGCAGCTTCCGAATCACCGTTCCGAGTCTCTGAGGTGACACTCTTATATTCCCCCTGGGAATATTGTCAAGCGCACGGCATGTCAACGACGTTTGTATGCGATTACGTCCCGTCCACGAAGCCGCAGCGTGTAGACGCCGGCTGCCTCCTCCCAGCCGTGCACCTTCGCCTGCTCGGCCCGGGCAAGTGGCTCGTGCTCGAGGAAGAGATCCACGTCGCCGGTACGCCGCCTCGATCTTCCTGTAGAAAAAGCCTATCGCTTCTTGTTCCCCTTCTCTTCCATGCACGCCTCCTCGACTTGGTTCTGGCGCGCGGCGTCGCTCCAGCCTAGGGTTGGGTTGGCCGGGTCGAACGGGTAAGCCCCGACGAAGGTGCTCTGGGGCGCCATCGGGACATAGAAGGCCTCCGCCCGACACGCTGCCGCATCCTGCCTGACCTGCGCGTCGTCCACGCCAGGCATCCAGACGGTGGAGCAGCCGGCGAGGAGGAGGGCGAGCGTCAGAGTGACCGCCCATCGGCTCATAGGTCACCTCCGTTCAGTTTGGCGACCGCCGCCTCGAGGCTCTCCTGGGCAGTCAGGAGCAGGGCGCGGACCTTCTGCTCGCGCTCCGCGAGCTGACCGGCCTGGGCCTCTCGCCATCGCCGTGCTCGGCACCGGGCGCTACAGACGGTCTGGCGGCCGCCCCGCTCTCGAGGGCGCCGGTGTCGCCCTGCAGACGGGGCAGAGCACGCCGGGGTCTTTCCGGGATACGGGTTCTTGCGTACGTACGCTGCGCAGAGGCGGCGCGGCGGTTGAGTTGGGCATTTTCGGGTGCCTGCTATCCCGCCGGAGTAGGCGTCGCCTGCCAGCCGGTCGAGGAAGAGGTCGACGTCTCATCGAGCTGCTGAAGGCATATCTGAGCATCCAGGAGCGCGACGACCAGCGGGAAATTCGTGAACGAGTGGCCGCCAAACTACTGACATTGGACCGGACGCTGGAGCCGCTGTTGACGCCCCCTCCTGGCGCTGCTCGACATTCCCGTGAAAAGGAGAGACCACCGACGAGGAGTTTCTGCGCCATCGGGCGCCCCAATGCACGTCTTCCGCCGACTTAGGGCGCGCCCAGAACCCGGAAGGAGCCGAAACGCGGTCTGACGCGCATGTTGCTTCACAATGAACCAACGAAGCGAATCAGACGACTGAAGTATATCCGACTGCCGCACGCTCACGGGACCGACCGGCCCGGTTGCGCTCGCGTTGCCTCGCGCTACCCTCTTCAGAGGCGCCGGCGCGAAAGAATGGACGTCGACGATCGTCCCGCGCTATCAGCGGAGAATGCCGGAAGTCAACGAAGCGGTGATCCCGAGATTCGGGGCGACTTCCATCGCATCGTCTACGCGGCTAATGCCGAGGCGGCCCGCGCCGCCTACGCGACCTTCGAGCGCACGTGGGCCAAGCGCTGCGCGGGCGTGGTGGCGAGCCTGCGGGAAGGCGGCGACGAGCTTCTCACATTCTTCAGCTTCCCCAAGGTGCAGTGGAAGACGTTACGAACGACGAACACGATTGGGCGACTCCACGAGGAATTCCGACGTCGCGTGAAGACGCAAGGCTCGCTGCCGAGCGAAGACGCAGCGCTGGTCCTGCTGTTCAGCCTCGTGGCGAGCGGGCAGATCAAGTTGCGCAGGATCGACGGCTGGCGGAAGATCGCCACCGTGCTCAGCCAGCACACAGCGGTCGCGGCATGACGCATCCCCTTGTCCGTTCGACCCGAGACCGACCTTCGGAGAGCGTCATGACAACGTCAGTCCAATCACTCCTCGTGGCCCTGCTGGTCGTTACGGGTTGCACTTCAATGTCCGCAGATTCACGCGGGGCGGCGCAGCTTGCAGGGCTCGAAAAGCTCCACCACGTCATCGTGATCTATCAGGAGAACTGGAGCTTCGACAGCTTGTATGGGAAGTTTCCCGGGGCCGATGGTCTGGCGAACGCGGGCGAACGGATCAGGCAGGTGAAGCAGGACGGCAGGCCCTACACGACACTTCCTCAGCCGCTCGATACGTCAAAGCAGCCGCCGGTCCCCGACCCGCGGTTCCCGGCCAATCTACCGGTCGCTCCGTACGATGCGGCCCGGTATGTTCCGGCTGACCAGAAGACCGGGGACATCGAGGGCATCTCCTGGGCCTGGTACTCGGAGGGTTGGAACGACGCGGTGGCCGGACGTCCCGATGCGCTCTTTCAGTTTCATCACCAGCCGTTCAACTACTTCGCCCCGTACGCCGAAGGGACGGCCACCAGAGTGGAGCACTTGAAGGACATCGAGGACCTCTTCGCTGCCCTCCGGACGGGTAACGTGCCAGCCGTGGCTTTCGTCAAGCCGATCGGTGCTCACAACGAACACCCAGGTTATGCCGATTTGCTGCGAGGTCAGCAGTACGTCGCCACCCTGGTCAAGGCCGTGCAGGATAGCGCCGTCTGGAAGAACAGCGTCATCATCACCTACGACGAAGGCGCGGGACGCTGGGACCATGTTCCGCCACCGCGAGGCGATCGCTGGAGCCCCGGCGTCCGCGTTCCGGCGATCATCATCTCGCCCTACGCCAAACGCGGCTTCGTCGATCACACGCCCTATGAGACCGTTTCAATCTTGAAGCTCATCGAAACCCGATGGAACCTCGCGCCCCTGGGTAGCCGAGACGCTGCCGCAAACAATCTTTTGAATGCCTTTGACTTCTCACTGACGCCACGCTGAGCTTTTCAGGACCTGCCCTGGGACGTTCGGCTAGCAAGGGCCGTGATGAGAGCAGTTGACCATAACCTGCAGACCGCGAAGGCGCCTCGGTCTCACTTGTCCCGCCGTCTCTGTCGATACGAGCCGACGAAGTAATCCAGTGAACCGACGAACCCTCCTCAGGACGATACGTGTTGGCGTTCTCGCCGCGCCGCTCGCCGCAAGAGCGCAGCAGCCGGGGAGGGTGTGGCGGATCGGGCTATTTCACGTAGGTCTCGACCACGTTCCGCCGGCCTTGCATGGATTGCGAGAAGGCTTGAAGGAGCTGGGGTATGAAGAGAGCAAAAATCTGCGCTGGGACTTTCGTAACCTGCCAGATGAAAGTGCCGCTCAAGGGACCGCGCGGGAATTTCGTCCGCGAGAAGGTGGACGTGATTGTGGCGTTCGAGAATCAAACCGTCCGTGCCGCAAAGGCAGCAACGTCGGAAGTCCCCATCCTGTTTCTCCACGTGCTCACCGATCCAGTCGGTGAGGGGTTCGTGCAGAGCCTCGCTCATCCCGGCGGAAACATTACAGGCATTTTTGGCGATGTCCCGGGAAAGCGAGTGGAGCTTCTGAAAGAGGTGGTACCCAACCTCGATCGGCTCCTGCTCTTATTTGATCCTACCGATCACACGGCGCTCCAAGAGCTGACTGCCCTACGAGCTGCCGCCACGGCGCTCAAGCTCCGATTGGTCGAGCGGGCCGCGGTGACGCAAGGTGACATCGAACGGGTCTTCATGCCTGTGAGACGCGAGAACATCCAAGCGATCGTTGTTGTCTCCGGCCTCGTCACGAAATTCCCGTCGCTCGTCATCCATCTCGCGGCCGAGAGACGCCTCCCGATCCCTGGTCATCGAAAAGAATGGGCGGAGCAGGGTGCGCTGTTTTCCTACGGGGCGAACTATTTCTCGGTAGGCCGGATTGATGCGGCAAGGCTGGTAGACAGGCTTCTCAAGGGAACGAAGCCGGCTGATCTCCCCGTCGAGCAGATTGCGCGCCTCGAATTGGTCATTAACCTGAAGACCGCCAAAGCGCTGGGCCTGAAGATTCCCCAATCGCTGCTGCTGCGGGCGGATCAACTCATTGAATGACGCAAGTGCCGGAAGCTGTGTCGTCTCAGATTTCCACCGCAATAGGGACCCGACGACTACATCGTTAGGAAGAAGGGATGATCGCGCAGCGGCACGCGTCATCAGTCAAGTAGCCTCGGGAAGAAGCTGACTATCACGGAATAGGCGAAGGTCGTTCCCATAAACGCGCCCAGGAACACCGCGAGGATCAGGAGCGTATCGCGGATGATGCGCGACGTCAGTGGCGCTGTGGTGCAGCGACGGGCTTCACCAGCGGTCGGATTTCCTGCTGGATGAGCCCGATGGCCTGGAACTTCTCCCCATCACGCGTGCCGTACACGACGATCGGCGACCCGGGCTTGAGCGCGACCGCCACGCCGCGGAGGCCGGAGAGATCCGCGGGGACGAGTTGTCCGTCGTCGACGCGCACCACGACCTCGTGGTCGCCGACGGCGTGTACCGTGCCCCGGAGTTCCGACCAACGCGATATGTCAGTCGAACGGGCCGACGCGCCGGCAGAGGGTTTCGGTTCCGATGGGGTCATCGTCTTGACCGGGGTCAGTTGCTCCTTTCGCGGCTCGCCGACCCTGAGATGGGCTGGCGGCCCCGGCTCAGGCTGGACAGTCGTCGCTGGCGCGGCCGCTACCGGAGCCGGTCCTGCCTTGGCGGCGCTCTTCGGTGGCTCTGCTGCTGGGGGCTTGACTGGGCCAAGCAACTCTGCGGTCGTCGCGGGGCCGGAGGCCGACGACGGTGTCGGGGGGCTCGTGTGAGGCATGAGCGCGAGCGCAAGAGCGGCGACGTCTCCTGAGCCGAACGCGAGCGCCGTGATCTCGTGCGGTCGCGCCGCTTCGGTGCCAAGCACAGCGACGCGCGCGCCGACGGTCAGCGAGGTCGGCTCCAGACGCCTCGCACTCTTGATTTCGACGTAATACCACCTCCCGTCCTCCGTGCGGATCACCACGAACGGCTCGGCGGTCAGCTTGGTCGGCCACTCGAGGACCCCTTGAACGAGGCGCGGATCACCATTGGCGGCGTGGGCGACGGAGGCGAGCGCGAACGTGAAGCTCATGGCGACGAACCACCGTCGCCTGAGAATGAGTGCCGCACCACCTCCGAGCATGATTCCCGAGCGAAGAGGATCCTGTCGCGTGAGTTCCATCGACCCCTCCCAGGCCGATCCGTCCTCGAGCTGGGAGCCCGATCTCCCTCGGTTGGCGCACGGAATATAGGCAGGACGGCTAAGAGGATCAATTGATCGTCCGTCATAGGCCGCCCGCCGACAGCGGCTTGCTGACGACGGCAGGCTCCCGGTCGACATCTTCGACGCAACGCCCGATCATCTCGGGACGTCGACGATGACCGCATCGTCGTGAGTTAGGACAATCCGGCGGCAGCTCCCCGGTATCCCAAGTGTTGAAGACGGTAATGATCACCACTCAGCCGATCCGAATCTTTGTCGAGGCGGGAATGCCCACGGCGGCGGCCTTTGGTCGACTTTTTGCTCAAGGCCCGCAGGGTCCTACCCGACAAATGCACCGGTTTCGTTCTCGTTCGGGCCGGGTACCGCCACCCCCGTACGTCGGCCCTGAACGCCGCCGGACGCCGCGGTACTACGTGCAGCTTCCGATCGAATCCGCGCACGGAACCGGGACGACCATCGACGTTAGTGAGGACGGCGTCCGCTTCGAATCCACCCATCGGTTCGTCTACGGCCAGGTGTTGACCCTGCGGGTGGTGTTCCGTCACGTCGCTGGCGACTACACGCCCATCGACATGACGGGCGACGTGGTCCGCGTCGAGGAATCCGGGGAAACGCTTGTCGTTGCCGTCCGAGTCGCCGAGATCCACGTCCGCTGAAGTTCCGCGACCCGCAAGCGCTTCTTCCGATGGTTACAGCCGGAGCAGTTGACGGACGAGCCGAGTCCTGCATAGGCATTCTTTCACGACGGCGACAACGATGATCGGTCGTGACCCTCTTGTCGGTCCTCCACGCATAGATGTACTGATCTGTTGAGGAATCGTAAATCAAGATGGTCGCGCTAGCGCAACGCGCCAGCTCGGCGCGCGCCGCCGGGTCGATATAGACCAACTTCCCGCCGATCATGGTGGCGAGCGCCGTGAGCCGCTGGATCTCGCTCTCCGGGACGGTCAGGTAATCGGCCGAGAGAATGACGAGATCGGCGAGCTTGCCGGGCTCGATGGAGCCCTTGAGCTCTTCTTCGAACGTGATGCGCGCGTTATTGATGGTGTAGGCGCGCACGATACGATCGCAAGACGTCTCGACGCCCATTCGTGCTCGGTGACAAGGATCGTTCTCGCGCCGCGGGCGAAGCGCCGCCCGCCCTCTCAGCGTGCTTCCATTGCCATCCAGAACAGGCCGCCGGCGAGCGCGATGACGATCGCCGCCCCGACCCACTGCCCGAGCCACTGTCGGATCCTCGGGCTCCAGATCATGGTCCACCACCTCGTTCGGCTCTCTCGACCATTGGGACGGCCGCGTGAGGTGCGCGGATGCGCGCGCCGGCCGAGGTCATGACCGGAAGACCGCGCGGCCCGGGGCGGGAGCGCGCCGGACACCGCGCCTACCAGCGTGCAGAGCGCCGTCCGCTGCTTGAGCGGAGTGTACGCGAACAGATAGAGGATCGCCGTCGCGGCGGTGACCAGAGCGACCACGGCGCCGACCAGCGCCGCGAGGTAGGCCGTGCCGAGTATCGTGAGCGCGACACGAACACCATGCCTTTTGTCAGTCCGTTACGAACGCCGCGATCTCATCCAGGCGGGCCTCGACGTCCGACTCCCCGATCCGAATCAATGGCTGGAGGTACTCCGGCAGAAACATCAGAAGGCTGAGCAAAGCAGGCCTCGATGTCTCGTGGGTGCCCAGGCCGCGGGTCAGGAATCGGAGCCCACGAGGCAGACGCGACTCGCAGTCCGCGGCCAACTTGGCCAAGTCCTGCGACGGGCGGAGCACGAGGAGATCCACCGGGCGCAAGTCTCCCCACTCCTGCCGCGGCAGCTTCCCGAGCAACCGGTTCAGGCGCTCGAGCACCAGCGCATCATAGTCGATGAGATCAAGGAAGATCGCGTCCAGGAGGATCCCGGCCACCTGGGCGGGCGCTGGATAGCCGGAAACGGCCGGTCGGTCGGCCTCCTCGTGGGTAGGCTGGTAGCGGGTCGAGACCGCGAGGATCCGTCTCGCGCCGAGGTGAATTGCGGGCGAGAGGGGCGCGTGGAGACGGACGCCACCATCGCCGTACCAGTCGTCTCCCAGCCGCACCGCCGGGAACATGAACGGAAGCGCCGCTGAGGCCAGCACGTGGTCTACTGTGAGCCGGGCCCTGACGCTTCGCCGGAGCGGTCGCTCCCAGTCCAGGATCTGGCCGCCTTGCACCCACGTTACGGTCTGGCCCGTCGAGTAGTTAATCGTGGTGAGGGCGATCGCTTTCAGCAGACCCCTCTTGAGCTTCTCGGTGATGCCGACAATCTCGCCGTTGACGGGCGCGAGGCTTCGCTCGAGTAACGCGCGCAACGGAGCGGTATCGAGGAGGCCCCGCACTTTGGGGGCAATGGCCGCGCCACCCGATATCAAACGCGTTCCCCAGCGCAGGACGTTGCACGCGAGTGAGAGCGGGCCGACTCGGAAGAGTTGGTCCGCCGTAAGCTGGCTCCACAGGCTGGCAAGGTCCTCGATCGCCTCCGGGAGCGCACCAGGATACGCCGCCAGGTAAACCACGTTGATCGCGCCGGCCGATTCGCCCGTCAGGATCACGGGCCGGGTTCTCGGAAGGTGTCTCGCGAGGCCCCGGAGCACGCCAACCTGATAGGCAGCTCTGGCGCCGCCGCCGCTGAGCGTGATCGCCAAATCGCCGCGTGGCGAGTCCTGGACGCCCGGCCTCACGACTTCAATCCGATCAAATCTCGTCGAGATGCCTGGGTGACCTCTGTGATGGAGAGAGACTGATAGCCCAGGGACTCATCGGACATCACCCCGTGGGGGGCCCGGATAGGTGCACGGCATCGGCGCAATCGTACCGCCGGCGTTGCGCCGGGTCTCAAGTACTGGACTCCGGACTACCGACGGTCAGTTACACGCCGAGCTGCGAACTGTCGGCCCCTGCCCATCACCATGACGGCATTCAGCAGGACCGCAAACGTCTTGCGATCGTATCGTGCGCGCCTACCTCACCCTCCCGAGGTCTGACGACAATAAGGACGCGGTGATCCGGCCGGGTACGCTCCGATTTCCCTATGCCCAAACCGCGGAATGAGCGCCGATTTCGTGCTTATTTCTGGGCGATAGACGTCTCGGGGAAGGCCGGACCATCTCACTACCTCGGAGCACTCTGACCGGGGCTGCGGCGAAACCGACAGTGCCGCCGATACCGGCACCCCACGGAAGCCAAGTTGTCCGACCCATCGGGACCCGAATCGTCGATCGACGGCCTTGAGCGCGCGCTATGGCTTTTCAAGAAAGGCAACAAGGCTGGCTGCCCGTCGGTACGCCAGGAAGGCGAAGCACACGGCCGCCGCAAGGAGAATGAAGATCCGGAATACCTCAAACCCTGACCGCGGTGAGTAGGCGCGAACTCATCAAGACGATGAAGTAGGCCGGATACCTATCGCCGTCAACGAGCCGACAGCGCCCGGCCTCAAGGCTCGCACGTTGCTCAACGCTCTCTCGGTACTTCTGCGCCCCAACCCATCCGGCGCAGGCCAGGAGAACGACCAGGACGACGAGGACGACGAAGATGACCAGTCCACCAAGCACCTGCCCCCACGTCGTCATCGTTGGCCCTCCACTGGGACGGCAGCGATGCCCAGCTCCCCCGGTCGCCATAACGCACAGTTTGATCGCCGCGCCGCTCCTTCACCGGGCCGGGGCCAGCGCTTCCTGGACGATCGTCAGGCGGCATCACGACGTCGAAATCCCGCGGGGAACCTTCGCGCGCATCTGCTCGAGCTCGCGCACGAGGAAGGCGATGCGCTCCTGGAGGACGCGGTTGTCCTCCTCGAGGCGCAGGACCTCGCCGCGCAGCCGGCGCAGCTCGGCGCGCAACGCCTCGATGCGGGCGAGCTCGTTCAAGATCGGGTCTGGTCTGCTCACGCCTTCCTCCGCACCATGATCTCCTCGCGCGTCGCCCAGGCCATCTCCCGCTTCGTACCGGGATCGCCCGGACGCTGCACGAAGACATAGACCGTCTTCCCGGCCGCCATGCTCCAGGGGCCGCCGATGACCTTCCACTCGCCGGCGGCATCGACCAAGCGATCACCCCAATCCGGAGCTGCAAGGGCAGGAGCGTGGCGGGGACGGTGAAGATGACGTCCCGCTTCGTTCTCGTCGCTCTACCCTCACTTCGCGCAGTTGTACCGGAACACCGTCTCGCCTTGCTCGTGCGCCTCTCAGGGGTCGTCCGGCGCATCGGCGCTCCGCACTTCGGGGCACTTCTTCTTCGGCATCGTGAATCTCATGCGCGCGCCCGCCCGCGGCGGTTCGGCGACATCATCGGATGAACCCACGGTCAAACGCCACGAGCAGGACGCCAGCCACCAGCACTGCGAGCAGGACGCTGACGATGGTGAAAACGATGGCCCGGCGCCGCCTCCGCTCCCATTTGTCCCTCGAGCGCGGCTCGACCATCAGCTCCACCAGCCGGCGCGCCGGATCCGTTTCCGCTCTTCGAGTGCCTGCTTCAACGTCGTCTTCGCCGTGGGCCACATGAGTCTCCGCCTCGACAGACACCCAGTGCGCGGCGGAAGCCGCGTTGGTTCTACGCTTGAAATCGGCCGGCTACGTTATGGGCAGGATCAAGCGAGCGGCGGCGCGCGACCGAGAACAGATGACAGAGGAAACAGTGGGCGCGGCTCGGTGTCCGTCGGCGTAACGAGACCGACGGCACGGCCCCCCGGGCGTAATGACCAAACGAGGGCGGGTTGGATCGCACCAAGGTTGCTGGTGATCAGAAGGACGACATCGTCGAAATCGGCATTGTCGTAGAGGCCAGGGATCCACGACTGATCCGGCGGGCTCGCATGGGCGACTGGCGCGAGCGCCAGGACTGCCGTGACCAGACTCAGACCAACGAGCCGGCGGAAGATCACGGGCGCGAGACTAGATCAGCATCGGCAGCAGCGCAACCAAGTCCCTGCCCGCGCACGCGTATCGGGGGACGGCCTGATTGTTGACTCCGGCTCACGAGAACCAGCCGGCGCGTCGAGTTTTCTCGGGGAGCTGACCTGCCTATCGAAGATAAGCGATGTGCTGGCGGCGTGCTAATAAGAGCGCGGCGAAAGAGCGAGCGACCCAGTTCCACCCTGCTGGCGAATCCGGGCTGCAACGGGCGGGCCGCCATGCCTTGCATTTCGCGCAACTCCGCCACCTCGAGCCGCCGCTCGTCGAGGGGCTGCGGCGCGGCGCCGAGGAGACGCAGCCTCGGACTTTCCTGACCGAAAACCTCGAGCCGGTGGTTTATCACGAGGCTCCCGCCTTTCGCCAATCACTCACACCGTGAGCGTCATGCGACACGCGGCCGGGCTCATAATGGACCTCTGAATGATTCCTGTGCAAGTAGGCTTCTGGCCCGTACCCATCGGCCACCGGCTGCTTTGGCTGCCGTCGGCGGGAAGCTGCCGACTGAAACCGTAAAGCCAAGACTTGCGGCACACTCGCCGTCCGCCTTTCCCGTCACCTTGTTCGCGCCAAAAGTATGAGTGGGCGCGGGAACGTTGCTATGGCATTCAAGACTGCCGCGGATGGTATTGAGGCTGATGTCTGTGGCCACTGCCGACGCGTTGTGATCGATCTTCACGTGCCCACGGACCGTGCCGCTATACGCCACGCAGGGGCCTGAGTTGTGACGGCACTCGAAATTGCGGCCAATTTGGACGCCAGGGCCGACATAGCCGCTCTTCGTTGCACAGTGCTCAATCTCGACGTTGCCGTCCACTATGACCGTGCCTGATAACAGCACCGTCATGCAGCGCTCCGCCTCAACGTTGCCGCGAATGCTTGAGGACCCGGGCGGACCGACGAAAAGACTCGCGTTGCGCTTGACCCGCACATTGCCCTGCACAATCGCGCGGTAGAGCGTGCATGATTCGCCATCTGGCACGACGATGGTCCGGAACGTGCCTGTAAGCGCGTTCGTGCAAATTTGATGGCGAGCGTTGCCGTCGCGATGCCGGTCGAAACGCGGCTCGTCACCTTCGCCCTGACGCTCGGGTAAGTCTTCGCGAGAGCGCTCGTCTCGTGTGTTGTCGCCGCGAGCGACAAGAACGCTTGCACAGACGGCGATGAAGACGATGACAACGGTAATGCAAATCGTTTTCATATTTTCTGGTCCTGTAAGATGGAAACGTGGCCCAACATATGGAGACGCGGTGGAAGGCCCGGCTCCAAACTGAGCAGAGGATCGTAGAACTGGCATCTCGGGAACTGCGCGGGCAAAGGCTGCCAACGAGATTACGCTCGGAAGGGATTAGTCCAACTCAGCATCGCCACGTGCTCCCTACCCCAGCGGCTCGAACGGCCAAGACTGTCGGCTAGATCCGCGGACATTGTCAAGCGCCACCGGCTCCACATATCTGGACGCCAAAAACTGTCATCAGCCTCTCCGCAGTCCCCCCTGCTGGACGCCGACCCCTCGACCACCGTGGTAAGAAGCCGCCGGCCTCCGCGAGCCCCAGTGACTACGCCCGCTTCAACGCCTCCCCGGCCTGTAAGGCCCCACGCCGCCCGCTGCACCGCTCGCCACGACACGCGATCAATTGCGAAGCCATCAGGACTCGTCAGCGGATGCGACGAGAACACCGCGCGCCACTCGTCTTTGGCCACGTAGCCCAGGCTTACCCGATACGCCTGGCGGATCATGCCGACGAGGACCGCTCCCGTCCCGCTCCACGTGTCGAGCCAGCGGCACACCGTCCCGACTTCTGGCGTGTCGTCTTGATGCGCCGGCAGGCGAGGGCCGCGATGAGGAGATCGCGCCGGTCGGGATTAAGCACGTCCCGGGTTCGTCAAGTTTTGGGAACCGTTGCCACATCCGGAAAACTGGCTTCCAGCCCGAGTGACGGTTGGGCTTGTTCTCAGCGTCCGCAGAGCCGTCATACGTCGCTCGATTCCCGTTGAATTTCCATTTCCAGCTGTGAACGAGCCCTCTTCGGTCACCCCGTCTTTCGTCCGACGCCACGGTCGGCGGAAAATGTCCCGAACCGCAATGAAGAGGGTGAATTCGTCGCTTCGAAAGTGAACTGCTGGCGAGACGGCCTCGGGCGTCAGCCGATCGTCCGAGAAGACAAGCAGATCCCAGTCGCGGGCATCGGCAAGGCCTTCGGCGCGTGACCCGAACAGCCAGATCTCCGTGACTTCCGTAAACTCGTCCCCAAAAGCATCGAGAAAATCCCTAAGGTCTACTGGCGGGGCGAAGTTGTCGAACGGCATCTCAGTTGAACCACCCCGTCCTTCGTTATCTGACTCCGCTGTCCCATCGCCTTCGGGAAACCCTGGGACCTGATACAGGACACTATTGCCCTGGCCTGCGGCGAGCGTTGTACGCTAACTTCAATAGTTCCACGATGAGGTGTGAGACTCGGCCCCCTTATAAATGTCAGTGTGGCTGTCGATAATCTCTGAGGCATCGACATTCCAGATGCCTCTATCGACGGCCTTTTTTTGATTTGGACGTGGATTCCCAAATTCGTCGATAGCGACGTCTTTCGGGTCTTCGCCTTCCGCGGGTGGTATTTCCGTCGCGCCAGCGCCCTTGGCGAAATCATCTCGACCGAACAGCGCTGCCGTCCTGAAGAGATAACGGTTCGACCAATCTCCGGACGAATACACATTGAAGATAGGGCCGCCACCGCGGGCAAAGAAGACGCTCTGAAGAACCCCTCCCGGCTTGGGAGCCTCGGATAAGCAGTCCAGACTTTCGGCTTTCGGGGAGGCATCGAGGGACGAGATCGCGGCATTCAAGAGCTGTCGCCCGCCAAGAAGCGGATCGCGAAGGCGCTGGCGGCCCTACTGGTCGCCCACTACCGCCGCGAGCAGAAGGAGGGAGCGCGCGAGCGCATTCCCGTCGCGTGAGCTGCTGTGATCGCCAACGCCGCCATCTACGCCCGGAAGTCGACCGATCAGACCGTCGCCGACCAGGAGAAGTCCGTCACGCGGCAGGTCGAGCTGGCCGTCGCCTGCGCCAGGACGCACGGCTTCGAGGTGCCGCCCGAGCACATCTACGTCGACGACGCGATCTCCGGGGCGGAATTCGATCGGCGACCCGGCCTGATGCGGCTTCTCAACACCCTCCGCCCGCAGGCCCCGTTCGCCGGCCTCTTCCTGGCTGATAAGGACCGCTTGGGGCGCGAGCAGTTCGAGACCAACCACATCCTCAAGCAGATCAGCGTGGCGGGCGTGCGCATCTTCGAATACCAGAACGGTGGCCAGGAGGTGCGGCTCGAGAGCCCCATGGACAAGCTGATCATGTCGGTCTCGAACTTTGCGGCGGAGTTGGAGCGCGCGAAGGCCAGCCAGGCGCTCCAGCTCAAGGCTCAGCGCGGGTATGTGGCCGGCGGCCCCGTCTTCGGTTACCGCAACGTCCCCGTCGTCGACCAGGGCGGTCAGCGCTCGCACGTCGTACGCGAGATCCGCGAGGACGAGGCGGCGACCGTCCGACACATTTTCAGCCTGGCGGCCGGGGGCACCGGACTCCGGACGATCGCGCGGGCGCTGAACGCCGAGGGTGTACGCTCCCCGCGGGCTCGTGCCGGTCGCCATCACTCCTGGGCGCCATCAAGCGTCCGCTCGGTCCTCTTCAACTCGCTCTACAAGGGCGAGGTCGTCTGGGGGCGCACGAAAAAGCGCGACGCCTGGGGGCGCCGGAAAGAAAGCGATCGGCCAACGAATGAATGGGTCATCACCAGCGCCGAACATCTCCGCATCGTCAGCGACGACCTGTGGGCGAAGGCGCACGAGGCACTTCACAGTCGGCGGAAGGCCTATGGCTTCAAGCGCGGCTCCCCTCGCCCGGTTGGAGCCCTTGACTCGAAGTATCTGCTCACCGGGATGCTGGAGTGTGGCGTGTGCCGCGGCACGATCGTGCAGACCTGGAATGGCCGCAAGCCAGCCTACCGCTGCTGGTACAACCACAGTCGAGGCTCAGCCGTGTGCGCGAACAGTCTCGTGGTGGAGATGCACCTGGCCGATGACACCGTCCTTCAGGCGGTCACCCGCGACGTCCTGGATCCGGAGGTCGTGCGCGAGGCCCTCGACCTTGCCCTGCTCGATTTGGAGCAGCCCGCCACCGCGGTCGCGGCACGCCTGGACA
>Ga0209158_1000733_pt1 | contig 23250 bp, 25 predicted proteins | sample GraSoiAngelo_140_FD_185897 | JGI IMG/M metagenome (GOLD analysis project Ga0209158, IMG submission 185897) | Grasslands soil microbial communities from the Angelo Coastal Reserve, California, USA - 14_0929_12_30cm (SPAdes) (version 2) | ecosystem: Environmental > Terrestrial > Soil > Grasslands ...
CCAGGTCGACGAGCAGGGCTTGAACATCGGGCGCCTCGCGCCCTTGATCGCCGGATTCCCGGAGTCCGTCCCGGGCACGAGCGTGAACCGGATGTGCGCCTCGGGACTGCAGGCCTTCAACTTCGCCTCCATGGAGGTCATGACCGGCCAGGCCGACGTCGTGATCGCGGGCGGGGTCGAGTCGATGTCTCGCGTGCCCCTCGGATCCGATGCAGCGGCGCTGAGCCCCAAACTCCTGGAGAAGTACGAGATCGTCCAGCAGGGCATCTCGGCCGACTTGGTGGCCGACAAGTATCACGTCACCCGGGAACAGATGGACGAGTTCTCTCTGTGGTCCCACCGAAAGGCGATCCGGGCGATCGACGAAGGTCGATTCAAACGGGAGATTGAGCCGGTCCCGGTGTTCGACGAGAACGGCCAGAAACGGTTGTTCGACACGGACGAGCATCCCCGGCGGAACACGTCTTTGGAGAAGCTCGCCTCGCTGCCGCCGGCCTTCAAGCCCGACGGAAGGATTACGGCGGGCAATTCGAGCGGCATCAACGACGGGGCGTGCGGCATCCTCGTGACGAACCCGGAGACCGCGAAGAACCTCGAGCTCGAGCCGCGCGCTCGGGTCGTGTCGACCGGGGTCGTCGGCACGAACCCGACGATCATGCTCGACGGCACGATCCCGGCCATCCGGAAGGCGCTCGGACGGGCCGATTTGCGTGCTGACGACATCGACCTGTGGGAAGTCAACGAAGCCTTTGCCTCGGTGCCGATTGCGACCCGCGAAACAATAGGATTCGAGGACTCGAAGCTCAACGTGAATGGCGGAGCAATCGGCCTGGGCCATCCGCTGGGTATGAGCGGCGCGCGTCTGATCACCACGATGCTGCACGAGATGGAACGCCAGGACCTTCACCGCGGCCTGGCCACGTTGTGCATCGGATTCGGAATGGGTGTCGCGACGATCATCGAACGCCCGATCTAGGGTCGAGGCCATCTTCCCGCGGGCGGCGTCTTCTCGGTTCCAAAAGCGAACATTCTGAACGACAACTATATGGGACGAAAGCCAAGATTTGACCGTGCCGCGGGCCTCGGTGGACCTCGATGGACCTGTATCAATTGATTCTGCTCGCCCTGTTCGAGGGAATCGTGGGCGGAGTCGCTGTGATCCTGAGTCTCACCTACGTCTCCTTCGTGCGCATGGAGAAAAACGTCCGGCGGGCTCGGATGTTCATCATGGCCGATCGAATCCAGCGGTTCCTCGGCGCTTTCACGGTCGGATTCGTCGTCTTGGCCCTCACCTTCGCCCTCTCAACCTTTGGATCGATCCTTCCCTCGGCGGTCTTCGCGGGTGCGTTCTTCTTCTTCCTTGCGACGATCGCCTACGGCATCCTCGAACTCTTCTTCATCGTCCGGCCGAGGAGAAAGGTTCACTCGCCGGATGGCACGTCCTGGCGCCCTTCGTTCGGGAGAAAGCCCGTGGCGTCGATGCCGGACATCGGCTCTGCAGAGGAAGATCCCGATGCATCGCGCTGATCTGCACCTGGAGGGGAGGGCCGCGAGCCGAGCGGGGTTGGAAGGGATCGAGGCCCAGCTCGACGGGGTCCTCGGGCAGCTCCGACGGAACGTCCGCGGTGTTCGTGGATCGGTCGTGGCCGATTCGAACGGCCTCACGATCGCGAGCGACATCCGTAGCGGGGTGGGCCCCGCGACCCTCGCGGCGATGAGCACCTTAATCGCTCAATCCGCCGGCAGCGTCTTCGAGAACATCGGGATGCCCGGCCCGAATTTGATCATCATGGAAGGTCCCGAGTCGAATGTCGTGGTGATGCACATTCCCATCGCCGACGTGACGCTACTTACCCTCATGGACAAGGCGACCAACATCGGCGTCTTGAAGATCGAGATGGGGAAGGCCACCCAGGGAATCGCGACGGCCCTCGGCTTCGGGACGAGTCACAAGGCCGCGATGTCCGAGCTGTTCATCATGACGAAAGGCGGACTCCTGATCCGTCACTACTCGGATAGCCTTCGCACGGATCTCGACCGGGACGCCCTGAGCGGGATGCTCGTCGCAGTCCAGCAGTTTGTGCAGCAGACCTTGGCGTCGAAATCGGGGGCGCTCAACCAGCTCAAGTACGGAGCGCATAGCATCTTCTTCTTCCGGGGCAACTTCACGGTGGCCGCGGCCGTCGCGGAGGAAGGCGACGTGGAGACCTTGCAATATCAGGTGTTGGATGCGCTGCAGGACTTCGAGGACCGATACGCTTCCACCCTAGAATCATGGAACGGCGATGTCGCCGCATTCCCCGGCTTGGACGACATCTTCGAGAAGGTCATCAAGGGTTAGGGCGGCGCCCAGGCCTACCAAGGACCCTGGGCGTCTCCCGCCGATGAGCGCTGCATTTTGGTTCCTCGCTATACCTCTCGCGGCGGAGGACCACCTCTTGCGAAATCTCGATTTCATCCGCGATCGGATGCTGGTTACGATCCAAAGGTGATCTCGATATAGCGGCGGTCGACCACGAGTGTGTCGACGGCTCGAATCGTGATGACGGCAACGCCTCCGACCACACCTGTCGTCACGCCCGCTCCGACCGCTCGGAACGTCTCATTGAACCAGACCGACCAGGCTGCCGCGTTCGGCGACGTCACGCGGAAGGTGACCCCCGAATACCAGTTCAGCCATTGACCGAGGCGGCAGCCATTGAGGCGGACGTTGTCCTTCGTCTGGAACGCGAGCCAGTTCTGGATGTCGCCGTTCGTCGTCTCAGTGTCGATAACGCCCAGGACGGTGGACAGCTGCCCCTGGGCCTTGCCTGCATTGAAACTCGCATCGACGAAATCCCGGTTGGTCCAGTTGACTTGGGCCCATTGGGCATAGTTGGCGGCTCTGATCAGGTAAGGGCTCACAGCATTGATAGCGTTCGGTAATTTCGCGGCACCCTGATTGGCCCAATACTCGAAATCCTGACGCCCGGACGTGATCAGCGTGCTCGTCTGGTCCAGCGGGGCCTTCTGGATCGTCTGGGTGAGCAGGTCGCGACCGATGACTCGTCCTTGGACGGTTTCAAACCCCGTGCCGGTCGCCGTTTGTGACGTGCCGACGAGCGTGGACAACGTGGCGGACAAGGCCAATCCGTCTCCCGTCTCCCGGTAGTCCAAGGGCATCCCCCGCCAGAGGGTGCTGCTCTTGTCCTGCTGGACGTTAATGGCGCCCGCTTCCATGAGCATGGTTTGCGCCGGATATCGCGTGGCTCCGAGGTGCAGTTGGAGGGTTCCGAAGGAGGCCTCCTGGGTCGACTGCAGGCCGCAGACGAAGGCGCTCAGGTAGCGCCGGCTGATCTCATAGTACACCCAACGGATGTCGTTCGCCGTCACCGCGTGGTAGTAGGTTCCTCCCGTGTTTGCCGCGACGGTTTTCATGAGGGGCTCGTTGAGGTCTGCTCCCAAGCCAATCATGTAGATCGTGACGCCCAATGCCTTGGCTCTCAAGGATTGGGCGATCGCCAGTGCGTCCCCGTCGGACCCATTCGGGCAACACGTGTTCTGTCCGTCCGTCAAGACGATCAGGTTCCACGCGTGGGCCGGAATGCCATGCGCGACGAATTCATCGTTCGCAATCTTGATGGCGGCTCCCCAATTCGTGCTCCCCGCAGAGTCGATCGTGGTCAGGTCCGCCTGGGGACTGATGTACATCAGTTCTCCGTTGGGGGGATAATTGAGGAAGTGTGCCGGCCCGCCGATGTTCGCGCGGGTGAAGAAGGCGTTGTCGTCGAAATCGATGCTCGCGACCCGGTCCGGCGGGATCAGATTCCTCATGTACTCCTGAGCGGAAGAAATCCGAAGGTTACTCGGATCGTTCCAGGTCATCGAGCCCGAGCTGTCGATGGCCAGGACGACGTCCTGGTCGACGTGGGTGACCGTGGCTTGGAACAGCTTCGGGACGTACTTGAAGGAGATTTGAATGGAGGTGGTGTTGGCCGGGTCGAAACGCAGATTGCCTTGCCGGGCCGTGGAGAAGGGCGAGACCGCGTCCGTTCCGAGCGGGACCGGGATCGAAAACTGGGAGCCGGGGACGACGGCGAGCTGCTCCGCGAGGCGGAGGCGTTCGAACGAGTCGATCGCCGCCCGGGAGGTGGCCCATTCCGCGCTGTACTCTTGCGCGGGAAGGACGGCGACCACGGTGAGCTGAAGGAACATGAGGACGACGAGGAGCGTGAACATCGTGGCGACCGTGGAGGCGACGCCTTCAGTATCGTTGCGTAAGGGAAGGGGCATGGAGGATTATGCAGGACTCGTCCCCGCGCTCATTAAAACGTTTCCGTCCGAAAATCATTCGTGATTGGGAAGTTTCGGGGAACGATCTTGACGGAATTCCGTCGCGGGGCGAAGCGTTCCGTCGACACGGATTCGCGGCCCTGCCAATGCCGGAAGCTCGGGCGCTCCTCGCGCGTCTGAGTCGGCAAGCTTTTCAACGCGGCCCTGTCTCGCGGCCAGCGTGTTCCGTCCGTGGCGGAGCTTCCCGACGATGGTCGCGAGCGGCCTCGTGGTCGGCTTTGCGACCGGCGGATTTCCGTCGTACTCGAGGGAAATCTCCCAGCTCGCGCTCGCCCTCGGGATGACGTTCGCGATGACGGAGATCTCGTTCGCAAACATCTCCGCTCATACCGAGTCCCGCCGGTTCGTGGTTTCTCTTGGCGCGAGTTATGGGGCCCTCAGCGGCTTACTTCTGATCTTCGCCTTCTTGAGCACGGACCCCGGGATTCACGACGGCTGGGTCCTCATGGCGTCCGTCCCGCCCGCGATCGCGGTCGTGCCGATCACCTCGTACTTGCGAGGCGACACGAGGCGGACCGTCGTCTCCCTCGCGATCCTGTATCTGATCGGCCTCCTCCTCGTCCCCGTCATCACCTTGGCCTACACCCACCAAACGGTCCCATTGAACGACCTCGTGTTGCAGACGATCCTCTTGATCGGTCTTCCGATGCTCGCGTCACGTCCGCTGAGGCGCTGGCGGAAGATTGCGGACCTCAGGACCAGCGGCGTGAGCATCTCCTTCTTTTTTCTCGTCATCGCGATCGCGGGTTCCACTCGCGGCCCCCTTCTCGCGCGGCCGGAACTCCTCCTCCCGCTCGGGCTTTTCTCCGTGCTCCGGACATTCGGCATCGGGGTCCTCGTCGTTGCACTCGGCCGAACGCTCCGCCTGCCGCGGGACGATCAGGTCGCTCTGACGGTCTTCGCGTCGTTCAAGAATCTCGGCCTTACCGTGGTCCTTGCGTTCGCGGTCTTCGGCCCCATCTCCACGCTCCCCTCCATCGTGTCCCTAGTCTGTGAAATCCTGTGGCTCGCCTCCCTTCCTCTCGTGTTCCGAAGGGGTCAGAACGGAACGTCGACGTTGGACAGCCGGCGTGAGACGACCCTCAGGTGAGCGACTCGTGAGGCATGAGCGCCCGATCCACGGCTTGCTTCACGGGGTCGTAGTCGTCCGAATTTCGAAACACTTCGCGACCGTCGACAATTACCGCGAACCCTTTCCCGACCCGGTGCCGGATGCCGAGCCATGCGCCGCGCGGTGAGTCGAGGCCCACGACCTCGATCCGAATCCGATGACCGTAATCCCGGAGAAGCCGCTCCGCCAGGCGATGGGCGCGGTCCGCGTTCTCCCGGACGAACTCGGGAGTCTCGCGCCATTCCTCTTCCTTCAGCGTCTCCACGCTCTTATTCGTGAAGGGCTGGGCGCACGCGGGTCCGCACGGTTTCAAGATCGCCGGGAGCAGGCCGAGGAGTTGGATGCGAGGGGGCCGGGACAACACGACAGGAGTAGCACCGTGCCCCGGTAAGTTCCTTCCGCACGATGGCCACCGCTCGGGGTGGGCCGGGAGCTCGGGAGGCCTCGGACGGACCTCGGCATTGGTCCGCCCGTAAACGTGATGTTTAAGCGGCCAGGACCGCATACCTATGATAGCCCGTCGCACGGGCCTGGGTCGTGGGAGGAACTCGGATGGTGGGCATACTCGAGACTCCGTTCCTGTGGGTCGTCGCTACGATCGCACTGTACGGGGTCGCCTATTGGGGATATGGCAAGTGGATCGACCGGAACGTGTGGCGGTCGGACGCCAAGAAGGCGACGCCCGCGCACATGTACATGGACGGGGTCGAGTATTTCCCCGTCAGCCGGTACGTGCTCTGGGGGTACCAGTTCAAGAGCGTCGCGGCCCTCGGACCGATCTTGGGACCTTTCATCGGCGTCACGTTTGGGTGGTTGCCGGCTCTCATTTGGATTATCGGTGGGAACTTCTTCATCGGGTGGCTGCAAGACTACGGGTCGATGATGCTCTCCGTGCGAAAGGAGGGCCGGTCTTTTGGTCCCATCACATACGAGTTCACCGGTGCTCGAGGGCGGACGAACCTCCTGGCATTCGTTCTGTTCTATCTCGTGATCATCTCGGCCGCGTTCATCGCCCTTATCGCGACGTTCTGGAACGCGTTCAAGGGCACGACGTTCGTTCCGACGATCGGGATTCTCCTCACAGGGCTCCTCTGCGGTCAATTGTTGTATCGCGTGAAGATGAACGTGTTCGCGGTCACGGCCATCGGACTCGCTCTCGTCGGACTCAGTCTCTACCTCGGTCCAATCTTTCCTGTTGTCCTTCCGTTCGGATTATGGAATATCGCCGTTTGGGCTGGCATCTGCGTGCTCATCTTGTATCTGGCTTCGGTTCTTCCCACTCCGACCTTCATCCAGCCGACGAACTACATCGCATTTTACCCAGCCTTCGCCGCGATCATCCTGATCCTCATCGGTGCGCTCGCCACGCCTTTCACGATCGGCGCGAGTCCCCCGGTAGGCATCCAGCTAGACATGGGCCCATTCTTGACGGATCCTCAAGGCATCCTCGGTCCGATCTGGCCCATCCTCTTCGTCGCCATTGCATGTGGGGCCATTTCGGGATGGCATAGCCTCGTGAGCAGTTCGTCGTCGGCAAAGCAGCTCGACATCGAGACGGACGCCCTCCCCGTGGGTGGGGGCGCCATGCTCTCGGAGGGATTGCTTGCATTGGCGTCCCTGATCGCGTATATGGTCCTCACCAAGAGCTTCGTCTTTGGAGTGGCCGGTGACGCGACCAATCCTCCGCATACGAACACCGCATCGTGGCCGGTCGGTGCCGCGCTCCTCGTTTCCCGAATTATCGGAGTCAGCGCCACGAATGTTCTCCTGACGACCTTCTTCGGCTTGGTCCTGGTGATCTATGCGCTCACGGTCCAAGCCCTCGTCACGCGGTTCTTCCGCCTTGTCGCTGCAGAGACCTGGAGTGAAGGTCGGTTCCGGATCTTCGGGAACAAGCACGTCTCCACCGCCGTCGGCCTCGGCGTTCCTTGGGTGTTCGCGGTCTCCGGGAGCTGGTGGGCGCTCTGGCTATACTTCGGCGGGGCAAATCAGCTCCTCGCAGGCCTCGCGATCATGCTGATCTCAATTCACCTGGCGCGGGTGCGTGCACCGACGAAGTACTCGCTGATTCCGGGGGTGTTCATGGTCGTGACCACGCTGGCCGCCCTCATCTGGCAGACCTGGACGTTCCTGTATTCGGTCTGGCTCTTCCTTCAAGGCGACAAATCGTGGATCGTCCGGAATGTCCGAGGTCCGATTCAGGCCGACCCGAACTACATCCTCGTCGCGGTTGGGATCAACGCGGTGTTCGTCCTCATCGGCGTGGTCCTGTTCGGTGTCGGCCTTTCGATGTCCATCCGCCTGTTCCGCAGCTACCGCAGCAGCGTGGTCGAGGCCCGAGGCCGAGCGCCGGCGGCGGCCGACGGCGGAACCAGGGAGCGGTAGGCGCCGCGAAGCGTCAAGCTATTGAGGGCTTGGGGCATCCACAGGGGAGGAGCGAAGCAACATGGCTGACTCGAAGGATCCTACGACTTCGAAGTCGCGCGGGCGCAAGGTCCGGGATGCAGCGAAGGGGGTCATGTACGGGATGGCCGCCCATGGCCACGTGACGGCGGCTCTCCGGACACGGATGTACCTCGAGCACCTGTTCATGTTCATCACCCTGGGCGACATGCTCGGTGTGCCCGTGATCCCGCCCTACTATTCCCTGAGGATCCTTCCCTACGCGGTCCCGAACATCAAGAGCTGGAAGCAACGCGTCTTCCGGGAACGGGACTTCACGGACCAAGTGTTCTGAGGACCGTGCATGGGCCTCTCGACTTATTTCGAGAAGAAGGGCGACGCAGGAATCGTGATTTTCGCAGGGAAAGGTGGCCTTGGCAAGACGACGTGCTCGGCCGGATTGAGCCACTACATGGCGTCGAAGCGCAACCGGAAGGTCCTCTGCTTCTCGACCGATCCGCAGGCGAGCCTGAGTGACATTTTCGACCGGGACATCTTCGGGAAGGGCCTCATCTCAGTGATTCCGCAGCTCGACGTCGTCGAGATCGACGCGGACCGCCGCGTCGCCGACTACCAAGAGGAAGTGAAGCAGAAAATTCGGTCCATGTATGGCCTGACGGATATTCCGCCGGAGATCGAGGAGTACATCGATTCGACGTCCGCTGAGCCGGCGATGTACGAGTCCGCGACCTACGACGCGATGGCGGACTTGGTGTCGACGAGCGGTCACGATCTATACGTATTCGACATGCCCCCGTTCGGCCATGGCGTCCGGATGATCGCGATGGCCGGAATCCTGAGCAAGTGGGTCGGCAAGATTACGGAGGCCCGGGAGAAGGCCCAGGAGTACGAGGCTGTCGCTGCGACCCTGAAGGGCGCGAAGGTCTCCGAGGACGAGGTCCTCCGAGAGCTCCAAGAGATCCAGACGAAGATCACACGCTTCACCGACCTCATGGTCGACCAGCGGCGCACATCCTTCTTCATGGTCCTGATCCCCGAGCGGATGGCGATCCTTGATACGGAGCGAGCGCTCGAGATGTTCGACGCGCTCGGCCTGCAGATGGCCGGGCTTATCGTGAACCAGGTCTACCCGAAGGAACTGGCCGATGCGAAAGGCGGCGAGGCGGTCGAGTTCCTTCGGAACCGCGCGCGGATGCAGCAGAAGTACCTCGACGAGATCCGATCGAAGTTCGCGGGCAAGGTCGTCGCGATGCTCCCGATGTATCCGCGTGAGCCGCGCGGGATGGACATGATTGAGAAGGTCTCCCAAGACCTCCTGTTCGGCCCTGCATTGTGAGGTGATCGCCATCCCGACCATGCCGCAACTCCTCGCGCAGCGACCGAAGATGCGGTACATTTTCACGGGAGGGAAGGGCGGCGTGGGGAAGACGGTCGCCGCGGCCGGACTGGCCTATCACTATGCATCCCAGGGCGAACGCGTCCTCCTGGCGTCCCTGAACCCAGTCCACTCCCTATCGAGCTTGTTCGGCCAAAGCCTCTCTGGAGGCAAAGTCGTCGAGGTACAGGGCGCGAAGGGAGTCCACGCGGTCGAGGTTGAGACCACGGAGGTCGTTGAGCGGTATCGGAACTCGATCCGAGGGAGGGTGAAGGAGTTCCTCAAGTGGGCGGATATTCCTCTCGACGCCAAGCCCTTCATCGAGATCGCAACGACGAACCCCGCGTTCGAGGAGAGCGCGATGTTCGACCGGATGGTCGACTACATCCTCAAGGAAGGCGAGGCGTTCGACCGTGTGATCTTCGACACGGCCGCCGTGGCAAATGCAGTCCGTCTGATCGGTTTGAGCAAGATCTACGGCCTGTGGCTCACCCGGATGATTGATTCTAGGAAGGAGGCGTTGAGCATGCGCGTCCAGCTTTCCTTCCGAAAGGAGAAGGTCATGGAAGAGGTGAAGAAGGACCCGCTGATGGCGGACCTGATTTCCATGAACGAGCGGTTCGAGCAGGCGAAGGGGGTCCTCGTCGATCCGGAGCGGACCGCGTTCTTTTTCGTGACCTTACCTCTCGCTTTGCCCATTGCGGTCGTGCGCCGTTTCATCGGAATGGTACAGAAGTTCAACATCCCGATCGGAGGGGTGATCGTGAATGAGGTCCTTCGGCCGGAAATCGCCCTCCAGGAGGGTGCGGGCGAGTACCTCGGGAACAAATATCATGAGCAAACCGGTTACATGAAGGTCCTCTACCGGGACCTTGGCCCGCTCGTCCGGTCGTATATCCCGCTATACGCATCGGAGGTCGGGGGCGTGGACATGATACGCCGGGTCTCCGAAGACATGATGTCGTACGCGCCTCCGTTCGCCGCCGAACTGTCGGGCGGGGCATGAAGTCGTCCACGCGCGACCACGTTGTCGCGGCCACCCACCTTGTCCTTGGCCCGTCGAACTTCATTGTCCTCCCGCTACCGGACAACTGGGACCTTCGCCTCGGTCGGGCACCGATGGATGTCGACTATACGGTCTACCGCGACGGTGTTCGGTGGGCCCAAGCGGGTCAGGCGTCTGCCCTCCTCACGGACGCGAAGGCGCGCCGGGCGATCGAGCTGATGGTGAGAACGTCGCGCGGGTTGATTCCGGCCCCAAAGCTGTCCGAGACTCACGGGGGCACTTGCCGGATTGGTGGCCATGACGCGAGTTACCAGATCGGGATCGCGAAGTTCGGGCTCTTCAGGACGAAATTATACACGGTTCTCCACGCCGCCTATCGATGCGAAGAGAGTCAGCGGTTCGTGGACCTCCGGTTCATGCACAAGGGGACCGCCGAAATGCTCGAAGCCCTGTTGCCTCCCCTGGAAAAGGCCCGCTGCCACTAGGCACTCACGCGGTCCGCAAGGGTTCGGATCGTCGCGATCGCTTGGACCGCGTCCCTGGCCCCGACAGAAACGGATGCGGCGATTCCCGGCGCGCGCCCCATCGTGAGATGCAAGGCCATGATTGGCCGCAGATTCGCGGGCCCGACGGCCTCCAAGAGACCAACGACCCGACTCTGATCGTCCGCAGCGAGGAGCAGTTCGCGGCCGTCCAATGCGACGGTTGACCAATCCGATCGCGCCCGACGTCGCCGCTGGCCGATTCGCGTGCGGGGATCCGCGAGTTCGAATTCCAGTTTCGGGTCCTTTCGCAAGGCTGCCTCCACGAGGGCCGCATCTCGCCGGCCTTGAGCCCTTCCGATCGCCCAGTTGATTGGCATCTCCCGCGGCCGGAGCGTCACCGTGACGGAGAATTCCTTGAACGGTGGACTCGCTCCTTCCGCGGTCATCCGGAAGGCGGTGGTCCCGAACCAACGGACCTGAGAGGTCCCACCGAGACCGAGGACCGGTCCCCTGAGCTCCCGGGCGACTCGGGCCGCAAGGCGTCGCGAATAGACGGAGGCGGCATAGTACCACACGAGAAAGAACATCAAGACGAGTACCGCGATTGTCTCGAGATCCAGATCGGCCACGTTGCTGGGATGGCTCGGCCCGGCTAAAGCCCTCGGGTCCCGACAAGAAAAGGTTTACCCGCGCACGAGTCAGTAAGGACGGGGGACGGCGTGAGCCGCACGAGGCGCGTCCTGAAAGTGCTCAAAGAGATGCTCTGGGGCCTCCTCTTCTTCTTCGACCTGTACACCGAGAACACGAAGATGCGGATTCGCTACAACGACGCGGTGAACCTGCTGATCTTCTCGGAGACGTTGGGGATCCCCCTCATGAATTCGTACGTCTCGATGCGGCTCCTGCCCTACTTCTTCGGCGAACTGGAAGGCTGGAAACGCCGCGAGATGCGGGAACGCGAAATCCTGGACGAGGCGCCCGATCTTCATTGAACGGTTCGTCCGCCGCACTTTGCTTTCCGTCGAAGTCCATTTTAGCGACCGATCACCCGAGACCCAAAGTAGAACGTGACCACGAGGGAGAGGGCGTCCACAACGCGATCGGCGAAGATCGTGGTTTGCCCGGTCGCCAAGGCGAAGCATGTGTAGCCGGTCAGCGCCAAGGCCCCGATCGCGATCAGGTCGCGCGCGAGGGTCGCGAAACGTTTCCGGACGATGTTCTCGTGGGCCCGCCGGTGGACGAGCCAGGATACGATGAGTCCTGACCCGTAGCCGCCGAGGACCTCGAGGACCGCGAGCAGCGCCGGCGGGATTCCCTGGACGGTCGGATTCGCGCGAAGGAACCACGCCGCGAGGCCCCCGAAGGCCAGGAGCAGGATTCCGCGGACGATCTTCGTGTGGCGGGTTGTGGGGGTCGCCGGCACGAGGGGCCTCCCCGGCGTCGCCACGGTCGGGGGAGTCGTCGCGGCGCGAGTCCCGAAGTAGAAGGCGATGACGACGACGACGGAATTGATGAGGATAGGCGGAACCTCTGCACCCCCTCGGAGCAGGAGGTAGGCATAGGTCCCGGTGACGATCAGGCCGATCGTTCCCCGCACGCTGCCGTGCGGGAGGCGCAAGGGCTCCCGGATGCGAGCAGCGAGGTCTTCGGCCACGCCGCGGAACGGTCCGCGAGCCGCTTAAGACTGCCGAGGAACCCGCGTCGGGATCACCAGAACGACGCGATCGCCTGCGACACCCGTCGCAGGAGGCCCTCGCTCACATCGTCATCGTGGGTCGGTTCCGCCGGGGTCTCCGGGGAGGCATTCGCCGAAAGCAGCCACGCGACATTCGGGCCGCCGTACTCCCGGCGCACGTATCGGTCCGCTTCGGTCCCCTTCAGAGTCGGGTCGTCTCGCACCAACGCCCAGGCGATCGATGGCATCATCGGAGCCACCTCCAGGGCAAAAGCTCCAGGCCGGTCGAAGGCCAGGCACCGCGGGCGGGCTCGCGGAAGGCGCGCGGATTCGCGGCCTTTCGACGCTCTACCAAGCGTCCATTTACCTTGTTGTACTGCATGTTTGTGTGATAGCAACCCTTGTTTATAAAACAATCGTTTTCATTATAGAAACGGTTATAAACATCCACAAACATACATTGTTTCAAGACGCCATGAAGGCTTTCAAGACCATCAAAGACCCCAACGCCTTTCAGCTCCTTGGAGACGAGACTCGCCGGCGGATTATTTATCTCCTCCGGGCGAAGGAGATGACCGTCAGCCAGATTGCGGGAGAATTGAACCTGACGCCGCAGGCGATCTACCATCACATCCGGAAATTGCGGGATGCAGGAATGGTCGAGGTCGCCCGTGAAGAGCGCGTGGACCATTTCATCGAGACATATTACCGTGCGAGCGCGGAGATCTTCAACATGTCCCACGGCAGCGGATCATCCTCAACCTATCACGAAGAGAAGGCTGCGGAAAGTCTCCAAGCGCTCTCGAAGATCGGCCTCCCGGTACGGGAGGATCCCACCCTAGCGTCGCGACTCGTCGAGTTGGATAAACGCATGGATCAGATTGGCGAGAAACAGAGTTGGGCGGACGCCATCGCGGGCCTCGAAGACGTCGACTTCTTCGTGAAACAAAGCGTCGACCACTTGGCGAAGCTGCTGATGATGAGTGACAAGGAGTTCAACGAGTACCTCAGCTTGATTCGCGAGGAACGCAAGCTCCTGCGTTCGCTCTTGGAAGAACCCGAGAAAGTCGAAGCAGTCGCCCGAAAGTCCTAGAGCTCGCCGATCTCTTCGCGGGAGATCACGACGCGCTGGATCTGTGACGTCCCTTCCCAGATCTGAAAGATCTTCGCGTCTCGCATCCACTTCTCTACGGGCTCGTCTTTCATGTAGCCGGCCCCTCCAAGGATCTGGACGGCGTCCGTGGTGACCTCCATCGCGATGTCCGCCGCGAACAATTTCGCCATGCTCGCCTCCTTGTTCATCGGGAGGCCTCGGTCGTTCATCGAGGCGGCGCGCCACGTCAGGAGCCGGGCCGCATCCACCTTCGTCTTCATGTCCGCGAGCATGAACGCGATCGCTTGCTTCTTTGCGATCGGGGAGCCGAAGGCCTTTCGTTTCCGCGCATAGTCGAGCGCGTATTCGTACGCGGCCCGCGCGATACCCACCGCACCCGCGGCCACGAGCGGACGGGACGACTCGAGGGTTTTCATGGCGCCGTAGAAGGCGGTCTTTTCATCGGAGCCCAGCATGTTTCCGTAAGGGATGCGACAGTCGTCCAGGATCACTTCGGCGGTATGGCTCGCGCGGACGCCCATCTTATCCTCGACCTTTCCCGCCTTGAGGCCGGGGGTGTCGTGCTCGACGACGAACGCGCGAATCCCGAAGTACCCGAGGTTCTTGTCCACCGTGGCAAAGACGACATGGATGTCCGCGATTCCGCCGTTCGTGATGAAACGCTTCACTCCGTTCAGGACCCACTGCTTCCCTTCCTTCGTCGCGGTCGTCGAGATGTTCGCCACGTCGGATCCGGCATCGGGTTCCGTGAGGCAGAGGGCCCCCAGCCGCGCCTCGGGTCCGGTGAAGCGCGTGAGGAACCGTTTCTTCTGATCGTCCGTCCCCATGTGGATGATCGGCAGATAGGCGAGGCCGGCTCCGATCAAGCCCGTCGCCATGCCCGCGCACCCCCAGTTCAGCTCTTCCGTGACGACGACGTGGGTCAAGGTCGAGTCGACACCACCTCCCCCGTACGCCTCCGGGATGAACGCCGTGTCCAGGCCGAGGGCGTGGGCCTTTCGAATGATCTCCCACGGGACCGTCCCCTTGCGGTCGTATTCCAAAGCGAGGGGCCTCATCTCCCGTTCTGCGAACTCATGGGCGGTTTTCTGCATGAGCCGCTGTTCCTCGGTGAGGTCGAAATCGACCATGGTCTTCTTCCTGCCGCTGCTCGGGTCGGCCCATGAGTCCGGCGATATTTAATCGTTTGAGGCACATCCCGCGAGGATGCGCGTGTTCGTGGCGGGTGCGACCGGCGTCCTTGGCCGTCGCCTGGTGCGCCAGCTCGTCGCACGGGGCCACAGCGCGGTCGGGCTCACGAGAACCGAGGCGGGAGATCGGCTGGTACGGTCGCTCGGCGGCGAGCCGCGCCGGGCCAATCTGTTCGACGCGGACTCGCTGACAAAGGCGGCAGAACGGTGCAGCGTCGTCGTTCACGCGGCGACCGCGATCCCGACGAAGGTCCGAACGAATCCGAGGGATTGGGCGATGAACGATCGGATTCGCCGCGAGGGGACGGAGTGCTTGACTACCGCGGCGGCCCGCGTGGGTGCAGGTGCATATCTTCAGCAAAGCGTCGTGTGGGCGGTTCGCGGTCCGAACGGAGCAACGTTCGATGAAAACGCGCCCCCGGTTTCCGATCCGATCCTCACGTCCTCCCTGGACGGCGAACGCATCGCCCGAGAAGCCGCCACGGCGCACGGGTTCCGAGCCGCGATCCTCCGGTGCGGCGGGTTTTACTCTTCGGACGGATGGCATACTCGAGTCTTCGGTGAATCGCTGGTCCGAGGTCGGCCTGTCCTGGTCGACGGGGGCTCAGCGGTCTGGTCTTGGATCCACGCCGACGATGCGGCCAGTGCCTTCCTGGCGGCCTCTGAATGGCCGAAGTCCGGCGTGTGGCATGTCGTCGACGATCGACCGGTCTCTCTGTCCGAATATGTCACCGCGCTCGCGACGAGACTGGGATCCCGCCCGCCACGCAGGTTGCCGCGCTTGCTGGTCCGACTCGCGCTTGGGCGATACACCGCGGAGCTTCTCACGTCGTCCTTCCCGACGTCGAATGCCCGGTTCCGTTCGGACTTCCGCTGGCAGCCTGCGTATCCCACGTTCGCGGAAGGTCTCGACGAGGTCGTCGCGGCCTGGAAGGCCGAACGATTTCCAGGCGGGAGAGGCTCGCGCCTATGAACCGTCTGGACGCCTATTTCATCGGCCTCGTCTTCGCTCACCTGGGCGTGGTCCTGGTCCACACGATCACTCACCTCGCTTTGCAGATTCTCCCGGCGCCTCCCGACACCGCGTTCATCCTCGGGGTCATTCTCATCGGCCCGGTGGCCACGCTCCCGATTCTGCGATTCAATTCGTCGGTCGCATCCGCCCTTCTCACGGTCGTCATGTCGGCGGCGTTCGCCTACGGATTCCCAGGCCACTTCCTCATCGCGGGGCCCGACCAAGTGGCGATAGTTGGCTCCAATGGCTGGACCTTGTTGTTCGTTGCGACCGCGGTCGGAATCGGCATCCTGGAGATCGCGTCCATCGCGGTCGGGGTGACCCTCTTCGGCCGCTCTGTCAGAAATCCTTCGGGACATCCCGCGCGACCCCGGTGATGCGGCTGAGGACTCCCATCAAGGCCATGATCTTCGGCATGGAACCGCGGAACCGAATCTTGCCACCCATAACGAGGCTCTGGAAATCCTTCTCCCCTTTCCCAAGCTGGGTCCAGGCGTCGTAGGTCCCTTCGAACTTGAAGTCCGCGGGCACGTCGGCGGCGACCTCGGCGGACGAGACGGTGCCGTTCACGACGTCGATTAGGAAGGAGGCCTTTCGATCGACGCACGTCAGGACGACTTTCGCCGTAATGGCCGCACCTTTTCTGGACCATTCGGGATCCGCGTTGAGGCGATTCGCCACCTCTTGGAAAAAGGCTTGAGTGAAGTATTGCGCCAACGGTGCCTCTCCTGCGGGACCGTCCGAGATGAAATAAGCCTTTGCGAAACCGGGGCGCGCGGGTGCCGAACGAGAAAAGGTTTTACGGCCCCGGACGTCTCGCGAGCTGCGCGTGGGTAGCCAAGCCTGGTCAAAGGCGAGGGACTCAAGATCCCTTCCCGAAGGGGTTCCCAGGTTCGAATCCTGGCCCACGCATCGAACTCACCCCTACTTGTGGGCGAGTGGAGAATGAATTCATCCCGGGCGAGGGGTGCGTGAGCCCGTAGCAGGGATTGGCAAGGTTTCTTGAAAGACCCCGATGATGCGGGGCAGGGGCTGCACATGAAACAAAAAGAGCTGGTCGATTTGATGACGACGCTGGACGATGCTTGGAATGCCGGACCTGGAAGTCCTCTTTGGGAGACTTTCAGAAAGCGTCACACCGAAAATGTTGCCGTGTACTGGCCCGGCGGGGCCCCACCCACGAATGGCCGGCACAACCATGACGTGGAAGCCATTGAATTCTTCAAGACCTTCCCGGACAACCACCTCATCAACCGCCCGTACAAGCTTCTCTTCGCGGACGGCAACCACACGTGCTCCATCGCGGAATTCTCCGGCACGATGAAGGGACCAATGAAGACCGCGGAGGGGACGGTCATCCAGCCGACCGGGAAGAGTTTCCACGTGGAGTTCTGCACGGTGGCCACATGGAACGAGAAGGGGGAGATCATGGAGGAGCGGCTCTTCTACGACCTCGTGGGCCTGATGAGGCAGATTGGACTCGCGTGATGGTCACGTATGTGAAAGCCGTTCCCAGGGGCTTTGAGTACGAGAAATCTCCCGGTGAGCCATTTCGGGACCCCCCTCGAATCGGAGCCTAAGACAGGCGCACACCGATTACCAAACTCGTGAACGCGACTCACCAATCATCCCGGTCCGAAGTCGGGATGGCAGGCGTAGTCATGAAGCGTTTTCCTTCGGCTCCGGGCACATCCTGGCGTGAGAATCAATCCGTGAGAACGAGGGCGCAAGAGCTAAGAAAGCCTCGCCGCCATCGCCCGCCTCTCAGGTGGGAAAATGAAACAAGCCCTGGAAACCCAGAATCGTCCTACGAAGCGATCGCCGTTCGCGATGCAGTGCACGGTCAATCGCGCGCACCTGAAGCCGAATTCCGGCACATCCGTCTATGTAGCCGTAGACCTGACCCCGTCCGCCGCCGCTATTGCCGGCAGGAACCGCAGCATTTCCCTCGCCATCGACTCGAGCGGCTCCATGGATGGCGAGAAGATCGACCAGGCCAAGGCGGCAGCGCTCGGCCTTCTCAAGCAGCTTCGTCCGACCGACCAGATCTCGATCGTCTCATTCTCGGATACCGTGACAGTCCAACTGCCCATGTCGCGAGTCGGCAACTCCCGAGAGATCGCGGCGGCGGTGAAGGCCATCTCGGTCAACGGCCTCACCTCGATGTACAGCGGATTGGAGGCGGCCTTCGAACAGGCGCGCCACACCTCTCCGGAACCCGGTACCGTGAACCGAGTCCTCCTCCTGACCGACGGCAATCCCACGGTCGGCAAGACCGACGGCCGGGAATTCGTGACGCTCGCCCAGAACATGCGAGAGGCCGGCATCACGATCACCGCGATCGGGATTGGAACCGACTACAACGAATCCTTGCTTCAGAAGATCGCCGAGTCCGCCGGAGGGTTGTGGCACCACATCGATGCCGCGAAGGGCGATCTCCCCCAGATTTTCCAGGAGCAGGCGGCGCAGATGGCGGGAACGCTCGTCGCGAATCCGGAACTGAAGGTTTCGATCATGCCCGGTTCCGAGCTGGCCGATGCCTACACCGTGAGGCCGGTGCTCAACCGACTACCCCGACCGCGGCTCGAGGGGGGCTCCTTCACGGTCCCGTTGAGGGACCTGATCGCGGGTGAGCAGCAGACCCTCGTGTTCCGCATGGGCGTCCCGGCGAGGCCGGCGGGGAGGGCCAACTTGGTTCGATTCTCCCTGGTCGAAGTCGTGCAGGACGTGGAACTGAACTTCACGGACGACCCGCGGTTGTCTGGCGTGGAGACAAATCCGTATCCGCGCACGTTGTTGAGCTCGGCCGAGGCCACCGTCCTCATGCAGAGGGCGGTCCAGACGAGGGAGGCGACGGCGATGCAGAAGGCGGAGACGATCATGAAGACCCTCGCGTCGGATGCCGGTGCGGCGGCCGCGGTCCGAGCGAATCCCGCCCTGAATGAGGTCATGACGACGATGCGGGACGCCCAGGCGACAGTCGCGCGGAGCGGGCTCCAGCTCAGCGAGTCCGCCAAGAAGGATTTCCTCCAGGCGACGACGATCATCGGCAAGAAGAAACCGAGGAAGTGAGGCCATGGCGAGCTGTCCGACTTGCGGGAGCGAGAATCGGGAAGGCGCCCGATTCTGCGATGGGTGCGGCGGGAAGATTGATCTCGAGATCGCGGAAGCGGGCCCGCAGCCTACCTCGACGCCCATCGAAGACCAGGACCCTGCGTTTTCGTCGAGCGCGGACGAAGGTGATGGTCCGGTCGATTCGATGTTCACCGGGGAAGACGGTGTCCCCGAGGCCGCGGACCCCGAGCCCGAAATCGATGTGACGGAACCCGAAGGTGACGCCCCCGTCGACCCAGCCGATTCGGCCGAATCGACCGAGACGGAGGAGGAGCCTCCGGCCCAGGCGCCGAAAGCGGGCTATTTGGTCTTCCCCGACGAAACGGAGCAGCCGATTCCGCCGTCCCAGTGGCTCATCGGCCGCGCGGATGTGTCCAAGTTCCTCCCCGATTCGGTAAAGGCGAATGAGATTTCCCGGGGGCACCTGACCGTCTTTCAGGAGGGCGAGAAGTTTTTCATTGAAGACGGGAAGACGATGGTGCAACGGAAAGCCAGCACGAACAAGACCTGGCTGATTCGAGGCAACGATCGGATCCTTGTCACCGGTACGGGTCGCAACGAACTTCAGGACGCCGATGAGATCGACATTGCGGAATTGGTGAAGCTCCAGTTCGTGGTGAGATAGGTCCGCGGAGCGTATGACCCTCACGATTCCGTGTACCTTGAAAGGTCGGAAGGGTCGCTATCAGGTTGTCAGCAAGTTGGCCGAGGGAGGGATGTCGACCGTCTATGCGGGCAAGTCCAGCCGCGGTCAGGCCATCGTCGTCAAGGAGGCCAGCGGGCCCGATCTCGAACAGGCCCAAGAACGGCTTCGGATCGAGGCCGACATCTTGCGCGCCTTGGGTTCTCCGGGCCATCCGCGGGTCGTCCGGTATCTGGACGAAGGCAACAACCTGGGCCCTTTTTGTCTCGTCGAAGAACAGCTCGAAGGCGAGACGCTCGCGGAACGATTCCGAGACAAGCCGGCCGATGCGGCGACCGCTACCCGATACGTCCTTCAATTGCTTGAGGCCCTTGCGTACCTTCACGGGCGGAACGTCATCCATCGAGACGTCAAGCCCAAGAACATCATCCTCGACGCCCATCGGGAGGTCGTGCTGATCGACTTCGGTGCGGCGAAGAAGGAATTCCACCAGTTCCAGGGATCCGGCACCGTCATCTACACCCCGGGCTGGGGAGCCCCGGAGCAGAACCTCGGAGAGGCGACGCCCGCGAGCGACTTGTACAGCGTGGGCGCCGTTCTCTTCTTCCTTCTGACGACTCAGGACCCGCAAGGCTCCATGAAGCAACTCGCGCAAGGGAAGGCTGAACTGTATCGATCCCCTCGCGATCTCATGCCCAGCGTCCCGCAGGAGCTTTCCGACGTGGTAATCCGCGCGATGGCGTTCGATCCGAAGCAGCGGTTTGCGACCACGAAGGACATGGCCGAAGCGATGGCGGGGGGCGCCCCAGAGTCCCTGGGCTTTCCACACCTCGTGGTCCTCGGAAAGAAATGCAAGGTCAAGAAGGAGATGGAGATCGGTCGGGACCACAAGGCCTGCGACCAGGGTTGCACGAAGAGGGGGTTCGGTCACCCGCCGGACATCGGCATCTTGGACACCGAGCGGTATCTCTCCAAGCATCACGCGCGGATCCTGAAGGACCCAAAGGGCCGATGCTGGGTGGAGGACCTGGGAAGCTTGAACGGCACGGCGATGTCGCACGACGGCGGGAGGACCTACCAACGGCTGCCTAAGTTCAAACGGCAGCCCCTCACGGACGGGGATGTCGTCGCCCTCGTATACAAGCCGGGGAGAGGGCCCTACATGACGATCGCATTCAAGGGCGGCCGACGGCAAGGGGGCCGGTGACCTTGGCGCGGACGATCGCTGCCAAGGGCGCGCGCCCGGGGACCGGGGATACGATCATTCGTGCTCCTCATGGGAAGATGGGGTTTGCTTCGAACGTCGGGAGGGTCCGACCCGTCGACGAGGACAGTATCCTGGCGATCGAGATCCGGACGGCATTCCGGTCCGAGGCACGGACCCGACTGCTCTTGATGGTGGCCGACGGCATGGGAGGACATCGTCGAGGGGATGTCGCGAGCCGGATCGCGGTACAGAGCGTCTCCCGGACGCTCCTGCCACTCCTGATGAGCGAGACCGACATCCCGCGCGCGATCTACCACGACGAGCTCCGAGCCGCCATCGGCCTCGCCAATCAGGCCATCATCGCGGAGGCCCAAATACATCCGGAATGCGAAGGGATGGGGACGACCCTTAGCCTTGCGGTCGCCGATGGTCGCACCCTCCATGTGGCCAACGCCGGCGACTCGCGCGCGTACATCGTCAATGCTCGAGAGATCTACCAGGTGACGCGGGACCACTCCCTCGTCCAGGAGATGGTCGACCGAGGGGAGCTCTCGCCCGAGGACGCGAGGCACCACCCGAGGAAGAACGTGATCACGATGGCCCTCGGGGTCTACGATGAGGTGACGCCGGACATCGGATGCCTCACCGTGGAGCCCAGCGACAGCATCTTGCTGTGCTGCGACGGCCTGATCAACCACGTCGAAGACGAGGACATTCAACGCGTCGTCGTCGAAACGAGCGATCCGCAGACCGCATGCGACATCCTGGTCGCCCTCGCGAACAAGGGCGGCGGAACGGACAACATCTCGGTCATCATCGCGCGGGCACCCGAACAAGTTCCATGAGATGAGGGACATGTCTGTGTGTGCAGCGAAGGAGGGTCTGTTCCCCGTTTCGAAAGGAACGGGTCTGCGAAGCGCCTGGACCCTAGAAGGGTGCACACGGCTCAATGGAGCGGCCGCTGCCGGTCCCGCGTGCGGGAGAGCCTCTCGATGAACCGGGACAAGTACGCCGAGGGGACGGTCCCTTGAAACGGATCTACTTCCTCGTCGCAGTCGCCGTCCTGCAAATCATCGCCGGATCGCTCCTTCTCGTGGGTGCCGCCCAGCCCGTTCGGATATCCCCCAACGTCGTCGTCCTTTCCGGGGAATACTACCACGTCGAGTTTGCCATTTTGGGGACGGGACAGATGAGCGGAAACCTTTCCGAACTTCAGAGTCGGTCCTTCGACGTCTTCGTTTTCGATGACCCCGGCTACGCGTCGTTCCGCGATGGCTCGAATTCGTTGCCTCCCCTCTTCGAAAAGAGTGGAACGAACATCGCCTTCGATCTGGGTCTTGCTGGCTCAGGAAACTATCACGTCGTGATCGTCGGTTCTCCAACCCGGCAACAACTTCAGGTACATGTCGACTTGACCGTCGTAGGCTTGAAAACAGGCGACGCCCTTCTCGCCCTCGTCGTGCTCGTGGGCGGTTTGGCGCTCATGGCCGCCTCTCTGATGTTGAGCGTGTGGGCGTGGCGTCGTGCCCTCTCGGCCCCCGGCCCTACCTCGGAACCGGCCCCTGATCCGGCCTCGGATCCAGCCTCCGATCCGGTCGCCGATCCAGCCCCCGATCCGACCCCGGACCCGCCGGAGGCTCCCCAGGTTCCCCGCGACGACAACACCCGAATCTACTGAGCCATCTCTTCCTGCGAGGTCGACGGAATGCGCCCACCAGTATTGCCGCTGGTCGTCCCGCATCGTTTCCCGACGCACCACGTCCTCGAGAACCCGCGGGGTGCCTCGAAAACGCAGGAAGGCGGGCGCCGTGCGGCTGCGCCAGTTCTTTGACCGTGGCATCGCCTTCCGCGAGTTGCTCGAGCCCGTCCTCCGATCCGTGCCCTGGTACCCAGGAAGCGATGCAAGACCCGCCGGACGACAATCCCCGGGCCTGCTGATCCGGCGTCCGCCGCCGACGCATGTTGTTGTCCGGGCGATAACAAAGACCAAGTGACTGCAACCGATGGTGTTCAGTTCCAAGAACATGTAAACGTCCGGCAGAATATCCCCCTCTCACGTTCTGGCAGTTCTGTGTCGCCCACAGGGGCAGCGGTCCCGCGGGAGCCAAGAGCGCGGAAAGCGGCGTTGATGATACTAATTGTGGGGATCCTGGTCCTCGCGTTCGCGGCATACCTGAACGTAACACCGTCCGCGGCGATCGACGGGGCGCAGTCCGCGGCGACGAGCGGACTGTCGTCGTGGAATCCCAATGTCACCTGTGCGGCCGATCTGGTCACGATCCGGGACGTCCTGGGGTCCGCCTATCCGCACCAGTCCCTCAGCGGCAGCCGGTATCAGCATAACGCGACATCGGGCGGGATCCCGCTCGAGCGGTCTCTCTCGCCCCCTTGTACGATCACGAACATCACCGGCGCAGTCCTCTCTCCGTTCGTCCAAATCAATGGAGTTTCCCTGTACGGCTACGGCGTCAAGACCACGGATTGCTCGGGATGGTATTCCAAGCAGAACGGCGGCCAACGTTATCCGGGCAACAAGACCTTCTGTACGAACGCGGGACAGGTCATCACCCTCCGGACGAC
>Ga0209158_1000734_pt1 | contig 23239 bp, 27 predicted proteins | sample GraSoiAngelo_140_FD_185897 | JGI IMG/M metagenome (GOLD analysis project Ga0209158, IMG submission 185897) | Grasslands soil microbial communities from the Angelo Coastal Reserve, California, USA - 14_0929_12_30cm (SPAdes) (version 2) | ecosystem: Environmental > Terrestrial > Soil > Grasslands ...
TCGAGCTCGCCGAACATGCCGAGGTGCGTGATCACGATCGGGGCGCGCATCGCCTCCGCGAGCATGCCCCCCCAGATCACGCTCTGGACGCTCTTCTGCGCGAGCCCGTCCGCGTCCGCGAGGTCCATGTAGTACGGCGTGTGCAAGGTCAGCTCGATGTCCAATTCTCGCGCGAGGTCGCCGAGCTCCTCGAGCTCGTGATAATCCCCCGCGATGCCCGATGCGAGGCTGTACAGGACGTCCCCTTTCTCGATCTTCTCATCCAGCGCGGAGGTGAGGACTTCCTTCCGCTCCTCCTTCCGACCGATCTGGACGATCAGCTCCGCCGGGATCTCCCGCGGCGTGCGGCCGATATCGTCCTCGCCCGCGTACCGTTCGTTCAGGTTGACGCGGACCAACTGGACCTCCATCGCCGTCAAGCCGAGATTGTGGATGTCCTCGATTCCGTCCCGCAGGGTCCGCCCCTTGCAGGACAGTGGGATGCCCGAAGGCCCAAAACGAATCACGCGCTCACCGAACGGAGGATGGCCACCGCTCGACTATTATTCTGTAAGGCCTGATATTAGTACTTTTGCGGCCTTGGACGCCGCGAGCGGCGCTCGGCGGCGGCCGGCGGGCCCCGTCCCCCACGAAACGCCGCCAAGGCGTCGCGGTTCATCGAGTTTTCGGCTGGACCCGCGAAAGGCCGCTCACCAGGAGGCGGCCACCCAAATGTTTAAGTCGGTCAGGTCTTTTGGCGTCGCACCGAGGCCCTTTTCATGGCCAAGCCCTCTAAGACGAACCCTCACCTCCAACGTGTTGTCCGGGAACTCCGGGAGGTCTCCCGGGAGGCCGGAGGCGCGATCTGGCGGGACGTCGCGGACCGTCTGGAGAGGTCGCGGAAGAACTGGTCCGAGGTGAACCTCTCCCGCCTGAGTCGGTACGCGGCGAAGGGGGAGCAGATCGTCGTGCCCGGAGTCGTCCTGGCGACCGGCGAAATCTCGACCCCCCTGACCGTCGCCGCCTTCCGGGCCTCGGGGGCGGCGCGGAAGAAGATCGAGGCCGCGGGCGGGAAGGCGATATCCCTCCTCGAACTCGCGGTCCAGAATCCCAAGGGGTCCGGCGTCCGGATCATGGGGTGAACATGGCGATCGTGGATGCGACGGGGCATGTGGTCGGCCGTCTGGCGTCCGTCCTCGCGAAGCGCCTCTTGAACGGCGAGGAGATTGTCGTCGTGAATGCCGAGAAGGCGATCGTCACGGGCCGGAAGAAGGTCGTGTTCGAGGAATACCGCGCCCGACACCAACGCGGGAGCACCGCGAGCCGGATGCGAGGCATCGGGCCCCGGTACCCGCGGCGACCCGACATGATCCTTCGCCGCACGATCTCCCGGATGATGCCCTACCAGCAGCCGCGAGGGCGGTCGGCCCTGAAGCGATTGCGGGTCTACCTGTCCGTGCCCGACGAGTTCAAGGAGAAGCCTCTCGAGACGGTCGAGGTCGCCAAGCGTCCGCCGCAGGGCCCCTTCATGAGCTTGGGCGAGATCGCCCGGCTCCTCGGTTCGAAGTTCGAGGGCCACGCATGAAGGCGATCGTCGCCAGCGGGAAGCGAAAGACCGCGGTCGCGCGGGCGACCGTCACGAAGGGACGGGGCCTCGTTCGGATCAACAGCGTCCCCGTGGAGATGTACCCGTTCGAGCTCGGACGACTGAAAATCCTGGAACCGCTGAAACTCGCGGGGAGGAAGGTCGAGTCGATCGACATCGACGTGAACGTTCAGGGAGGCGGCGTCATGGGCCAGGCGGACGCGGTGCGTACGGCGATCGCCCGCGGGCTTGTCCAATTCCTCAACGACAACGACCTAGAGACGCTATTCCGAGAGTACGACCGCACGCTGATCGTCCCGGATACCCGCCGCAAACTCCCGAAGAAGCCGCTCGGCCGCGGCGCTCGCAAGAAGCGGCAGAAGTCGTACCGGTGAATCCATGATCATCCCCGTCCGATGCTTCACGTGCGGCAAGGTTGTCGGCAGCGCGTTCCCCGACTTCGTCGAACGCACCCGCCAGGGGGAAGACCCGCGGCAGGTGCTGGACGCCCTCGGCTTGAAACGGTACTGCTGCCGCCGAATGATCCTGTCCCATGCCGAGTTGATCGACGAGGTCCTTCCCTTCGGCTGATGAAGATCCTGGCGGTCCCGGCCGTAGGCGTCCTTTCATAGCCCTCCCACCAGCTACGTGGGCGGTGGAGAATCGGACCGCCTGCATTGTCATGGGCATCGTGCTCATCGCCGTGGGAGTCCTCGTCACGCCTCTTCTTTGCGGCGCCGGGTTCCTTCTCCTAATCATCGGCGCTGTGATGTGGGTCCGCGAGGACTAACGCACGAATACATTTTTAGCCGCGAGGCGGTTCGAGTCGCTCGCGGGTCCGTGGGGTAGCTTGGTTTGGGCGCGGGGACCTCGCGTCATCCGGCCCACAGGAAATCCTACCAGCTTGGGGTGCTGGCGACTCCGGTTCAAATCCGGACGGACCCACTCCGCCACTTGAGGAGTATCCAGAATGGGGTCCAGCTTGCAGGCCTCTGTTGCGGCTTTTTGTTCGACAGGATCCCATTGGTCCGGACACGCTCCCGAGAGCGAATGATAAGAGGAACCAGTGCATCGTGATCGAAATACGGACCTGGCGATTTGGACCGTCGGTCATTCAACCCGGTCCTTTGAAGAATTCTTCGGATTGCTCGCAGAAGACCGAATCGAACGCCTTGCGGACGTCCGCCGCTTCCCCGCGTCCCAGCGGGTCCCATGGGCTACTCGGGAGGCCCTTGCCGCCGCGCTTCGAGAGCGAGGTGTGGATTACGAACACTTCGAGGACCTCGGGGGCTTTCGCAAACCGATTGCCGGCGGCGGCAACAGCGGTTGGCGGAACGCCGGCTTTCGAGGATACGCGGATCACATGGCCTCATCGGAATTCGGCGTGGGCCTGGACCGCCTCGTGCGGCTCGCGGGACGGGCACATACCGCCATCATGTGCGCGGAGGCGGTACCTTGGAAATGCCATCGCTCCCTTCTTTCGGACTCCCTCGTCGTCCGCGGGGTTCGTGTGGAACACATCCTCGCCCCGGGCAAGACCGAGGAACATCACCTGACAAAGTTCGCCAAGGTCGAGGGACAGCGGGTCACCTATCCCGGCCCTCACAAAGGTCCTTAAGGCGCCGCAGACAGTGTCGACGGGAGCGAATGACGCGCGACGTCCGAATCGATTTGTCCCAGGGAATCATCATACGGGGATGGAAGAGCGGATCGGAAGGTCTCCTCCTCCAAATTCGCGCGCAAGATGAGGATGTCCGCCTCATCTGTCGATGCGGTCGAAGTCATTGGCTCGTCCGCGAGCAGTTCTCGGGCGGCAATCCATCGCTTTCACTCATCTGTCATAGCTGCGGGACCCGAGGGACGTTCGCCATGGAAGGCGTGAAGTTGTCCGCGCCTTGAGAGGTCACCGAAGGGCGTAGCCGCCGTCCACGACGATCGTTTGACCAGTGATGTACGAGGCGTCCTCCGACGCCAGGAACGCGACCACACGCGCGACCTCTTCCGGCCGGCCCCATCTTTTCAATGCAGGTTCCTCCTGCAGAGCCCTCGTCTCCTCGCTCGAAAGGGCTTGCATGGGACCCGTCGAAATGCTGCCGAGCGCGAGGGCGTTCACTCGGATCCCGTTCGGCCCGTATCGGAGGGCGAGCGCTCGAGTCAGACCCAAGATGCCCGCCTTGGCGACCAAATAGCTGATGCCAACCCGATCCCCGGTGATCGCGGGCGTCGAGCCGATCAGGATCAGGCTCCCACGGCGTGCCTTCACCATCGACGGGAGGACGGCCTGGGCCACATACGCGGAGCCGAGGAGGTCGATCTCGAGCGGCTGTCGCATCTCGGCGGAGCTGAGCTCCGTGAAGTCCTTGTTCCATTCCGCCTCGCGGAACGGATGGCCCGCGAAGCATGCCGCGACGTCGATGCGCCCGAGGGAACCGATCGTCTGCGAGGCAAGGGTCCGGCACGATCGGGGATCGGTCACGTCGGCTTGGAGCGCGACCGCCTTTCGGCCGAGGCCCTGCACCTTCTCCACGACGGCCTGGGCGGCCTCTCTCCCGCGGTTGAACTGCACGGCGACGTCGGCGCCCTCCGTCGCGAACTCGAGGACCGAGGCCTTCCCGATGCCTCCGCTCCCTCCGGTGACGAGCGCGACCCGTCCGTCGAGGCGACCCATGCGGACCGCACGCGCTCCGCGCGTAATAAATGCTCGCGGCAAAAGCAGCCAACGCCGATTCATCCGTTATGTGGACTCCAGGCCGTGAGTAGAAAGACACAGAGATATACGCAGGAAAGCGTGCGGAGCCGTCACGATGTTCCGTCGCGTCCACGTCTCGACCGAATTCTCCTTCCTCCTGTCCGGCGTCTTCATCATGATCGTCGCTTGGGCCCTGAACCTGATCGGGGTCGTTTCCGGAGACCAAACATCGGGCCACGGAGCGGGCGACATCTATCTGTGGCTCTTCCTGATGTTCCAGGGTCTCGCCTTTTCCACGGTGGGTGTCATCGGAGCACATTACCGCGAGTTCGCCGCGAACCCGAACCTAGGGAAGCCCTATGGGGTCGGCTTCCTGCTCATCGCCGACGGAGGGCTCCACCTCTTGGCCCTGAACCAACACCTGGGGATTCTGCCGGCCGCCCTCTTTTTCGAAGTCGTCGCCCCCCTCCAGATTCTCGGGGGTATTGCATTCCCCTATCTCCGCCGTCGGTGGGACGCCGCGTGGCTTGTTTTCACCCTTTTCCTGATCGGCGCTTTCATCGTCACGAGGACCGTGGCCATTTGGCCGATCGGGGTCATCGAGGAAGCCGATTTACTCGGGATCCTCTCGAAAGCGGTCGAGGTCGCGACCTGCGTGTTACTGATCTCCGTCATGCAAGCGAACGCTGCGGAGCGGGACCGTCCCGCGCCATCCGCCGTGAACGGCCCGTGAATTCGGCGGGTCGTCGAACGTCAGCACCCGGGTTGCACGACGAACGGCGCAATCATGCCCTTCTGCCGATGACCCGCGACAGGACAGATGTAGTAGTAGCTCCCGGGCGCGATCCGGCTGACATCGATCTTGATGTGGCGGGTCTCCCCTCGGCTGAGGAGGTCGGTCTTGTTCAAGCCGGCGACGAACGCCCCGGTATCGGCCCTCACAATCTGGAATCCATGAAAATTGATTCCCGCGTTGGTCAGCGTTATGTTCACGGTGGCGTTGTTCGAGTTTGCGCAAATTTCGGGGCCACCTTTCGCGAGCGCATAGCCTCCCCCTGCGAACCCCCACTCGTGCTCCCGAAGCGCGATGTCGTTTCCGCTCAGGATGCTGCCCCCACCGCCTGAGACGATGGGTGCTGGGAAGACAAGGCTCACCCAAATGGTGACGATCACGACGAGCCCCACGATTCCGGCCACGATTCCGGCGGCCACGTCCGCGCGCACTGACTTGCCTGCCAATCTCTTCATCTCCTACGGAAGCGAACCGTGATGCGGCATCACCACGGAGTAAAGCAATGCGATGAACAGCGGAACGACGGTTATGAGCGAGATGACCGCGAAGACCGCGACGGGACGCGGGCCGTATCGCCCATGCATGTACACGAGAAAAATGAAAATCGCCTGGAGAGATGCGATGCCCAGGATCGCGGGCCCGGCGAGCGACCCCAGCGTGCTCCCGTCCACCGCGATCAGGATCTCGACGATCAGCCCCAGCATGAGGATGCCGTACACCGCCGCGTACTTCGCCTCCTCGATCACCCTTCATCACCTCACAACAGATACAGCAAGGGGAACAGGAACACCCAGACCGCGTCTACCATTCCCCAGTAGATCCCGAAGATCTCTACAGCGCCACTCGCCTGTTTCACCGAGCCCGCCTTGAGCGCCTTGACCATGAGGTAGACCAGGGCCGTCAGGCCCGCGACCACGTGCGCCCCGTGAACGCCCGTCAAGACATAATAGATGCTCGACGCCGAGCTCGTCGAAAACGTGAATCCGTTCGTGAAGAGTTCGTTCCACTCGAACGCCTTGTTTACCATGAAGAACACACCGAGGGCGAACGTCGCGACGAGGGAGGCTTGAAGTCCGCGATACGATCCGCGACGGGCGAACGTGAGGGCGAAGACCATGGTTAGCCCGCTCGTGAGGAGGACGATCGTGTTGAATCCGCCCCAGAAAATGTTGTGGACCTCGCCGGGCCTGGGCCAAACGAATCCCGTGAGCGGACTGTTCATCCGGAGGAACACGAACGCGCCGAACAGGGTCCCGAAGAACGCGATTTCGCCAAAGACGAAAATCCACATCCCGAGCGACAGGTTCTCGAGCCGGTCGAACGGCCATTTCTCCCCGGTTGCCTCGACGGGCACCTCGGACCGTCCTCGGAGAGACTCGCGGCCCCACCCGACGAGGGCCGCGGCGAGAACCCCGGTCCCAAGGAAGAGCGCGGGAAGACCCATGAGGAGACCCCACAAAGCGATGCCCGCGCCCGCAGCCACGGCGATCGGCCAATGGCTCCAATGTTCCTCGCCGAACTCATCCTCGTGACTGACGTAGGCGTGGCTACCATTGGCATGGCCGCCGTCCGCCATGGCCTGTCCACCGTTCGCCATCGCCAGAGTCAATGGCCGGAAGGTGACCCCGGAGGCAGAGATCACCGGGACGCCCTCCGGGAAGTTGAACTCCGGGGGTGGCGATGGGATCCCCCACTCGAGGGAGTATCCGCCCCACGGATCCTTGTCCGCGGCCGGACCCCGGCGAGCGCTCCAAAGCAAGTTCGCGAACATGATGAGCTGCGAGATCCCGAACGTGAACCCGCCGATCGTGATGAGCAAGTTGATCGGACCCCATCCCGTGCTCGCGTCGTACGTGAAAATTCGCCGAGGCATGTCGTAGAGGAGATGCATCGGGAAGTACAGCAGGTTGAACCCGATCATGTAGATCGCAAAGTGGATCTTCCCAAGCCTTTCGCTGTACATGCGGCCCGTGAGCTTGGGGAACCAATAGTAGAGGCCGCCGAATAGGCCGGTCAAGCCGCCGCCGACAATCGTGTAATGAAAGTGGCCCACGACCCAGAACGTACCTCGGAACGCGGTGTCGAGCGCGACAGACGAGTTGAAAACTCCGGTCACGCCACCAATGATGAACAAGCCTAACGCTCCGACTGCGAAGAGCATCGGGGTCGTGAATCGGATCGAACCGCCGCGGAGCGTGAAGATGTACGCGATGACGATGATGGCGAACGGGATGGAGATCAGCTCGGTCGTGACGTTGAACGCCTCGAGAAGGCTCTGCGAGATGCCTGTCATGAACATGTGATGGGCCCACACGGTGAAGCTCAAGATGCTTGCTATGGCGAGGCACGGAATGATGATCTTCTTCGCGTAAAGAGGCCGGCGGCTGAACGTTGACAAGAGGTCCCCGACAATCGCGAAGCCGGGCAACAGGAGGACGTAGACCTCCGGATGGCCGAAGAACCAGAACATGTGATCCCACAAGAGGGGGCCGCCTTGACTCGACGTGAAGAACACAGTCCCGAACGCGCGGTCCGCCACCAGGAGGCTGAGCGCGGACACGAACGCGGGGAATGCCCAGAGCATCAGCAGGCTCGTGAAGATCCACCCCCACGTAAAGAGAGGCAGCCGCATGAGGGACATCCCCGGGGCGCGGAGGCGGAAGATCGTGACGAGGAAATTCACGGTCGACACGATGCTCGACGCCATGAGGAGCATCAGAGCGAGACCCATCATTGAGCCGCCGACCGCCGGGCTGAACTCGACCGTGTTGAGGGGCGCGTACGTCGTCCATCCCCAGTCCGCGGTCCCGCCGCCGGCGAAGTAGCTGGACAGGGCCAGCATGCCGCTGGCGAGGTAGACCCAGTAGCTGAGGGCATTGAGCCGCGGGAAAGCCATGTCCCGCGCGCCGATCTGGATCGGCACGAAGTAGTTCGCGAACGCGGCGCCGAGCGGCGTGATCACCCACAAGAGCATGAGGAGACCGTGGGTCGTGACGAGCTGGTTGTATTCATCCGGCTGGAGGAAGGTATTCGACGGGATGGCGAGCTGAAAGCGGAAGGTGAGCGCGAAGAGCCCCGCGGTGACGAAGAAGTAGAGGGAGGTGAAGAGGTAGAGAATCCCGATATCCTTGTGGTTCGTCGTGAAGAGCCACCGTTTCAAGGGAATCCAGTCGACCATGGCTTGCCCCTTACCCCCCGTTGTACCATCCGCGGAAATTGTCCCCGGTGAGGACGAGGAGGTCCGCGAACATTAAGGCGTGGCCGGTCCCGCACAGCTCGTAACACCGGACCGCTTCGCGATATTCCGGAATCGTGTCCGGAATGCCGACCTTGTCCGCGACAAACCACGCCTGATTCACCCGACCGGGGATAGCATCCCTCTTTATTTTGAAGACCGCAATCCCGAACGAGTGGAAGACGTCCGCGCTCGTGATGTTCAGGATAACGGTCCCGCTCCAGCATCCGCGCACGGAGGACGTGCACGTCCCATTAACGACCGGGACGCGAAGTTCGCCGATTGCTTCACGGCCATTCGCATAGACGAACCGCCAGCCCCATTGAAAGCCGATGACATCGATGTAGAGAGCGTTCGGGTCGCTCGGGGGGTTTTGCAGATAGGCGTTGAGCGCAAACGTGTTCAGCGTGAGGCCGAAGAAAAGAGCCACCAAGAATGCCGTCAAGATCGCCGCGAGGGCCGGATTGCCGCGATCGGCCATGACGCCGACCCGCGGCGCGTCCGTGGGTTCCGCCGCACCCGGCTTCCTCCGATACCTCGCGAGGAAGAAGAAGAAGATGACGAAGACGGCCCCGCCGACGATCACCGCGGCGATGATGTACAATGTGAAGAGGGACTGCCATTGCTCCGCCGAAGGGGCCAGAGCCGGCACGAGAACCGGGTATCCGTATTGGCCGTAAAAAGCTTTCAACATTCACGCACGCACGAACGCGCACGAACCTTTCAGAATCTTTAAGCTGAGATAGCTGATGCCCCGCTCGCTGGGTTCGTGATGGAGGCTGGACCGTCGTCCGGCACGGCCCCGATGGCCGCGCCGAAAAAGGGTGCTCTGTGGATCGTGATTGCGATTGTTATCGCGGTTGCACTCACTGCAGCCGTGATGGACGTGGTCGTCCTCCCGACGTTGAAGCCAACGCAATCGGCGGACTTAACAAAGCACCTCATGACGTTCGATGTCGGATACGACGCCCCCAACTTCAATCCGGACTGGACGGCGAAGGCGGGTCAGCTCATCGTGGTCACGATGAACAACAGCGGGACCATGGATCACGAGTTCCTCTTGTTCGACAAAGACCGAGCGACAATCTTGAAAAGCGTGAAATACGCCCTCGCGCTCGCCGAGTCTAACAACCCTGGATATCTAACGGACGACTCGATTGGGAATGCCACCGTCGACGAGTACACCGGATACCACGATTCCTGGGCGAACTTGAGCCGCGTTGGTTGCCCGGATTCCTGCGTCGATCACGATGTAGCCCCCGGAAACACGTTCCTATTCTGGTTCGTCATCAATACCCCTGGCACCTACTTCTTCGCGTGCCATCAGGTCGATCGGACCGACTGGAAGGTCCACCAGGATAAAGGCATGTGGGGGACCCTCACCGTCACGGCCTGAAGGCTGGAACCTCCCCGTCCGCCGCCGCGAATCAACTGTACGTCGACGCGGAGCCTTCAATCGCCGCGGGAGGAAAGTCGGGCAGAAGCACATTCGTAAAGAAGGAAATCATGGTCCAGGAGAGGACCAGCGTCAGGATGAGCAAGAGCGTAGAGGCTCCAAGCAGCCGTGAAAACGCGGACGCTGAGCCCATCCCTCCCATGAATGCAATCGGCGTGACGTAGGCGAGGAACAGGCCCGACACCGGCCCGCTCGCGCAAGCCGGGCACATCACGGCGAATCCGAGAAGAGGACCCGGGAGGGCTCTCGCCCCCCGTTGACCCGTCGTATTGATGACCTGGAAGGCCAATGCGAACACGAGTCCTGACAGAAGCGACAGCGACGCGGCGGCCGCGACCGAATAGGGCCTCAGCTGGATGCCGAAGGTGGTCGTCGGAGCCCAGGCGATCCCGGGACCGTAGCCGATGGCGCTTTCGATGACGACGAAGACCGGCGAAAGCGAACCCGAAAGGTCCACCACGAAGACACCTTGCAGGAACGCATAGGTCACCGCGTAGACGACCGCGGAGATCGCCCAAACCTTCCGGAGGCGAGTGCCGCCTCGAAGGACTCGCGTGTTCGGGACGAGAAACACACTCACGCGCTTCATCGCAGCGCTTGTCCTCGGAGGCACCAATTCCGGGGTGAAGTACAGTCGGAAGAAAGCGTACAGGACGACGATCGAAACGTCGATCCAAATCAGCGGCGCGAGCGTGATGAACCAGTCGAGCACGACATCCGTCCGGATCTCGCGAAGGACTTCACCGAATTCCGCGAATAAGAGTGCCAATAGTAAGATCGAGAGCTCGAGCCAGATGATCCGAGATCGCATTCCTGTCCGCAACGAAAGCTGAGGAAAAGAAACTTCCGAGAAACGCAACAAAAGCATTATACCGATCGCCCGATGGGCCGGGCGCGGGGGTAGCCAAGCTTGGACAACGGCGCCGGACTTAAGATCCGGTCTCGCAGGAGTCCATGGGTTCAAAAGCCTCGCGCGGACCGCGCGAAGCGGGAAGTCCCATCCCCCGCACTGCGTGAGGCCCCGAGAGGTACGCATTACGGAAAACCTTTATCCGGGGATACCGGCTCGCCGCGCGGGAGGAAGGGACCATGTCTGGTACATCCAAAACGATACTCCTAGCGGCGCTCGGACTTGCGATCGTCGCCTCCGGACTCGCGGCTCCGGCCCTGGGGGCGATGTCCTCGATCGGACCCCGCCCATCGAAGGCCGTGACGATCACCCTCTACGGCAGTTTCACCGCACCCGCGGGTTGGGGGCAGGGTCCCAACAGCATTACGGAGCCGGGACCGACGCTCACGGTCCAGCAGGGTGACGTGGTCACCTTCCAGCTGTACTCGAACGACACGATGGCGCACCAGCTCATCATCGATGTGGACAACAGCCATTCAAACACTTCAGGAGACGGATGGTCGTACCAGTTCTCGAGCAAGACAACGGCCGCGACCTTCACCTACACCGCGAACACGGCGGGGACATTCGCCTACTTCTGCAACATTCACGGCTATAGCGTTCAGCGCGGGACGTTCGTCGTTAACGCGGCACCGGCGCCCGCGGGCGACAACACGCTCCTGATCGTCGGTGGCGTGATCGTCGTGGTGGTCGTCATTGGGGTTGCCGCGGCAGCGATGCGAATGCGCAAGAAGAAACCTGGGCCACCCGGCCCCTAGAACGTATCCAGCCGCGTGCGGCGCACGATCGCGTCGAGCCCACGAAGTTCGCGCGCGCTGAGGGACCAGCCTGCCGCCCCGGCATTTTCCGCCGCCTGGGCGGGCCTCTTCCCGCCTGGGATCGGCACGACATGAGGATGGCGCCGCAACCACGCGAGGGCCACCTGCGCGGGCGTCTTCCCATGGATCTTGCCGATTCGACGGAGCTCCCGGACGAGCGGAGCGCTGGCCCGAACATTTGCGGGTTTGAACAGGTCCTCGTCGGAGCGCACGCGGTCCTTCGGTCTCCTGCCGTTATGGTATTTCCCGGACAGGAGGCCTTTTCCGATGGGGCTCCAGGCCAGGATCCCGATCCCTTCCCGGGCACAATACGGCAGGACTTCCTTCTCGACGTCCCGCTGGAGCATATTGTACCGGACCTGGTTCGACGTCAGATCCGTACGGGAGAGGTGACTCCTCGCCTCCCGCATGTCTCGGACCGCGAAGTTACTGACTCCGATATGACGAATCTTGCCGGCCCTCTGCAAGGCCTCCAGCGCCTTCATCGTCTCTCGGAGCGGGACCTGGCCCCACGGATCCGGCCAGTGCACCTGGTATAGGTCGATCTCGCGGACGCCGAGTCGCTTGAGGCTGGCAGCACACGCCTTCCGGACGTCGTCCGGCCGCAGGTGCCACCCGCCGACCTTCGTCGCGACAAAGACATTGTCGCGGCCCACGTTCTTGATCGCCCGACTCATGACCGTCTCGGAGTGGCCGTCTCCATACGCTTCGGCCGTATCGACCAGGTTGATGCCGAGCTCGACGGCACGTTCCATCGCTTTCCGACAATCCGCGTCCCGCACGTCGGACCCCCAGGCCTTGCCGCCTGCCTGCCACATGCCGAGTCCGATCGCGGAGACCTTCGGGCCGCCACGGCCCAAGGCGACGTAGTCCATCGGGATCCCGACCGCGGCACGGGGCCGCGGCCCAAAAACCTATCGAGCCGTGAGGTCGAACCACTCGGGAGGATGGTCCGGCAGCCGGAATCGGATGAACCGCTTGTTGTACTTGTCATGATACATATTCGAATCGTCGATGCCTCGATGGTAGGCCGAGTCGAAGGTGCGCCAGTCCTTCGCGTCGACCGCCCGCGCGATCGGACCGAGCCGTTCGCGGACGAAGGACGCGATGTCATCCCGATATTTCGGCCTGGCCACGGACGCGGTTTGGAGAATCTTCTCCGACTCTCGCTCCATGTATGCCGCGAGCTCCCAGTTCCCCGCCTTCGCGGCGTAGTACAGCACCCAATACCTTCGACTGAGTTCGTCCATGAGGCGAGCCATGCCTGGCTGCATCGCCGCGATCTCGTCGACAGTCAGTGTCCCGTGCTTGGTCGTTGCTCGCACGCGCGCACCTGGAAGCGGGCCCTCCTCCATGGCGGAGGGAATGGCGACCGGGTCAAGGACGTTTCGGGTTTCCCTTTCGCTTCTCGATGCTTGCCCGACCCTCGCTTCGACCTCGTTCACGCCGCGCCCGGTGACCGCGAGCCACCGATTCAAAACGTAATTCTTATGAGTCGAACTCGATTGGAGCGGACGTGGAGCGGAGCCTGACCCGAAGGCGACACGCGATCGCGTCGGTCGTCTCACTGGTATTCGCACTGTTCCTCACCGTCACGGCCCTTGTCGCGGCGGGGGTGCCGAACCGACCACCCTACGACACCTCACCCGTGTCCAACGGAATTGGGGCGGGCATCTATTTCGTCTCGGGGACGGCGGACTACGCGTTCGAGCTCACGGAACGCGGGGAATACTATCTCATGGTGTCCGCGGACCGAGGTTCGACCATGGACGTCTCGCTCAGCCAAAACGGCACGCGCCTCTCACCCGACTGGGTCGGCCGCAGTGGCATGACTCTCATGGAGCTAGAGCGTGGGACATACGACTTGCACCTGGTCGGTTCGGGGAAGGTTGCGGTGGGCTGGAATTTCGTTTTCTCTGGGGTTCAGCAATTCCCGGCCAATCAACGACTCGTGGCCGCTCTCGCCCCGAGGGCGGACAATCGTCTCACTATCTCGTTACTGAGCGCGTCCGTTCCAAGTGTGCACGTTTTCGTGTACGACGAGGAAATGGCTCTCGGGCTGGACGCCGTATTGACGCCGGGACTCTCAAGGACATTCGACTTCCCCTGGTCGACATCCAACTTCGTGACCCTCGTGGCCGAGACCGCGGGGGGTCCCGGAAACTTCTCGCTCGGGTGGACCTCGGGGCAAGCGCCCGTCCAGGAGAATTCGTTCCTCCTTCCCCTCGGCACGATCGCTCTCCTGATTGTCTTCGCAGCTATCCCTGCGTTATTGTTCGTGCTCCAGCGTCGACGGCGCTTCACGTAGCCGCGTTTCATATTCGGTTCGGTCACGAAGTCGCAGCCTGTCGACTCACGCCGTCGTCCCTCCCGTAAACCTTTAAGTACGCCGCCTCCATGGCTGCGGCGTGGTCCGATGATTAAGCCGCTTTCTCTCCTCAACCAAAGGATCAATTCGAATGTGATGGTTGAGCTGAAAGGCGGGCGGGGGTACCGCGGGATCCTCGAAGGATTCGACCCCCACATGAACCTCGTCCTCCGCGCGGCCGAGGAGACGCAGGACAACCAGTCCCAGCGCAAGATGGACCTCGCGATCGTACGCGGGGACAACGTCATTTACATCTCCCCCTGACGTAGGTGGCCGTCGTGACCAAGGGGACCGCTTCGCTCGGCAAGATGGGCAGGAAGAGCGTCCACATCCGGTGCCGTCGATGCGGACAACGGGCCTATCACAAGCAAAAGAAGTACTGCGCCTCTTGCGGCTTCGGTCGCACGAAGCGAATCCGGAATTTCACCTGGGCGAAGAGGCATTGAGCATGGCCCGCGACCCGGGGACGTCGGATTACTCCGACCCTCGTCCAAAGGAGAAGTGCGGAATCATCGGATGCACGGGGACCTCCCCCGTCACGTCCGACCTGTACTACGGTCTGAGGATCCTTCAACACCGCGGCCAGGAGTCCGCGGGCCTCGCGGTGTTCGACGGGGGGCTGAAGGCGAAACGCGGGATGGGACTCGTGCACGAGGTCTTCACGAAAGAGGACCTCCTCGGTCTGCGCGGAAACTCCGGGATCGGGCACGTCCGGTATTCGACGACAGGCTCCAGCGTGTTGGACAACGCCCAGCCGATCGTCGTGAACACGTCGTATGGGGAAATCGCCCTCGCGCACAACGGGGATATCGCGAACGCGAACGAAATCCGCGAGGAGCTCAGCAAGAAGGGATGGGCCTTCATGACGACATCGGACAGCGAGGTCATCGTGCGCCTCCTCGCGAACGAGATCGCGAACACGGGGGACGTCAAGCGGGCCCTGCGGGAGTTCACGAACCGTCTCGTGGGCGCGTACAGCCTCGCCCTCATGATCAACGATACGGTGTATGCGATCCGGGATCCGTTGGCCATCCGGCCCCTGTGCGTCGGCGAGGGGAACGGCCGCATGATGATCTCCTCCGAGAGCGTCGTGTTCGACGCCCTCGGGTTCAAGTTCATCCGCGACCTGAAACCGGGAGAAATCGTCGAGCTCCGCGCGGACGGATTCGAATCGACCCGATTGCCCCATCCGAACCACACGGCGCATTGCATGTTCGAATGGGTGTACTTCGCACGGCCGGACAGCGTCCTCGACGATCGTCTCGTGTACGATGCCCGCGTGAAGATCGGAGAGCAGCTCGCCCGGGAATATCCGATCACGGCGGACATCATCGTGCCGGTCCCGGAGTCGGGTCGGGCCCAAGCGCAAGGCTACGCGCAGGCGTCCGGACTCCCGGTCGTTGAAGGGCTCATCAAGAATCGCTACATCGAGCGGACGTTCATCATGCCGGACCAGCAGGACCGGGAGGTCGGGGTCATGCTCAAACTGAATGCGATCCGTTCCGCGATCAAGAACAAGCGAGTCGTGCTGATCGACGACTCGATCGTCCGCGGGACGACGATCCGGAAGATCGTCCAGATCCTGCGCCTCGCGGGCGCTCGCGAGATCCATGTCCGAATCGGGTGCCCGCCGATCCGCTTCCCCTGCTATCTCGGGATCGACATGAAGACGCGGAACCAATTCATCGCAAACGAGAAGACGGTCCCCGAGATCGCGGACTTCATCAATGCGGACAGCCTCGGCTACCTCTCCCTCCGCGGCCTCATCTCTGCGTTGAAGCATTCGCGGGACGACGTGTGCCTCGGTTGCTTGACGGGCGAGTACCCAGTCCCGATTCCCGGCGAGAAACTGCGAAGGGAGAAGCCGTTGGAGATGTTCGCAGAGTCCGCTGGCGGGTCGCCCTCGAGAAAGAAGACTAAGACCGCGGCGTGACGTGAGCTTTCGTCCCCGCGCCGGTCGGGACGGTCGGTCTCCTGATGCGAAAGACCGTGGCATCAGGGCCGAAGACGCCTCGGATACACGATCAGGTGCAGCTATCCGTTGTCGGATGCCGCGCCGAGAGCGCGCAGGTACGACTTGGGAACGTCCCTAGAGTACCACACGCACCTGATCTGCCGGCGCGGAGGGCGTCACCGACGAGCGCCTTCGGCCATCGGGCAATGATGGCGGCCTCGATGCCACCTGATGCGACCGCGTTCAACGAGGACAAGGCTTTAATGACGGGTCTCGCATCGAAGGCCCGCGGGCCGGTAGATCAGCTGGAAGATCGCTATCTTGGCATGGTAGAGGCCGTGGGTTCAAATCCCACCCGGTCCACTTTTCGGTGAAAGGTACGGTCGCGCCGTTCCGGCCAAGCAGCCGAAAGTGGCGTTCCTGACGACCACGCAAGGCGGGGCGAAGACTGCCGCGAAGGTAGGCATAAATACAGCGAACAAGGTCGCAGTTCCCATGCCGGGATGGAAAGCGGTCCCCCCGAAGGATGACCAGGGGTACCTCGACCTGATGTCCAGGGCGATCTTTAGCGCGGGCTTGAATTGGCGGATGATTGAGAAAAAGTGGCCCCACTTTCGAAAAGCATTTCGTGAATTCTCACCCGAGAAGGTAGCACGGCTATCGGAGCGCGACATCGGGGCATTGATGGAGGATTCAGGAATCGTCCGGAACGAAAAGAAAATCCGCGCGACGGTCGAGAACGCCAAGACGATTTTGGACTTGGCGAAAGAGCACGGTTCGGTGAAGGGGTACATCGCCGGCTTTGGGAAGCGCGAAGGGAAGCTACTCGAGGATCTCCAATACAAGTTCAAGCACATGGGCCCCGCGACCGCCCGGGTGTTCCTCTGGTCGGTCGGATATCCCCTCACCCCTAACGAAGACGAGAAGCGGTGGATGAAGGGCCATCCGGAGCACGACTAGCGCCAAACACAAGGTGCGATGGCATCGTTCTCGAGCACACGAGCGGTCGTCGCGCAACTCAAAGGGGCCCAGCGCCCGTCGACCAACGGACCTCCTTCGTGGCTGATTCGATCGGCATCCGGGAGACCTCCTCCTCGACTGCTTCTTTGACTTCGGGTTCCAACGGTCGCCACGCTCGCACCGTGACTCGGCCCACCTGCCGACGCCAGGTACCCACGAGATCTCCGTTCACCAAGAGCGCACCCGGCCACACCGAGTTGGGCCATAATTCCGATCGAAATCGTGGCTGCGGGACGAGCAACGCCCGGTCCGCGGACGCCAGAAACGGGTCCCCGGCCGGCAGCAGGCGCACCGTTTCGACGGGTACCGCTCGTTCCAACCTGACGCGGTCCGTCCGAAGGGCCCACTGTTTCCGACCTGCAACTTCAACCTCGGTGAGTTCCTTTTCGAGCGAACGAAACGTCTGCTGCGCGTCGGATAGCTCTCCGCGTGTGGATGCGCCATAGGATCCGGCCCACCCGCCCGACCACCAAGCGAACTCCGGAGGCGTCGAAGGCCCGACCGACCGCAGGAACCGACGAGCAAGCTCGAGCCGAGCGGATTCCGGGGCCTCGGCCGGAGCCTCGACAAGCCGCCACGATGTCGTGGCCCCATCCCACTCGATCCTCACCGCGCCGGTCATCGATGCGATTCTCAACTCGCGAAAATTCACCCCAGCGGCTCGATCGGAGAGAATGCGTTCCGGCTGAGCTCGTCGATTGCGGAACGCGCGCTTGGCCTTTTCGGCGGCGGCCTTCACCGCCGCTGCCAAGACGGGATTGCGTGGGAACCGACCAAGCGTGAAAACGGCCACATCGCGACTTGGAACGACGTATACGGCGCCCCTTGGGCCCCACACCTGAACGAACCGGGGATCCCTCCAGGCGGACGGCGATACGTCCTTTACGCGCGCGTGGAGCGCCAGGACCGCGGATCGAGGAGCGCTGTCTTGAAGTCCCGCGAACGCGGCATCGACGAGCCGTCCTGGCGGTAGGCGCCTGTGTAGGAAGGTGGCACGTTGTCGGAACGCGAGGACATTCTCTCGCGCGATCGAAGGGATGGCCATGGCCGGAAGCAAGACAACCAAATGGGAGGGGCGCCTTAAGCAATCCGGACTCATCGCACCATGGAGCCGCCGGCTTGTGGCAGTTCAGGGAATATTGTGGAACGACGGCTGGGGGAATGTGGAAGTCGGCTGTTCGAATCCGATCCGGTCCACCTCTGGGTCTTCTCTCGCGGGGTCGACCTGCGGTGTCCGTTCAAGCGTAGGTTCAAGTGTCGAATCGGCCACTCTCCTGTCAAGGCGATGTGAAAGATGGCAATGGTTGAGCTCAGGAGCCCAGACGGGAAGGCCTCAGGATATCTGGCAGTCCCGAAGACGGGCAGCGGGCCCGGCCTCCTCGTCCTCCATGCGTGGTGGGGTCTGAATGATTTCTTCAAAGGCCTGTGCGATCGGCTCGCAGCGGCTGGATTCGTTGCTTTCGCTCCCGACCTATACCGCGGGGCAACTGCCTCGACCAGGGACGGGGCCGAAAACCTAATGTCGAAAGTCGATCAAAAAGCAGCCGGCCGAGAGATCCAAAGCGCTGTGAGAGGCCTTCAAGTCCATGCGGGGGTGAGAGGAAAACGCCTCGGAGTCGTTGGCTTTTCCATGGGCGCATTTTGGGGACTTTGGTTGGCGCAGGAGCTCCCCGCGGACGTGGCTGCGGTCGTCCTCTTCTACGGGACGGGAGATGGCAACTATTCCCAGATCAGAGCGGCCTTCCTCGGACATTTCGCTGAGACGGACGAATTTGAAGCCCCCGCCGTCGTGCAAGATCTCGAGAAGGTCCTCCGCACAACCAGTGGGAAGGACGTCACGTTCCACACATATCCTGGGACAAAGCACTGGTTTTTCGAGAAAGACCGACCTGACGCGTATGATGCGCCGGCAGCCGAGCTCGCCTGGCAACGAACGATTCGATTCCTGAAAACCCAATTGTCGGGGGAGACCAGTCGCGGCTGAGATTCAGATTCTACCGGGTCGATATTCCGTAAGGAGAGCACCCCGATTGAAGACACGCTGTCTCTTCCGCCCGGTATGTGATAGTGACGACATAGACGCTATTCCATACGTACTTATATAGTGCATATGCTTATTGATAAATGAATGGATGAAACCATACTCGAGTCCCTCCGACAAGAACTCCTCACGCGCACCCCTCTCGACACAATCCCAGCGGGCGTGTGGAAGAGGGCAGGCGCCCTCAACACGTGGGGCACGAACGCGATCGAGGGCAATACGCTCAACCGCCGGGATGTCGAGCGGATCCTGCTTGAACGGAGAAGCGTCCCAAATCATCCGCTTCACGACGTGTTGGAAACGGTCCAGCACGCCAGGGCGTTCGAGGACCTTCTGACCCGAAAGGGTATGCCGATTCGCTTGTCCACAATCCTCGAACTTCACGAGGCGGTCTTCCGCGGGATCAAGGACGACGCGGGCCAGTGGCGGAGGCTGAACGTCCGGATCGCGGGCAGTCGGCACGTGCCGCCTCGAATGGAGCGCGTTGTCCCGATGCTGGACGAGTGGATCGAGGGGTACGCAAAGAAGGACCTGTTGGGGGAGGACGTATTTTCCGTTGCCGCTTGGATGCATTTCGGGTTCGAATCGATCCATCCCTTCAGCGACGGAAACGGTCGGGTGGGCCGACTGCTCCTCAACTTGCACTTCCTGAAGCACAACTGGCCGCCGGTCCACATCCTGCCTTCGGACAAGCGCCTCTACCTGAAGAGTCTCGACAAGGGTCATGGCGGAGCTCTCCTAGACCTGGTGGATTTCCTCAGGCTTGCGATGGGACGATCTCTGTTGGACCTGCTCGACCAGGTCGGCACCCGCGAGGATGAACTCAAGCCCCTCAAGAAACTCGCGAGAAACACGCCGTACTCCGCGAAATATCTCGCGCTGCGCGCGAGTCAATCTCGCCTCCCGGCCTTGAAACTCTCCGGCGACTGGCACAGCAGCGAGCGGGCCATTACGGTCTACCGCGAGTTCGTTGCCCGATAGTGGCCATCATCCCGTCGATTGAAGTCTCGGTCGCGACTCAAGGCCAGGTCCATCTAGCGCCTCGGCGCACCTTTTTCTAACCGAGGAGAGTATGCAATTTCATGCGAGTTGGGTTGGCGGCGGAAGAGGACATCCCCCAGGGAGGTACGAAATGTGTGGAGGTACGTGGGCGGAGATTTGCCCTGTTCAAGGTGAACGGCCAGGTGTACTGTCTGGACAACACCTGCACCCATTTGGGCGGACCTTTGTGCGAGGGAAGACTCGCGGGATTCGTGGTGCAATGCCCTTGGCATGGATCCCGTTTCGACGTCCGCTCGGGCCAGGTCGTCGGTCCACCCGCGCGATCCGCGGTCCATTCATACCCGACGACGGTGGAGGCCGGCAAGGTTTGGGCAGACCTCCCCTGAACCTGTTGGCGGTAAGGATGGTGGCCACATGCCAGACTTCGATCCTCTCGAACCCTTTGAGAACAAGCAGCTCCTCCGTAACGTGTTGGATCGGCTGGAACAGTTCCATTACAAGCTCTATGGACGGATCCCGTTGAAATTCCATCGGGGGGAGCCAACGCGCTACGAGTTCGACCTGAATCTCGGGGTCGTGCACATCACGGAGCAGGATTGCCAGGGCCTCAGCGAGATTTTCGCGGCCGTCAACAACGAATGGCGGACTCGAATGACGTTTTGCATCTATCCGTCGAAGGAGAAAGCGAGGGACATGGTCCTGAACGTTCGCGGTTCTCCGAAGGCGCCCGCCGAGATCGACTGACGGCGAGACCGGGCGGTTCGGCGTCTCCATCCATCCGACCCCACTAGGCAGTGGACCTCGCCGGATTCTGGCATACGGTTATTTACGCAACGACCGGTGGTGCGCCTCAGGGAGGAGAGATCGGTGGCGAGGGCTTCTGCGTCGGCGCGTGTGGGGAGGAAACTGGTCTTGGTGATTGCGTTGGTGTCCATCGCTTGCTTGCTCGCGCCCCAGGTTGCAGCCGCGCACAGAAATTCCGATGACAGTGCGTACGAGGTCACGCCGCTCGTTTCGAGCAACGGTGTACCGAACACCGTCGTCGACCCGCACCTCCTGAACGCCTGGGGGCTCGATGCGGGCCCTGCGTCTCCGTGGTGGGTCGCCGATAACCATGCCGATCTATCGACCTTGTACAACGCCGCGGGAGCCAAGCTGGGGCTCGAAGTGACGGTCGCAGGCGGGCCCACCGGGCTCGTCTTCAACGGCGGTTCGGGCTTCCCCGTGGGCCCCTCGAACGTATCGGCTCGGTTCATCTTCTCAACGGAAGCCGGGACGATCAACGGGTGGACTCCCACCGCAGGGACCGTCGCCGAGATCAAGGTGGATTCCTCCGGAGCGGGCGCGATTTACAAGGGACTTGCGATCGCGACCACGACGGCCGGGCCCATGCTCTATGCGACGGACTTCGCCAACGCGCGAGTCGATGCCTTCGACGGCGGATGGGCTCCCGTGACCACGGAAGGAGGGTTCGTCGACGAGAAAATCGCCGTGGGCTATGCGCCGTTTGGGATCCAAACGATCGGCAGCCGTATCTTCGTCACGTACGCCAAGCAAGGGCCAACGGGGGACGAGCTCCATGGCAACGGCTTCGGGTTCGTCGATGCGTACGACACCGCGGGTCATCTGCTCGCGCGCGTCGCACGTCACGGGACCTTGAATGCGCCGTGGGGTCTCGCGATGGCACCCGAGAACTTCGGGCGCTTCGGGGGAGATCTGCTCGTGGGCAACTTTGGCGATGGTCGAATCAACGCTTATGAGGAGCGGCCCGACGGCCACTTCGCGTTCCGGGGTGTGCTGAGGGACTCTGAGGAGACACCGATTGCGATCGACGGATTGTGGGCCCTCGAGTTTGGCCACGGGGCGGCGAACAACGGTCCCACCGACACCCTGTTCTTCACCGCAGGTCCGAACGGGGAACAGGACGGGCTCTTCGGATCGATCCGAGCCGCTGATTCCGACGAATCTGATTGAGCCGTTTGAGCCGGGCATCGCGGACGGGGCGTGCGCCTTCGGTTTCCGGCGCACGGGGGAAATGAAGCCGGCGGCGCCGTCTCCTCGCGGCCCCGGGCCACCCTCCGCAAGATTGCGTCAGGTCCGTTGCTCCGGCGGAAGGATACGAAGCTTGGAATCGTGATCCAAATCGTTGAACGGGTTCGGCCGCTTCGCTGCCTTGAGCAACGAGAAATCGAGGGATTTCACCAGCACACCCTCCTCATCCACTAGGCATTCAAGTTGACCGAACGGGTTCGTCAGGCTCGACTGGCCGGGAAATCGGGCGCCGCGCTCCACTCCGGTTCGGTTCACGACCGCGACAAAGATCCCGTGGGCGAAAGCGGACGCGATGGCCAAGTGATTGTACGGGTGGAGACCGTGGAGAGGTCCCTGGGCCTCCTCAGCCCAGGCGGTTGGTGCGACTACGAGTTCCGTGCCTTGGTGCGCGAGGAAGGCCGCGAGCTCGGGGAACTGGAGGTCGTAACACACCTCCAGGCCGATGCGATGGCCTTCGAAGTCGACGATCATCGGCTCGGTCCCGGGGTCGAAGATCAACGTCTCTCGGTTCCAAAGGTGGATCTTCCGGTAGACCGTCGTGCCCGAAGGTCCCGCCGCGAAGGCGGAGTCGTAGAGTGTCCGACCGGCACGCTCCGCGAATCCGCCCACGATTAGGCGTCCCGTCGACCGGGCCACTCTCTCGATGGGTCGGAGGGCGGTGAGCCCCTCGACATAGGGCTCCGCTTCTTTCCGGTTCTCGTACATGTATCCGCAACTGGCCAGCTCCGGGAAGACAATGATGTCAGCGGGCACGGACTCGGCCCACCGAGCCATGCGGTCCCAGTTTGGCGTCGTCGCTCGGAAGGCGGGCGTGAACTGAACGAGCCCTAGTTTCACGAATCACGTGGAACGGCGGGGCGCCTCTTAAAAGCGCGGCGCGCAGATGTTCGCAACCCGGTCGATTCAGCGTCATGGGCTGCGAGCAAAGGGCTAATATCCCGCCCCATATGCCCGCGCCGCAGGTCGTAGATCCGAGCCTTGGACCGATCCAGCCGCGGCGCGAACCGCTTCGTCGCACGTCGGTCCGGCGGGTTCGTCTCCGAGACTGCGAGTCGGGACGGGAGGAGTGATTAGTTGGCAGAGACGTCCGCGTCAGCAGCCGTCGAAAAAACGGTGTTCGCCCGGAAGACGAGCGGGCTTGTCAAGGAACTCGGGGCGTTCGAATCGTTTTCGATCAATTTGATTTCACTCGGTCCGGGGCCTGCCTATGGGCTGTTCCTGATCGTCCTCCTGTTCGTAGTCGGGGCGAACCTTATGCAGGCCACGCTGCTCGCCGCGCTCGCGGGCATCCCGGTCGTCCTTGCGTACGCAATCATGGCGATCCAGATGCCTCGGTC
>Ga0209158_1000743_pt1 | contig 23008 bp, 24 predicted proteins | sample GraSoiAngelo_140_FD_185897 | JGI IMG/M metagenome (GOLD analysis project Ga0209158, IMG submission 185897) | Grasslands soil microbial communities from the Angelo Coastal Reserve, California, USA - 14_0929_12_30cm (SPAdes) (version 2) | ecosystem: Environmental > Terrestrial > Soil > Grasslands ...
CCAGACGTGGCTCGCCTACGAGTTCAAGTACAAGCCCGGGGACCTGTCGCGCCGGCCGGCGTTCGTGGAGCCGCACCAGCCGCGGCTCGACTGGCAGATGTGGTTCGCGGCGCTGAGTCGTTACGACTACATCCCGTGGTTCCAGGCGTTCCTGGCGCGCCTGCTCGAGGGGTCGCCCCACGTGCTGGGCTTGATGGGCCGGAACCCGTTCCCCGACCATCCGCCCAAGTACGCGCGCGCGCAACTGTACGAGTATCGCTTCACGACCTGGCGCGAGCGACGGGAAACAGGGGCGTGGTGGAATCGCACGCTCGTGGGGGCGTACAGCCCGGTGGTGACGCTCAGGCCGCGCGGCCCATGACTCTCCGGTGACGCCGCGCCGCAGCGCCAATCCTTCAAGAACGCCTCAAGATACCTCAAATGGCGTCCGTTCGAGCCGCGCCCGCGTGATTTCCTCCACTCCGCGGCAGCCGGCGAGCCCCATCGTCAGATCGAAATCGGCTATCAGATTGCGGATCACCTCGAGCACGCCCGGCTCGCCGGCCAGCGCCAGGCCGTATACGTAAGGTCGCCCGATGCACACCGCGCGAGCGCCTAACGCGAGGGCCTTGAACACGTCCGCCCCGGTGCGGATGCCGCTGTCGAGCAGCACGGGAACCCTGCCGCCCACGGCCTCGACGATGTTGGGCAGCGCATCCAGGCTCGCGATCGCACCGTCCACCTGGCGGCCCCCGTGGTTCGACACGATGACGCCGTCCGCCCCCGCGTCCACCGCGCGGCGGGCGTCGTCCGGGTGCAGGATTCCCTTCAAGATGAGCGGGAGCTTCGTCAGCTCGCGCAAGCGCGGGACATCTCCCCAACTGAGTGAGGGCCGGGGGAACGTCGCGGCGAAGCGGCGCACCGCGGCGAGCGGTTCGCCCGAGCGGAGGTTCGCGAGCAGGCTGCCGGGGTAGCGCCGTGCGGCCCCGAAGATCGCCTTCAGCGAGGCCCAGGTGATGGAGCCGGCGGCAGCCGGCGGTTCCCCGTCGAACGGCTCGGCGAGCCCTGCCCGGAACGCCGGGTCGCCCGTGTACTGGGCGATTCCCCGCCCGTGGAGGAAGGGCAGGTAGGCGAGATCGAGGTCGCGCGGGCGCCAAGCGAGCATCGTCGTGTCGAGGGTGAGCACGATGGCGCGGCAACGGCACGCCTCCGCACGCCGCACGAAGCTTTCCATCACTGCGTCGACGCCGTTCCAGTAGAGCTGGAACCAGCGCGGACCATTCCCCATGGCGGCGCACGTCTCCATCGGGCACGAGGCCTGGGACGAGAGGATCATCGGGACCGCGGCCCGCGCTGCGGCGCGCGCCACCGCCGCGTCGGCCTCGCGATGCGCCATCTCAAGCACGCCGACCGGGGCGAGCACGATGGGGGCCGGCAGGCGGTCGCCAAACAAGTCGATTGACGGGTCGCGTACGGACACGTCCCGCAGCACCCGCGGCACGATCGCCCAGCGCTCGAACGCCGCCCGATTTGCCCGCAGCGTCAGCTCCGCCCCCGCGCCGCCCGCCACGTAAGCGAACCCCTCCCGGCTCATCACGGCGCGGGCCCGCTCTTCGAGCCGCTCGAACGACACGGGCACCCGGGGCGCACGGCCCCGCACCCCGTCCAGGAAGATCGCACGCTGTCGCTCGGGACCGGGGCCGCTCATGCGCGGGGATGGAATTGCTTGTGCACGGTGCGGAGGTAGTCCCGGTCCACGTGCGTGTAGATCTGCGTGGTGGCGAGGTCCGCGTGGCCCAGCATTTCCTGCACCGCCCGCAGGTCCGCCCCGCCCTCGAGCAGGTGCGTCGCGAAAGTGTGGCGCAGGGTGTGCGGCGTCACCCGCTTCGCGATCCCCGCCCGGCGGGCCGTCTGCTTGATGATGCCCCACGCCCCGACGCGGGAGAGCGGCGTGCCGCGGGCGTTCAGGAACAGGACCCCCCGTGCCCTACCCCGGTCGAGCCGCGGGCGGATCTCGCGCGCGTACAGTGCCGCCTGGCCGAGCGCCCTGCGCCCCACCGGCACGATGCGCTCCTTCGCTCCCTTGCCGAAGACGCGCGCCAGACCTTGCTCGTAGAGCACGTCTTGCACCTTCAGCGACACGAGCTCCGACACGCGGCACCCGGTCGCGTACGCGAACTCGAGCAGCGCGCGGTCGCGGATCGCGAGGGGCTCGTCGGTGTTGGGCGCTGCGAGCAGGCGCTCCACTTCAGCCACGGTGAGCACGGTCGGCAGGGTGCGCCACCGCTTGGGAGACTCGAGCCGCTCGCTCGGGTCCCGCGCCGCGAGCCCCTCCTCGACGAGAAACTTGAAATAGGTGCGAACGGCCGAGATCTGCCGGTGGATCGTGGCGGGCGAGAGGCCCAGGTCCTTGAGTGCGTACACGAACTCGCGCAGCTGAGTGGCCGTGAGCGCGTCGGGCCCGGCCGCGCCCCGGGCCGCGCCATGCGACGCGAGGCGCCGCACGTCGCGGAGGTAGCTCGCGACCGTGTTGCCGCTGTGCCCCGCCTCGAGGGCGAGGTAGTCCCGGAAGCCTTCGAGATGGAAGGCGCGATCGAGCGTGTCGGACGCGGCGTCGGCGGTCACCGGGACAGCCCTACAGCCAGCGCCGCACCCGGGCTCGGTATGCCCGGTACTCGTCCTTGAATCTGCGCTCGAGGTACGCCTCCTCGAGCGCGATGACGCGGCGCCCCATCAGGAAGATCACGGCGGGCAGGAGGACGAGGGGCCAGAGCGCCCTCGCAAGCAGGTCCGCACCGAGGTAGATGAAGACCCAGCCGACGTACATCGGGTTGCGAGTGAACCGATAGGGGCCCTGCGTGACGAGAGCCGTCGTGGGCTTGAAGGGGTTGGGGGTTGTCCCGCCGCGGCGGAACGCGACCACCGCGCTCCCCATCAGCACGGCACCGAGTGCGACGAGCCCCCAGCCGAGGTCCCGCCAAACGCCGTGACGGGCCGCGGCGACGAGGGTGACGGGGAACGCCCGCTGGAGCGCATATCCCACGGCGTAGCCCAACACGAACACGAGCGGAGGCGGGAAGGCGATTCCGGGCGTGTCGCCGTTGGGGTCGGCCAATGGGGATTCCTGAAAAGGGGCGATGCGATTCTAACGCTTCAGGTGGCGCCAAATCCATAGGGCGAGCGCCACCGTAGCGGCGAGCGCCGCGACCCCGAGCACATGGTTCGCCCGGCGGAGCAGCGCCAGCACCGCGTCGAGATTGGCGCCCAGGGTGACCACGGCGTAGGTGAGGAGCCCGTACCACAGGGCGGCCGCGAGCGCGAGCGGCACGAGGGCGCGGGGGGCCGAGACGCCCGCGAGGCCCGCGAACGGCATCACGACCCCGCGCCACACCGGGAGCAGCCGCGACACGAAGATGCCGTAGCCGCCGTGGCGCTCGTACTCCCGCTCGATGTGTCCGATGGTGCGCTCGGAGAGCAGTCGTTGGCCGAGCTTGCCGCGGAACGCGGGCCGGCCGTAGCGCCGCGCCAGGAGGTACACGGCGGCCCCCGAGCCGACGTTCGCGGCCCAGGTGGTGCCGAAGACGGCCCAGGCATCGAGGAACCCCCGCCCCGCCAGAAACGCCCCCAGCGCGACGGCGGTGTCGGCCGGGAGCGGGGGAATGACGTTCTCCAGGCCGGCGAGGGCGGCGATGGCTCCATAGAGCAGACCGGGAGGAAGCGATTCCAGGAGCGAGACGAACTCGGTCACCCGAGCACGGCCACCGCGATCACCGCGATTCCCTCCCCCTTCCCGATCCACCCCATTCCGTCGTTCGTCTTCGCCTTCACCGACACGTGGGCCGGGGCCGACAGGAGCGCTTCTGCGAGCTTCTCCTCCATCCGGTCCACGTGCGGGCCGAGCTTCGGGCGCTCGGCGATGATCGTGATGTCGGCGTGCACGAACTGGTGCCCCGCCTCGACCACTTTCAGGAACGCCTGGTTCAGAAGCTGGAGCGAGTCGGCGTTCTTCCAGCGGGGATCGGTGTTGGGGAACAGGCGACCGATGTCTCCGAGCCCCGCGGCGCCGAGCAGGGCGTCGGTGAGCGCGTGGGCGACGGCGTCCGCGTCGGAGTGGCCGGCGAGGCCCTGCGGGTGGGGGATCTCCACGCCCCCGAGGATCAGCGTGCGGCCGTCGGCGAAGCGGTGGGAGTCGTACCCGATGCCGACGCGCACGGGTCAGGCCTTGAGGATCCGGATCGCGAGCAGCGCCGCGTTCTTGGCGTTGTCGATCCCCACGGTCGCGACCGGCGTGCCCCCCGGAACCTGGGCAGTGGCGAGCAGCGCGTCGAGGCCGTTCAGCGGTCCCACGGCGAAGGGCACGCCGATCACGGGGAGATCGGTGAGCGAAGCGGCGTAGCCGGGCAGAGCGGCCGAGAGCCCGGCGCCGGCGATCACGACCCGGAAGCCCTTGCCGCGCGCGTCCTTCACGAGCTGCGCCGTTTGGTCCGGCTGGCGGTGCGCGGAGGAGACGTGGAACGCGTACGAAACGCCCGCCTTGCTCAGCACATCGAAGGCGGGCTCGATCCGCGGCTTGTCGCTCTCGGATCCCACGAGAATCAGCACGTCAGCCATTGACGCTTCCCGTTTCCCGTCTCCCGGTCGTTTCAGGCGGCCTCCTCGATGATCGTGTAGTCCTGGCGCCGTGTCTTGGGTGTGTAGCCCGCGTCGGCGATGAGACGGCGCATCTCGGGGAGGGTCATCCGCCAAGTCGTGCCCGCCGCTGACACCACGTTCTCCTCCATCATCAGCGAGCCGAAGTCGTTGGCACCGAACCGCAGCGCCACCTGGCCGATCTTCGGGCCCATCGTCACCCAGGAGGCCTGGATGTTGGGGACGTTGTCGAGCACGATCCTCGCGATCGCCTGCGTGCGGAGATAGGTCACCGCGTCGGTCTTCGGCGTGTCCGCCATTGCGGTGTGCTCGGGCTGGAGCGGCCAGCAGATGAATGCCGTGAAGCCGCCCGTGCGCGCCTGCACATCTCGCACCCGGAACAGGAGCTCGATCCGGTCGGCGAGGGTCTCGCCCAGGCCGTACATCATCGTCACGGACGTCTTCAAGCCGAGCCGGTGCGCCGTCTCCATCACCTCGAGCCAGCGGTCCGCCCCGGCCTTCTTCCCGGCCACGCGGTCCCGCACGTCCTGCACCAGGATCTCGCCTCCCCCACCCGGGACCGAGTCGAGTCCGGCCGCCACGAGCTCGCGGATCACCTCTTCGATCGTCATCCCGAAGCGACCGGCGAAGAAATCGATCTCGGACGGTGAGAAGGCGTGGATGTGAATCGGGTGGTGTCGCTTGATGTAGCGCATCAGGTCCAGGTACCACTGGAACGGGATGTAGGGGTTGTGGCCGCCCTGCATCAGGATCTGGACGCCGCCCAGGGCCTTCACCTCGTCGATCTTCCTGCCGATCTCCTCGAACGAGAGCACGTACCCCTCGAGATGCTTGGGCCGCCGGTAGAACGCGCAGAACTTGCAGTCCGCGACGCATACGTTGGTGTAGTTGATGTTCCGGTCGACGATGTAGGTGACGACGTCCTCGGGGTGGAGCCGCCACCGCGCGGCGTCGGCCAGCCGCCCCAGCTCGAGCAAGGAGGCGCGCTGGTACAGCTCGAGGGAGGCGCGGAACGCGGGGGCGGACCGGTCCACCATCGTCAGGCCACCTGCAGGTAGCGCAGCGACGCCGCGGGCGCGAGCCCGTGCGCGGCGAGCTTGCGGAAGAACGTGACGAGCCCAGCCTGGTGCCGCTCCGTGAACGCGTAGTCGAGCCCCTCGAAATAGGCGAGGCAGTCGGCCAGCGGCACGCCGGTGGCGGTGTGCGCCTCGGCGGCGAGTGCCGGGAGGTGGGCGAGCCCCCAGGCCCGTGACGCGAGCAGCGCGGCGTGCAGCAGCTGCACGGCGGCGGGATCGGCCTCGCGCCGCGCCGCCCACACGGCGAACACGAACGGCAGCCCGGTCCAGCGTTTCCACTCCGAGCCCAGGTCGTAGCGGTGCGGGTAGGCCTGCCGCGCTTCGAGCACCAGCGCCGCGTCGCCGATCACCAGCACGGCGTCGTGCGGCAGGCGCGCCAGCGTGTCGAGGTCCGTGGCCTCGGCCCGCGCCTGAACCATGTTGGGTCGCACCTGCCACACGTCGCGGCACAGCAGGTCCAGCAGCGCGACCGCGGTGCGGGACGAAGCCGTCAGCAGCACCGTACGCCCCTCCAGCTCGGTGACCGTCCGCCGGCTGAACAGCGCCACGCTCTTCACCGGGCCGTCGCTCGTGATCCCGATCTCGGGGAGGAGCCGGAGCAGATCGGCGTGGCGCGCGTACTCGACCGCGCTGATCACGCTCACGTCGAGTTCTGCCGCCACCAGTAGCTCGTTCAGCTCGGCCGGCGTCCCGGTGACGAGCTCGGCCGGGACCGTCACGGCGCCCCGGTCGATGGCCCCGTAAACCGGGTAGCAATTGATGTACGCGATCCGGCCGAGCCTCACCGCGACCCTCCGATCACCCCGGGCTTGCGCCCGGGGTCAGGGCCGGCGTCGGGCCGAAGTTGCGTCTGACCACAGGCGCCAACCTGGGGATCAGCAAGGGTTGGGGTCCTCGTCATTCGGCACCGTCCACCGGAGACAGCACCGGGAGCGCGAGCTGACCCCGGGCGCCGGCCCTGCGACGATGGGAGATTTGGAAGGTCGGCCCTTCGGGGCCCTGTGGTCTGACCCCGGGCGCGAGCCCGGGGTGTCCGGGGACCCAGTCCTCGAACGTGCGCACGGTCTGGTACAGCGAGTCGCGCTCCGCGGGCTCCTTCCCCGCCCCACGCACGAGCTCGATGATCTGGTCGTATGAGAGCCACATCGGCGTCGCCGCCCCCGCCTCGTGGTAGACCCGCTCGAACACCACCGTCCCCTCGAGGTCGTCGCACCCGAAGCCGAGCGCCACCTGCGAGATGAACGGCGTCACCATGGGCCAGTGGGTCTTCACGTGCGGGATGTTGTCGAGCAGCAGGCGTCCTACGGCGATGTTCTTCAGGTCGTCGCACCCGGTCGTCGCCGTGCCGGTGCGGCCGAGCGCCTCGCCGAGCTCGTTGTGGTCGGGGTGGTAGGCGAGCGGGATGTAGCAGAGAAAGCCGCCGGTCTCGTCCTGCAAGGCGCGCAGCGCGAGCAGGTGATCCACCCGGTCCGCCATGGTCTCCACGTGTCCGTACAGCATCGTGCAGTTCGAGGGAATCCCGAGGCGGTGCGCCTCCCGATGCACCGCCAGCCATTCGTCGCCCGACAGCTTCTTGTCGGCGATCGTGGCGCGCGCCGCGGGGCTGAACACCTCCGCGCCCCCGCCCGGCAGGCTCGTCACCCCGGCGTCCCGCATGGCCGCGAGCACCTCGCCCGCCGGCATCCGCTCGATACGCGCGAGGTGGGCGACTTCGACGGCCGTCAGCGCCTTGATGTGGACACCGGGGTGGCGCTGCTTGAGGCCGCGGAACATGTCGAGGTAGTACGAGAGGCGGAGCTTCGGGTGGAGCCCGCCCACGATATGGAACTCACGCGTCGGGTTGTCGTGCGCGGCGTCCGCCTCCGCGAACACCTCGTCGAGGCTGCGGGTGTAGTTGCCCTGCTCCTGCGGCATGCGGGCGAACGAGCAGAACACGCATGTGTTCCGCAGCACGCAGACGTTCGTGGGATTGATGTGCTGGTTCGCCGCGAAGTAGACGCGGTCGCCGTTCTTGGCGCCGTTCGCCTGATCGGCCAACCGGCCGAGCGTGAGCAGGTCCGACGACGTGAAGAGCGCGAGGCCGTCCTGGCGCGTCAGGCGCTCGCCGCGCTGGACCTTCTCGGTGATCGGGATGAGTGCTGGGTCTTGCCGTCCGTCCGTCCATCCGTCCGCCCGTCCGCCCATCACGCCGCCCGTCGGACGGCGAGCGTGACGTTGTGGCCGCCGAACCCGAACGAGTTCGACAGGGCCACGTCTACGTGGCGCTTCACGGCCTTGTTGGGCGCCGAGTCGAGATCGCAGGCGGGATCCGGCGTGAACTGGTTGATGGTGGGCGGAATGACGCCGGTCTGGACGACGAGCGCGCACAGCGCCGCCTCGAAGGCGCCGGCGGCGCCGAGCAGGTGGCCGGTCATCGACTTGGTCGAGCCAAAGATCAGCTTGCGGGCGTGCGGGCCGAACACCGTCTTCACCGCTGCGGTCTCGGCCGAGTCGCCGTGCGGCGTGGACGTGCCGTGGGCGTTGATGTACCCCACCTGCTCGAGCCGCACGTCGGCGTCGCGCGCGGCGAGCCGCATGGCATCCTGGGCGCCGGAGCCGTCCGGCGCGGGGGCGGTGATGTGGTACGCGTCGGCGGTCATGCCGTAGCCGGCGACCTCCGCGTAAATCTTCGCGCCGCGGCGCCTCGCATGCTCCCATTCCTCAAGGATGAGCACGGCCGCGCCGTCCCCCATCACGAAGCCGTCGCGGTCCTTGTCGAACGGCCGGCTCGCCGTGGGGGGATCGTCGTTGCGCTCGGACAGCGCCTTCATGTTGGCGAAGCTCGCGACCGCGAGCGGCGTGATCGCCGCCTCGGCGCCGCCCGCGATCATGATGTCCGCCCGATCGTTGCGGATCAGCTCGAGCGCCTCCCCCACGCTGTGAGCGGACGATGCGCACGCCGACACGGTGCAGTAGTTCGGCCCCTTCACTCCGTAGCGCATTGAGATCAGCGCGGCCGCGACGTTCGGCATGTACATCGGGACGAAGAACGGCGACACGCGACTGGGCCCCTTCTCGAACAAGGCGCGGGCGTTCTCCTCGAAGGTCTGGAGTCCGCCGGTGCCGGTCCCGACGATCGCGCCGACGCGCCGCAGGTCCACCTTGTCCCAGTTGCTCGCGAGGCAGGCGTCCATCACGGCCTGCTCCGCCGCGCCGATCGCGTACTGAGCGAACAGGTCGTAGCGGCGGATCTCCTTCCTGTCGAGGAACTGCCCGGGGTCGAACCCCTTCACCTCGCAGGCGAACTTCACCGGCGACTGCACCGGGTCGAACCGCGTGATGGGCCCGGCGCCGGAGCGGCCGGCGACGAGCCCTTCCCACGTGCTCTGCACCCCGTTCCCCAAAGGGGTCAGAACCCCGATACCCGTGATCGCCGCCCGACGTCTCATTGGATCGACGCTCCCACGCTATTTGCCCATCTTGTCGTGGAGGTACTGCAGCGCCTGTCCCACCGTCCTCAGCTTCTCGGCTTCCTCGTCGGGGATGTCGATGTCGAATTCCTTCTCGAAGGCCATCACCAGCTCGACGGTATCGAGGCTGTCGGCGCCCAGGTCCTCCATGAAGCTCGCGTCGGACGTGAGTTTGTCCCGCTCCACCCCCAGCTCTTCGACGATGATGTCTTTGACCTTCTCTTCGAGCTGCTTCATGTCCATTGCCATGGCGTTCCTCAGAGGAGGTGAGGGAATAGGGTCACAGCACCAGGCCACCGTCGACGACCAGCACCTGCCCCGTAATGTAGCTCGCGAAGTCGGAGGCGAGAAAGAGCACGGCCGAGGCCACGTCTGCGGCCTCGCCCAAGCGCCTGAGGGGGATAGCGTCGATGAAGGCTTGCCGCGCCTCCGGGGTGATTCCTTTGGTCAGCTCCGTTTCCACGAAGCCGGGGGCGATGGCGTTGACGAGCACGTTGCGGGATGCCAGCTCCTTGGCCACCGACTTGGTGAACCCGACGAGCCCCGCCTTGGACGCCGCGTAGTTCGCCTGGCCCGCGTTCCCCCATAGGCCCACGACGCTAGTGATGTTGACGATGCGGCCGTGACGCCGCTTGATCATCCCACGCGCCACGTGCTTCGTCATCAGGAAGGCGCCTTTGAGGTTGGTGTCCAGAACGGCGTTCCAGTCGTCGTCCGAGATGCGGAGCACGAGGTTGTCGCGGGTCGTGCCCGCGTTGTTCACGAGGATCGCGACCGGGCCCAGCTCCCGTTCGACCGCCGCGACGGTCGACTCCACTTGGTCGGCGCGGCTCACGTCGCACGGATAGGCACGGGCGGGGTGGTCGCCGCCCAGCGCCGCGGCGACCGCCTGCGCCTTCGCGCCGTCGCGGGCGAGCACGGCCACCTTGGCGCCCGCCCGGTGGAGTGCCGCGGCGATGCCCTGCCCGATGCCGCGGCTGCCGCCCGTCACGACGGCGACCCTACCGGTCAGGTCGATCTTCATGCCCCAGCCTACGCCGCCTCCAGGAACGTCGCGACCTCAGCGGCGGTCCCAACGGAGACGACGCTTGCACCGGGCACGATGCGCTTCACCAGGCCCGCCAGCACGTTCCCCGGCCCGATCTCGATGAAGCGCGCGCCGTCGCCGGCGAGGACGGCAGCTTTGAGCACGCAGTCGACCCAACGCACCGGCGTCGTCAGCTGCTGGATGAGCAGACGGCGGGCGCGTGCCGCGTCGTGCACCGGCTCCGCGGTGGCGTTCGCGATGACGGGAAACCCGGGATCGTGAAACGGCGCTCGGTCGAGCGCGATTCTGAGATGGCTCGCCGCCGGGGCCATGAGCGGGGAATGGAAGGCGCCGCTCACTCTAAGCGGGATGACGCGCTTCGCGCCGCGCGCCTTGCAGGCCTCGCCCGCGCGCCGCACGGCGGCGGGGTCCCCGGAGATCACGGTCTGGTCGGGAGCGTTGAGGTTCGCGGGGGTCGCCACCGCGCCGTCGCGGGACGCCTCGCGGCAGGCCGCCTCGACTTGGGCCGTTGCCAGGCCGAGCACCGCGGCCATCGTGCCGGGGCGCTCGGTGCCGGCCTGGTGCATCAGCTCGCCGCGTTTGCGCACGAGCCGCGCGGCGTCGGGCGCCGTGAGACCGCCTGCGGTGATATACGCGGAATACTCGCCCAGCGAGTGACCGGCGGCGGCCACCGGAGCCGGTCCCGCGGCCTGCACGACCGCGAACACCGCGGCGCTGTGCGCCAGGATCGCCGGTTGCGCGTTGTGCGTCTGGGTGAGCTCGTCTTCCGGGCCTGCGAACATGAGGCCGCTGAGCGGGAACGCGAGGGCTTCGTCGATTGCCTGGAACGTGTCGCGTGCCTCCGGAAACCGCTCTGCCAGATCCTTGCCCATCCCGACTTTTTGCGCGCCCTGCCCGGGGCAGAGCCACACGGTCGCTACCACTGCACCACCATGCTCGCCCACGTGAAGCCCGCCCCGAAGGCCACGAACATCACCTTCATCCCCGGCTGCAGCCGGCCGGTGCGCACCGCCTCGTCGAGGGCGATGGCGACCGAGGCGGCCGACGTGTTGCCGTAGCGGTCCACGTTCACGTAGACCTTGTCCATGGGCACACGGGCGTGCTTCGCCGTCGCCTCGATGATGCGGATGTTCGCCTGATGCGGGATGAGCAGGTCGATCTCGGCGGCGGTGAGGCCGGCGCGCTGCAGCGCCTGGTCGCAGGCGTCCGCCATGGACAGCACCGCGGCCTTGAACACTTCGCGGCCCGCCATCTTGATGTAGTAGCTGCGGTCCTTGAGCAGCTGCTCGTCCGGCGGATGCACGGCACCGCCGCCCGGGCGGTACAGCAGCTCGGCGAGGGTGCCGTCGGATTTCAGGCAGGACGAGAGGATGCCGCGCCCGTTGGTGCTGCGGCGCACGATCGTCGCTCCCGCCCCGTCGCCGAACAGCACGGCGGTCGTGCGGTCCTGCCAGTCGGTGATCGTCGTGAGCTTCTCCGACGCCACGACCAGCACGTGCTGCGCCTGCTCCGTGGCCACGAGGCCCTCCGCGACGCTCAACGCGTAGAGAAACCCGGTGCAGGCCGCCTGCACGTCGAACGCCGCCGCCCGCTTCGCGCCCAGGATCGCCTGGAGATCGCAAGCCTGGGCGGGCAGCAGCCGGTCCGGGGAGCAGGTGGCGACGACCAGGGCGTCGAGGTCGAGCGGTGTCAACCCGGTCTCGCGCAAGGCCTGCTCGGCCGCCGCCTTCCCCATGCAGGCGTTCGTCTCCTGGGGGCTCGCCACCCGGCGCTCGCGGATGCCGGTGCGCTCGCGGATCCACTGGTCCGAGGTCTCGAGGAACTGCGAGAACTCGTCGTTCGTCATCACGCGGGTCGGCGTGTAGCTGCCGGTCCCCCAGAGCTCCGCGATCGGCCGCTTCACGCGACCGCCCCCCCTTCGGCGAACTCGGCCGCGATGTCCTGCGACAGATGGCTCTCGACCATCTGGGTCGCGACGCGCACCGCATTCATGACGGCGCGCGCGGGGGACGCGCCGTGGCAGATGATCGCCACCCCTTTCACGCCCAGGAGCGGCGCGCCGCCATACTCGGCGTAGTCGAGGAACTTGAATAGCTTCTTCACTTCCGGGCGGCCCAGCACGTCGGGGATGGCCTGCTGCAGCATGCCGACGAACATCCGGCCGGCGGACTCGTAGAACTTGAGGACGGCGTTCCCGACGAATCCATCGCACACCACCACGTCGATCGGGCCCGCCTTGCAGTGCCCGGCGAGAATGTCCCGCCCCTCGACGTTCCCCACGTAGTGAATCCCGTCGGTCCGCTTGAGAAGCTGGTGAGCTTCCTTGACGACGGCGTTCCCCTTCTCGTCCTCCTCTCCCACATTGAGGAGGCCCACGCCGGGGGTCGGTCGGCCCATCACGTCCCGGGCGTACACCGAGCCCAGGTGGGCGAAGCCCACCAGCTCGCGGGCATCACAGTCCACGTTGGCCCCGCCGTCGAGGACGAGCACGGACTTCCCGGCGGTGGGGAACGCCGCACCGATGGCCGCGCGCTGCACGCCCGGGTGCAACCGCAGCATCAGGGTCGCTGCGGCCATCACGGCTCCGGTGTTGCCGGCGGAGATGAACGCGTCGGACTCGCCTCGCTTCTGCAGCCCGAGACCCACCGCGATGGACGAGCGGGGCTTGCTCTTGATCGCCGCGAGCGGTTTCTCCCCCATCCCAACGGCGTCGGGTGCTTCGACCACCTGCAGCCGAGCGCGGTCCACGTCCCCGTGCGGCTTCAGGGCGGCCTCGATCTCGGCGGTGCGGCCGACGAGCTGAATGCGGAACGTGGCCGCGAGCTCCCGCAGCGCCAGCACCGCGCCTTCGACCTCGACGAGTGGGGCATCGTCCCCGCCCATCGCGTCCAGCGCGACGCGGATCACGTCAGGCGTCCTCGACCGCCACCCGCTGTTCGTCCTTGTAGTAGCCGCAGGTGGGGCACACCCGGTGCGGCCGCTTCAAGTCGCCGCACCGTGGGCAGGGTTGGAGCGTGGGCCGCTCCGCCTTGTAGTGCGTGCGGCGCAGCCGCTTCTTGCGCTTCGATGTCCGTCGCTTGGGTACCGCCATGGAGATCCTCGGTTAGTCGCGGAACTTCCCCTTCAACGCGGCGAGCGCTGTCCAGCGCGGATCCGCCGTCGCGGGCGCGCAGCCGCAGGGGCCCGCGTTCAGGTCCTGGCCGCACCGCGGGCACAGCCCGCGGCAGTCGGGCCGGCACTCCAGGTACTGCGGGACGGCGAGCAGCAACTCCTCCCGGACCGCCGGCGTGAGGTCGATCACCGTCGCCTCGGGTGGCAAGGGATAGGAATCCGGATCCTCCAGCGCGTCGGGGTCCTGCGTGAACAACACCCCGATGTCCGCCGTCACGACGCGGCTGACGGGGGTGAGGCAGCGGCGGCACTCTCCGCTGACCCGGGTGCGGAGCGAGCCGTGCCAATAGAAACGTCCGTCACCGGCTGCCTGCAACCGCCCCCCGACCGCCACGGGGTCGGCGAGCGCGACCGCCACGCCCTCAAAGAGAGGGTCGTCCCCGGCGAGCTCGGCCTTGGTTTCGACGGGGCCACGCGCGAGCTCCCGCAGATCGACCTGTAGCATTGCTTCGCGAACCTAAACCCTTGTGGCACTTGCGTCAAGCGAACTCTCAGTGGGGCGGCGACAGGTCGCGTAGCTCGCCGCCCGAAAAGAAGAACGCGACCTCACGCGCGGCCGTTTCCGGGGAGTCGGAAGCGTGGATCGCGTTCTGCTCCTTGGACCGGGCATAGCGCTGCCGGATCGTCCCCGGCTTCGCCTCCGCTGGGTCGGTGGCGCCGATGACGTCGCGCAGATGCGCCACGGCGTTGTCACGCTCCAGGGCGAGGGCGAACACGGGCCCCGACGTCATGAAGGTCACGAGGGGGCGATAGAACGGGCGCGCGGCGTGCACCTCGTAGAGCGCTTCCGCCTGCGCGATCGTGAGCTTCATCAACCGGGCGGCCCGGACGACGAATCCCTCCTGCTCCAGGTGCGCGAGGATCTTGCCGGTGTGCGCCGCCTGCACGGCATCGGGCTTGATGATGGCCAGGGTAAGCATCGGGTCTCGGGTGTCCGGTGTCAGGTTGCGATCAGGCGGCGGATCAGGTCCGCGCGGGTGAGGAACCCCACGAGGCGCCCCTCGCGGACCACCGGGAAGCGGTCCACGTCCCGCGCGCTCATGAGATTCGCGACATCGCCGAGGGTCTGGTCCTCGGCGACGCACAGCACCGAGCGGGCCATCGCGTCGCGCACCGGGATCGTGCGGGGATCCGTGGAGCCGCGCTGCAACTGGCTCTTGGTCGGGGGGACGAACTCCCCGCTCTTGGTGCGCTGCAGGTAGCTCGGGAGCAGGTATTTCAGCAGGTCACGATGCGTGATCATCCCGACCAGCGAGCCGGTGTCGTCCACGACGGGGAGTGCCCGCACGTCGTGCTCGACCATGAGGTGCGCCACCTCGCCCAATGTCTGCTCCGGCCGGGCGGTGCGGATGTGCGGCGTCATGATGTCGCGCACGAGCAGCTGGCTGGGCAGCTCGACCGCCGCCAGCGCGGCGAGCCCCGCGACGTCCTCCGGCGTGCGGGCGGCCAGCAGGGCCGTCACCGTCTCGGGGTCGGAGAGCGTGCGGGCGAAGGCGCCGACCAGCTGCAGGTAGGTCGCCGCCTCGCGCTGCGGCGCCACGATGAAGATCACGATCCGCGCCGCCCGGTTCGGGTCCTTCTCCCACTGGATCGGAGCGGGCGCGATCCCGACGGCCGTGCGGAGACCCCGCACCGCCTCGGTGCGGAAGTGCGGGAGGAAGGCATGCTCGCCCGCGCTCACCAGGTCCTCGGGCCACGCGTTGCGGATCACGGCGTAGAGCCGGTTCGGCTCGGCGACGGCCCCGGTCTCGACCAAGCGGGCCGCCAGCAGCTCCGTCGCCTGCTTCACCGTGCTGGCCCGCAGCGGGACCACGATGTGCTCTGGGCGGAGGACGTCTCTCAGGTTCACAGCCGGTCCTCGAGCAGCGGCACGACGTCCGCCGGGCGCTTCATCACGCTGATACCGGCGCGCTCGAACGCGACCATCTTCTCGGCCGCCGTCCCGCTCGAGCCTGAGATGATCGCGCCCGCGTGGCCCATGCGGCGACCCGGGGGTGCGGTCTGGCCGGCGATGAAGCCGATCACGGGTTTGGTCATGCCGCGCTGCGCGAACTCGGCGGCTTGCTGCTCGTCCGTGCCGCCGATCTCCCCGATCAGCACGACGGCATCGGTGTCCGGGTCGGCCTCGAACGCCGACAGGCACTGAATAAAATTCGTGCCGATCAGGGGGTCGCCGCCGATCCCGACGCAGGTCGATTGGCCGTGCCCCGCCCCCGTGAGCTGGTGGATGATCTCGTAGGTGAGCGTCCCGCTGCGCGAGACGACGCCGATGCGCCCGGGCTTGCAGATGTTCCCCGGGATGATTCCCACCTTGCATGTGGTGGGAGAGATCAGGCCCGGGCAGTTCGGGCCGATCAGCCGAGCGCCGCGCTCGTGCAGGAACGGGAGCACCCGGGTCATGTCGAGCACCGGGATCCCCTCCGTGATGCACACGACGAGCGGCAGGCCGGCGTCCGCGGCCTCGAGGATCGCCGAGGCCGCGACCGCGGCGGGGACGTAGATCACCGAGCAGGTGGGCTTCGTCTCGCGCACCGCGTCGGCCACCGTATCGAACACGGGCACGACGCCGTCGAACAGCTGGCCACCCTTTCCCGGCGTCACGCCCGCGACGACCTTCGTGCCGTAGGAGATCATCTGCCGCGTGTGGAACGAGCCGTCGCGGCCGGTGATCCCCTGGACCAGGAGGCGGGTTTCCTGGTCGACGAAGATGCTCACGCCGCCTTCCCCCGCGCCCGCGCGACGGCCTGCTTCACTGCTTCGTCCATGTCGGTGAGCGCCGTATAGCCCGCCCGCGTGAGGATCACGATGGCCTCCCGCTCGTTCGTACCGGTGAGCCGGATGACCATGGGGACCTTGAGGGGAAGCAGCCGTGTGGCCTCGACGATGCCGTTCGCCACGTCGTCGCAGCGCGTGATGCCGCCGAAGATGTTGAAGAGGATCGCGCGCACGCTGGGGTCGGCGGTGATGATCCGGAGCGCGGCCACGACCTTCTGGGGATTCGAGCTGCCGCCGATGTCGAGAAAGTTGGCCGGCTCACCGCCGTAGTACTTGACCAGGTCCATCGTCGCCATCGCGAGCCCCGCGCCGTTGACGCAGCAGCCGACGGTGCCGTCCAGCTTGATGAAGGACAGCCCGGCCTCGCGGGCCGCGAGCTCCGACGCCGCCTCGCCCTCCGGATCGCGCAGCGCGGCGATCTCGGGTCGGCGTTCGAGCTCGTTGTCGTCCACCACGATCTTGGCATCGAGCGCCACGACCTTCCCGTCCGGCGTCGTCGCGAGCGGATTGATCTCGGCGAGCGACGCGCCCACGGCGTAAAACGCCGTGTAGAGCCGCTGCATGATGTCGGCGGCGGCACGGGCCTGGGCGACGTCGCGATAGAGCTTGAGCGCGAGGCCGAGCGCCTGATGCGACAGGAGACCGTAGCGCGGATCCACCGCCAGCCGTTGGATCTGGGTCGGAGTCTCCGCGGCCACCGCCTCGATGTCCACGCCTCCCGCCGCGCTCACCATCAGGACGGGGCGCTGCGACCCGCGGTCCACGGTCATGCCGACGTAGCTCTCCGAGGCGATGTCAGCCGCCGGGACCACGAGCACCTTGCGCACCGCGAGGCCCTTGATCGTCATGCCGAGGATCTGTCGGGCGTGCGCCGCCGCCTCGGTCGCGTCCTTGGCGAGCTTCACCCCGCCCGCCTTGCCACGCCCCCCGGCGTGCACCTGCGCCTTGACGACGACCCGGCCGCCGAGCCGCTGGGCGATCGCGCGCGCCTCGTCCGGCGTCGTCGCGACGTCGCCGTCCGGCACCGGGATGCCGTAGCGCCTGAGGATCTCACGCGCCTGGTATTCGTGCAGGTTCACGGCCCCGCCCTCACGAGTGTCGTCCCGGCCTCCCCGCGCAGGGCGACGAGGCCGTGCGCCAGCTGCGCGATGATCGCCCGCTCGCCGCCGGCGCGCACGAAGGTCGCTGCCGCCTCGACCTTGGGCCGCATGTTGCCGGTCCCGAGTTCTTTCCCCGCGAGCAGGTGCTCGGCCTGCGCCAGGTCCATCCGCCGGATCGGCTGCTGATGCGGCGTGCCGTAGGCACGGAACACCGCGTCCACGTTGGTCAGGATCAAGAGCACGTCCGCGCCGATGTCACGGCCCAGGATGGCGGCGACGAGATCCTTGTCCGCGACGGCGTCGATTCCCTCGAGGCGAAGCTTGGGGTCGTCGTCGACGGGCGGACCGCCGCCGCCGCACGCCACGACGATGTGCCCGGCTGACACGAGGTGGCGCACCATCTCCCGCTCCACGATCGCGACGGGGCGCGGGCTGGGCGCGAGCCGCCGCCAGCGTCCCGGCCGCTCCTCCACCGCGGGCACGCCCCGCGCCCGCAGGCGGGCGAGCGCCACGGTGTCGAGAGCGTGGCCGATCGGCTTCGTGGGGTTGCGCAGGTTGGGGTCGTTGGCGTCGCACACCGTCTGGGTGATCAGCGTGACCACCTGCCGCTCGATGCCGGCGCGCGCCAGCGCGTTCTGCAGTGACTGCTGGATCATGTAGCCCATCCACCCCGCCGTCCCCGCCACCAGTACGCCGAGCGGCAGCGGCTCCACCTGATCGGCCGCGATCTCGTTCCGGGCCAGCTCGTCGCCCACCTGGGGGCCGTTCCCGTGAACCAACGCGATCCCCCAGCCGTCCCGGGCCAGGTCGACGATCGGCGCCAGGCTCTCGCGCGTGTGGCGGAACTGATTCGCGATCGTGGGGCGCTCGCCCGGCGGCGCGACGGCATTCCCCCCCAACGCGACGACGATGGTGCCTGGCATCACGGGGGCGCAACCTAGCGGGGGCCAGGAGGGGGGGCAAGCTTGCGGCGGGCTACGCCGAGCAGCTGTTTGAGCGCGTCGTACAGACGCCCGAACGCCTCCATATCGCCCGCCGCGAGCGCCGAATCGGCCTGCGCCGCGAGCCGGCGCGCCGCGTCCCAGCGCGCCGCGAGAGACGTGTCGCGGCCGGCGCGGCTCGCGCCCGCTGCGAGCAGGTCATGCAGCGCCTGCGTCGGCGTCTGACCCTCCCCGGCACGGTCGCCCCAGGTGAGGTAGGACTTCTGCACGCGTGGCGCGTCGCCGTCGGTCGCGGCCTGCGCGAACAGGGCCTGCGCCGAAACGAGCGCGCCGCTTGCGAGCCATAGCCGCAACACGCCAGGCGCCGTCTGGGGCGACCCCAGCACCGGGCCGGGGAGACGTGTCGCCCGACTCGGGCGCCACAGGAACAGTCGCGGGCCTGTGGGCGCGACCGTGCCCGCGAGCAGCCCGGCCACCTCGCCCCGCGGCCCCGCTTCGAACCCCAGCGCCACCCACAATCGTGTCGCGCCCGGCCCCCCGGCGGCCGGGCTTGGCGCCACGAGGTCGAACGGCTCCCGCGGGCGGGGCGTCCAGGACACCGTGTCCGACCGCGAGCGCGCGACCTGACCGGCCGCCGTGCGGAACGCCAGGCGCGGGTACGGCAGCTGGTCGCGCAGGCTCGGCGGCAGGCTATCCAAGGGCCGCACCAGCGGCGTATAACGCCGTGCCCAGGCCCGGGCGAGTGAGTCTGCGCCGGGTGCGAGATAGAGCAGCGTCTCGCCGGTGGCGGCGCTCACCGCGCCGAGGAAGCCCGCACGCAGGTAACGCACCCCACGGCCTTCCCACTCCACCGGGCGCGCCAGCGGAAAGGCCTCCATGCCGACATAGCCGTAGGTGATCCACCACAGCGCACCGTCCGACACCACGGGGACTGGAACGTCGAAGCGCGCGAACGGGGCGAGCCGTCCCAGCCGCTCGGCGACGTCGCGCCGCCAGAGGAGCACGAGCCCGTCCGTCTCCGCCCGCGTGAGCTCGGGGCTCTGCAGCACCCACGCGAGCGCGGTCCGGCGCCACCACGCGGCGAGGGGAATGCCGGCCGGACGGGCCTTGGGCCACGTGTCGGGCGCGGCGACGGCGAACTCGCCGAAACCCTCTCCAAACCACGCCACCGAGTCGCCCCCAAGCACGGGCGCGAGCTCGAGCCCGGAGTCCGCCTCCGCGGCAGCGAGCGCCCGGCCCGTCCGGGCCCAGGAGCCCCGATGGATCTCCGTCCAGGGCGGCGGCGGCTGGGTGCGAGCCAGCCGGTCGAGGTCCGGCGCCGCGCCGATGAGCCACGTGGCCCGTCCGCCGCCCAGGCGGCGCGGGGACAGCGCGGCGGCGGCGACCGTCCCCGTCGGGCCGAGCAGATGCGCCCGGCGTGCGACCCCCGCCACGCGCTCGGCGTCCCAGGCCGGCAGCGCGCCCACGGCCGCCTCCGGCGTCGTGAAACCGGGCGGGCCGCGTTGCTCCAGCCACTCGGTGCCGAATGCCACCTGCTCGAGCCTGCGCCGGTCGCCCTGTAGGGCCGGCTCGAGCGCGTCCGCAGCCGCCGCGCGCCCGCTGCGCAGGAGGCCGGGCAACACGAGGTATACCGCGAGCGACGTGGCCAGGAGGGCCGCCCAGCTCCCGACGAGCAGCGTGGCCTGCTCGCGCAGGCCCCACACGAGACTCGCCACGGCGACGAGGATGCCGAGCGCGACGACGAGCCCCGCGCCCGGCACCCGGATCTGGAGCGCGGCGCCGTCGAGCGCGCCGTGCAGGCCGGCCACCGTCTCGGCGGGATCGAGGGCGGCGCCCCAGGTGAGGGTGAGGGCCAGGGCGGCGAGCAGCACGCCGAGGTGCAGCCGCGCGTGCGCACTGGCGACCGGACGCCAGCGGCGAAAGTGCAGCGAGCCGATGCCCAAGTAGAGCAGCGCTACCACTACGGTCGCGGCGCTCGTTGCGAGGAGCGCGTAGGCCTGGGAGGTCAGGGCCCACGGGAGCTGTGCGACATAATAACCGAGGTCGCGGTGCAGCACGGGGTCCGCGATCCCGAAGCGAGGTGGCTGCGCGGCGAGCGTGGCCTGGAGCCACCAGTCGCCGGTGCCGAGCGCGAGTACCAGGCCGAACGCCACGCCGGCGAGCAGCGTGCCGCCGAGCAGCACCCGCTGCGGCACCGCCTCCACGATCTCGAGGTCCCCGAGTCGCCGGGGCAACTGCACCGAGCCGATGGCGCGGTACACGATGTAGAGGTTGCCGATCCCCCAGGTGAGGGAGACGAGCAGGATGATGCCCTGGACCAGCCGCGCGAGGTCGCGGGCCGCGAGGTAGACGTCGCCTCCCGTCACCGTGGCGGCCCAGGCCCGCTCCGCGGTCTCGATGGCGAGCCAGCGACCGCCCACGAGGACGACCACCAGGGCGGCGGCGGCCCAGAGGAAGGCCCGCCGACGCCGCGCCGGCGTCACGGCGCGACGCCCTCGGCCCGGAGCCAGTCTTCGACTTCGCCCCGGTAGGCGCGGAGCGCCGCGTCGCTCGCAGCCTCGAAGCGCAGCACCAGGACCGGCTGCGTGTTCGACGCCCGCAGCAACCCCCAGCCGTCGGGAAACGAGATGCGCACGCCGTCGAGCGTCGACACCTGGTACCGCGCCGCGAAGTAGCGTGCGGCGCGCGCCACGACGTCGAATTTGCGCTCGTCCGGGCACGCGATGCGGAGCTCGGGAGTCGATACGGTGGGGGGGAGATCGGCGAGGAGGCGTGACAGCGGGCCGCCCTGCTCCGCCACGTAGCGCAGCAGCCGGGCGGCGGCGAAGAGCGCGTCGTCGAAGCCGTACCAGTCACCGCCGAAGAACATGTGCCCGCTCATCTCGCCCGCGAGCGGGGCGCCGAGCTCGCGCATCTTCTCCTTGATGAGCGAGTGGCCCGTCTTCCACATCGTGGGCTTCAGGCCCGCGCGCGCGAGCTCCTGGGGGAGGACGGCGGAGCACTTCACGTCGAAGATCACCGCATGGCCCGGCCCCATCCGGCGGACGAGGTCTCGCCCGAACAGCACCAGCAGCTGATCCCCGAACACGACGCGCCCCGCCTCATCCACGGCGCCGATGCGATCGCCGTCACCGTCGAACGCGATCCCCAGCTCGGCGCCGGAGCGCCGCACGGCGGCCTGGAGGTCGCGCAGGTTCTCGAGCACCGTCGGGTCGGGGTGGTGGTTCGGGAAGCGGCCGTCGGACTCGCAGAACAGCGGCACGATGTCGGCGCCGAGCTGCCGCAGGGTCTCGGTCGCGAGCAGGCTGGTCACGCCGTTGCCGCAATCCACCACGGCCTTCACCCGCCGGGGCAGCGGGCCATTTTTCTGGGCGATCGCGTCGCGGTAGCGCGTCAGCACGCCGGCGTGCGCCGCGTGACGCCCGCCGACCCGCGTGGCGGCGAGGTTGTCCTCGAGCAGCTGCCGCAGCCGCTGGATTCCGGCGCCATACACCGCCTCCCCGCGCAGCACCAACTTGAGCCCGTTGAACTCGGGGGGGTTATGGGAGCCCGTCACCTGCACGCCGCCGTCCACATCCAGCGTGTGGGTCGCGAAATAGAGCGCCGGCGTCGGCAGCTCCCCGACATCCGTCGCAATCGCCCCGCCGTCCACGAGCCCGTCCCGCAGCGCCGCGGACAGGGCTGCGCTAGAGGGGCGGTTGTCGCGCCCCACGGCGATGCGCGGTGCGGCGCCGAGGCGCTCCCATGCAACGGTGGCGAACGCCGTGCCGACGGCCTGCACGACCTCGGCCGTGAGCTGGTCGCCCACGGTGCCGCGGATGTCGTATTCCCGGAAGATGGTGGCGGGGAGCTTCACGGAGCCCTCCGGCGCCCCGCGTCAGCGGGCCGTGGGTGCGTGCGCGGCGGTGACGGCCGGCGCGGCCGGGGTCGCTCCGGGCGCGGGCTGCACGGCGACGCCGCCGGTGCGCGCGAGGTCGAGCAGGCGGTTCGGGCGCACGCCCAAGAACAGGAGCCCGGCGACCGAGACCGTCACGACGGCGTAGCCCAGCCGCCCCAGCCGCATTCCCACATGCGCCTCCGCGAACGGCTCGGGCTTCATGTACATCGCCATGATCACGGGGAGATAGTAGCCCGCCGAAATCACGCTCGTAAGGACGAGCACGGCGGCGAGCACACCCTGCCCCGCGCTCGTCGCCGCGGCGAGGATGTACCACTTGCCGATGAAGCCGGCCGTGCCGGGGAAGCCGAGCAGGGACAGCATGCACACGGCCAGAGCGAAGGCGAGCCACGGATGGCGCGTGGCGAGCCCGGCGAGGTCGTCGATCAGCACGTCCCGCTCGCCATGGCGGCCCTTGGCGGCGAGCAGCGCGAAGGCGCCGAGCGTCATCAGGGTGTAGGCGACGAGGTAGAACAGGAACGCCGCCGAGCCGGGCCCGGGGCCCGCCGCCACCGCGACGAGCAGGTATCCCGCGTGGGCGACCGAGGAGTAGGCGAGCATGCGCTTCACGGCCCGCTGCGCCAGCGCGATCAAGTTGCCCACCACCATCGTGGCCACGGCGAGCCACCACACGATCTGGTGCCAGGCCGCGACCGTCGGGAACGCCTCGCCCAGCACGCGGAACAGGGCCGCGAAGGCGGCCGCCTTGACTCCGCTGGCCATGTAGGCCGCGACCGGCGTCGGCGAGCCGTCGTACACGTCCGGGACCCACATGTGGAACGGCACGGCCGCGATCTTGAAGCCGAACCCGATCAGCAGCAGCGCCAGACCGATTACCAGCATCGTGCCGCCCCCCCCCCCCCCCCCCCCCCCCCCCCCCCC
>Ga0209158_1000744_pt1 | contig 22991 bp, 18 predicted proteins | sample GraSoiAngelo_140_FD_185897 | JGI IMG/M metagenome (GOLD analysis project Ga0209158, IMG submission 185897) | Grasslands soil microbial communities from the Angelo Coastal Reserve, California, USA - 14_0929_12_30cm (SPAdes) (version 2) | ecosystem: Environmental > Terrestrial > Soil > Grasslands ...
GCGGGGACAATGAGATCATGACCCTCGACGAGATGATCCGGTTGTTCACGCTCGAAGGAATCCTCAAGAAGCCCGCTGTGTTCGACCCCACGAAGCTCGAGTGGATGAACGGGCAGTACCTCTCGATGACGGCGGCCGAGGAGCTGTACGACCTCGTGGCCCCGCACCTCGAGACGCTGGGCGTCAACGGCAAGAAGGACGCGGTCACGAAGGCGCTTACGGCCGTGAAGACCCGCTCCCGCACCACGATCGACATCGCGCGCCAGGTGGCCGTGCGGCTCGACCCGAAGTTCGTCGAGCTCGATGACAAGGCAAAGCAGGAGATCGCGAAAGACCCGGCTGGCTACAAGGCGTCGCTCCAGGCGAGCCTCGAGGTCTTGAAGACGGCGGAGTGGAACCCCGAGACGCTGGAGCACGTTTTGCGATCCCTCGCGCAGCAGCGCGGCGTCGCGGCCGGCAAAGTCTTCCAGCCGATCCGCGTCGCGCTCACGGGGGGAACGGTATCGGAGCCGGTGAACGAGCTGCTGTATGTGGTCGGGAAGAAATCCGCCCTGCAGCGGCTGGAGGCTGCGGCTAGGGGATAGCTTGCGCCGTATCCCCTTTCGCCCGCTTCTGCGCGTCCCGCTCCGCCTGTTTCCGCGCCCGCAGCTCCTTCACGTACTTCTTGAACTGGTCCATCGTCTCGGCGCGGCGCGCCGCCTGCAACAGGTCCGCCCGCATGTCGGCGAGCTGGCGCGCCCGCCGCGACTCGTCGTAGTTCCCCTGCGGCAACAGGTTCCCGAGCAGCGCCAACGCCGCGGTCGGGATCCGGATCGGCCCGATGTAGATGTTCGACCCGTCGATCCCGAACTTCTCCCCCGCCACGTTCGCGGTCCAGGAGGGCGGCTTGCGCGCGATCTGGAGCGAGTCGAGCTGGCGGTTCAGTGTGTCCACCATCGCCCGCAGCCGCCCCACCGCGACCGAGTCGCGCAGATCGGGCTCCCCGTACAACGCGTCGGCCACCACCTCGGGGAGCGCGGGCCGCGGCAACACCCACAGCCGGCCATCCGCCGCCCGGGGCGGCGTGATCAAGTGCGGGCCGACCGCGGCCGGGCTCGCCGCGAGCGTCGTATCCGGCCGGCCCACGTCGGGAGGCGATGGCTGGGACACGGGCGCGGGCGCCGTCTCGACGGGCGCCGGGCGCGGGAGGCCGCCAGCCGGACCCCGGCCCGGCTGCGTGCCGCCGACGGGCGGCAGCTCCACCGGCGCGGGCGCGGGCGGCGGCACGAGGTTGATGAACGTGCGGCGCTCGGAGAGACGGAACGTGGTAGTCACGGCCAGCACCACGAGGCCGAGGTGCAGCGCCACGGAAACGAGCCACGGGACGCGTGACCCACGGGGCGGGACCGGCCATTGCCTAAACAGCGGCCAGCACCTTTCCCAGGCGCGCGGCGCCTTCGACGAGCCGCGGCGTCGCGACCGTCAGGGCGACCCGGAAGAAGCCCTCGCCCCCCGCGCCGAAGCCGCTTCCGGGCATCACGACGACGCCCGCTTCCTCGAGCGCGCGCCGCTGGAACGCGGCCGAGGGGAGCCCCTCGGGCAACGGCACCCAGATATACATCGTGGCACGGGGCGTCTCGGGCTCGAACCCCTGGGCGCGGAGCGCGGGCAGCATCGCGTCGCGCCGTTCCTTGAACTGCGCCACGTAGGGCTCGAGGTGCGCGGCGGCATCGTGCAGCACGGCGGCACCCGCCGCCTGGACCGCGAGGAACGCCCCCGTGTCCACGTAGCTCTTGACCCGCGACAGCGCGGTGACCAGCTCCGAGCGGCCCACGGCCCAGCCGAGCCGCCACCCCGTCATGCAGAAGCTCTTCGAGAGCGAGTGGAACTCGACCGCGACCTCCTTCGCGCCCGGGATCTCGAAGATGCTGGGCGCGACATAACCGTCGAACGTGATCTCGCAGTACGGGTTGTCGTAGGCGATCACGATGTCGTGCCGGCGGCAGAAGGCGACGGTGCGCTCGAGGTAATCGCGCGGCGCGATCGCTGCCGTCGGATTGTTCGGGTAGTTCAAGTACACGAGCCGGGTGCGCTTCAGCACGTCCGCCGGGACTTCCTCCAGCTCGACGAGGAAGTCGTTGCGCGGCGTGATCGGAAAGACGTGCGGCTCGCCTAGCGCCAGCACGGTGCCGCCGTGATATACGGGATAGCCCGGGTCGGGCACGATCGCCACGTCGCCCCGGTCGAGCACCGCCATCGCGAGGTGGGCGATGCCTTCCTTCGAGCCGAGCAGCGGGTGCAGCTCGGTGAACGGATCGAACGCGACCCCGAAGCGCCGCTGCATGTAGGCCGCCGCAGCCTCGCGGAACGCCGGCAGGCCGAGCTGGAAGGGATAGCGGCTCATCGCGGGATCGGTCACCGCCCGCGCCAGCGCGGCGATCGCCGCGTCGGGCGGCGGGAAGTCCGCGTCCCCGGCCCCGACGTCGATCACGTCCACGCCCTGCTGCAGCAGCCGCCGCTTGATGGACGGAATCTCTCCCATCGGGTAGCTGGGCAACGCCGCGAGCCGCTTGCTGAATCTGGTCACGCGCTCTCCGGGAGATTCCGTGTCGCCTGCGACCGCCTTCTACCGCCCTCTACCGCCTATGCACCCGAATCTACACCTGTCCTTCTACTCCCGCGGGTACCTTCCCTCCGGTCTCCGCTCCGGGAACATCCCGCGCGTGACCGCGATGGCGTCGATGGCCACGAGCAGGCCCTCCTTGGGAAGCGACTGTACGCCCAGCACCACACCAGCGGGCGGGTTCCGCTGCGGGAAGAATTCCGTGCCCGCTTCGCGGATCAGGTCGAAGTCTTCGGGCCGGTAGTTCACGACGTAGATGCTCAGTTTGGTGACGTCGGACGGCACGGCGCCCGCGATCCGCAGCACTTGCGCGAGATTCGCGAATGCCTGGCGGGCCTGGGCGCGCAGGTCGCCCGGGCCGACCAGCCGCCCGGTCGAGTCGAGCGCCACCTCGCCCGAGACGTAGATCGTGAGGCCGACCTTGACGGCGTGGGTGAACCCGTCCAGGGCCGCGAGCGTGCCGGGGTTGATGTATCGCGGGCCGCCCGGCTCCGACACCGGCCCTCCCATCGCGCGCCCGCCGGCGGGCGGTATGCACCCGGCCAGCAGGACCGCTACCACCGCGGCGGCCGCGGCCCGAACTGCCCTGTACGTAGTCACGAAGGCTCCTGAGTGTAGGGGATAATGTAGGGGCGCAGCATGCTGCGCCCCTACACCGTCCGCGCCCCGATGCCGTGACGGGCGAAGAATTCCTCGCACGCCTCGCGCACGTCGTCCCAGCGTCCGATCACGCGCTCCGCCGGGGGCAGTCCCTCGAGGACGAGCGGGCCATACCGCTTCGTGACGACGCGCCGATCCAAGAGGATTACGGCGCCGACGTCCGTTTTGCTGCGGATCAGCCGGCCGAAGCCCTGTTTCAACTTGAGCGCCGCGTTCGGTACGAGATAATGGCTGAAGCCGTTCAACCCCTTCGCTTCGAGGCGCTCGAGCCGCGCGGCGGTGAGGGGCTCGCTCGGCACCTTGAAGGGCAGCTTCGCGAGGATGAGCACCCGCAGCGCTCGGCCCGGCACGTCCACCCCTTCCCAAAATGAATCGGTGCCGAGCAGGATCGCGGTGCCCGAGTCGCGGAAGCGGCGCAGCAGCAGGTCGCGCTGGCCTTCGCCCTGCACCAGGAGCGGCCAGCGGCCGCCGATCTCGCCGCGCACCGCTGCGGCGGTGCGGCGCAGCGCCCCGTGGCTCGTGAACAAGACGAACATGCCGCCGTCCGACGCGTGGGCCAGCTCCAGCAGCACGCGCGCCACCGCGGCGTCGTGCCCCTCCTCGTCGTCGCGCGGCTCGGGCAGATCGGTCGGGACCGCGAACAGGCACTGGGATGGGAAGTCGAACGGTGACGGCAGGGCCTCCCGCACCACGACGCGCGACGGCGGCAGGTCGAGCCCCAGCCGCTCCTCGAGATAGCCGAACTCGCCCCCGGCCGCGAGCGTGGCGCTCGTCAGGATCACGGTCTCGACGCGGTCGAACAGGTTTTCCTTGAGCAGGGGCGCGAGGTCGAGCGGCACGGCGGCGACGGAGACGTTGGGGATCTTCTTGCCGCGCCGCTCGAGCCAGCGCACCGCCGCGGCGGCGCCCGGCGCCGGGCGGAGCGCCGCCGTGAGGCCCGTGGCGGAGGCGTCGAGCCGGCGCACCACGCCCCGCAGCTCGCCGATGAGCTGCGCCCGCCGCTCGCTCGGGTCCTCGAGCGACAGCCGGTCGGCGACCGTCTCCACGCCGTCCCGGAGCCGCCCGAACGCGACGAGCAGGTTGTCGAGCGAGACGCCCAGGCCCTCGGCCCAGATCACGTCGCCCGCGAACTCGTCACCGAGCCGCAGCACGGTCGGCGCTCCCTGCTCGCGGTCGAGCCGGCGGCCGAGGTGCGCGAATACCTCCTCGGCCGCGCGGCGCGCCGCGTTCAGGGCGTCCCGCAGGCTCTGCTCGACCAGGTCCCGGCTCGCGGCGCTGAGCAGGTCGTCCCGCCCCCGGAGCAGGATCTCGAGCGTGGGCAACAGGCCGCGCCCGCTGCGCTCGAACCGCGACAGCAGCCGGTTCACGCCGGCCATGCTCACCTGCGCGCCCAGGTGGGTCGCGGCCACGTCCTCGAGGTGGTGTGCCTCGTCGAGCACCAGTCGCCGGTAGGGCGGCAGCACGGCGGCCTCCTGCCAGTTGTCGGACGCCATCCGCACCGCGAGGTCGGACGTGAGCAGGTGATGGTTCACGACCACCACGTCCGCCTCGGCTGCGCGGCGGCGCGCCTGGAACACGAAGCAGCGCTCGAAGTGCGGGCACTTGAGGCGGGTGCACAGGTCCGACTCCGCCGCCACCGCGTCCCACACCTCCGCGCCCGGCTCGTCGGCGAGGTCGGCGAGGCTGCCGTCGCTCGTCTTCGCGGCCCACGCGCCGAGCGACTCCAGCTCCGCCGCCTCCCCCTCGTCGAACAGCGTCTGCAGGCCCGCGCGCGCCTGCTCCAGGCGCGCCAGGCAGAGATAGTTGCGCCAACCCTTGAGCAGCGCGAAGCTCGGCGTGTGGTCGCCCGTGCCGAGCGCGCGGGCGAGGATCGGCAGGTCCTTCCCGACGAGCTGCTCCTGCAGGTTGATGGTGTTGGTCGAAACGATAGTGCGCTCGCCGTTCTCGCGCGCCCACACGAGGGCCGGGACGAGATAGGCGAACGACTTCCCCACCCCGGTGCCGGCCTCGAGCAGCGCGATGCCGCCGTCGTTGTAGAGGTCGGCGCCGTACGCCGCCATGTCCCGCTGGCTGGGCCGGTCCTCGAAGCCGCCGAGCGCGCGCGCTACGGCGCCGCCCGGGGCGAGCAGACCCGCCACGTCGATCGCGTCGAGGCGTGTGGTGGAGCGCGGGCGCGGGCATTCGACCACGACGTAGAAGTCCGTGACCGCATTGTCCACGATCCCGAACCCGACGCCGCCGTCGTGCAACCGCGCCGCCACGGCGAGGTCCGCCCCCGAAGGCTCGAGCACGCCGCTCGGGTGGTTGTGCACCAGCATCTCGCCGCGCCCCGCGATCCCGGGAAGCGCCAGCACCGCGTCCACCGTGCCGCGCGCCACCACGCGCGCCTCGATGACGAGCCCGTTCGCGTCGGGCCGCACCACGAACGACACCTCGCGCCCGCGCGCCGCCGCGATCTCCGCCCGCAACTGCTCGCGCACCGGCGCGGCGAGGCGCTCGGCGCTCACGTCTTGAGCTCACGCTTCTTTGCCGCCGGGAACAGCACGTTATTGAGAATGAGGCGATAGCCCGACGAGTGCGGATGCAGCGACAGGTCGGTCGGGGGATCGCCGATCTGGTGCTGCTGGTCCTCCGGGTCGTGCCCGCCGAAGAAGGTCCACGTCCCCTTGCCGTGGTCGCCGTGGATGTACTTCACCCACGGCGCCCCTTCCTCGTCGCCCAGCACGGTGATGCTCGGCTTCAGCCGCGTCCGCATGAACGACGTCGTGAGCCCGTAGAAGTCGGGGATCACGTCGCGGTGGCTCTGCACCAGCATCGTGGGTACCGGATCGATCTTGGCGCTGAAGTTGAACAGCTTGAACGCCCCCAGCGGCTGGCGGCGGAACCCGGCGTTCACCTGGTGCCCGTCGATGTCGGAGAAGCTCGCCACCTGGGGATTCGGCTCGACATGGGCGCCGGTGAAGGCGAGCGCCCTGGCCCAGTCGAGCTTGGCGTCGGCCTGCGGGTCCATCGGCGTGCCGTCGGCGAAGGCTGCGGCGATGTCCACGGCTTCGGCCGCGAGCGCGAGATCGAGCGTCTCCGTGGCGGTGCACATCGCGAACAAGAAGCCGCCGTCTCCCACATAGTCGCGGATGCCCCGCGCCACCGCTTTCTTCAGCTCGGGGACGCTCGCGAAGCCGAGCTGGCGCGCCGCGGCGCCGTTGAAACGCACCATCTCGCCGAGCCAGGGCGCGCCGGCGTAGATGAGGTAGAACTTCGAATACTGCCCCGTGAAGTCCTCGTGGTGCAGGTGCAGCCAGTCGTAGTTGCGGAGCCCGCCGGCCATCACCTCGGGGTCCCACACCTTCGCGAACGGGATCCCGGCGTACTGCAGCGCCATCGTCACGGCGTCGTCCCACGGCGGGGCATTGGGCGGCACGTACACGGCCACCTTGGGCGCCTTCTCGAGCGGCACAGCGTCCATGTTGGACGCCTCGATCTCGCCCCTGATCGCCGTCACCTGCTGCTCCGCCACCGGCTCGAACCGCACGCCCGCGAGCGCCGCATCGCGCCGGATCGCATCGCCGTCCGGGACGAGGAACGAGCCACCGCGATAGTTGAGCAGCCACTCGGCCTTGAGCCCCGCCTGCACCACCCGGTAGGCGACGCCGTAGGCCTTGAGGTGGTCGGATTGCAGGTCGTCCATGGGAAACAGAAGCGACGGATAGGCAGCTAGGCGGTTAGGCGGGTAGAGACCCAGAAGATCTGCGCTAACCGCCCAACCGCCTAACCGGCTAACCGCCCTGACGAACGCTCTCCGCTTCACGACTTGGGAATCGCTCCCTTCGCCCGCTCGAGCTCGCGCCGCGCTTCGGGGACGACCGCGCTCTCGGGGTAGGTGAGAATCAGGTGCTCGAGGTGGCGGATCGCCCCGGGCGCGTCGAGCTGCCGCAACAGCAGCCGCGCCCACTCGAGCTCGGCGGCCGGCGCGGCGGCGCCCGTCCCCCCCGTGCGCACCACCTCGGTGAACAACGCCGCGGCGGTCCGCTCTGCGTCCGGGCCCGCGCCCGGCCGAGCCGCGATGCGCCCGGCGAGAAGCAGCAACTCGGCCGCCCCACCGCCCCACCCCTCCGTTTGCAGTTGTACAGCCGTAAGGCGTAAGGCTTGCACGGCGCGCGTGGAATCACCGCGCGCCAGCGTGAGCAGCGCGTCGCCCAGCTCGGGAAAGCGGTCGCGCCGCACTTGCTGGAGGAGCGCGAGCATCGCGGTGCGCTCGGTGGCGTCGCTCCGGTCCCCGGCGTACGGCCCGGCGGCGCGAAACAGGTCGGCCCCGGCCTTCAAGTCGCCGCGATACAGCGCCACCCATCCCCGCAGCGCCGCCGCGTCGACGCTCGAGTCGCCGGCGAGGGTCGAGTCGGCGCGTGCGAGCTCACCGCGGCGGACACGGGCCCGCACCAGCGCCCGGCGCAGGGCCGCGCGGTCGTCCGCCGGCACGCGGTCGCCGGCCGTGGCGAGGCGCGCGGTGGCGGCGTCGAGGTCACCCTGGCGGATCAGGGCCTCGACGAGCGCGGTGTTGGCGAGCGCCTGTGCGTCCGCGGGCACCGTCGAGTCCGCCGCCAGGCGCTCCAGCACCGGGCGCGCCGCCGCGAAGTCGCCCGCGTCGAGCAGGGCGCGCGCCGCGTCCCCGCGGGCGCGTGCGGCGACCGGCTGCGGCAGTACGTCCGCGACCCGCGCCAGCGCGAGCGCGCGCACCCGCCGCCCCTCGGCGGTGCCGCGCGCGGCTGCCAGATCGGCGAAGCGCCGCAGCGCGAACGCCGCCTGCGGCGACCCGGCGGCCGTGACTGCCGGCTCGAACACCGCCCACGCGCGCGCGGGGTCGCCCCAGCCGAGCAGCAGCTCGGCGCCGAGCTGCCGGGCCACGGGCGAGGGGTCTGCCACGAGCGCCCGCGTCACCCGCTCGCGCTGCTCCGCCGGCACGTCGGCGAGCTGCGCCGCCGCGTTGGGCAGCTGGTCCGGGGCGGCCGCCGCCGCCCGGCCCCACTCGCGCGCCGCGTCTTCCCAGTCTCCCCGTCGCGCGGCGAGGTCGGCCAACTCGACGGCGAGCGCGCCGGCGCGGCTTCCCCCCCCTCCGAGCGCGCGCTGCCCCGCGACGAGCACCGCCCGCGCCTCGTCGAAGCGGCGCGCGTCCGCGAGCGCGAGCGCCCATTCGCGATACGGCCCCTCGTCGCCCGGCGCGAGCGCGATCCAGCGCCGCGCCGCGGCTTCCGCGCTGTCCGGCTCGTTCAGCGTGGCGAGCGCCCGCACCTCGACCGCCCGGAAGGCGCGGTTCGCCGAGTCCGCGGCGAGCGCCCGCCGCACCAGCGGCAGCAGCTCGGGGAGGCGGCCGAGCGGCGGCAGCACGCGCTCGAGCCCGAGCAACGCCGCGAGGTTCGTCGGCTCCCCGCGCAGCACGGCGATGTAAACCACGGCCGCGCTGGCCTGCCGGCCCGTGCGCTCCAGCTCGACCGCCTCGCCGATGACTTGAGCCCGGGCGGAGCGGAGCGGGACAAGGCAGAGTGCCAGGGCCGCCAAGAGAAACGGGCCCCGGCGCACGAGGCGCGGGTAAACCACCCTAATGCTGTGGCGCATTGATCAACCGGAAGTACTCGAGCACGAGGCGGCGCTGCTCGGGGGTGAGGCCGGCCAGCTCGTCCCAGGTCGGGTAGCGGAGCTTCGGGCCCGCGCCCGTGGCCCCTGGCGCGAGCACGCCCGGCAGATGGACGCTGTCGCCGATGGCGGGGCGGCTGACCCGCTCTTTCTGCTCGTCCGGCTCGGGGCCCGTGAGAGTGCGGCCCGCGTCGAGCAGCCGGCGGTACAGCCGGCTCTGGCGCTCGATCGTCTGGCGGTCGAGCCGGCCAGCCTCGAGCTGGCGGGCCAGCTCGCGCGCCTCCTCGGCGAGGGGCCCCGCGGCGGGGCTCGCGCCCGCCGCCTGCAGGCGCTCGAGCTGCTCGGCCAACGCGCGCTGGCGGGTCGCCAGCGCGCGCAGCTGCTCGAGCACCGCCTGCCCGCCCAGGCCCATCAGCGGCAGCAGTCCCTGCGCCTGCCCGTTCAGCCCGCGCTGCGACTCGGCGAGGCGCGCGAGCTGCTCCACCGCCTCGGCGAACCCGGTGCCCGAGCGCGCGCCCGCGACCTGGCCGCGGCTCCGCGCCAGCGCCAGCGCCGTGGCGTTCAGGGCGTCGACCGCCTCGCCCGCGAGCGCGGCGGCGGCCGGCGTGTTGGGCTCTCCCTGCTCCAGCTGCTCGCGCGTCGCCGCCATCTGGCGCTCCGCGAAGCCGAGGGCGCGCTCGAGCTGCGGCGAGACGAGCGCGTGCCGGCCGGCGGCCTCGCGGATGTGACGCTCCACCATTGCGGTCCCCTCCTCGACCGAAGCCTGGCGCGACCGCGTGGCGGCGCCGCCCTCCCCGCGCTCCAGCGCCTCGGCGACCTGCTGCTGCCGCCGAGCGAGCGCCGCGGTCTCCGACAGGGCCTGATCGAGCGCGGCGAGCGTCTCCTCGCGCCACGCCTGCACCAGCGAGTCGCGCCGGGCGCGCAGCGCCTCGGGTATCTCAGCGAGCGCGGTTTCCGCCTCGGTGCCGGCCGCGCCCGCGGCGCGCGGATCGCCCGCCACCGCAGCGCCGGCGGCCTGCCCCATCGCGCGCTGGGCGCGGCGCGCCGCGTCCTGGGAGCTGGCGAGCGGCTGCGCGTCGGTCGCCGTGTTGGCGACATTGGCCGCGCGGGCCAGGTCCTGCGCCGCCTGGGCGATCCCCCGCGTCAGCGAATCCGCCCGCGCCGCGAGGGCACGCTCTCCTCGGGCGGCGGCCGTATCGGCGCGCGGCGCATCCCCGCGGTTCCACTCGGCCTGGCGCTGCTTCAGCTCTGCCGCATCGGCGGCGAGCGACGCCAGCGCGCCCTCGACGGCCGCGCGGCGGAACAGCTCGCCGCTCCGCTCCAGCTCCTCCTTCAGCTGCTGCTGCGCCTCGGCGAGCCGCTGTAACGCCTGACGCATCGCCTCCGGGTCGAGCCGCGCCAGCGCCCGTTGCAGATCGCGCAGCCGCTGCTCCAGCTCGGGGCTGATGGCGCGCTCCAGCAGCTGTTGCACCTCACGCAGGCGCGCCTGGAACGCCGTGTCGTCGATTCCGGCGGCGTGGGCGGCGCGGGCGATCTCCGCCACTTCGCGCGCCAGGTCACGCACGCGCTGCTGCAGCGCCTCCTGCTCGCGGGCCAGGGCCTCGGCCCGCTCCGTCGCCCGGAACGGCAGCGTGCCCGCCTGAGCGGCCCCGGGGGCGGGGGGCAGCGTCCGCGTACCGCCCGTCGCGGCGTCGCGCGAGCGCTCCTGCGCCAGCGTGCCCGTGCGCTCGCCCAGGGCGCGCTGCTCCGCCGCGAGGGAATCGGCCGCCGCCACCGCGTCCTGCGCCGCCTCGCGGGTCGCGGCCCGCAGCTCCTCGAGGCTCGGCAGGCGCAGCGCGTACTCCACGCTCTGGCCGCGGTGCGGCACGGGCGCGTTGTCCCAAGCGTCCACGCGCAGCCGCAGCGTGTCCCCCGGGAGCAGGCCGCGCGCGGTGGCGTCGAGGTCGCCCTGCACGATCGCGCGCTCTCCCACGCCGCTCACGTCGAGCGGCTGCCGCAGCGGCTGCCCCGTCTTCCCCGTGCGGCTCACCCGCCAGCTCACGAGCTCGAGCCGCGAGAGGCCGTGGTCGTCGCGCGCGTCCACGACGAGCGGCTGGCGCAGCGACAGGGGGAGTGTCGTGTCCCGGCCCGGGACCGGCACGAGCACCACGGGCGCGGAATCGGGGATCACGCGCAGCTCGAGCTCGGGCGCCGCGCCCTCGAGCGGTCCGCCATCCGCCGCAGCGAGGTCCAGCCGCCACGTCCCCGAGGCCGCCGGCAGGAGCCGGCCCGAGAAGCGCGCGCCCTCCACGGCGAGCCGCGACGCTGCTCCCCGGCCCGCGTGGCTCCACGCGGCGCGTGCCAGCGCCACGCTCGCCGAACCGCTCGTCAGGATTTCCGTGCCGGCGGGGATCGGCACGGTGTCGGCGCCCGGGACGAGCGGCTCGTCAGCGCGGGCGAGGTAGGCGGGATAGCGGGCGGTGAGCTCGAGCGCGGCGACGAAGGCGGGGAGCGCCACCGTCACGCGCCGCACGGGGCTGGTGCGGGAGCCGCTCGCCGCTTTCACGTACAGGTCCGTCTCGAGCGGCCCGACGCGTCGCACGGCGCGGCCCGCGGAGTCGAGTGCCACGGCCGCCCCGCGCCACGGCTCCCCGGGGCCGCGGGTCCACAGCAGGGCGCGGGCAGCGGCGGGCGCCTCGACCGTCACCGTCACGCTGTCGCCGCGCCGCACCGTGGCGCGGTCCAAGAGCACGCGCACCGGCGCGCGCGCGTCGCGCAGCGTGCGGAGCGGGTGCCAGAACGCGGCGCGCCCGGTAGCGGGGGAGGCGGCGAGGAACAGCGCGGCCCCCGCGAGCGCCACGCCCGCGGCGACGCCGAGCGCGCGGCGCGTCTCCTGCGCGAGCGCCCGGCGCAGCTGCGGCGTCGCCTGCTCCACGATGCGGGCGGCGCGGCGGTCCGCGAGCGCGAACAGGTCGGCGCTCGCTCCGCTACGGCCCGCGACGGGCGCGACCGTGCTCTGAACGCTGCCCGAGCGCGTCCCGGCGGTCTGCTCGACCAGCCGGCCAAGCGCGGGCGGCGCCGCGGCCGCGCCGGCGCGCGCCGCCGCCCACCCCGCTGCCCCTGCCACACCGAGGATCGCCGCCCACGCCGCGAGCACCGCGCTCACCCGCGGTGCCAGCATCATGCCCGCCGCCGCGATCGCAAAGGCGACGCCCGCGCTGGAGACCAGGATCGCTCCGGCGCGGGCGCGCGCGTGCGGCAGCCCGAGCCGCCGCAGCCGGACCGCCGTCTCCGTCACCGGATCGAGCTCACGGCGTACGTGAAGAGGTTCACACCCATGCGCAGCGCCGCCTCACGCAACTCGGGGGGGTCGTGGTGGACGTCGGGATCCTCCCAGCCGTCCCCCAGATCGGACTGATAGGAATAGTACACCACGAGGCGGTCACCCAAAAAGACGCCGAACCCCTGGGCCGGCAGCCCGTCGTGCTCGTGGATCTTGGGAATGCCGCGCGGGAAATCGTAGACGAGATGATATACGGGATGCGACAGCGGCACCTCGACCAGCGGGTGGTCGGGGAAGACGCGCGCGATCTCGCGCCGGAACGATTTGTCCATGCCGTAGTTGTCGTCGGCGTGCAGGAACCCGCCCTGCTCGAGGTAGCGGCGCAGGACCTTGAGCTCCTCGTCCGAGAAGCGGACGTTGCCGTGCCCCGTCATATAGATGAACGGGACGTCCCACAGCTCCGGTCCCGCGAGCGTGACGACGCGCTCCCGTTCGGCGACCTGCAGCGCGGTGCGCTGGCGCAGCGCGGTGAGGAGGTTCGGCAGGCTCGATGGATTCGCGTACCAGTCGCCGCCGCCGTCGTAATGCAAACGACCGATGGTCAATTGCGGATTGCGGATTGCGGATTGCGGATTCGACGGGGCGATGTCAGATGTGCCCAATCCGCAATCGCCAATCCGCAATCCGCAATCGGGTCGGCCGGCGAGCGGCAGCCAGAGTGCGGCAAGGATGATGGCCAGGGTTTTCACAGTTCGTTCACGAGCCGATATGCGGTGTTCCGCGTGATCCCCGTCTCGGCCGCGAGGCGGTCGGCGACGTCCTTGCGGGTCATCCCCTGCGCGAGCAGGGCGCGGGCGCGCTCCTCGGGATCGGGGGGCCGCTCCTCGCGCGCGGGCCGGCCGGCACCCGCGACCACGACCGTCACCTCGCCCCGCACCGGGGCTCGGGCGTAATAACCCGCGAGCTCGGCGAGGGTCCCGCTGCGCGTCTCCTCGAACACCTTCGTCAGCTCGCGCGCCACCGCGGCACGCCGCTCCTGGCCGCACGCGGCCGCGAGGTCGCCCAGCAGGTCCACCACGCGCGGCGGCGCCTCGAACAGCACCGTCGTCCACTCGCTCTCCGCCACGACGTCGAGCAGGCGGCGGCGTTCGCCGCCCTTCCGGGGCAGGAACCCGAGGAACAGGTAGCGGTCCGCCGCGAGGCCCGAGACCGAGAGCGCGGCGGCCACGGCGGTCGGGCCCGGGACCGTGACGACGGGAACGTCCCGCGCGCGCGCCGCGGCGACGAGCTCGGCGCCCGGGTCGCTCACGGAGGGCGTGCCGGCGTCGGTGACGAGCGCGACGTCCTTGCCGGCGCCGAGCAGGTGGAGGACGCGCCGCAGCGCGGCCGCCGAGGAATGCGCGTGGACGCTCAGCAGGTCGGCGCCGGAGCCGACGTGCGCGAGCAGGGTCTTCGTGTGGCGGGTGTCTTCCGCGGCGACGACCGCGACGCCGCGCAGGGTTTCGGCCGCGCGCGGCGAGAGGTCCCCCAGGTTGCCGAGTGGCGTCGCCACGACGTAGAGCGTGCCGGCCATCTCACCACGCCACCTGCCAGGGCAGCCGCGTGTAGAAGCCGGCGGCCTGCAGCACGTAGCGGTGCTCCTTGGTGGCCTCGCGCAGGATCTTGGGCGCCGTGCCCGGCATCACGACCTCCACCCCCTCGAGCAGCTGCAGCGACCAGTCGCTGAGCGCGCTCGACAGCTCGTCGGGCTGCACCACGGCGTCCGGCGTGTCCGCGCCGCGCGGCACCGAGAGCAGCGACAGCGCCTTGTGCGTCCCGACGATCCCCGCGCACACGCGCTGGGCGCGCCGCTTCGCCTCGCCCGGAAACTCCTTGTCCACCTCGTCCACAATGCGCCAGTACAGCTCGCGGTAGGTGTTGATCAGGGCGTTGGCGGCCTGCGCGGGCAGCTCGGCCTCGGGCGGAAACAGACACGCGGCCACCGCCGGCACGGCGCCGTCGGGGGTGTGCGCGAACTGCGATTCGATGTACTTCCCGACCGGCAGCGCGTCCGGCCGGTCGCAGAAATACCCGCTCGCGAAGCGGCCGCTCTCGAACCGCAGGTAAGACACGCGGCCGTTCGATATCAGCTCGAGCACGCCGCTGACCTGCTCCTGCTGCAGCGCGGGGAAGAAGGCGCCCGGCTGCTCCGGGTCTACGAAGCGGCTCTGGACGGGCGCGGCGCACGACTGATACATCCAGGCGAGCTGCTCCATCGGCGCGGCGGCGTACACCAGCTCGCCGCGCTCCACTTCACCGCGCATGCGCTTGAGCGCCTCCGTGATCGTGAGGAGCTGCCGCCCCGTGGTGTGCAGCGAGGCGGCGTTCACGGCTTCGCCCTTGCGGAAGAACAGCAGCAGGCACTCCTCCGGCAGGTAGGCCGTGATGTAGCCGTCCACGCGGCCGTCACGGTCCCGCTTGGCGAAGGCCAGGAGGTTGTCGAGGTGGATGAAGGCCAGGCGGGTCCGATGAATCAGCCGGTTCACCTGCGGGAACGTCAGATCCGCGAGGCGAACCGGCGAATTCATCAGGCGAGCGGTGCTCGCGCGCATGGTCCTCCGGGGAGGATGCTACGCCAGATGCTGTTGGATCTTCTGCACGAACGCCGGCTTCGGATAGGCCCCGACCAGCGTGTCCACGTGGCGCCCGTCCTTGAAGAATAGGATACTCGGAATCGACCGCACGTTGAAGCGCATGGCGGTCTGTTGGTTCGCGTCCACGTCCAGCTTGACGACCTTCACCTTGCCGTTGTACTCGCCGGCGAGCTGCTCCAGAATCGGCGCCACCATGTGGCACGGGCCGCACCAGGTGGCCCAGAAGTCCACGATGGTGAGCCCCATGTGCTGCTCCACTTCCTGCGCAAACGAGGCGTCACTGACCGCCGCGGGATGTCCTGCCGCCATGAAACCCTCCACTCCGTCTCTCTTGGCCGTTAAGTTGACTGCCATATGGCCGACGCCCGTCCCAGCATCGCCCACGTGGGCATCGCGGTGCCCAGCATCGCCGAAGCCCTGGCGTTCTATCGCGACGTGCTCGGCCTCACACCCGGGCCCCCCGAGTCCGCCGACGGGGCCACGATCGTGAGCCTGGCGTTCGGCGACGTCCACGTCGAGCTGCTCGAGCCGCGCGATCCCACGGGGCCGGTCGCGAAATTCCTCGCGAAACGGGGGCCGGGGATCCACCACATCTGCTACCGGGTGCCGGACCTGGACCGGGCCCTCGAGCGCTGCCGGGCGGCGGGGTATCGCCTCGTTGACGAGGTGCCGCGGCGCGGCGCCGGCCACCGGCGCATCGCGTTCCTGCACCCCGAGGCGACGGCCGGCATCCTGCTGGAGCTGACCGAGTAAGTGTAACGCCGGCCCCTAGGATCCGGTTCCTGGCCCGGGCTTGCACGCCCCCGCCGGATTGGTGACGATGTCGAGGTGCACGTCGTTGACGAGCCAGCTGCCGCTCTTGGCGCGCACGAGGTCGACCGGGAACACGAAGTTGCACCCGGTCGCCCGCTGCAGCTCGATCCGGAACGAGCGCTGGTTCGGGGTGCCCGGAACGAGCAGCGGGCCCTCGATGACGCGGTAGCCCACGTGCACGAGGTAGCGCTGGATGACGAGCAGCCGTTGGCGCAGCTCGTCCGCCTTCATCCAGTCGTTGGCGGGGCCGCGCTCCGTGCCCCACAGGGCACCCATGCGCTGCAGGTCGTTCGCCTTCACGGCGGCGAAGAACTGGTCGAGCGTCTGGTTCATCGACTGCGGCGAGACCGTCTGGGGGCCGGGGGCTCCACCGCAGGCGAGTCCGGCGAGCGCGCACAGCACGGTGAGTCGTCGTCTCACGGCGGCACCCTGAGGTGAGCGGAGTGAACCGAAGGTAAGACGGCATGCGGCTCTACGTCAACATCGATCACGTCGCGACGCTGCGCGAGGCGCGCAAGACCGACGAGCCCGACCCGGTGCGCGCCGCCGAGGCGGCCGAGCGCGGCGGCGCGGACGGCATCACCGTGCACCTGCGCGAGGACCGCCGCCACATCCAGGACGCGGACGTGCGCGCGCTGCGCCAGCGCGTGCGCACCGTGCTGAATCTCGAGCTGGGCGCGAGCGCGGAGATCCTGCGGCTCGCCTGCCGCCTCCACCCCTTCCAGGCGACGCTCGTGCCGGAGCGGCGCCAGGAGATCACCACCGAGGGCGGGCTCGCCCTGCGGCCGCGCGACCGCAAGCTCGCGGACGCGATCCGGCGTCTCGCCGGCGCGGGCATCCGCGTCAGCCTGTTCATCGATCCCGAGCCGCGCACGATCGAGCGGGCCGCCGCGCTCGGCGTCGCGGCGATCGAGCTGCACACGGGCCGCTACGCCCACACCTGGAGGCGGAGCGACGCGGCGCTCGAGGCCCTCGGGCGCGCCGCCCGCCAGGCCCGCGCCCTCGGCCTCGCCGTGCACGCTGGGCACGGCCTCACGTACCAGAACGTCCAGCCCGTCGCCGCGATCCCGGAGATCGAGGAGCTGAACATCGGGCACTCGATCGTCAGCAATGCCGTCTTCTGGGGGATGGAGGAGGCCGTGAGAAAGATGAGGAAGCTGGTTGATGAGGCGAGGAGGCCATTGTAGCTTGGTTCCGCCATGACCGGCCCGTCGAAGCCCCTCGGCATGTCCGACTTCTTCGCCCTCGAGGCGGGGGAGTATCTCGAGCGGCTGGACGCGTTGCTCCAGCAGAGCGAGGCGCCCGGGGCCGACGAGTTCGTGCGGCTGGCGCGGGCGCTGCGCGGCAGCGCCCTGATGGCGAACCAGCAGGCGATCGCCAAGGCGGCGGCGGGCGTCGAGTCGCTGGCGCGCGCGCTGCGCGAAGGCCGCCGCCCCTGGGACGTCCAGACGAAGCAGCTCGCCGTACGCGCAATCGACGACCTCAAGATCTTCCTGCGCCGCGCGGCGAACTGGAGCGAGGCCGACAGCGCCAAGGCGGAGGCGTTGGGCGCGCAGCTGGACCAGCTCGCGGGCCGCCCTTCCGCCCAGGTCCGCGCGGCCGAGGTGCTCGGCCTCGACGCCGGCGCCCGCGCGTTCGTGGCGCGCGAGGGCGCGGCGATCGCGAGCGCGCTGGACCGCGCGGCGCAGGCGCTGCGCGCGAACCCGCTGGCGCACGACCCGCTGCAGCACGTGCTGCGCGCGCTCCAGGGGCTGCGCGGCCTCGCGGCCCTGAACGACCTCCCGCCCCTCCCCGACCTGCTCGAAGGGATCGAGCGCGCCATCGCCGAGCTGTCCCGGCCGGGCTTCGCGCCGCCCGCGAGCGTGGGCGACCTGTTCCAGGGCGCGGCCGGCGCGATCGCGAAGAGCGCCCGTGAGGTCGCCGAGCGTGGGCGGCCCGATCCCGAAGGCCCGGAATTCCGGAATTTCGCCGCCCTGCTCGTGAAGTTCCTGGAGAGCGAGCCCGACGTCGTGTCCGTGACGTCCTTGTACTACGAGGACGCGGGCCCACACGTGGTGAAGCAGGGCGTCCCCGCGGCGCGGCCCGCGACCCTGGGACGGTTGGAGCTCGTGAGCCACGGCGAGCACCTGCGCCAGGCGGCGGACTCGCTGGAGCGCGCCCCCAGCGCAACGCAGCGGGAGCTCCGGGCCCACACGCTGGCGGGCACGTTCCGCGCGCTGGCGCAGGCGGGCGGCGGCGCGCTCCCCGAGCGCGTGGCGCAATTCGCGGCGGCGGCGCGCGAGGCCGTGTCGAGCGGGGTCGCGGTGCGCCGCGCCGCCGAGTTCGCCGGCGTGCTGCGGCGCGCCGGCGACCTCCTGACGCGCTCCGGTGCGGGCGACGAGGCGGCGCTCGCCGCCGAGCTGGACGGCCTCACCGAAGCCCTGCACGCGCTGGGCGGGCCCGGAGGGCGTCCGCTGCCGAGCCCCGCGACGGCGGGCGCGCGACCGGCTGCCGCCACGGCACCGCCCCCGCAGGCAGCGGCCGACGAGCCGGTCCCCGAGTCGCCGGACCTCGTCGGGTCCTGGGCCGTCTACCAGCGGCTGACGCGCGCGGGCGTCGGCCCGGCGTCGCTCGAGGAGCTCGTCGCCCTAAAGGACGCGCGGACGGCACCGCGCGCGCCCTCGCTCGACACCGGGCGGCCGGTCGACACCTCGATCGTGGACGTCCGCACGCTGCTGTATCGCGGCGACCGCGCACTCCAGCGCGCGCAGGAGCTGCGCGAGCAGGCGAAGCACGCCACCGGCGACGCGCTCCGCGCCCTCGTCGACGAAGTCTGCGACCTCGTTGCCCTCGCCGCCGAGCCCGGTCCCCCCGGTCCCCCCGGCCTCTAAGCGGTCCGCCCGGGCCCCGTGGGCGTGGGTGGCGGGGCTCGTCGTCACGGCGGCGCTGCTGTACTGGACGCTGCACGACGTGGACCCGCGCGCCGTACTGGGCCACATCCGCCGCGCCCATCCCTTCCTTCTTATGGCGGCGGTGGCCACCGCCACGCTCACGTTTCCACTGCGCACGGCTCGCTGGCGCCTGATTTTGCGGGACGTGGACGGCCACCGCTTCCCCTGGCTCCCGTTGTGGCACGCTACGGCCGTCGGCTTCATGGCGAACAACCTGCTGCCGGTGCGCGCCGGCGAAGTGGCGCGCGCCTACGTCGCGCGACGCCAACTCCCCGTGCGCTTCATGACCGCGCTCGCCTCGATCGGCGTGGAGCGGGCGCTCGACGGCCTCGTCATGGTGGGCCTGCTGGCGCTCGCCCTCGCGGCGCCGTCGTTCCCCGGCCATGCGATGCTGGGCGGCGCCTCGCTCGCGAGCGTCGCCACCGGGGCCGCGGTGCTGTTCGCGGGCGTCCTCGTCGCGGCGCTCGCCGTGGTGCACCGGCCCGCCCGGTGGCTGTCCCTGGGGAGCAGGCTGGCGCACCGCGTGCTCCCGCCGGCCCTCGCCGATCGGCTGACGCATCTGGCTGAGGGCCTCGTTGCGGGGCTCGCGGTCCTGAAGCATCCCGGCCGCTTCGCCCTGGTGGTGGGGTGGTCGCTGGTCCTGTGGCTCGTGAACGCGGCGTCGTTCGCGCTGTGCTTCCGCGCCTTCGACCTCCCGCTGGCGCCGGAAGCGGCGCTCCTGTTGCAGGGCGTGATCGGCTTCGGGGTCGCCCTGCCATCGTCCCCCGGCTTTTTCGGGCCGTTCGAGGCCGCGACGCGCGTGACGCTCGCGCTCTACGGGATCGGCGCCGAGCAGGCGGTGAGCTACGCAGTGGCCTACCACCTCGGCGGGTTCCTGCCCATCACGCTGCTCGGCCTGTACTCGCTGTCCCGCACGCACCTGCGCCTGGGCGAGCTGCGCCGGGCGGAGGCGGTGGACGAATAGCGTCGTGGCGACACCAGACCGGGTCCGCGTCGCGGCGCACGCGAAGCTCAACCTGTTCCTGCGGATCCTCGCGCGCGAGCAGTCCGGCTACCACCAGATCGAGACCGCCTTCGCGCTGCTCGAGCTCGCGGACGAGCTAGTCGTGTCGCGCGCGCCGTCGGGCGTGAGGCTGGCGGTCCAGGGCGCTACGGCCGAGCTCGGGCCGCAGGAGGAGAACCTCGCGGTGCGGGCCGCGCACGCGGTGCTCGAGGCCTCGGGTCGGCGCTTCGGCGTGGCGATCGAGCTGGTGAAGCGGATCCCCGTGCGGGCGGGGCTCGGCGGCGGCTCGAGCGACGCGGCGGCCGCGCTCCTCGCCGTGAACGCCCTCGCGGGCGACGCCGTCCCTCGCCCCGAGCTGTTGCACCTCGCCACGCGGCTGGGCGCCGACGTGGCGTTCTTCGCGAGCGGTGCGTCCGCGGCGGTCGCGTGGGGGCGCGGAGAGCGGCTGTTCCGCTTCGCCGCGCCGCCCGCCACGCCCGCGCTCGTCGCCGTGCCGCCCACGGGCGTCGCCACGCCGGACGCCTACCGCTGGTGGGACGCGCTCTACCCGGAGCCCGGCGCGCGCGGTCCCGTGGTACTCGATGCCGAGGCGCTCGCCGGCTGGGGGAGCATCGGCCGCCTCGGCGGGAACGACTTCGAGATCCCCGTCTTCGGGAAGCACGCCGCGCTGCGGACGCTGTTCGAGCGGATGGCCGCGACGAAGCCCTTCTGGGTGCGGCTGTGCGGGTCGGGGAGCGCGGTCGCCGGGGTGTACCGCTCGGAGCGGGACCGCGACGACGCGGCGATGATGCTGGGGGAGAAGCAGCAGCGGCTGATCCGGACCATGACGCGGGCGACGCCCGCGGCGGGGCCGGAGCCGATCGACTCCTGACCCGCCGCGAGCGGGAACCCTGCTACAGCGATTTCAAGAACGCCAGCAACGCCGCGCTATCGGCCGGGGACAGCGCCTTGAACCGGTCGCGCGCGCCGGCCGCTTCACCCCCGTGCTGCGCCAGCGCCTGATCCAGCGTCGTCGCGCGGCCGTCGTGCAGGAAGTGCGTGGCGAATCGCAGCGCGATCAGCGGCTCGGTCCGGAATTCCGCCGGCGCCGCCAGGCCGAGGCAGATGTCCGCGAGGTCCGGCCCCATGTCGTGCAGCAGCAGATCGCTGTAGGCGGCGAACTCCCTGTTGCTGAGCGCCGCGATGGGGCTCGGCCCGGTGCGGAGCGTCGGCACGTGACAGGCGGCGCACCCGATCCGCGAGAACACGTCGCTGCCGTGGCGCTCGTTGTCGCCACCTCTCAGGGGGCTGGGCGCGGCGAGGAAGCGCACGAAGGCGTCGGCCTGATCGAGCGTCGCCTGGTCGATCTCCGGGTCGGCGACGGGATCGACGCCCGCGGGAATCGGCTCCCCACCGATCGTTCCCTCGGTGGGCGCCTCGGGGTTCGTAATGCCCTGCTCCGCGAGAAACGCGCCGGAGTTGAACTCCCGCAGCGTCGCGAAGTTGGCCTTGCGGCCGAAGCGACCGACCCGTCCGTCGGCGGTCCGGTTGGGGCGCCCGGAGATGCCGTCGCCGTCGCGATCGTCGGGGTCCGCGCGGGCGAGGATCTCCGCGTCGGGCACCGCGTCGAGCAGGCCGCGGCCGAACACCGTAGGCGTCGCCCGGAAGGCACGGGTGGCGCCCGCAGGGAACGGCTCCTGGGTAATTCCCAGCGCGGCCTGGAGCGCGGGGGTCGCGTGCTGCTGGATCACTGGCCCGCCCTGACGAGCGAGATCGTCGCACGCGTCACTCGCAGGGTCGTAAGCGCTAGCGTGAACTTCGATCTCGTCGCCGCGGCCGCCGACCAGCGGATCCTCGTGGCACTCGGCACATGACGTGGAATTGAAGAGCGGGCCCAGCCCCGTCTCGGGGGTGAACTCCCGGTTGAACACGAGGCGGCCGCGTCCGAACAGACTGCGCTGCGCGCCGGTGAGGCCCCAGACCGGGTCGCCGGGGGCCAACACGATCCGGGCCTCGTCGGCGCCAGCAACGTCTCCCGGCCGGCAGGCCACGAGGCCCAGCAATAGAGCCAAGCCGAGCTGTACGGTGGTCCACATGATCCCTCCGCGGGTCAACAGGGCGCGAAGGGCGCGTCACAAGTCGAATGCTAGGTGGTTCGAGGAGACCCCCCCGTGAGTGGCATCACGCGTCTCGAGGTTGGACGGGATTCGTTCGTCGGGAGATCACCCACACGCTGCGAGGTTACCGCGGTTCCGCGCTCGGCGTGGCGAGCAGGAAATACTCGTAGCCGAGCGCCAGGACGAACCCGATTCCGAAGACGTGTTCGCGGGCTGTCGCGTTTCCGCCCGCCCATGCCGCAAAAACGCCCTAGCGCGACCACCCCGGTGTACCTTTTGTTTCGCGGATCGTTGTGACACCACGAAAGCTGCCGTACCCGGCTGCGGTCGCAGCTCTCGCGACCGTGTACTTCGCCGTTGCGAAACTCGGTTTCGTGGCGGCGGTGGCGCACGGCGTCGTGTCGTCCGCCTGGCCGCCGTCGGGCGTCGCGCTCGCGGCCCTGCTGCTGTGGGGACCTCGCTATTGGCCGGGCATTACGATAGGGGCGTTCCTCGTCAACGCCTCGTCGGGAGTGCCGCTGGCGGGGGCGGCAGGGCTGGGAGTGGGAAACACCTTGGAAGCCGTGGCCGGCGTCTTGCTGCTCCGCCGCGTGGCAGGCTTCGAGCCGTCGCTCGCGCGTCTGCGGGACGTGCTGGCGCTGGCGCTCCTCGCCGCGCCGCTAGCCACGACGCTCAGTGCGACGGTTGGTGTCACGAGTCTGTGGTTGAGCGGCGCCGTGGCCTCGACCTCCCTAGGCGCTCTCTGGCTCGTGTGGTGGTCGGGTGACGCGATCGGAGTGCTGGTTGTCGCGCCGGTCCTGCTGACGTGGATGACGAGCCCACGGTTGCGCGAGACATTCGGCCGCGCGATCGAGGCGCTGACGCTGCTCCTGATCCTGGTCGCCTTGACCACTGTCCTGTTCCTGACCCCGTTCAGCTACGTCTATGCCGTTTTCCCGTTCGTCAGCTGGGCGGCACTGCGGTTCGGCCCGCGAGGGGCCGCGACCGCCACCTTGGTCGTGTGCAGCTTGGCCGTCTGGTACACCCTCAACGGCCTCGGCCCCTTCGTCGCCTCGACACCAACGCACAACCTGGCCCTGCTGCAAACCTTTATGGGGCTGCTCGCGGTGACGGCTCTTGTCCTCGCCGCCCTGATGACGGAGCGGAACGTGGCAGCACAGGCGTTGGCGGAATCGGAGGCACACTATCGGGTCCTCTTCGAACGCCACCCGAACCCTCTGTGGGTTTACGACCTGGAGACTGCCGCGTTCCTGGCCGTGAACGAGGCGGCGGTGCAGCACTACGGTTACTCTCGTCAGGAATTCCTCGGGATGAGGCTCGAGGCGATCCGGCCGCAAGAAGACGTGGAGCGACTGCGTGACTACAGG